>Ga0187879_10001234_pt1 | contig 17476 bp, 12 predicted proteins | sample June2016WEW_19_1_FD_132423 | JGI IMG/M metagenome (GOLD analysis project Ga0187879, IMG submission 132423) | Peatland microbial communities from SPRUCE experiment site at the Marcell Experimental Forest, Minnesota, USA - June2016WEW_19_10 | ecosystem: Environmental > Terrestrial > Soil >... | reverse complement strand
TTTGGGTCTTCGTGGAGACTTTGTCGTTCCAGATCGCCGACAGCATGTGCGGCCTCCGGGTCTATCCGCTGGAGCCGCTCATCGCGGTCATCGGCAGCGAACCGATCGGCGATCGCATGGATTTCGATACCGGGCTCATCGTTCGCCTGTGGTGGCGCGGTGTACCGGTGGCGATGGTCCCGGTCCGCGTGACCTACCCGCCCGGCAACGTGTCCAACTTCCGCCTGTGGCAGGACAACCTGCGCATCACCAAGATGCACACCGGGCTGGTGTTCGGGATGCTGGGGCGATTGGTACGCGGCCGCATCAAACGGCCACGCCGCCTCGATGCGGTCACGCATTGGGGATCGTTGGGCGAACTCGGCATCGCCTTCGGCATACGTTTCTGTGTTATCGTATATCGGCTGATCGGACGACGCGGATGCCTCGTGATCATGGCTCCAATCGTGACCTATTTCTATCTCGCGGCGGGTGACCGGCGGCGTGCTTCGCGGCGCTTTCTGGAACGAGCGTTTGCCGCCGCGGGCGTAAGCCGGCAACCCAACACGCTGGACGGATTGCGCCACTTCATGCAGTTCGCAGAACGTATCCTCGACACCTTCATCGCCTGGACCGGAGGCATGAAACCTGATGCGATCGAGCCTGCTGACCCGGCGTCATTGGCCGCATTGGTCGGCGATCCGCGAGGCGGCGTGCTGATCGTCGGCCATCTCGGCAATACCGACATCTCACGGGCTCTGCTCGATCCGGCGACCCGCGCCCGGCTGTTGGTATTGATGCATACGGATCATGCCGCAAACTACAACCGCATACTGCGCGAGCTCTCGCCTGACTCCGCCGTGAACGTCCTACGGGTGACCGATATCGGCCCTGACACGGCCATCAATCTGCGCGATCGCATCGAACAAGGTTGTTGGATCGTAATCGCCGGCGACCGTACCCCGGTGCGCGGTCAGGCCAGGGTCACCCGGGTCCCCTTCCTGGGCGCATTGGCGCCATTTTCGCAAGGGCCGTATGTGCTTGCCGCGTTGATGGAATGCCCGGTCTGGTTGCTGTTTTGCCGCAAGGTCGACGGCCGCCACCGGTTATTCGTCGAGCGCTTCGCCGAACGGATCGTGCTGCCGCGTCAGGCACGCGACGCTGCCCTGGCGGACCATGCCGCGCACTACGCGACAAGGTTACAGGCGCACGCGATCGCCGATCCGTTCCAGTGGTACAACTTCTACGATTTCTGGGCCTGACTGGAATCCGCATGTTGTCCGTCGAAACCGTAATCAAAGCCCAGTTCTTCGACCTCGACCCGATGAATGTGGTCTGGCACGGCAATTACGCGCGCTTCCTGGAGATCGCCCGGTCCGACCTGCTGGACCGCATGGATTACAATTATTCGCAAATGGAGGCTTCGGGATTTGCTTTCCCGATCGTCGAGATGCGGCTGAAGTATGTCGCTCCGATCCGGTTCCGCCAGGACTTCGTGGTTACCACGACCCTGATCGAATACGAGAACCGGCTGCGGTTGGATTATGTCATTCGCGACCTCGCGTCAGGCACCGTCCTGACGCGAGCCCGGACCACCCAGGTCGCCGTGCGGATCGACACCGGTGAACTTTGCCTCGAAAGTCCTCCGGTATTGATCGAGAAGGCGCGGGCCCTGATAGGCGGACCCTGATATGCGGCCCATGCAGCACCGCCTCGCACTGACCGCACTTGGTCTCGCCACGCCGCTCGGATGCGGCAAGGCGGCGACGGCCGCCAATCTGTTCGCCGGCTCGCGAGCGGGGTTGGTCGAACGCAACGATCTGATTTCCGGTCGCGTCGTGACCGTCGGTGCGGTCGATGCCGAGCTGCCGCCGGCACGGCCCGCCGACAGCGACTGTCGCAACAATCGGCTGATGCAACTGGTCCTGGACGAGATCGCCGGACCGGTGGCCGACGCGGTGCGAAGGTTCGGGCCGGACCGCATAGCGGTGGTACTCGGAACCAGCACCTCGGGTATCGCCGAGGGTGGCGCCGCAGTCGAACTGCATCGCCGTACCGGGGTCTGGCCCGACGGCTTTACCTATCGCCAGCAGGAGCTCGGGAGCCTGGCCCGCCACACGGCCTACCATCTCGGGCTGACCGGGCCGGCCTACACGGTGGCCACGGCGTGCTCCTCCAGTGCGAAAGCCTTCGCCTCCGCACGGCGCTTGATCCGGGGCGGGCTGGCCGATGCCGCAATTGTCGGCGGGGCGGATACGCTTTGCCGGCTGACACTGAACGGCTTCAACGCGATCGAGGCGCTGTCGCCGACTACTTGCAACCCATTCAGCCGCAACCGCGACGGCATCACCATTGGCGAAGGCGCCGCGGCATTTCTGCTCGAGCCGGGCGACGGCCCAGTACAATTGCTGGGCATCGGCGAGACTTCGGACGCCTATCACGCCAGCGCGCCCTCGCCGGATGGGGCGGGAGCCGCCGCTTCGATGCGCCAGGCCCTGGCGGATGCCGGCCTGTCGCCGGAGCAAATCTGCTACATCAATTTGCATGGCACCGGGACGGCGCTGAACGATGCGATGGAGAGCCAGGCTGTGGCTGCGGTCTTTGGCGGGACCGTTGCCGCCAGTTCGACCAAGCCGATGACGGGCCACATGCTGGGTGCGGCCGGGGCCTGCGAGGCCGCATTCCTGTGGCTGACGCTGTCGCCCGCGCATAACCCCGAGGGACTGCTGCCGCCGCATCTGTGGGATGGCGTGGCGATGCCGGATCTGCCCTCGCTCAATCTTGTCGCCATCGGGAACCGGATGGCTCCAGGCGAACGAGCGGCCATGGCCAGCAACTCCTTCGCCTTCGCCGGCAGTAACGCCACGCTGGTGCTTGGCCGCGGTTGGGCCACGTGACGGACCGGCAATGGCCTGTGGCCGACCTGCTGCCGCATACCGGCACGGCGGTTCTGCTTGATGAAGTGATCGCCTGCACCGATACCAGTCTTTCGGCCGGTGTCACGATCGGCCCGGCCTCCGCATTCTACCAGGATGACGGCGTTCCCGCCCATGTTGGCATCGAATATATGGCGCAGGCATGCGGCGCCTTCAGCGGCGTCAGGGCCCGGCGTGCCGGAGAGCCGCCACGCGTTGGCTTCATCCTCGGCACGCGGCGCTACCAGGCGACGCGCGCCTGGTTCGCTAATGGGGAGCGGTTGGTGGTGACCAGCGATCTGGTCTATCGCGACGAGGAGGTTGGGGTATTCGACTGTAGCATCCGCAGTGGCGGCGAGGTCGTTGCCAAAGCTCAGCTGATCGTATCCGATGCGAAGCATGCGGTTGAACTGCTCAGTCGGCAGGGTGGGACGGGCGATGGCTAGGACAGTATTGGTCACCGGCGCCAGCAAGGGCATCGGGCAGGCGACCGCCCAGCGGCTGGCCCGCGACGGCTATTCTATCGTCGTGCAATACCTCGCTGATCAAATGGGGGCCGAGGCGACCCTGCAAGCGGTGCGGGAGGCGGGGAGTGACGGCAGGCTGCTGCGTTTCGACATCGCTTGCCGTGCACAATGCCGTGACGTGCTTGAAGCGGACATGGCCGCGCATGGACCCTATTGGGGCATCGTGCTGAACGCCGGCATCGCGCGCGACAACGCGTTTCCGGCCATGGAAGACGCCGATTGGGACCTCGTCGTGAATACCAACCTTGGCGGCTTCTACAATGTGCTGAGGCCGACGGTGATGCCGATGGTGTCGGCCCGCAAAGGTGGCCGCATCGTTACGCTGTCTTCGGTGTCCGGCATGATTGGCAACCGTGGCCAGGTGAACTACAGCGCGTCCAAGGCCGGGATCATTGGCGCCACCAAGGCGTTGGCGGTCGAGCTGGCGAAGCGGCAGATCACCGTGAACTGCGTCGCACCGGGCCTCATCGAGACGCGGATGACCGAGCAGGTGCCGGTCGACATGGTGCGAAATTTGGTCCCTATGCAACGCATCGGCCGTCCCGCCGAGGTCGCCGGCGTCGTCGCATTTCTGCTATCGGACGAGGCTGGTTACATTACCCGCCAGGTTATCGCTGTGAACGGAGGCCTCGCCTGATGCGCCGCGTGGTGGTAACGGGAATCGGAGGGGTCACAGCCCTTGGCGACGACTGGCCGACGATCCGTGCCGCATTGCGGGAGGGGCAGACCGCAGTGCGATTCATGGAATCGTGGTCGCGCTATACCGGAATCAACACCCGGCTCGCCTGTCCGGTTCCGAATTTCACCGGGGCTGATAACTATCCTCGCAAAAAGGTCCGCACCATGGGTGCCGTGGCGCGTATGGCGACCTGTGCGACCGAGCGTGCGCTGATCGCCGCCGGCCTGATCGATGACCCGATACTGCGTTCCGGCCGCACCGGCATCGCGTACGGTTCTTCGTTCGGCAGTCCGCAACCTTACGTCGCGTTTGCTGAACTGATGACCGAGGGCGCGTCGCGCAAGTTGAACGCCACCAGCTACATCCAGATGATGAGCCATACCGCGGCGGTAAATATCGGGCTGTTCTTCGGCGTGACCGGCAGGACGATCCCGACATCCAGCGCCTGCACGTCGGGCAGCCAGGCGATCGGCTACGCTTTCGAAACCATCCGGTGGGGTCGCGCCGACATCATGCTCGCCGGCGGAGCGGACGAACTCGATATCACCCAGACCGCGGTGTTCGACACGCTTTACGCGACCTCGGTGCGCAACGATGCGCCGCATTTGACCCCGCGCCCGTACGACAAGGATCGGGACGGCCTGGTCATCGGCGAGGGCGCCACCACTCTGATCCTGGAGGAGTTCGAGCATGCGATAACCCGCGGCGCGACCATTCATGCAGAGATCGTCGGTTTTGGCACGAATACGGACGGTAACCATGCGACGCAGCCCCAGGCTGAAACCATGGCGACCGCTTTGCGCCTCGCGTTGCACGACGCCGGATTGCCGCCAGAGGCGATCGGCTACGTCAACGGCCACGGCACCGCCACGGAGTGGGGCGACATCGCCGAAACGATCGCGACCGCATCGGTGCTCGGGCCCGGTGTCCCGATCCATTCGCTCAAGAGTTATTTCGGCCATACGCTCGGTGCCTGCGGAGCCCTCGAGGCGTGGTTGGGAATCGAAATGATGCGCGAAGGCTGGGTCGCGCCCACGGCAAACCTTGAGACCGTCGATACGCGATGCGCGGAACTGGATTATGTGATGGGGCGACCGCGCCGGCTGGAATTCGAGCATTTCATGAGTAACAATTTCGCGTTCGGCGGGATCAACACTTCGCTGGTGTTCCGGAGGATGTGATGCGCGCTGAGGCGGTCCCACCGTTCCTGGTCGGAGACAGGGAAACCGGGCCCGGCCGGCAGCATCCGACGCCACCGCCGCCGATCCGCGAATTTGTACCGGAAACGCGCTTCGGTCTGTGGTTCCTGAACACGCAGACCTGGTCCGATCGCGTGCTGAAGGTTGCTCTCGATGACCTGCGGCGCATGATGGAGCACCCGGAGGCGCATTATCCGGTGGTGTTGGATGTTGGGTGCGGTCACGGAAGGTCGCTTCCGCTGCTGATGGATGCCTTCCGGCCCGAGCGGCTGATCGGACTCGATTGCGAGCGAAACGTTCTCGCCAATGCCCGGTCGAGGGCGGCGAAGATCGGCCGTACGGTGACGCCGATGCTCGGCAACTGCTCCCGGCTGCCGTTGCGGGATGGCAGTGTGGATCTCATCTTTTGCCATCAGACGTTTCACCATCTGGTCGACCAGGAACAGAGCCTGCGGGAATTCTGGCGCGTGCTGCGTCCGTCCGGGCTGCTGCTGTTCGCGGAATCGACACGCGCTTACATTGAATCGTGGACCATCCGCTTGCTGTTCCGCCATCCGATGCAGGTCCAGCGCAGCGCCGAGACGTATCTCGCAATGTTGCGGGGGCATGGTTTCGTGATTGCACCGAATGCGATTTCATGTCCGTATCTTTGGTGGAGCCGGGCCGATCTTGGTGTCGCCGAACGGCTGCTGCGCATCCCGCCGCGGCGCCCTGGGCAGCGCGAGGAGACGTTGCTCAATGTGGTGGCGATGAAGGGGGAAGCGCACTGGCCAGACGTTATCGGGGTGCAACTAACTGGGGCGCAACCACTTGCGGATGGAACCCCGGCGCTATAGTTTCGGTTGCAATGCGACCTGGTGTCCAAAAATGGGTCGCGACATGGGCGTATCGAGGTACGGTCAAATACAAGGGGGGAGAACAATATGCGATTTGCTCTGGTGCTCGCGGCTGTCGTACTGGGCGGCCTCGGTTTCAGTCAGGCCGACGCCCAGACGCAAAAGGCGGCGGGCTCGCTGTTCAAGGATTGCTCGCAATGTCCCGACATGGTGGTCATCTCTCCCGGTAGCTTCATCATGGGCGAAGATGGGCGCACGCGAGAAATGCCGCGGCACACGGTGACGGTCGGATATTCGTTCGCGGTAAGCCGGTTCGATGTAACCTTCGACGAATGGGACGCCTGTGTCGCCGATGGAGGCTGTGGCATGTATCGTCCAGCCGACGCCGGCTGGGGCCGGGGACGGCGGCCGGTCGTGAATGTCTCCTGGGATGATATACAAAGCTATCTCGCATGGATCAGCAAAAAGACCAGCAAACGATACCGCCTGCCCAGTGAGGCCGAGTGGGAATACGTGGCCCGCGCCGGAACGACGACGGCGTTTTGGTGGGGAAACGATGTTGGCAACGGCAACGCCAATTGCGATCATTGCGGCAGCGCGTGGGACGACAAACAGACCTCGCCGGTCGCCAGTTTCCGGCCAAACGCCTTCGGCGTCTATGACACCGCCGGTAACGTAACGCAGTGGGTCGAAGATCGTTGGAACGCAAACTATAACGGGGCACCGCAGGATGGCAGCGCGTGGGAGGCGGGCGACCCGCTGCGCCGAGTGATGCGCAGCGGGTCGTGGTACAACGGTCCGGCAGCGCAGCACTCCGCATTTCGCAATGGCGATTCGCCACGAGTACGGAATGTGAAGATCGGATTTCGGATTGCGGTGACAATGTAGGGCCGGGGGCGAGTGCGTTGGGCAACCGTCGATGAGGTAGCGTGACGACCTGGCGCTCCTTTCAGATTGCGGAATGTCTGGAATGGCAATAGGCTGCCCTCGAAACGGACGGGCCGGCCGCCCGTCAGGGCAAATAAATCCAAGGCTCGACAACTGAACGCCGCGGAAAAAATCAGGGGGAAAATGGTCGTGAAAGCAGGATCCGCCGTTGTTGCGATACTGTTGTCACTGGCGGGATGCGGCGGAATCATTGAGCAAAACGTAAAACCCGTCACATTTGCCGCCGGCGAATCGCGAGAGGTTTGCCTGATTGAGAACCCGGCGGTCAGCGAGGGTTTTCTGGATGCATACAAGAGTGCTCTTTCGAAAAGGAATCTGACAATCCGAATGCTTCCTCAGGGCTCGGCGCTCACTGCCTGTCCGTTGACTCTCACGTACACGGCGAACTGGCGGTGGGATCTGGCGTTGTATCTTGCTTACGCCAACCTGAAAGTCTACCGGAATGGAAATCTTGATGGCGAAGCACTGTATGATGGCATGAAGGCTGCATTGGACACAGGCAAGTTCATCAAGGCCGACGCGAAAATACAGGAACTGACGGATCGACTCTTTCCAAACTGACTGGCGGGGGCGAAACAATAATCCGAGGGGGCGAAAAACAATGCTGTCAGGTTTGTGGAAGGCTCAGATCAATGCCGCGGCATGGCGGAATCTGGCGATCATAACGACACTCCTGGCTATCACGGGGTGCGGCGGCTCGAGCGTCGTCCAGACCAGGGCTCCAGACTATGTCGATCACAGCGCTCGGACTCTGGCGATCGCTCCCGCCGACGATTTGTTCGCCAAGGGCAATATTCAATTGGCCAATACCATTGGTGAAGAGTTGGCCAGGCGCGGTTATTCCATTGTCGACTCAACCGCGACGATGCGGATCCTGGCGAACAATCGAATAGCGTCGGTTGATGTGCTTTCCCCACAAGCGTTGACGGTTTTGGCAAACCAAGGGATCGACGCTATTTTGTCGGTGAGTACCAGCGAGGCCGGTGGTATTGGCGGCCCCGATATGCGGCACGTGAAGGCAAAGTTGACCAGCACTCATACGGCAAGCCAAATCGGTGAAATCAACTGGAATAATTCCTGGGGCGGTATGCCAGGATCACCCGCGGACTACGTAATGCGGAAAGGTTCGGCTGAGGCGGCTCGCGCGGTGGCGGAGGCTGTGGCGAAATTGCTTGGATGACTGCGTCAGATTGCGGCGTTGTGACAGCGGTTCGATGCGTTCGAAATGCGTCACTTTTCTGCCAGAAGTCCAGGCGGTACGACCGTGACGTAATGCCAAAGCCGCTCCAACGCTACGCTGAGGCCGGTTCGCCCGCATCCAAACGAGCCACTGCCACGCTATGGGCCGGCTCGATCCGCGCATCAGCCAAATGTCAGCCACTGCCCATGCGTTCGATCGTCCGAAAAGCCCCGGATGCGCCACCGGCAACCAGATCACGCCCGTTCGCGGCGAGAGCCAGTCACTCGCCAACCGTAAACGGACACTAACTTATGAGCGCGTGACCTCCGACAAACGTGGTGTGACTGGCCAGCAAATTAGCCGCCGTCTGGCCGCCGGTCATGTTCAGCAGCACCACTCCCTGCGTGAGATCCGTGCTGTTGGCAATGGTGATGGCATGCACGCCGCCCACGGTCGTGTCGTACGCCTGCAGAAAGGCGGGCGAGACGCCCTGTAGGTCGATATTCAGTTCGTCCTGGCCGTAGACGAAGTTGGCGATTGTCTCGATCCCGCTGCTCTGCGCCAGCGTATATTCGATCTTGGCAGCACCCGACCCCAAGGTGATGGCATCGGGCGTGCCGATGAAGCTCAGGCTGGGGGCGTTCAGACCGGAGCTCGCGCTGGCAGTATTTTCGCCAAGATTGATTGTCGTGGCCTGCGTCTGACCGGTCAGGTTCAGCACCCCGCCCGCACCTGTGGTAGTGTCGAGCACGGTTGACCCCGTGCCTTCACCGTTCAGGCGTTGTCCGAACACCGGCTCCAGGTCTTCCAGCGAGAAGTCCTCGCCCGACACAACTGCCGTGGCTTCGCTCATGTAATTGCCGTTGCTGTCGGTGCTCCAGACCACGTATTGATCCTGGCCGGCCATCTTCCAGGCGACCAAAAAGCCGCCCCCGGATTGTCCGACCGCGCCAAGCGGGGTCCATCCGCCTAACCCGCCAACGGTCACCGCGGTGCCCTGGTATTTTAGTACGGGTCCAGGCCCACTGCTGTTGCCCAGGAAGAACTGGTTGTCAGCGGCGAACAAACTCGTTCCATTGTCGGTCGCGATTGGGGTTGCGGTCGGCCCCGTCGTGCCGTCGCCGTTCAGGTCCTGACCGAACGTGGGCTCGTAGGCTTCCAGAGTGTAGTCGGTGCCCAATACGACTCCGGTGGCCTCGCTCAGGTAATTGCCGTTGCTATCGGTTTGCCAGATCACGTACTGGGCTGCGGCCCCGGTCCCGGATTGCCAGGCGACCAGATAGCCGCTCGCATTTTGCACTGCGCCGATCGGGTTCCAGGCGCCGAGTTCGCCAGCAGTCACCGCGCTGTCCTGGTATTGCAGTGCGGGTCCAATCCCGCTGCTGTTGCGCAGAGCGTAGTCGTTACCGATTTGCACCAGGCTGGTGCCTTTGTCGGTCTGGATCGTTTTCGTAACGGGGCTGGTCCCGGTTGTCCCATCGCCGTTAAGATCCTGACCAAACGTTGGTTCGATTTCTTCCAGTGCGAAGTTCGTGTCAGACACAACTCCCGTGGCCTGACTCAGGTAATTGCCGTTGCTATCGGTTTGCCAGACCACGTACTGGGCTGCGGCCCCGGTCCCGGACTGCCAGGCGACCAGATAGCCGCTCGCGTCTTGCACCGCGCCGATCGGGGCCCAGGTGCCAAGCCCGCCAACGGTCACCGCGCTGCCCTGGTATTGCAGTGCGGGGCCAATCCCGCTGCTGTTGCGCAGAGCGTAGTCGTTGCCAATTTGCACCAGGCTGGTGCCATTGTCGGTCTGGATCGTTTTCGTAACGGGGCTGGTCCCGGTCGTCCCATCGCCGTTCAGGTCCTGACCGAACGTTGGTTCGATTTCCTCCAGTGCGAAGTTTGAGCCAGACACAACGCCTATGGCCTGGCTTAGGTAGTTGCCGTTGCTGTCGGTTTGCCAGACCACGTACTGGGCTGCGGCCCCGGTCCCGGACCGCCAGGCGACCAGATAGCCGCTCGCGTCTTGCACCGCGCCGATCGGGGTCCAGGCGCCGAGTCCGCCGACGGTGACCGCGCTGCCCTGGTATTGCAGCATCGGCCCAATGTCGCTGCTGTTATCGAGAGCGTATCGGTTTCCCGTAAGCACGAGATTCGTCCCACCATCCGTCGCGATCGTCGTATTCACCGGACCGGTTGTGGTGTCGCCGTTGAGGTCCTGACCGAACGTGGGCTCGAGGGCTTCCAGCGTGTAGTCGGTGCCCGATACAACCCCGGTGACCTGGCTCAGGTAATTGCCGTTGCTGTCGGTTTGCCAGACCACGTACCTGGCCGAGGCCGCGGCCCCGGACTTCCAGGCGACCAGATAGCCACTTGCGTCTTGCACCGCGCCGATCGGGGCCCAGGTGCCGAGTTAGCCGACGGTGACCGCGCTACCCTGGTATTGCAGTGCAGGCCCAATCCCGCTGCTGTTGCGCATGGCGTAGTCGTTGCCGATTTGCACCAGGCTGGTGCCATTGTCGGTCTGGATCGTTTTCGTAACGGGACCGGTCCCGACCGTTCCATCGCCGTTCAGATCCTGAGCAAACGTTGGTTCGATTTCCTCCAGTGCGAAGTTCGAGCCAGACACAACTCCCGTGGCCTGGCTCAGGTAATTGCCGTTGCTGTCGGTTTGCCAGACCACGTACTGCGCCGAGGCCCCGGTCCCGGAGCGCCAGGCGACCAGATAGCCGGTCGCGTCTTGCACTGCGCCGATCGGGGTCCAGGCGCCCAGTGCGCCGGCGAGGACCGCGCTGCCCTGGTATCGGAGAGTTGGCCCGACTCCACTGCTGTTATCGAGCGCAAACTCGTTTCCGACCGGGACCAGGCTGGTCCCGTTATCGGTCGCAATCGGCGCCCCTTTGGCAGGCCCCATTGTTCCATCGTTGTTCAGGTCCCGGCCGAATTCAAATTCGAGTTCTTGCAGGGCAAAGCTGGAACCCGTGACAACCCCGGTGACCTCGCTCAGGTAGTTGCCGTTGCTGTCGGTTTCCCAGACCACGTACTGGGCTGAGGCCCCGGTCCCGGACTGCCAGGCGACCAGATACAAGCCGCCGCTCAGTTGTACTGCGCCGATCGGGTTCCAGGCGCCGAGTCCGCCAACGGTCACCGTGCTACCCTGGAGCTGCAGTGCGGGTCCAATTCCGCTACTGTTACGCATAGCAAAGTCGTTGCCAATTTGCACCAGGCTGGTGCCATTGTCGGTCTGGATCGTTTTCGTTACGGGGCCGGTGCCGATCGTCCCATCGCCGTTCAGGTCCTGACCAAACGTCGGTTCGATTTCCTCCAGTGCAAAGTTCGAGCTGGACCCAACTCCCGTGGCTTCGCTCAGGTAATTGCCGTTGCTATCAGTTTGCCAGACCACGTACTGGGCTGCGGCTCCGGTCCCGGACTGCCAGGCGACGAGATACCCGCTCGCGTCTTGCACCGCGCCGATCGGGGTCCAGGCGCCGAGGCCACCGGCGACGACAAAATTGCCCTGGTACTGCAGCCATGGCCCGACCCCGCTGCTGTTGTACAGGGCATACTGTGTCGCAATCTTCACCAGACTCGTTCCGTCGTCGGTCCGGATCGTTACCGGGGGCGCGGCGATCACGCTCGTTTTGCTGTCGACAGCAGTGAAACCTGCCGTATCGGTGTCCTGGATGGTAAAGGTGGTGGCGACGGACTGGCCGGCCGCGACCTGACCCTCGGTCGGCATGAACACCAGCCCGTCCAGCGCAGCGGTGACCTGAGCGGCGGAGCCGGTATAGGTGTAAACTCCAGGCGAGTTGGTCAGGCTGAACCCACCCAGGTCAGAGAGCGTGCCGTCCGTCACCGCGGATTGCGTCAACGTGACCGTTTCGGTTTGCCCCGTGCGGGTATCGGCGACGACGACGTTGCGGAACGGCGATATGCTCAACCTGTCGCTGGTGACCTGGTTCGCCGCGGTTCCGGTTATGGTCACCGGATCTATCACATATCCGGTGCTCTTTTGCGCGTTGTTCAGTTCGAACAGCGTGCCGTCGCCGAGCGTTCCGCCTCCCGCTGTCGTGCCAATCAGATCGCCGGCGGCGTCGACAGTCAGGCCTGCCTCAGGGTCGCTCCCATCGAAGCCGTTAAAAAGGGTAAGTGGGATCGGCGCACTGGCATAGACGCCGTTGGTCTTGGCAATCTCAAATACCGTACCTTGTTGGCTCAACCCGCCGGCTGAGGTCGTTCCGAACAAATTCCCGGCGGCATCGACAAGCAGCTTGCCGTCAGGCATGCCGCCGTCAGCGAGGTTGAAGTCGGCCAGTGTCGTCAGGGGGCCATAGCCGCCAGCTTGTTTGGCAATCTCAAAGACGGTGCCCTCGCCCTCATAGGTCACAAAGCCGTCGACTGCCGAACCTCCGCCCTCTGTTGTGCCAAACAGGTCGCCTTGCGCGTCGGCGACCAGACCGGCGGTTGGATTAGCCCCGTTCGTAAAGTTGAAGTTGGCGAGTATGGTTGGTGTGCTGGAATAAGTGCCGGACGTTTTGGCGATCTCAAACACCGTGCCATAGCCGCTCGTGCCACCGGCATAGGTTGTTCCGAACAGGTTGCCGGCCGCATCGATAAGCAAAGCGGCCTCGGGGTTTGCCCCGTCGCTGCCGTTGAAGTTGAGCAAGATTGTCGGTGTGCCGGCATATCCGGTGCTGCTCTTGACGATCTCGAACACCACGCCATCGCCATACAGCCCACCGCTGTGTGTCGTGCCGAAAAGGTCACCGGCGGCATCGGCGATCAAACCCGCATAAGGCTGGCTGCCGTCGGCGCCGTTGAAGCTGATGAACGCGTCCGGTGCGGTGGCGTAGCCGGCGGGGGAGTTGGCTAACACGAACACCGTGCCGTCATTGTATGTCCCACCGGACATCGTCGCGCCGAACAGGTCGCCGGCCGAGTCAGCAATCACGCCACCGACAGGAAGATATCCGTCGGTGAAGTTGAAGCTGGCCAGTCTGGTCGGCGTACTGGCGTAGCCGGTGCTGGTCTTGGCGATCACGAACACGGAGCCTTCGTCGCTGGCCCCGCCGAAGGATGTCACGCCAAACAGATCTCCGGCGGTGTCGGAGAACAATCCGGACGGTTCAGCCCCGTCCGTGCCGTTGAAGTCGTCCAGAGTAACAAAACCCGGTATGGTCGCTTCAAGGCTGGCGCCACTGTCGGTTGCCGACAGCCCCAGGCTATTGGTGACACTGATGGTGAAATCGGTCGTTACTGTCGAACCCGCCGGGCCCTGAACCGCGTTCGGCGTGAAGACCATGCCCTCCAGCGCGGCGCTGACCTGAGCTGCAGTACCGGTTAAGGTATAAACTCCGGGCGAGGCTGTGGCGTTGAACCCGCCCAGGTTGGACAGTGTGCCGTTCGCCACCGCGGACTGCGTCAAGATGACTGTATCGGTTTGCGGAGTTGGATTGGGGTCGGTGATGGTGACGCGAGAAAACGGCGCCACGCTTGCCGTGCCGCTGATTTCCACTGGGCCGGTGCCACTGATGATTGGCGGAGCAGGGATGTAGCGCAACACCCCTCGAGCCGAGATTTCGCCTGCGACCTCGACCCCTTGATAGGACCCGCTAACGTAGGCTGTTATGTACTCCGTGATCGCCTGCAAATTCACGCTGACGTAACCTTGGAGCCTGACACCGAACTCGACGCCCCGAAGTCCCACAGGACCCGGCTGACTGATCACGAAGTTTCCCAACTGCAGCGGGAAGGGCGGAGTGGAAAGATTGAACGGAATTGCTTGGATTCCCGAGTACCCACCATAGGTGTATGCGAAGTCGAGATCGCCGCTGACCGTCTCGGCAGCGGTGCCGGTGGCCGAGCTGTTGAACGTTGCGGACAGAGTAATTCCCAAGGATCCGGAAACAGTCCCGGACTCGCCAAGACTATCGGCAAGACTTCCCGAAAAGGTGAGACTGCCGCTGTAATTGATCATTCTCGATCCCCCTGGCCATTGTTGTGTTGTGCGTGTTGCGTGGCGTCCTCAGAACCCGGTAGTCCGTGGCTGAGACCGACATGGGCTCGGGCCGGCCCAATTGGCAAGCCCGTTTCGCCAGCGGAATTTTCCCGGCCTGGTTCTCGCCGTCGTTTGAGATGTCGTTCCGAATGATACCGGTGCCGTGTACTGGGCCCATGTCGAGGCGTTGATCAGGGCGCCCTGGTTCTCGCGCCGGAGCAGGATGTTGCAGTAGCCGTGTATGCGCGCGCGGCTGCGCTGCTTACCCATGGTCGGGTTGGACCTGACGAAACGCGCGCCCTGATTGAAACTGAACCCAATTCGTTGCAGCCCCAGTTGTGTCGGCACGCTGCCATGCGGCGCGCAACGCCGCACTTGTTGGTGGTCTGAGCCCGGTATCAAGTCCGTGCTCGAGCCGGCCGCAGTGCCCCGATCCCGGGGTGGGCCTGACAGCCAGCTGATTGCTCCCATGGTCATGTTCCCCCGGTGGTCTTCCTATTTTTCATATATTGCATCAAATTTTCAGCAAAATCAATCCCTAATCCGCAGTTTGAGATGTTCCGCGGCGGATCCGGTCAGTCGGGATTGTCCGTGTTGCTACTTGTCGGAAAGCCGCTTTACCCGGCCTTTCGGCACCTTGAGGCGCGATCGTGTGCGCAAAAATCTACTGGCTTTTCGAAGCGGAATTAGGCTCTTCTGGCCGACCGGACGTATCAATTTTGGTATGTATCCAATAATCATTCTGTCCGAATGCTTGCCGTGATCCGGAAGCGCGCCATGTGCTTTCCAGGCAACTTGCCGAGCTGGACGGTGGCGAACCCGGCCGCAACACGTCAGGCACAAATCTTCGATTGCCTGCCGTCGGAAGTTTTCGACCCTCAGTGGGCTGCACCCGAATTGGGACTGAGCAGCGATGCTGCGGATCTGATGTCGGCAGGTGGCGCTTCGCGGCCCCGGATGAAGCTATACTTGCGGATGCCGAAGCGCTTTTGCCCATTGCCCCCGGCGATCGCCTTCCCGGCGTCGTGACCGGTGCGGAAATTCGTTAGGTCTCCGGATCGTTCAGGTCCACCACCAAGGCGGCCAAATGATGCGGTCCCCTTCGACCACGCTGCCGAACTCCGCCATCGATGCATGCAGCATTTCATCAGTATGACGTGTTGCTTCATCAGCAGTTCGCACACTTGCGGAGATCGGCCGCCGCATGTTGTTGTTCCGGCTTAACGTCAACAAAGCGTGTCGAGGGTCAGCTGTCAGGCCAGGCCCGATGGTAATGCTGGCGTGCTTTTCCGAAAAGCCGATGACGAAATGGAAATACCGGACGCGGCTGACGCGTCAGAAACTGGCCGCCGCCGACGTTCCGAATGAAACCCCAATCGCACTCACGCTCGCTGTTCCAGCAGAGGAAATAACATGTCCAAAGAATCGGCATCGCCGACTCGGCGTAAGATTCTTGCCGGCTCAGCAGCTGTGGGCGCCGCGAGCCTGGTCTCGGCGCATCTGGCCGCAGCGGACGACGTACCGCAGGGCCAGCCGTCGAACCAAGGAGAATCGATGAGTCCAGTCGAAGACAGCGCGATCCGCTCTTTTAAATTCAAGGCGTCCGATGCGGCGCTCGCGGACCTGCGCCGGCGGGTTGCGGCGACGAAGTGGCCTTCGCGGGAATTGGTAACGGACGCGACGCAAGGCGTACAACTGACGACGATGCGTGAACTCTCAGGTTATTGGCAGACGGATTTCAATTGGCGCAAGTTCGAAACGAGACTGAACGCCGTGCCGCAGTTCATGACGACGCTCGACGGCGTGGACATCCATTTCATCCACGTTCGTTCACAACATCCAAATGCGTTGCCGATCATCGTTACGCACGGATGGCCTGGCTCGATCATCGAGCAGATGAAGATCATCGATCCGCTGACCAATCCAACGGCACATGGCGGGAGTGCCTCGGATGCTTTCGACGTGGTGGTTCCGTCACTGCCGGGCCATGGGTTTTCCGGGAAGCCCACCACGCTCGGCTGGGATCCCATTCGCATTGCACGCGCCTGGATCGTGCTGATGAAGCGCCTCGGCTACACACGATATGTGGCGCAAGGCGGCGACTGGGGTAATGCGGTCACGGAACAGATGGCCTTGCTGGTGCCTCCGGAATTGGTCGGCATTCACACCAACATGCCGGCCACTGTCCCCGACAACATTGACAAGGCACTCAAGTCCGGCGGGGCACCTCCGTCCGGCCTCTCGGGCGACGAAAAGTATGCGTACGATCAGCTCGACTTATTCTACAAGCACGGCCTGGCCTACGCCGAGGAGATGAGTAACCGTCCCCAGACGCTGTACGGGATCGACGATTCACCGGTTGGCCTCGCCGCCTGGATGCTCGACCACGATGCGCGCAGTTACGCACTTATAGCACGCGTCTTTGCCGGTCAGCGGGAGGGCCTCACGCGAGACGACATTCTCGAAAACGTCACGCTCTACTGGCTGACAAACACAGGGGTTTCTTCGGCTCGCCTCTATTGGGAAAGCAAGCTGCCGTTTTTTGCCCCGAAAGGGGTTGCCATCCCGGTCGCGGTGAGTGCGTTTCCTGACGAGATCTACACGGCCCCGCGGAGCTGGACAGAACGAGCCTACCCCAGGCTCATCTATTACAACCGGCTCACCAAAGGCGGTCACTTCGCAGCGTGGGAACAGCCGGCGATCTTCACCGAAGAACTTCGTGCAGGGTTCAGATCGTTGCGTCAGACGCAAAACGGTTGATTGCATTTTCGCAAGGAGTGTCGTGTGATGAATTCGATCGAATTGCCTGAGGAGATCAACCATCGGCGCCGTCGTCTGATGAGCGCTGCGGCCTCGACAATTGCCGCCGTCGGGTTCGGCGGAATCGTTACCGCGAACGCACAACCGGACAAGACGAAAGTTGTTGATCTGCCGGCGATCAAATCCGGTACGAACACGTCGTTCGCCGCGGTGAAGCAGATCAATGCCGGCGTTCTGAATGTTGGATATGCCGAAGCTGGCCCGGAACATGGTCCCGCTGTAATTCTTCTGCATGGCTGGCCGTATGACATTTATAGCTATGTCGATGTCGCACCTTTGCTGGCCTCGGCGGGCTATCGCGTGATCATCCCCTTCGCGCGCGGTTATGGCACGACGCGTTTCCTTTCCGGCGCGGCGGTCCGCAACGGCCAGCCGGCGGCGCTCGCCGTCGATATCGTCGATTTGAT
>Ga0187879_10001232_pt1 | contig 17492 bp, 24 predicted proteins | sample June2016WEW_19_1_FD_132423 | JGI IMG/M metagenome (GOLD analysis project Ga0187879, IMG submission 132423) | Peatland microbial communities from SPRUCE experiment site at the Marcell Experimental Forest, Minnesota, USA - June2016WEW_19_10 | ecosystem: Environmental > Terrestrial > Soil >... | reverse complement strand
TCGACGCGCAGCACCTCCTCCCCCGGGGCGCCGCTCGAGGTCTGGGCGCCCTCGGTGCGCGCCTCGTCGCTCGCGACCGTCTCGGCGTCGAGCATGCGCTCGCCGGGTGGCAGCGCGTTCCGCTCCTCGGGCGCGCCCGCGCCGCCGGTCGAGTGCTCAGCCAAGGCCGGAGCCCCTGCGCACGCGCTGGACGTAGACGTTGACGGACATGACGAGGATGATCGCCAGGCCCAGGTAGAGGTCGAGGTAGTCTGCGCTGACGCCCTTGATGATCAGGCCGTCATGCAGAACGCCGAGGAACAAGCCGCCGATCAGGGCGCCGACGACCGTGCCGGAGCCTCCCTGGAGGAGCGTGCCGCCGATCACCGCCGCGGCGATCCCCAGGAAGAGGTATTCGCCCGCCCCCGAGGGATCGGGCGTGGCGGTCGTCGTGCGCACCGCCTCGAGGATCCCGACGAACCCGGCGCAGCTCGCGCAAATGACGAAGTTGCGGATCATCACGAGCTTCACGCGCACGCCCGCCTCGGCCGCGCCCAGGCGGTTGCCGCCGACGGCCACCGTGTACACGCCCCAGCGCGTGAACGCGAGCACGACCTGCAGGATCACGACGATCACCACCGCCCAGATCAGCTCCGAGTAGGTGCCGCCGCCGAAGACCTGCGCGAACGACGTCACGTGGATCGGTTCAGTGCCTTTCGTCCCCGCGAGTTCGGCGTGTGAGATCACGAGCGCGAGCCCGTCGAGCGTGAACATCATCCCGAACGTCGCCACGAACGAGGAGATGCCGATGACGGCGACGAAGAAGCCGTTGACGAGGCCGATCGTCGCGCTGGCGAGCAGTGCGACGATCACCGCCGGCACGAGCGGCAGGCCGGCGGTGGCGAGCTTGTCGAACAGGAACGGCGTGATCAGGAAGACGGAGCCGATCGACAGGTCGATCTCGCCGAGGACCATCACGAACACCTCGCCCGCCCCGAAGATCGCCAGCGGGGCGAAGTAGGGCAGCAGCGCCTTGTAGCTCGCCGCGGTCGCGAAGGTGGGCGTGCTCGCCGCGAAGTACACGAACGTCGCGATCGTGACGACGATGACGCTGCCCTCGCGCAGCGTCAGGAAGCGGCGTCCGACTTTGACGAGGCTCGCGCCGAGGGCCCGGCTCGTGCCGGCCGGACCCTCGGATGGAGCTCTGGTGGGAGCTTCGCTGCCGGAGGCGATTGCCACGACTGCAGCCTAGAACGAGCGCTGCTCGGCTAAGCCACGCCGGCCTTCGAGGAGGTTCCCTCGTAGCGGCTCTTCGTGGTGTTGTACGGTTCGACGGTTTCCTTGGTCAGGAACTTTATGCCGGTGTCGACGTCAGCGATGCCGGATAGGCCCTTGGAGACATTGTGGAGGTAGAGCTCCACGACCGGCAGGAAGCCCTGCAGGTAGGGCTGCTGGTCGATCGTGAACTGGATGTCGCCGGCCGCGAGCAGTTTCTCGGTGACTTCCACCAGGTCGTAGCCCCCGCCCTTGACGGTTTCTTTGGCGCCGTGTTTCTCGATCGTCTGCGCGACACCCTGCGTCGAGCCGGCGTCGACGGCGAACATGCCCTTCGTGTTGGGGTGACCGACGAAATACGATTCGATCACCGTGAGCTCGGCCGGGACCGCGGCGCCCGTGGCGATCACGTTCGTCTTGATCGAAGGGTGCTTTTTGAGCGTCGTCAGCGCGCCGTTGATGCGCGGCTGGATGTTGAGCGAGCCCGGCGTGGCGATGAACAGCGCCACTTCGCCCGAGGGCACCAGTTCGACGATGTGTTCGCCCATCAGTTCGCCCGAGAATTCCAGGTCCTGGCCGATGTACGCCAGCCGCGGGTTGCCCTTCGCGTCGGCGTTGTAGGCCACCACCGGGATCCCGGCCGACAGCGCCGAGGCCACGGGTTTGTTGAACGCCGTCGGGTCGATCAGCGAGCACGCGATGCCGTCGACTTTGGCGGCCACCGCGCTGTTGAGGGCGTTGACCATCTGGCTCACGTTGCTGGTTTCCGAGCCCGACCACGCGTAGCTGCATCCGAGCAGTTTGCACGCGTCCTGGATGCCGTAGATGGTCGGCACGAAGAACGGGTTCGTGGTCACGTGGTTGACGAACGTGAATTTGTATTCCTTGCCCGCTTCGAAGATGCTTTTCGCGCCGCTGCCGGAGGACGCGCTCGAACCGCACGCGCTCAGCAGGGTGCTCACCGAGCCGGCGGCGATGCCGGTCAGCGCTGTACGGCGTAGGAATGAGCGCCGATCGAATCCCGGCCCCTCGACCTCCTGGCGCCGGTCGATGAAGTCGAGTTGCTCTACTGCCTCATGGGCCTGGTCTGTGTCCGACATGGTGATCCTCCTCTGGCTCGCAGGGTGACAACGGTCTGCACGGCATCCGCCACTACGTTCCCGCCGCTGACAACCATAGTCAACCCACCATGCGGAATGCCCGCTCCTAGCCCTCGGAAAACCCGCAGTCTCCGATCAACGGGCGCGCGCACGCGGCGGGCCGCCCAGGCCAACCTGCCGCCGGGCCGATGGTCGCCCCCTCCCGAGGTATACGCTCGAAGCATGGCCGGAGAACCAGTCGAGCCGCCCGCTTCCGGCGATCCAACGGAGATCGGCCAGCGGACCCGGCAGGACGAGCGAACCGACCAGCACGAGCGCACGGGCCCGGTCGCGATCGCGCGCCACGTCAAAGACGACGGGCGCGCGCTGATCCTCTACACCCGCGACACGCGCGCGCGAACGTGAGCGACCGATCGAAGATCGGCCAGCGCTTCGCCGAGCTGCGCGGCGAGGAGGTCGTCTACGCGATCCACCGCCAGGAGCGCACGTTCCTGCCCGCACGCGACCACTGCCCGCTGGACGCCACCCGGCCGGGCGAGGGGCGGGCGGGATACCAAACAGAGATCCCCTTCCCCTCGTTCGAGATAGCGGTCTTCGACAACCTCTTCCCCGCCTTCCAGGCGCCCCACGGCGCCGCTGAGGTCGTCGTGTACACCGACGACCACGACGCCTCCTTCGCCACGCTCGCGCCCGAGCGCGCCGAGGCGCTCATGTGGGTGTGGCGCCACCGCTACGCCGAGCTCGGCGCACGCGCGGACGTCGACTACGTGTTCATCTTCGAAAACCGCGGCGTCGAGGTCGGCGTCACCCTGCACCATCCCCACGGCCAGATCTACGCCTTCCCGTTCGTGCCGCCCGTCGCCGCGCTCGAGCTCGCCGCCGACCGGCGCCTGGGCGGGTGCGCGCCGTGCGCGCTGCTCGAGCGCGAGCTCGAGGACGGGCGCCGCGTCATCCACGAGAACGACGCCGTCGTCGTGTACGTGCCGTACGCCGCCCGCTGGGCATACGAGGCGCACGTCGTCATGCGCGAGCACCGGCCGAGCCTGCTCGACTGCGAGCCCGAGGAGCTGCGCCTGCTCGCCGCCGCGCTGCAGGCGCTCGTACGCGGATACGACGCGCTGTTCGAGCGGATCTTTCCCTACGTGATGGCCGTCCACCAGGCGCCCACCGTGGGCGCCTCCGGTGCCGGGGCGGCCCCCGCCGGCGCGGAGACGGGACGCGGCCACCTGCACGTCGAGTTCTACCCGCCGCTGCGCACCGCCGACAAGCTCAAGTACCTCGCCGGCTCCGAGCAGGGCGCGGGCACGTTCATCTCCGACACGCTGCCCGAGGAGTCCGCCGGCAAGCTGCGCGAGGCGATCGAACGTGCCGCCTGAGCGCTGCCGCGCGTTCGCGCCCGGGCGCGTCAACCTGATCGGCGAGCACACCGACTACAACCTCGGGCTCGCGCTGCCGTTCGCCATCGCCGAGGGCGTCACCGTCAGCGCCGAGGCCCAGCCTCCCGGCGCGCCCGGCGAGGGACGCGTCCACGCGTACGCGCGCAACCTCGACGAGCGCGACGACTTCGCGCTGGCCGCGCCCGAGCCCGCGAGCGGATGGCGCGCGTTCGTACGAGGGGCCGTCGCCGAGCTCGCCCGCGACGGATTCCCTCTGGTCGGCGCGCGCCTGGAGATCAGCGGCGAGCTGCCGCCCGGCGCCGGGCTGTCCTCCTCCGCCGCGCTCGAGGTCGCGCTGTGCCTCGCGCTGATCGAGCTCGGCGCCCGCGCGGCCGCCGTCCGCGGCGGCCGGCACGACGGCGGCGTCAGGGATCTGGCGCGAACCGACCTCGCGCGGCTGTGCGCGCGCGTGGAGAACGAGTGGGTCGGCGCCCACACCGGCCTGCTCGACCAGCTCGCCTCGCTCTACGGCGCGCCCGACACCGCGCTGTGCATCGACTTCCGCACGCTCGACATCGAGCCCGTGCCGCTGCTGCTCGGCGATTGGCGGCTCGTCGTGCTCGACTCCGGCGAGCGCCACCTGCACGCGAGCTCCGGCTACAACCAGCGCCGCGACGAGTGCGCGCAGGCGTGCCAGCTGCTGGGCGTCGAGTCGCTGCGCGACGCCCAGGCCGCCACCGTCGGGGGGCTGCCCGAACCCCTGCGCCGCCGCGCGCTGCACGTGATCGAGGAGAACCAGCGCGTCCGTCAGTCCGTGATCGCACTGCGCGCCGACGACCTGCACGCCGTCGGCCTCCTGCTAAACGCCTCCCACCTCAGCCTGCGCGAGAACTTCGAGGTCTCCACGCCCGCCGTCGAGGCCGCCGTCGCGCGGTTGCGCGATGCAGGCGCCTGCGGCGCCCGGCTCGTCGGCGGCGGCTTCGGAGGCAGCGTGCTCGGCCTGTTCGCGCCCGACAGCACCCACCCCGCCGACGCGCGCGAGGTGCGCCCCGGCCCCGGCGCGCACCTGCTGGAGCCGTAGGCCGCCGGACCGCAATCTGACTGCGTGCGCGTCACAAACCTGTCACAGCCGCGCGGCGACGAGCGCGCACGCGGTCACCACCATCGCCAGCGACAGCGCCGCGAGCGCGCCGTCCAGCGGCGCCAGCAGCCCGCCCAGCGACAGCTGCTCGGTGCTGCCGTCGCTCAGCGTGCGCGTGCCGCTCACCGCCAGCGTGCGCCGGCGCAGCTCGCGCGCCTGCGAGCTCAGGCGCCGCTGCGCCACGCTCATCGCCAGGCAGCCCGCCGCGATCAGCACGCCGGGGAGCGCCACCTTCTCGGCGTTGACGAAGTACCCCGTGAACGCCGGGAACGCGCCCCAGCCGATCGCGAACCACAGGTCGCCGTGGAAGCGCCCGCCCGCCAGCTCGAGGTTGTACGCGGGCATGAACAGCGCGCCCGCGAGCACGAACGGCGCCAGCCACACCGTCACCGTCAGCACGCCCGCCACCCCGATCGCCACCGCGCCCAGCAGGCCCGCCACGCCCACGCACAGCAGCGTGCGGTCGCCGATGTTCGTGCGCAGCGGCCGGTCGTGCAGCTCGTCCAGCGCGTGCGCCGCCACCCCCACCGCCAGCGCGAACGCCGCCAGGCCCCACAGCAGGCGGTCCACGTGCAGCCGCGGCGCGACCGCCGCGCCCAGCGCGAAGTAGCTCAGGTGCCACGCCGTGTACGGCGGGTGCAGCAGCGTCACCGCATCGCCCACGCGGCCGCCGCCGCGCGCGTAGAACGCCGGGCGCTCACGCGCCGGGGCCGGGCGCTCGTGCGCCGTCTCAGCCATCCGCGCGCTTGGTCGCGGACATGACGACGCCCCCGCCGAGGCTCATCCGCCGCACGCGCACGTCCTGCAGTCCCGCCTGCCGCCAGTAGCCCACGATCGCATCCAGCGGATGGCGCTCGTAGAAGCCGCGGATGCTCGGGCCGAGGAAGCGTCCCACCTGCGCCCACTCGCGCGAGGACAGACGCCCGAGCGCCGGCAGCCCGACCGCCGTGTACAGCCGCCACGCCGCCCGCGCCAGCGGCCACGGCGGCACGCCGAACTCCAGCGACGCCACGCGCCCTCCCGGGCGCACCACGCGCGCCAGCTCGCGCATCGTCGCCTGCGGATCGTCGACGTAGCGCAGCAGGTACGTGAACGTCAGCGCGTCGAAGCTCTCATCCGCGAACGGCAGCGCCTCCGCCTGCCCCTCGATCAGCTCCACGCGCGGGCGCCCGCCGGCGGGCTCGAGCGCGGCGCGTTGGCCCCCGGCGGCCGGCTCGGCCGCCGCGAAGCGCGCACGCGCCGCCGCCAGCATCTCCGCGCTCTGGTCGATGCCCACCACCGAGCAGTCCGCGCGCGCGAGCAGCTCCGCGGCGACCATCCCCGTGCCCGTCGCGACGTCCAGGATGCGCTGACCGGGCGCCGGCGCCACCGCGCTCACCAGCGCCCGGCGCCAGCGCGGGTCCTGCCAGAAGCTGAGCGCCGCCGACAGCGCGTCGTAGCGCCGCGGCAGCCCGCGGAACAGCTCGATCGCCTCGCGCTTGCGCGGCGAGATCCGATTGGCCGATTCGCGATCGGTGGACGCGACGCCGCCGGCGTCGCTGGGTGCGGGCGTGCTCATGGTGTTCGCCAATCTGACAGGCTAACGGCCGATGGCCACCTCGCCGTCGACCTGCTCGAAGAGGACGCGCCCGCGCGCATCCGCGAGCACGTGCTCGAGCGCCACGGGCGCCTCGACCTGCTGGTCAACAACGCCGGCGCCGCCTGGCGCGCGCGCTTCGCGGACGGCGGCTACGAGAACGTGCGGCGCACCATGGCCATCAACTTCGACGCCCAGGTGCGGCTCACCGAGGCGCTGCTGCCGCTGCTGCGCGCCTCCGCGCCCAGCGCCATCGTCAACGTCGCCTCCACCGCCGGCAGGGTCGCGCGCGCGGGCTCCGGCGCGTACAGCGCCTCCAAGTTCGCGCTCGCCGGCTGGTCGGACGCGCTGTGGGCCGAGGAGCATGCGCACGGCGTGCACGTCGGGCTGGTGCTGCCCGGGTTCATCTCCACCGAGGGCTTCCCCCAGTCAGAGCTCACCGCCAAGCCGTGGACGCGCTGGATCGTCTCCACACCCGACAAGGCCGCCGAGGCGATCCACGAGGCCGGCATCGGCCGCCGACCAGAACGCTACGTGCCGCGCGCGTACGCGCTCGCCGGCGTGCTGCGGATCCTCGCCCCCGGGCTCGTCCGGCGCGCGCTCGCCGGCGGCGGCGCCGCGGTGATGACGACCACCACCGGCGCCGACATGGCCGAACGGCGCAACGGCAGTGGGGCCGGCGCGGGACCCGCCTCGTCGAGCTAGGGCTCGAGCTCGCCCGCGTACAGCGCGAACACCGCGCCCTGCGGATCCGCCACGACCGCGATCTTCGCGATGCCGATGTCGATCGGCCCGGCCAGGCTGGAGCCGCCGAGCTCGCCCACCTTCGCGAGCGCCCGCTCGACGTCCTGCACGCCGAAGTACGTCAGCCAGCTCGGCGGCGACGGCGGCGTCAGCTCGCGCATGCCGCCGTTGTTGGCCGAGCCGTTCTTGATCGACAGGTAGCGGTCCTGCATCCCCGCGAACTGCTCCACCTGCCAGCCGAAAAGATCGCCGTAAAAGGAGGCCGACGCGTCGAGGTCGGGAGATTGGAGCTCGTTCCACACGAGCGCGCCGGGAGCGTTCACCAGCTCCGCGCCGATCGTGTCGCCCGGCTGCCACAGCATGAAGTACGCGCCCTGCGGGTCCTGAATCACCGCCATCCGCCCCACCGTCATCACGTCGAACGGCGGCGCGTGCACCGCCCCGCCGAGCTCCTTCGCGCGCTCGGCGGTCGCGTCCGCGCTGTCCACCGACACGTACGAGCTCCACAGCGGCGGCACGCCAGCGTCGCGCTGCTGCTGCGGCTGCGGCGCGATCGCCGCCACGCGCTTGCCGTCGAGGAGCTGCATCGAGTAGTACGCGTCATCGCCCAGCGGTATGTCGTTGGCCTGCCAGCCGAGCAGCGGGCCGTAGAACGCCTTTGCCGCCGCCTGGTCCGGCGTCGTCAGCTCGCTCCAGCAGAACGTTCCCGGCGTGTACTCGCTGCGCTCGCCCATTGCGCTGCGAGCGTAACGCATTCACCAGCAGCTCCACTCGCGGAGGGAGTGCGTTGAGCCCGGCACCCACTGGAGCGTCGGTAGCGGCGGGTACGCTCGACAAATGAGCCGACGACGCAGACAAGGCGCTACAGCTGGTTTGCAGGCGGCGCGGCCTGCGGCGCCGCGGGCAAGCAGACGATCAGCACCTTGAGCCCTGCCGAAACCCGAGACGATCTGATCGGGCGTCTGGAGAGCGCCGTGACGGTACGTCACGGACGGCGCGGCGGAGAGCCCGAGACACGAGTCGAGCTGGATCACCTGCTGCCGTCTCCGACCGGCGGGGACAACGCGCCGGCGCGCTGGCGCCTGGCGACGACGACGGCGCGTCTTTATCCGCCTCCGGTGCAGGCCGAGCCGATGAAGGCGTGGCACATGGCCGAAGGACAGAAGGGCCGCCGACTTCTGGCCGGCGATCTTCGCGCAGACAACCGTGTGGCCGCCATCCTGGCATGGCATTTCGAGCAGGGATCGCGGAGCGGCGAGCATCGGCCGCATCTGATCACGGCGGCGGCGGTCCGCAAGGACGTCGAGGACCGTGCGCTGCGCGCCGAGTATCTCGTCGCCGTCTGGCTGCTCATGTGTGTCGTCGCTGCGATCGATCGCAGGACCATCCGGGCAGGGCGAGTCGGCCTCGTCCTCGATGGCGGGATCGGGCTGAGCACGAGCGAGCTGGCCGACTTCGGCTTTACGCGCGGTCGCAAGCGCGAGGGATACCGCGGCGACTACTACACGCTGCCGGCGTGAGCACGCCAGATCTCCTCAGCCTTGTCCGCCCATTGCGGCGGTAGCGCTGCGCGGATCTCGGCAACGAACTCATCGGCTGGCGTCGCAGTCGGCGGCGGAAGCTCGGCGAAGAACGCATCGATCTCGGCGGTCGTCTGCTTGAGCGCGTCCGGATGGTTCTGCTCTGTCCACTCCAGAATGCTGCCGGCGACCTCCTCAAGCGATGCGCGCTGCGCGACCCTGGCGATCTGGAGCACCTGGGCGACCTCCAGGTGCTTATCGCGGCGACCCCACCGCTGAGGCTCGATACCAAGCGCCCGGACGGCGCGGCTCATGCCGCCCGTGTCCAGCCCGATGAATCCCGCAGCCTGCGAGAGCGTAGGAAGCGAGCGGACCTGATCGGCGCGGGAATGTACGACCGTGGCGGGCATTGGGACAAGCTAGCACATAAGACACCGATAACACAGGCTACGCAGAATACGCATCAGTCGCAGAGAAGTATAAGCGCGCCGACAACTCAACATGCCGACGCCGTTCAGCGCCAACGGTGGCCGAACCGTTGCCGGTCGGATGCGTGGACTCGGCTAGATTCGCTGGCTGTTGGTTCGCGAGATCCCCATCCTTGGTGAGACGATCAGGCTCGGGCAGCTTCTGAAGCTCGCCGGCGTCGTCGACAGCGGCAGCGACGTCAAGGCACTGCTCGCGCACGAGCCCGTGTCGGTCAACGGCGGGCCCGAGACGCGCCGCGGCCGGCAACTGCACCGCGGCGACGTCGTGCGCGTGGGCGAGCACGAGCTGCGCATCACCTGAACGCCGGAACGAGCTGCGCGTGACCTGAGCGCCTACATCATTGCGACGGTCTCGTACACCTCGATGCTGCCGCCCGCGTCGAGGATCGGGCAGCCCTTGGCGAGCTCGTTCGCCGCGGCCAGGCTGTCGGCGCTCAGGACCGTGTAGCCGGTCAGGCCAGACGGCGCTCCACCATTGACGCTGCCACCGGCCGCCACGGTCGATGACGGCCCGAACGGGTTGCCGGGGTCCGCCACTGCCTGGCCGAGGCTCCCGAACCAGTTGCCCCACGCGGCCATCGCCGCCTCGCGCTCCGCATCGCTGTCGGCCATGCCGCCGCCCTTGTACGCAAGCAGGTACTTCGCCATCGTGGTCCTCCGTCTCTTTGGTTTTGAGGGTGTGTACGTCGGACTTCGTCGAACCGCGTTCAGGACGCCTGCTGCGCCGGCGCGAAGATCCGCGTCTCGAGCATCTCCAAGCACGCCGCCCAGCCCGTGCCGTGACGGTCGCGGGATTCGGGCGACTCGAGACCCGAGTGCTCCAACACCACCGTCGTGCGCTCGCCGTCCTCGAGGAACTCGACCGTCACGGTGCTCACGTGGCCGGTCTTTCCCTCCGCTTCCTCCCAGCACCAGCTGTACACGAGACGCTCGGGCCGGCGCACCTCCAAGTACTCGCCCCGGACGGTGTGGAAGGTGCCCGCGTCGGGGTCTTGCATCGACAGCCTGTACGCGCCGCCAACGCGCAGGTCGACGTCCGCGACGGGCGTGCGCCATGCGGGGTCGACGACCCACCAGCGCCTGAGCACCTCGGGATTCGTCCATGCGTCGAACACGTCCTCCGCCCGGGCATCGTAGGTGCGCTCCAGGCGCAGCGTGGTGGAATCGATCGTGCTCATTTGCGCTCCTTTCGGGGTGTGGTATCTCGCTGCTCGTGCAGGTACTGCTCGACCACGTCCAGCTTGCGCTCCCACAGCCGGCGCTGACGGGTCAGCCAGTCGTCGGCGTCCAGGAGGGCGTGCTCGTGGATGCGCAGCCTGTGCGTGCGCCCGTCGACGACGCGCACGATCACACCGGCCTCCTCAAGCACCTTGAGGTGCTTGCTGATCGCCGGCTTGGACACGCCGAAGTCGTGCGTGGCCTCGCCCACGGTGAGCTCACCGTCGCTCAGGCGTTCGAGGATGCCCCGGCGGATCGGGTGCGAGCAGGCGGTGAACGCGCGGTCCAGCGTCTCACTGTTAGCCATATGGTTAACAATACCACGGCAAGGATCAGGGCTGCGTCGAAGAGCGGGCGAGCATCCGCGCGAGCGCCGGCACGTCGGCGGCGCTCGCACGGCGCACTTCGGGCGGGTCGCTCACAGCTCGAACGCCTCCGCGAGCAGCTCGTACGAGCGCCTGCGCGCGTCGTGGTCGTAGGCGATGCACACGACGATCGCCTCCTCGGCGCCGTAGCTGTCGACGACCTCGGCGAGCTTCGTGCGCACCGTCTGCGGTGAGCCCACCACCGCCCGCCGCCCCGAGCGTGGCGCGTCACCGCCTCGCTCCTCGCCGCCTCGCCCCTCGCCGCCGCGCTCGTCCTCGCTCGCGAGGAAGCGCAGCGCCTGCTCGGGCGGCGGCACGGCGATCAGCTGGCCGCGGCGCAGGAGCGTGAACGTCATGCGACCGCTGGCCGCCAGCCGCTGGGCCTCCTCGTCGCTGTCGGCGCAGATCACCCACACGCCCACCGCCGTGCGGGGCCTGGCGCCGGCGTGTTCGTGTTCCCCCTCCGGGGACGATGCGGCGAAGCGCTCGCGATACAGCGCCGCGATCTCCGCCCCGCGCGGGTTGATGAAGTCTGCGAACGCGTACGGCAGCCCGAGCTCTGCGGCCCAGATGGCGCTCTGCTGCGAGGAGCCGAGCAGCCACGGCTCGGGCCTGTGCGGGCGCCCGGGCAGCGTCTTGGCCAGGCGCGCGAGGTCGAGCGTGTTCGCGAGCGCCCGCGCGCCCGAGGACCCCTGGGAGATCGGGGACTGATCCAGGACCGACAGGCGGAAGGGCGCACCGGAGCTTGCCACGTGGCACGCAGGTTATGACGACGCGGTAGGGTTTGACCGCACCTTCGGGGAGGAGATCGATGTATCAACCAGTGCTGTTCCGCGACCGTCCGCGCCCGGCGCAGATCGTCCTGGGCGGGGTCGTCCCGGCGATCGCCGGCGCCGTCGCCGGCGTGCTGGTGGGCGTCTCCAGCGGCGCCTACTGGGGCTACGCCGCGTTCGTCGCGATCGCCAGCGTGGTCGCCGGCTTCGAGCACCAGGACGGCTGGGGCGGGGCCGACCGCGGCGTCGTCGCAGGCTTCGTCTACGGCGTCGGCCTGCTGCTCGCGCACCTGATCGCCGGCACGCATGCGAAGGTCTCGCTCGGCAGCTTCCCGCCGCTGCTCGCCGTCGTCACCGCCATCGCCGGCATGCTCCTGACCGCGACCGGCGGATGGCTCGCGCGCATCCTGCGCGAGCGCACGCAGGCGCGCGCCACGATTCCCGTCGAGTGATCAGCCCGCGAGCCAGTCCGGCGGCACGAGCAGCACCGAGCAGCGCGCTCTGTGGACGACCTTCCTGCTGACGCTGCCGATCGCCTTCAGACCCCCGAGGCGGCGGCTGCCCATGACCACGAGCGAGCTCCCGTCGCGCTTGGACGCGTCGATGATCAGCTCGGCGGCGGCGCCGACCTCCACCCGCACCTCGCACGCGCCGTCGATCGCGCGCTCGAGCCTGTTCGCCTGCTCCTGGATGCGGTGCGGCCGCGCGTGGGACTCCACGCCGATCGTGTGCAGCAGGGTCACGCTCGAGCCGTGCTCGCCCGCCAGCCGGCCGACCCAGTCGACCAGCTCGTCGGATCCGTCCAGCCCGTCGCTCGCCAGCAGGATGCGCTCCGGGAACCGGTGCGCGCCCGCGGGCAGCGCGCGCGCCGCCAGCACCGGCGCCGCGAGGACGTCCAGCGCCCCGTCGGCCACGCTTTCGAGGAACCTCCCACCGAGCCACGAGGTCGCCGGCGCGCCCAGTGCGAGCAGGTCGCGGCCGGCGGCGTGTGCGAGCACCTGCTGCGTCGGGGGGCCCTCGGGCTCGATCACCCCGCTGCACGACACGCCCGACTCGTGCGCGATCCGCTCGGCGCGCTCGAGGATCCGCTCGGCCCGGCGCGGGCTGATCGCCGCGTGCCTGTACACGCCACTGCCCGTCTCCGCCGTCACCGCCAGCAGCGTCATGCGCGCCTGCGGGCCCGCGAGGATCGCCGCCTGTTCCACCGCCACGAAGCTCCTGTGCCTGCCGTCAACCGCGCACAGGACGTCGCTGAACTGGCCGTCGGGCTGGGCCGCGGTCCGTGCGCGCTTCGATTGAGGTGTTCGTGTCTCGGTCATGAGCAGAACCTACGGTCCCCACGGCCCCCGGGCATCCGTCTATTTCCCTGACGTTGCGAGTGAGATTCCGCAGTCCTCGCCCTGGCGCCGGCGGTAGGCTAACAACTATGAGCGACATCGCGAGCGACTCCGCGCCCCCCTACCACCTGTTCCTCGGCCCGGACGAGGTGCCCGTGGCGGCCAGCGCCCTGCGGCTGCTGATCTCCGACGAGGCGCGCCAGCCCGAGATCCGGCGCCTGGCGCGCGAGGTCATCGCCGGCCTCGAGCAGCCGCCCGACGCGCAGGGACTGCTGACCGTGTCGCTCGAGCCCCAGCAGATGAAGATCACGCACAGCGCCGTCAGGCTGCTGCTCAACGACCTGCAGCGCGAGCAGGCCGGCGAGCGCGACATCCTGCGCAGCATCCTCGACAAGCTCCCCGACGAGCACGTCATGCGCGCGATCGAGCTGGAGTAGCATCGACAGGCGTGTGCCTGGCGATTCCCGGCCGAGTCGTGGAGGTCGTCGACGATGCCAACCAGCTTGCCAAGGTCGACGTCGCCGGCGTCAGGCGCACCGTCAACCTCGCGCTGCTCGACGGCGACCCGCACGCGCTCCTCGGCAGCTGGGTGCTGATCCACGTCGGCTTCGCGCTGTCGCAGATCGACGAGCGCGAGGCGCTCGCCACGCTGGCGCTGCTGCAGGAGATGGGCGCCGACTACGAGCAGGAGCTGCGCGAGCTGAGAGAGAGCGCCGTCGAATGACGCGAGGGCCGCGATGACCGCGATGGGCGTCCGACCGTGAAGTTCGTCGAGGAGTTCCGCGACGCCGAGCTGGGGCGCGCGCTCGCCGCCGAGATCCGCGCGCTGGCGCGGGACGGGCGCACGTACAAGCTGATGGAGGTGTGCGGCGGGCACACCCACTCGATCTACCGCTACGGGATCGACGGCCTGCTCCCCGACGCCGTCGAGCTCGTGCACGGGCCCGGGTGCCCCGTGTGCGTGCTGCCGATGGGCCGCGTCGACGACGGCATCGCGATCGCGCGCGAGCCGAACGTCATCTTCACGTGCTTCGGCGACATGCTGCGCATCCCCGGCTCGCACGGCAGCCTGCTCGACGCCAAGGCGCAGGGCGCCGACGTGCGCATGGTCTACTCGCCGCTGGACGCGCTCGCGATCGCCAGGCGCAACCCCGAGCGCGAGGTCGTGTTCTTCGCGATCGGCTTCGAGACCACCGCCCCGTCGACCGCGCTCACGCTCATGCGCGCAAAGGCCGAGCGCGTCGCCAACTTCTCGTGCATGTGCAACCACGTCACCATCGTGCCGCCGCTGCGCGCGCTGCTCGACTCGCCCGCCCTGGAGATCGACGGCTTCATCGGCCCCGGGCACGTCTCCACCGTCGTCGGCGCGCGGCCCTTCCAGTTCGTTCCCGAGGACTACTCCAAGCCGCTGGTCATCTCCGGCTTCGAGCCGCTCGACGTGCTGCAGTCGATCCACATGCTGCTCGCGCAGCTCGCCGACGGCAGGCGCGAGGTCGAGAACCAGTACGCGCGCGTCGTCCCCTGGGACGGCAACCCGCGCGCGCTCGCCGTCATCGCCGAGGTGTTCGCGCTGCGCCCGCACTTCGAGTGGCGCGGCCTCGGCTTCATCTCCCAGAGCGGGCTGCGGCTGTCCGACGCCTACGCCGAGCTCGACGCCGAGCTGCGCTTCAGCGTCCCCGGCATCCGCGTCGCCGACCCCAAGGCGTGCCAGTGCGGCGAGGTGCTCAAGGGCGCCATCAAGCCGTGGGAGTGCAAGGTCTTCGGCACCTCCTGCACGCCCGAGCGCCCGATCGGCACCTGCATGGTCTCGCCCGAGGGCGCCTGCGCCGCCTACTACAGCTACGGCCGCCACGCCGGCCGGCGCGACGTGGCGGGTGGGGCCGCGGCGGCCGGCGGGGGCGTACCGGCGGGCGGGGCCGCGGCGGCCGAACGCCCTGAGGTGGCGGTGTGAGCGGCGCGACGCGCCAGCAGCGGATCGTCGCGATCGTGCAGCGCACGCGCGCCAGGCCCGCGCGCTTTCGCGACGAGCGCATCACGATGGCGCACGGCGCCGGCGGCAAGGCGTCGCAGTCGCTGATCGAGGGGCTGCTGCTGCCCGCGCTGCGCAACGACGCGCTGGCCGCTCTCGGCGACGCGGGGACGGTGGCGGTGGACGGCGTGCGCCTCGCGCTGAGCACCGACAGCTTCGTCGTCACCCCCATCCGCTTTCCCGGCGGCTCGATCGGCGAGCTGGCGGTCAACGGGACGGTCAACGACCTCGCCGTCTCCGGCGCGCGCCCGCTCGCGCTGACGCTGTCGCTGGTGCTCGAGGAGGGACTGCCGGCGGACGAGCTGCGCGCCGAGATCGACGCGATCGCGCTGGCGGCGCGGGCGGCCGGGGTGCAGGTGATCGCGGGCGACACCAAGGTCGTCGAGCGCGGGCATGCCGACCGGATGTACGCGTGCACCACCGGCGTCGGCGTGCTCGACCCGCGCGCCGAGCTGTCGACCTCCGCGCTCCGCCCCGGCGACCGCATCCTCGTCTCCGGCGCGATCGGCGAGCACGGGATGGCGATCATGCTCGCGCGCGACGAGTTCTCGCTGGAGGCCGACATCCGCTCGGACACGCGCTCGCTGTGGCCGGCCGTCGACGCGCTGCTCGACGCCGCGGGCGCCGGCGTGCACTGCATGCGCGACGCCACCCGCGGCGGCGTCGCCTCCGCGCTCAACGAGCTCGCGCGCGCATCCGGGGTGGCCGCGCTCGTGCGCGAGAGCGAGGTGCCGGTGCAGGCGGCGGTCGCCGGCGCCTGCGAGCTGCTCGGGATCGATCCGCTGTACGTCGCCAACGAGGGCAAGCTCGTCGCGTTCGTCGAGCCCTCTCGCGCGCACGCGGCGCTCGACGCGCTGCGCGCGGTCCCCGGCTGCGAGCTCGCGGCCGACATCGGCGAGGTGCTCGCCGAGCCGCCCGGCATGGTGCTCGTCGACACCGCCTTCGGCGGGCGCCGCGTGATGGACCTGCTCGCCGGCGACCCCCTCCCCCGGATCTGCTGATGGATCCGCTGATGCACGAGCTCCGCTGATGCACGAGCTGTCGCTCAGCCGCTCGATCCTCGACGCCGCCGTCGCGCACGCCGACGGGCGCAGCGTGGTGGCGGTTGACGTGACCGTCGGGGCGCTGCGGCAGGTGGTTCCGAATTCGCTTTCCTTCTACTTCGAGATCGTTTCGCACGGAACGATCTGCGAGGGAGCGCAGCTGCGAGCGCACGTCGCGCCCGCGCGGATGCGCTGCGCGTGCGGGCACGAGTGGGAGCTGCACGAGCCCGCCTTTCGCTGCCCGCGCTGCGCCGGCGGCGAGGTGACCGTGCTCAGCGGCGAGGAGCTGACCGTGGACTCGATCGAGGTGGAGGAGACGGATGGGGAGAACCCCGGCGGGCAGTACGAAACGAAGGAGGAGCCGTGCACCGCAGCAAGGTGAGGGTCGCGACGGACGTGCTCGACGCGAACGACACGATCGCGCGCGCCAACCGCGAGGACTTCGACCGCGCGGGCGTGCGCGTGGTCAACCTGATGAGCGCGCCCGGCGCGGGCAAGACGGCGCTGCTCGAGCGGGTGCTGATGGACGGCCTCGGCGACGTGCGCGTTGGCGTGCTCGAGGGCGACGTGCAGGGCTCGTTCGACGCCGAGCGCCTGTCCGCGCTGCACGTGCCCGTCACTCAGATCAACACCGACCCGGGCTTCGGCGGCGAGTGCCACCTCGACGCCAACATGGTCCGCTCCGCGCTCGGCGCGATCGCGCTCGACGAGCTCGACCTGCTGGTGATCGAGAACGTCGGCAACCTCGTGTGCCCGGCGGAGTTCCGCGTCGGCGAGGACCGGCGCGCGATGATCTCGTCGGTCACCGAGGGCGAGGACAAGCCGCTCAAGTACCCGCTCATGTTCCGCGCGTGCGAGCTGGTCGTCGTCAACAAGATCGACCTGCTGCCCCACCTCGACTTCTCGCTCGAGCGCTTCCTCGCGAACCTCGACCAGGTCAACCCCGGCGTCGAGCACATGCTCGTCAGCGCGCGCACCGGCGAGGGCGTCGACGCGTTCGCGCGGTGGCTCGCGGATGCAGCGTGAAAGAGCGCGTCGGAGAGCTGCTGGCGCTGCGCACCGACGCCAACGAGCGGTTCTTCGCGTCGGCCGCCGAGCCGCTCGCGCGGCTGTGCCATCTGGTCGCCGAGCGCTTCTGGAACGGCGGGCGGCTGCTGGCGATCGGGTGCTCGCCGCAGGCGCGCTCGGACGCGCGGCACGTGGCTGTCGAGTTCGTGCATCCGGTGATCGTCGGCAAGCGCGCGCTGCCCGCGCGGGCGCTCACCGGCGAGCACGGCGCGCTGCGCGAGGAGGTCGAGCTCGCGGTCGAGCCCGACGACATCGCGATCGCGTTCGGCTCGGACGCGGAGAGCGCCGACGCGCTCGAGGCCGCCCGCCGCCGTGGCTGCCTGACGATCGCGTTCGAGCGCGTCGGCGCCGAGTGGGAGCTCGAGCCCCCGACCGCCGACCCGTTCGTGCGCCAGGAGCTGACCGAGACCGCCTATCACGTGCTGTGGGAGCTCGTGCACGTGTTCTTCGAGCACCGCGG
>Ga0187879_10001227_pt1 | contig 17521 bp, 16 predicted proteins | sample June2016WEW_19_1_FD_132423 | JGI IMG/M metagenome (GOLD analysis project Ga0187879, IMG submission 132423) | Peatland microbial communities from SPRUCE experiment site at the Marcell Experimental Forest, Minnesota, USA - June2016WEW_19_10 | ecosystem: Environmental > Terrestrial > Soil >... | reverse complement strand
GTATGACGTGGTGTCGGGGAGCAACGGCTCGTGCACGGGCGCCACCTCCTGCAAGGCGGCCGCCGGCTACGACGGCCCGACGGGAGTGGGCAGCCCGATCGGACTGGCCGCCTTCGCGACCGCCGCGAGCCCGGCGGACACCTCCCCGCCGACCGTCTCGGGCACCGCCGAGGTGGGCCAGACGCTGACGGTGACCCACGGCGACTGGAGCAACGAACCCAGCACGTACGGCGAGCACTGGCTTCTGTGCAACTCCGCCGGCGCCGGCTGCTCGGCGATCGCCGGCGCGACCGGCTCGACCTACACGCTCGCATCGAACAGCGTGGGCGCGACGATCCGCGTTCAGGAGATCGCGAGCAACGCCTCCGGCAAAGGGTCCCCCGTGCTCTCGACGCCGACCGGCGACGTGATCTCGAACGCGCCGGCGATCACCGGCTTCACGCCGAGCTCGGGGATCACGGGCAGTTCGGTGACGATCACCGGCACGGCTCTCACCGGCGCCACCGCGGTGCGCTTCGACGGACTCGCGGCGGCGAGCTTCACGGTGAAGTCCTCTACGCAGATCGAAGCGACCGTGCCCAACGGAGCGAAGGCGGGAACGATCTCGGTCACCACCCCGGTCAAGACGGGGACGAGCGTGGGCAAGTTCACGCCGACGCTGTCGCTGGCCTCCTTCACCCCCACGAAGGCCGCCCCCGGCGCGGTCGTCACGCTCACCGGGGTCGGCTTCGACAGCAGCTCGGCGGTGAGCTTCGACGGGGTCAAAGCGACGAGCGTGACGTACGTCTCCTCGACCAAGCTGAAGGCGACCGTACCCGTGGGCGCGAGCAGCGGGGCGATCCAGGTGACCAACACGTCGGCGCCGGTCGGCGCCACCAGCAGCGCGAGCAGCTTCACCGTGAGCTGATGGAGCTCTACGCGCTGCGATCCAGGCGCGGGCGGCGGCGCAGCTGGCCGGCGTAGCCGTCGGCCGCGCGCCTGGCGCGCGTCGAGGTGGAGAGATCCGACAGCAGCACCTCGCGCAGGCGGATCAGCTCGATGTGCGTGCGCTCGTGTATCAGCCGCGCCCGCTCGAGCAGCGCGCCCGCGGCCGCGGGCGGCTGCGCGGGCAGACCGGCGATCAGCTCGTCCCAGCGCGGGCCCAGCGCGGCGAGGCGCTCGATCTCGCCCCTGCCGGCGAGCTCCAGTTCGAGCTCGGCATGCTCGTGAATCGCCTCATAGCGGTCCAGCGGGGGCTCGGCGCAGCCGTCGCGCGAGGAAGCGCTCACCCGTGCTCCACGCCGGCCGCGATCTGGGAGGAGCGGTCCACCTCGGCCGCGGCCTGGCTCCAGGCCTCGCGCAGCTCGCCGAGCAGACGGCTGACCTCTTCGACCTTGGTCGTGTCCTGGCCGATGCGGGCGGCATTGAGCTGGGACAGGCAGAACACGTAGATCGCGTGCAGGCGCTGCGGGATCTCGCCCTGCTCGAAGTCGAGCGTGGCGTCGAGGTGGCTGATGATCCGTTCGCCGTAGCGCAGGGTGGTGTGCGCGCGCTCGACCTCGCCGGCGTCCATCGCGGTGACGGCCTGGCGCAGGAAGCGGCGGGCGCCGTCGTAGAGCATGACGACCAGTTCCCCGGGCGTCGCCGCCAGCACCGCGCCTCTGCGGTAGGCCGCGTGCGATGCGGTCACGTTGCTCATCTCACTTCACTTGATCGACCGCGCGCGGGCAAAGTTGAGCCCGGCGCCGGCTACCCGCCGGACTTGGTCAGCGATTCGGTCTGCTGAGCCAACCAGCTGCTCTGCGATGTGTTCCTCGAGATCACGCCTTCCAGCGCGGCGTACGTGGCCTGCAGCGCTTTTTCGCGCTGGGCGAGAAGTTCGTTCATCGTGTTGATCTGACTGGTCAGCTGACTGACCTGTTCGCCGTCCCCGTTCGCGCGGACTTCGAGCGATCCACCGGGCTCCGCCGCATCGTTGATCAGGCCCTGGAAGCTCGTGGACCAGTGCTGGAGCATCTGCTCCACGCCGGCGGGGTTGCTCTTGATGGCTTCCGCGAGCTTTTCCGGGTCGAGCGTCAGCTGACCTTCAAGCGAGGACTGCGAGGAGACGCCGCCGGTGGGGGCGCCCGTGCTGACGCCGATTTCATACAGGCTCGACATACCTGCCGACAGGCCCGAGATCGGTTCGTAAATGGCTTGGCGCATGCTGTCGAGCAGGCCCGACAGTTCCCGGTCGCCGAACAGCGTGCCGGTGGCGAATTCGCCGGTTGAGTGGGGCCGCGTGGGCGACTTCGTGTTCAGCTGCGCCTCGATCGACGCGACGGTCGAGTTGTAGAGCTTGATGAACGACTGCAGCTGAGCTTCCACCGCCTTTTCGCTGACACCCGGAGGCTGCACGTCGATCGTCACCGGGCCCTTGGGGGTGAGGCCGGTCAGCGTCAGCGTGACGCCGGCGATCGCGTTGGTGATCGTGTTGGAGCTGGAGGTCCCGGCCACGCCGTCGATCGTGTATTCGGCGTCCTGGCCTTCTTTGGCGGTCCCCGCCTTTTCGGTCAACGCCGCGCCGGTCACTTCGATGAATTCGCCACCGGTGCTCCCGGTCGCACGGTTGGACAGGACCAGGGTTTCGCCTTCGAGCACCGCCGCGTAGACCGTCGCGCTGCCGCTGGCGTTGATCGCGCTCGCCAGCCCCTTGGCGGTCTCACCGGCCGTGACCTTGAATTCGTGGCCGTCGATCGTGATCGTTTCTTCGCTGGACGGCTTGGTGAACGTGAACGTGCGCTGGGCGGAGTTGGCGAGCTGCGTGACTTCGACCTCGTGGCCGCCGATGCCGGCGCCACCCGCTACAGAGGCTTCGACCCGCGACGGTTCGCTCGAGGTGACCGTCTGCGAGCTTTCGAACAGAGACGGCAGGACGAATTCGCCGGCCGAGAACGAGAGCTGCTGCAGGCTGCTCTGGACGCCCTGGAGCTGCGACTGCTCGGCAGCCAGCTTCGCCTGCTCGTCGGTCAGATGGGTCACCGGCTCGCGTTCGACCGCCATCAGCGCGGCGATGATCTTGCTCGTTTCCAGCCCGGAGGCCAGGCCCGAGATCGTGATCGGAGCTCCAGCGGCGGAGCTGACACCCAGCGATGAGGTCGACATGGAAGAGGCCCCTACCCCAATGGCCTTCCGGCGGCGATCTCGACCGCCTCGGCGGTCGACAGGGTCCGCACGGCGTTGCCGTCGCGGTCGTGTATCTCGATCCTCGTACGCTCGCCGGGCGTTGCGCGCGAGAAGCGCAGCTGCTGGCCGTCTGCGCGCAGCTGCTCGTCGATCCTGCCGGCGGCGGCGATCTGCTCGAGCACCTCCGGCGGGGGCGCACCCCTGCTCGCGATCGGGCCGAACGCCGTTTCGCGTGCGGCCAGCTCGGAGACGAACGCGCTGATGTCGGCTGTGCCGGCGTCAGCCGACGGCGCGGCTAGCGATAGGTCCGACGGGCCGTTGATAGGCAGGATCGGCGAGTTCATGTGGTGTTTTCTCCCTGAAAACATGTGACGCGGTCCAGTCCATGGGCCGCCCCGCGCTTTATGTGCACTCTTGTCATCGACGCCCTTCGTGGAAACTTGAAGGATCTCCTCCACGTGCGATGCGCGTTGCGCGGCTCGCATACATGCCGAGCCGGCCGCTACGCGACCGCGGCCTGCCCGAGCAGGCCCGCCGCGGCCTCGTTGCCGGGATCGCGCTCGAGGACCGCCGCGGCGAACTCGCTCGCCTCGCGCGACATGCCCCGTGCCGCGGCGACGCGCGCCAGGCCCAGCAGCGCTCGCACGTCGGGGCGCCGGCGGCAGACGCTAATCCACTCTTCGGCCGCGGAGGTCGCAAACCCGCGCCGCAGGTACATCTCGGCGAGCAGCTCGCGCCGCTCGCGCTCGCCCAGGCGGGAGCGGTGGAGCAGGCCGAGCAGGTCTTCGAAGGCGTCGAAGTCGTGCACCCGCAGCAGCGCCTCGAGCATGACCGCCAGCAGCGGCACGGCCTCGGGGGCGGGCACGATCGCGGTCGTTCCGGTGCTGGCGAGCTGCTCCCAGGCGACGAACAGGTCGAGCTCCTCGGCGGGCATCCCCGCCGTGCGCGCTCGCTCCAGCGCGGCCGCCGTGCCGGCCGCGCCGGCGCCGGCGCCGGCGATGCGCGCGAACAGCTCGGTCCGGCACGCGAGCGGCGCGAGCGGATCGCGCACGTCGAGCTCCGCCGCCTCGCGCGCCGCCTCGGCGTAGCGCCGCTGCGCAAGCAGCGTCTCGCCGAGCGCCACGCGCGCGCGCGCTGACTGCGGCTGCTGGCGCAGCACGATCCTGAACTGCGCCTCGCCGGCGCTCGCCGCGCCGCCCTCGTACAGGGCGGTTCCCAGCATGAAGCGAGCGGCCGGCGACGGATCCGGCATGTGCCGCTCGAGCTCGCGCACGACCGCGTCGGGCTCCATGCCGTCCTCCAGCAGCGCGCTCGCGTACGGCAGCACCGAGCCGACGAACCCGGGATGCTCGCGCACGCAGCGCTCGAGCAGCTCGATCGCCTGCTCGAGCTCGCCCCGCGCGCGTCTGAGCTCGGCGAGGTGGACCCGCGGCAGATAGGAGCCGCAGCCGACGGTGGCCGTGTAGCGGCGCGGCGCGTCGCCCATCTCGATGCAGCGCTCGCACAGCTCGATCGCGCGGTCGTCCTGCCCGAGCGCGATCGCGGCGAGCGCCTGCTCGAGCACGAGGTCGGTGAAGGCTGGAAAGCGCTCGAGGCCCCTCTCGGCGCGCGCGAGCGCCTCCTGCGGGCGGCCGCAGACGCGCAGCGCCTTCACGAGGCGGCTCAGGAGCGCCGGCGCGAACAGGTAGCCGTCGCGGTTGGAGGCCGCCTCGATCAGCTCCCACGAGCGTTCGAACTCGACGAGCGCGGCCGCGCGATCGCCGGCGGCCGCGTACTCGCAGCCGAGGTTGTAGTGCAGGAACGGCGTGGGGTGGCTTTCGGCCTGCTGCAGGCGCAGCAGATCGATGTTGCGGCGCGACTTCTCGCGAGCGTCGCGCACGGCGCCCACGTAGCCGTGGTGCTCGACGCGCACGCTCGTCGCCTCGATGCGCTCCGGCAGGTACCCGGGCAGCCGGTGGGCGATCTGCTCGTGCAGGCGTCCCTCGAAACGGTACTCGGGCCGGTTGCGGAAGATCCGCAGCGCGTCGTGCCTGACCGCTGTGCCGACCTCCAGATCGCCCGTGTGGTGGGTCTCGGACATGTAGAACGCCTCGCGCCACGTGCGCCCGGTGAGGGAGCACAGCAGCGCGGCGTCCTCGCGCACGAGCAGCTCGTCGGCGTCCAGGTACATCAGCCAATCTCCTCGCGCCGCGTCGAAGGACACGTTGCGCGCCTCGGCGAAGGAGCCCGTCCACTCGCGCTCGATCACGCGCGCCCCGAAGGATCGCGCGATCTCGATCGTCGCGTCGGTCGAGCCCGTGTCGACGATCACGATCTCGTCGACCGCCGCGGCGACCGCGGCCAGGCAGCGCGGGAGCATCTGCTCCTCGTCGCGCACGATCATGCACAGGCTCAGCCGCAGGCCCTCGGCCGGCTGGGCGCGCGCGGCGATCTCGAGCGCCCGGCTGGAGAGCTCGGGCAGCGCGGCGCGCAGCGGCGCCCCGCCTCGAGAGCTGCGCATCTGCCGGCGGCGGGCGGCGAGCGCTTCGAGGTTGCACTCGACGTCCTCGAGGTGCGGGTCCAGGCGCCTGGCGGCCGCGAACATCGCCTCGGCCGCGTCCACGCTCCACAGCTCATACAGGATCGTGCCGGCGTGGCCCAGCAGCTTGGGCTCGCTGGGCTCGCGTTCGAGCAGCTCCAAGGTGCCGGCCGCGAGCGTCACGAACAGCGCGGGCAGGCGCGCCGCGGGGGCGCTCGCGCTCGCCGCGAGTCCCTGCTCGATCAGGCTCACGCCCGCCCAGTAGCGGCGGTGGGGGTCTTCGATCGACTCGATCCACTCGAACAGCCGGCGATAGCCGCCGAGGTCCTCGGCGGTGAGCAGCTGCTGGGCGCGCGGCGGCTCCTCGAACGCGAGGCCCGTGCCATCCCGGGGAGCTGGGGCTGTGAAGCTGAGCGGCATTTTCTGGCCCGGTCATCGACCGCGCGCGGCGATATCTGAGCGGTTTTTCCCGGATGCGCGTGCGGATGTGCGTCCGCGCGGGCCGCCGCGGGGGGCACGCGCGCGACGGCGCGCGTGCCTGACGTTATGACCGGAGCAGGGAATATCGTCACAACCGCGAATCTACTGCCGGTTAGACCGCCGCAGATCCAAGCTCGGCCGCGAGCGAAGTGCCACAGCAGGCGGGCCATGCCCCTGTCAGTTCCCTCGATATCAGAGCAGGAGAATGGAAATAATCGGAAAGCGTGCAGCCAGGGCGCCGGCGGCAGAGGTGCTGGCGACCTGGCACGAGTACCGTCGCAGCGGAGATCGCGAGCTGCGCGACCGGCTGATCTTCATGTTCATGCCGATGGTCCGCTACATCGTCTACCGCAAGGTCCGCGAGGTCCCCGCGCAGTGCGATGTCGAGGACTTCCTGTCGTGTGGGCTGGAGGCGCTGATCCGCTCGATCGAGCGCTACGACCCGGACAAGGGCGCAACGCTCGAGCAGTACGCGTGGACGCGCATCCACGGCGCCGTGCTGGACGAGTTGCGCCGCCACGACTGGGCGCCGCGCTCGCTGCGCCGCGACGAGCGGGCGATCAACACCGCCCGTGAGAGCTTCCTCTCGCTGCACGAACGCCAGCCCAGCCGCGAGGAGCTCGCGGCCATGGTCGGCATGACCGCGCCCGAGCTCACCGGCCGACTCGACCAGGTCGCGCTCGCGGAGGTCGGCTCGCTCAACAGGATCGTGCGCTCCGACGAGAGCGCCACGATCGAGCGCATCGACACGCTGGAGAGCGCCGACACCGACTGCGATCCGATCGCGAGCGCCGAGCGCTGCGAAGCCAAGCAGCGCTTCCGCCGGGCGTTCGCGCGCCTGACCAAGCAGGAGCGCGAGGTGGCGGTCCTGCTGTACGTCGAGGATTGGACGCTGCGTGACATCGGCGCACGGCTCGGCGTCTCCGAGAGCCGCGTCTCGCAGATCCACACCAAGCTGCGCCGTCGCCTCTACGAACAGCTCTCCGGCGAGCTGCCGCTGTTCACGGCCATCCGCTGAGCGCGCGGGGCGGACCTGGGGCGCGGCCGGGCCGCGGAGGCCTCGTGTGTGCGCCGCCGCCGTCGAGTGTATAGCCATGGCGATACACCGGACGCAATGCGTAAAGAATCCCCGCCGGCGGTCGAACACCCAGGCAGACGAATGGATCTCGGCCTCGACATAGCCGCCTCGGGAATGGTCGCCGAGCAGGTCCGCCAGGATCAGCTCGCCAACGATCTCGCGAATGCGTCGACCCCGGGCTTCAAGCCCGACGAAACGCCGCAGCACAGCTTCGGCGCGGTGCTGATGGCCAACACGGAGGGCGGCGCGGCGATCGGCTCGGTCAACGAGGGCGTGGCGCTCGGCAAGGCCTTCACCAACATGACGCCCGGCACGATGCAGGAAACGGGCGAACCGCTGGACTTCGCGATCGAGGGCAGCGGCTTCTTCGCGGTCAAGACGCCGCAGGGCGTGCGCTACACCCGCGACGGGCAGTTCACGACCTCGGCCCAGGGCGTGCTCACGGACGCCAACGGCGACCCGGTGCTCGGCGCGAAGGGCGCGCAGATCAAGGTCAGCGCCACGGGCACGGTGCCGGCGAGCGCGATCGGCGTGTTCGAAGTCCCCGGCGCGGCCAAGCAGGGCGAAAACCTGTACACGGGCGCCGCCGCGGGCAAGCCGAACGGCACCGTGCGTCAGGGATCGCTCGAGGGCTCGGGCGTGGACGCGGCCAAGACGATGATCGAAATGATCACCTCGCTGCGCAGCTTCCAGTCCGGCCAGCAGGCGATCCAGACGATCGACCAGACCATGCAGGAGTCCTCCTCGCAGGTCGGCTCGCTGAATCCCAACGCCTGAGAGCGCCCGCCCCAACGCCTGAGAGCGCCCGCGGCTCAAGTCCGCTCGGCGGCGGCCGATCACCTTGGACGAAAAGCTCCGAGCCCGGCTGGACCGCCATGCGGAAAGCCCGGCTCGCCGACGACCACGAACACAGGATGGGCTGATGCTCGAAGGTCTCTATTCCGCAGCAGCAGGCATGTCAGCGCAGCAGGAACAGCTGAACGCGATCAGCAACGACATCGCGAACGTGTCGACGAGCGGGTACAAGTCCGAGCGCGTCGCGTTCAACGACCTGCTGTACAACCCGATCAAGGTCGCCGGCACGGAAACGACCGCCGGCGCCGGCGCGAGCGCGCGGGTGATCGGGCGCAGCGAGGCGCAGGGGTCGATCCAGGAAACCGGCGACCCCCTCGACCTGGCGATCGAAGGCTCGGGCTACTTCGAGGTGACCCGCGCCAACGGGCAGAAGGCCCTCACGCGCGAGGGCACCTTCGGCGTCGACGCGGCCGGGGCGATCGTGAACTCCGAAGGCAACCAGCTCTCGCCGCCGATCAAGCTGCCCGCGGGGGTCGCCGCCAGCGAAGTGAGCATCGCGCCTGACGGCACCGTGACGGCGGGCACGCGCAAGCTCGGTCAGATCAAGCTCGTGACCGTGACGTCGCCCGAACACCTGCTCGCGGACGGAGGCGGGGAGTTCACGCCGACGGCCGCCAGCGGCGCACCGCATCCGGCGACCGGGAAAGTCCGCCAGGGGGCGCTCGAGGCCTCGAACGTGAACATCGCCAGCGAGATGGCGCAGATGGTCAGCACCCAGCGCAACTACCAGCTGACGAGCACCGCGATCCAGGACGAGAGCCAGATGATGTCGATCGCCAACCAGCTGCGCGCGTGATGAGCGTTCCGGCCACCCCCGACGCCGCCACCGCCGCCGGCCTGCCGGCCGTCAACCAGGCGCTGGAGCCGGAGTGGGTGCGCGACGGCTCGGCCGCGACGCAGAAGGCGTACGCGAGCGCGCTGTCGTTCGAACAGACGCTCGTCGAACAGCTCTCGCAGTCGCTGACGGCCGCGAGCGGCCTCGCCGGCGAATCCGCAGGGGAAGGCGAATCCGGCTCCGAAGAAGGCGGCTCCTCGGGCGGCGCGGAGGCTTCCGAGCTCTCCTCGATGCTGCCGCAGGCGCTGACGGCGGGCATCATGAACGCCGGCGGGCTGGGCATGGCGGCGCAGATGACGCGCGAGCTTGAAGGCGTCCATGCCGTGGCGCACACGCACGCGAACGGGGGCACCGGCGCATCATGAGCCCGGCGTCGCTCGTCCCCCACGAGGGCATCCAGCGCGACCGCGCGCTCGCCGCGGACGTGCTGGCCCACCTCGACGCGCAGATCGAGTCGGCGCGGAGCCTGCTCGAGGTCGTGCTGGAGCAGGGCGCGGCGATTCGCGCGCGCGACGTGCACACGGTCGTGCGCCTGGCGGGGATCCTGCGCGGGGAGATGGGTCGCAGGCAGCTGCTCGAGGAGGAGCGCTCGCGCCTGCTCGCACGCAGCGGCGAGCGGCTGGGCGTGCCCGCCGAGGCGGTCACGCTGGCGCTGCTGAGCACGCTGATGGACGACGCCGGCGCCGAGCGCGCGAGCGCCCGCAGCGCCGAGCTGCGAGGCCTGCTGCACGAGCTCCAGCGCGAGCACACGTGCAACCGCGCGCTGATGCAGATCGAGCTTGGCTTCCTCGACCACCTGATGGGCATGCTCTCGCTCGACGGGGTCAACGGCTACGACACCCACGGCTCTTCCACGCCCATCACGCGGTCCCGCCCCCACGGCGGCCTGCACGTACTCGACCTGCGCGCCTGACGCGATGTCGATCCCGACCCTGCAAGGACTGCAGACCGCGCTCAGCGGCCTGATCGCGGAGCAGACGGCGCTCGACACGACCGGCAACAACATCGCCAACGCGAACACCGAAGGCTACTCGCGCGAGACGGCGCTGCTGGAACCGAACCCGCCGCTGCCGATCCCTTCGATCTCGGCTCAGACGGGCCGGGGCGCACAGCTCGGCGCGGGCGTCACCGTGGCGACGATCACGCGCATCCGCAACATCTACCTGGACGCCCAGTACCGCGCGCAGAACAGCGCCGTGGGCGCGGCCAACACGCAGGCGGAAACGCTCCAGCTGGCGCAGACGGCGTTCAACGAACCGTCGACCGAAGGGATCGCCAGCCAGCTGTCGGCCTTCTGGAGCGCGTGGAGCAGCCTCGCCGACTCGCCCACCAACGAAGCCGCCAAAGAGGGCGTGGTGGCGGCGGGCGAACAGCTGGTGAGCGCGTTCAACCAGCTCAGCGCACAGCTGTCGACGATCTCGACGCAGGCGGGCGAACAGTACAACTCGCTCACGGGCCCGTCGGGTGAAGTGGAAGACTTCGCCAACCAGATCGCGCAGCTCAACGGCCAGATCAAGCTCGCCGAAGAAGCGGGCCAGCAGCCCAACAGCATGCTCGACCGGCGCGATCTGCTGCTCGACAAGCTCTCTGCGCTGGCGAACGTGACGATCACAGAACAGCCCGACCACACCGACACGGTCAGCTTCGGCGACGCGGCCAAACCGCTGGTCGAAGGCACGACCGTCAACTGGCCCCAGGCGCTCACGGAAGCCGCCGGCGGTCAGCTCGGCGCGCTGCTCAACCTGACAGGGCCCAAAGGCGCGCTGACGGCGCTGCGCACGAACCTCGACGAAGTCGCGAGCACGCTCGCGACCACCGTCAACCAACACCTGGAAAAACAGTTCTTCTCGGGCGAAACCGCGGCGACGCTGACGGTGATGGTCGAAGCGTCGGAAGTCCAGGCCTCCGGCAGCAAAGCCGTGGGCGGCAACGAAGTGGCCCTGGAAATCGCGGCGCTGCGCGGCGGCGAAGCCGAACAGGGCTACGCGACGCTGGTCGAGAAGCTCGGCAGCGACGTGCGCAGCGCCAAGGACGACCAGACCACCCTGCAGGGCACCCTCACGGCGATCAACGACCAGCGCCAGGGCGTATCGGGGGTCTCGCTCGACGAAGAAATGACCAACCTGATCGCCTTCCAGCGCGGCTACCAGGCCTCGGCGCGCACGCTGACGGCGATGGACTCGATGCTGGAAACGCTGATCGAGCACACCGGCGTGGTGGGGCTGTAGCGATGAGCGAGCGGATCACCCCGGCGATGGTCACGAGCGCGACGCTGAACGACCTCAGCTCGTCCCTGGCCTCGCTGCAGCGCACGACCGACGAACTGTCCTCCGGCCGGACGATCCTCGAACCGTCGGACAACCCGTTCGGCGCCAGCCGCGTGATCGACCTGCAGAGCCAGCTCGACGGGCTGAGCTCCTACGAAAGCAACGCCCAGGACGGGATCTCGTGGGAGAACGCGGCCAGCAGCGCGATGTCGAACATCAACGAAGTCACGCAGCGCGTGCGCGAACTGGTCGTGCAGTCCGCCAACGGGACCAACAACCAGAGCGACCTGAGCACGATCGCGACCGAGGTCGAACAGCTGACCGAAAGCGTCAAGCAGGACGCCAACACGCAGTATGCCGGCCAGTACGTGTTCTCGGGGACCGCGACCACGACTGCGCCCTACGAACAGGGGGCCGGCGACGAATACAAAGGCAACGCCGAAGCCGTGGCCCGCTCGGTCGGGCCGGGAGCGTCGGTGACGGTCAGCACCAACATCTCCACGCTGCTGGGCAACGGCGAAGCCGCCAAAGACGGCAAGCTGCTGGACACGCTGCGCACGATCGTGGCGCACCTGCGCGGGGGCACGGCCGAAGACAGGGAAGCGCTCGGCACGACCGACCTGAAGGCCCTCGACGGGAACCTGGAAACGCTGAGCCAGCTGCAGGCGGTCGCGGGCAGCGCGAACGACCAGCTGAAGGCGGCTCTCACCCGCAACGAAGGCCTGCAGACGTCGATCACCGAGAGCCTCGCCGGCGTCGAGGACACCAACGTCGCCGCCACGTCGATCGCGTACGCCAACGAGCAGGCCGCGTACTCGGCCGCGCTGCGCGCCGGCGCGACGATCGTCCAGGAATCCCTGCTCAACTTCCTGCAGTAGCCGAAACCCAAGGAGACCGCATCATGTCCGTGACATTCGAGAGCATCCGCTTCGGGACCGTCGAGATCCAGCCGGAGGAAGTGATCGAGTTCCCGTTCGGGCTGATCGGCCTTGGGGGCCTGCGCTATGCGCTGATCGACCGCAACCCCGGCACGGGCTTCCTGTGGCTGCACGCGGTCGACGATCCTGCGCTCGCGCTGCCCGTGGTCAGCCCCCATCGGTTCTTCTCGACGTTCACGCTCGAGATCGCGCCCGAGGATCGCGAGCGCACGGGGCTCGAGGACGTGGCCGGGGCGCAGCTGTACGTGACCGTGCGCGCGACGCCCAACCCGCTGGACATCACGGCGAACCTGCGCGCCCCGCTCGTGATCCTCGAGGGCCGCGGGTACCAGGTGCTCAACACTAGCGAGGACGCTCCGCTGCAGGCGCCGCTGTTCACGCTGCCCGCGCAGCAGCAAATTGCTTCATAATCGGCCCCGATGCTGATCCTGACGCGTCGTCCCGGAGAGCGCGTCGTCATCGGCGACGAGATCCTCGTGACCGTCATGGGCGTCAGCGGCCACACGGTCCGCCTCGGGATCGCGGCGCCGGCTGGCGTGCCGATCTACCGCGAGGAGATCTGGCTGGCGGTCAGGGAGGAGAACCGCGCGGCCGCCGCCGCGGCCGCGGACGCGCTCCCGCCGGCGCCCCCGCAGGAGCCCCCGCAGGCTCCGGCGCAGACGCCCTCGGACGACCAGGCCGCGACCCAGGGTTGACAACAGGTACCCGAGAGTCCGTATGATCTGGGGTCGGCGTCGATTCGCGGGCGCCGGAAGATCTCACGGACGAGGAGAGGGTCGATGGACGAGGGACACATGATGACGCGCCGCACGCTGCTGCACAGGGCGGCGGGGCTCGGAGTCGCGGCGTCCACCCTGGGCGCGCTGGACCTGCTGGCGTTCATGCCCGAGCGGGCGCTCGCGGGCAAGAGGTCCGCGCTGCCGGAAGTTCAGTTCCAGATCGAAAAGTTCATCGCTCCAGCCTTCAAGGTCGAAGGCGTGAAGGCGCGCTTCGCGCCTGTCTACACGACGTTCGCGACGTTCGCCCTGACGCGCACGCCGACGCAGGCCGACCAGGCGACGCTCGCGAGCGCGCTGACGAGAGTGGAGGCGAGCTACCCGTTCAGCCCGAGCGGCGTGTTCACGACCGTCGCGTACGGCGTCCCCTACTTCGAACGGCTGCCCGGCGGGATGGCCGGCACGCTGGTCGCCAAGCACATGCCCCGGCTGATCTCCGAACCGCAGCTGTATGCGCTGGAAGAGGCCGTGCCGGGGCCGACCGACGTCTCCCCCGAAAACCCGGAAGTGAGCAAGCTGCGCTTCGACGTTCCCGTGCAGATCGAGTCCAACGACATGCTCGTGACGTTGCGCAGCGACTCGAGCGAGATCATCGACGACGTGCTCGCGTGGCTGGCGGGCGAAAGCTCGACGCTGGCGGGCGTTGACGTGGGCGACTCGGAGCTCGGGGAACTGCTGACGGTGACCTCGCGCCGGCTGATGTTCACCCAGATCGGGCTCCCGCGCAAGATCGCCGAAGAACAGGGCCTGCCGTACGCGGAAATGATCAACCCGGAGTCACCGATGTGGATGGGCTTCGTCTCCCAGCAGGTCGGCAGCAGCGGGCCGCCGCCGATCACCACGTTCGTCGGAAACGGGTCGGCCAAGCTCACCACCGCGCGGGGCGGCGACTACTTCGACCACGGCTCGATCGTGCACCTCTCACACGTGATCCAGGACCTCGAGCAGTTCTACGAAAAGCCCAAAGAAACATACGCCCGGCGCGCGGCTGCGATGTTCAGCGCCGATCCCCTCCCCAGGCCGGGCAACGCGGACCAGTTCACCAACGGCGGCGGGCCGGCCTTCATCCCCAACGTCTTCACCAACCCCCAGCGGGCCGCCGACGAAGCCGAAGGGACCGGCACGTTCGACCGCCAGCCGCACATCGCCCACACCACGGCGCTGCAACGCTCCAGCAGGGCGCCCGATCGCAAGCCGATGCACATCCGCGCCGACGGCCCCGGCTTCGACTCGCTCGACGTTCCCGACGGCTCCCAGCAGCCCAAGCTGCACTTCAGCATCTTCGTCCCGACCGCCGCCTTCTTCGCCACGATGCGCCGCAACCAGGCCTCGCTCGACCTCGCGCGGACGTACAGCGTGCCCGCGCAGAACCTCGGCCTGGAGCGCTTCCTGACGGCCACGCGCAGGCAGAACTTCCTCGTGCCACCGCGGCGCAACCGCGCGTTCCCGCTCGTCGAGCTGGCCTGAGCCGCCGACGAGGCCGCGCGGCGACACGAACGGCCGCGGCGCCGGCTCGGCTGGCTGGCCAGCTTGACCCCTGCGCCCACCGCATGTAGACTGCCGGTGGCCCGGAGGTCAAGCCGGGCATGGCAGTGCGCCTCGTTGGCGAGGCGGTATCGGGTCCCCGCATGGAGGGACGCCCGCTGATGGGCCCGATCACCTCACCTAGGATCGCATCCTGCCAATCAAGACTAGGGAGGGAGACTGTCGAGAATGCATTCCATCCGAAGCGCTTTCAGGAGCATCCTGGCGCTGCCGCGGTTCGCGGCCGTCGTGGCGCTCGCAGCCGTCGCGCTGGGCGCCGCCGCGAGCGTCGCCAGCGCCAACGTCAAGGAAGTCGAGGTCGTCAGCCAGGGCGAACCGCCGGCGACGCTTCCCAAGCACGTCCACTACTTCAAAACCATCCAGGCCGCGGTCGACGCGACCACGCACGGCGCCTGGGTGCTGATCGAACCCGGCGTGTACGACGAAGAAGTCAAGGTCACAAGGCAACACTCCGGAATCTTCATCCGCGGGATGAACCGCAACGAAGTGATCGTCGACGGCCAGGGCTTGAAAGTCCCCGGCGGGCGCAACGGCATCGAAGTGTACAAGGCGAACAACGTCTGGATCGAAAACCTCACCGTCCGCAACTTCGAACGCGAAAGCCTGAACGGCGCCGGCGGCAACGAGATCTGGTGGAACGGGGGCGCGGAGTCGAAAAAACAAGGCGCTCACGGCTGGTACGGGCGCTATCTGACCGCGTATGACACCGGCCTCAACGGCGGCTACGGCATCTTCACCAACAACGAGTCCGAAGGCGAATGGGAACACATCTACGCCTCGGGTTTCAACGACTCCGGCATGTACCTCGGAGCGTGCCCTGAATGCAAGGCGCGCATCGACGACGCGGTGATGGAATACAACGCGCTCGGCTACTCGGGCTCGAACTCCGGCGGAAACCTGCTCATCGAAAACTCGGTGTTCCGTCACAACACGACGGGAGTCGCACCGAACTCCGAAAACCCCGGAGACGGCCCGCCGCCGCAGAACGGCGCCTGCAACCCCTCCAAGCCCTTCAAAGGGCGTCACGGCAAACTGCCCGAATTCACCACCACCGAATTCGCGCACTGCACGATCATCCGCAACAACCTGATAACCGAAAACAACGACCTCACCGCTCCGGCGAACACGTCGGCCGCGGCTGCGCCGTGGGGCGCGGGCGTCGAGCTGCCGGGTGACTACGGCGACCTGGTCGAACACAACATCATCACGGACAACCCGAGCGACGGCGTGCTCGCGTTCGAGTACCCCAACCCGTTCCCGCCGGAAGCGGACACGATCTACTTCCAGAACTCAGGGAACGAGATCGCCGACAACACGTTCTCCGGCAACGGCTACCTCGGCGGCCCCTACGCCGGCGACGTGGCGTTGGAGGGCGGGCAGTTCGGCAGCAAGCAGTCCGTCAACAACTGCCTGACCGGCAACTCGTTCGCGGACGCGACCTATCCGGCGGAAATCGAAGGGACCTGGGGCTGCCAGAACAAAACAACCCCCAACGGCGTGACCGAAATCTCATTCATCGGTTACCTGCTGGAACTGCAGGCGGAATCGGAAGACAGGCCGATCATCGAACCGGTCGGGCCTCCGCCGGCGCAGCCGACGATGCCGAACCCGTGCGAAAACGTGCCCACGAACCCGCTGTGTCCGTGAGGCAGTAGCAAGCGGTCGTCAACCGACCGCTGCGTGGTGGACACCGCCGCCCCCTGCGAAGGGGGGCGGCGGTGTCGCTTCAAGCGTCGCTTCTGTCTGCGCCCGGCCGGCGGCGATCGGCGAGCTCTGTGAAGCGATCCCCGCGCTCCTCGAAGTCGCGGTAGTGGTCGTAGCTGGGGGCGGCGGGCGAGAGCAGGATCACCGCGCCCGAGGGCGCGAGCGAGAGCGCCCGCGTGACCGCCTGCTCGAGGTCGGCCGCCCCGACCGCGCGCGCCGGGGGCACGCCCGCGTCGAGCGCCGCTGCGAGCAGGCGCGCACCGGTGGACGGCACCCCGACGACGCTCGCGCCTGCATCGGCCAGCGCGCGGCCGAGCGGCGCGTAGTCCTGGCCACGGTCCTGGCCGCCGCCGATGAGGACGATCTCGCGGCCGGGGAAGCTCGCGAGCGCGGCGACGGTCGACTCGGGGGTGGTGGAGATGCTGTCGTCGACCCACAGGACCCCGTCGCGCTCGAGCACCGTCTGCAGCCGGTGCGCGAGCGGCTGGAAGCCCTGCAGCGACGCGGGCAGCGGCGGCGGCGCGACGCCGAGGGCTTCGAGCGCGGTGAACGCGGCGCATAGGTTCAGCGCGTTGTGCTCGCCGCGCAGCGGCAGCTCCGCGTCAGCCGCCACCTGCTGGCCTCGCAGCGCGATCCCGCCGGCGACCGCGTCCCAGCCGTCGGAGAGTCCGTAGCGAACCACCTGCGGCCCGGCGTGCGCCCCCGCCGGACGCTCGTCGCCCTCCCCAGCGTCGCCCTCCCCAGCGTCGCCCTCCCCAGCGTCGCCCTCCCCAGCGCCGCTCGACAGCGCATCCAGCAGGCGCTGGTCGCGGCCGTTGACGACGGCCACGCGCACGCCCGGCAGGCCCAGCAGGCGCAGCTTGTCCGCGCGGTAGGCCTCCTCGGAGCCGTGCCAGTCGGTGTGCTCGCGGAACAGGCTCGTCACGACCGCCACCTCCGGCCCGGTCCGCAGGTCGGCGGTGTGGTAGCTGGAGAGCTCCACGACGGTGACGTCCGCGGGCTCGCGGTCGAGCAGGTCGAGCGCGGGGACGCCGATGTTGCCCGCCAGCTGCGCCGTGCGCCCGGCGGCGCGCGCGAGATGACAGGCGAGCGCGGCGGTGGTGCTCTTGCCCTTCGTGCCGGTCACGCCGATCACGCCCTCGCCGCCGCGCTCTGCGAGCCACAGCGCGGTGGCGGTCGTCACGGGCGTGCCCGCCGCCAGGACGGCGCGCAGCTGCGGACGGTGGATGGACACGCCGGGCGAGCGCACGACCACGTCGCAGCCGGCCAGCGCCGCCACGACCGCGTCCTCGCCGTCGCCGTCGCCGTCGCCGTCGCAGGTCACGATCCGCGCGTCGGGGGCCCGCAGCGCCTCGCGAACGTCCCCGGCGGGAGCGGCGTC
>Ga0187879_10001224_pt1 | contig 17540 bp, 18 predicted proteins | sample June2016WEW_19_1_FD_132423 | JGI IMG/M metagenome (GOLD analysis project Ga0187879, IMG submission 132423) | Peatland microbial communities from SPRUCE experiment site at the Marcell Experimental Forest, Minnesota, USA - June2016WEW_19_10 | ecosystem: Environmental > Terrestrial > Soil >... | reverse complement strand
GATGTTTGTGGGCGGATGCGGCCGCGTGTTCGAGGGGAAAGCATCGACGATGGTCGCGTCGCTGAAAAAACTCGCGGCGCTGCCCGACTCGACCCAGGTCTATTGCGGCCACGAGTACACCGAAAAAAATCTGCGCTTCGCGCTGACGCTGGAGCCGGGGAACGAGGCGCTGAAAGAGAAGCACCAGTGGAGCCTGAAGACGCGTGCGGAGAACAAGTTCACGGTGCCGTCCACCATTGGCGACGAGAAGCAGACCAATCCATTTCTGCGCGCCGGCAGCCCCGAGCTGCGGGCGAATCTGAAACAGCGCGATCCATCGGTGGACGACGATCCGATCGCGATTTTTGCAAAGGTCCGCGAACTCAAGGATCGTTTTTAGGAAGCTTGGCGATTTCCGGAGAAAACGCGCAAGTGCAGAATAATTCCCTCGCCCGTTATCGGGAGAGCGAACTGCACGGAAACGGGCAAGCGATCAGAGAGCCGCCAGGAAATCAGGCTAGAACGGTTTCATGACCGCGAGCAGCAGGATCGCGATCAACAGCAGGCTCACCAGCCCGTGGATGACGCGATACTCGCGACGCGTTGACTGGCTCGGATGATCCTCGAGGAACATGATCCGCCGATAAAACCGCACGTGATAAAAGAGCAGCACCGCGACCAGCAGCAGCTTCGCGTGGAGCCATCCCTGCCGCAGCACCGCCGGATCCATCAGGATCAGCAGAATTCCAAGACCGATCGTGGTTGCGGCCCCGATGTTGGTCGCGGTCTCGAACAATCCGCGCGCCACGCCGAGGAAGCGTTCCTTGGGCAGTCCGACTTCGTCGGGCACGCGCGCCAGCAGGCTGGCGATCATCAGCAGCCCGCCTATCCAGTAAACGACGCCGAAAATATGAAGTGCGAGAATGCAGCCGCGAAGCGCGTACATCGTATTCCCCTGTTGCGTCAGGATGCGCGGACGTCGATTCCGTTGGTGGTCGCGAGCGCGAGCATAACGACAACGGCGCCGCCAAGGTAGGGCGCCGCGGGTCCCAGCAGTTGATACGCGAATCCGCCCGCGATCGGGCCGCAGATGCGCGCGAGCGACATGGCAGACTGATTCACGCCCATCACCTCACCCTGTAAATCGCGGTCGGTATTGCGCGAGATGAGGCTTGAGATCGACGGGCTTGCGAAACCGTAACCTACAGAGACCGCCGCCAGCATCGCGAGCAACGCGCCGTGCGATGAAATCGAGCCCATCGGCGCCAACCCGGCGATCATCGCGAGCAGTCCGATTTTCAGCAGCCGCACTTCGCCGAATCGGGCCACGATTTTTCCCAGCAGATAGCCCTGCGCCAGCGCCTGCATCAGGCCGGAGAAGGCGAGCAACACGCCGATGCCGAACGCGCCGTAACCGTAAACCGCGGGCACCATCAGCGCAAACGTCGCTTCGAGCGCGGACAACGAGAATGTCAACAGAAATGCAATCGCGAACATCCGCGCCAGCCGATGGCGGATCAACTGGCGCGGGATTGCCAGCAGCGGCGCGATGAAGTGGGCGAGGTCGAGCGGCGCGGAGCGATCGGCATGATGCGACTCGGGCAGTCTGGCCGCGGCGAAGATGAAATTCGCGAACGTCAGCGCGCTGGCAAAGAACACCGGCACCCGCAAACTCGAATGCCCCATGATTCCGCCGAGCGCCGGTCCCAGCACGAAGCCGAGTCCGAACGCCGCACCGATGAGTCCCATTCCCTTGGCGCGATGCTCGTCATCGGTGGTGTCGGCGATGTAGGCCTGCGCGGTCGAAATCGTTGCGGCGCATGCGCCGTGCATCGCGCGCGACGCGAGCAGCCAGAAAAACGTTCCCGCAAATCCGTAAATCATGTAGCCGATCGACGAGCCGAGCAATCCCAGCAGAAGGATCGGCCGGCGTCCGACGCGATCGGAAATTCGGCCGAGGATCGGCGCAAACACGAACTGCGTCAGCGAATAGATCGAAAGCAGCAACCCTACTCCGACCGCGCCGACGCCCATCCTATGCGCGAACATCGGCAGGAACGGAATGACGATGCCGAAGCCGAGCAGGTCGATGAAGACCGTCAGAAAAAGTATCAGCTGCGAGGCCGGGGGAGGCTGGGCGCTGGTGGGCGCTTGCTTGACTGGTTCGATACTTGGCATTGATTGGTGTACGCCGGTTGAAGAGAATCCTACGCCAGCCGCGCAGTCAAGCAAATCGACCGGAATCAATACGAGGGCTTACCGATGGCGACTTCCTACCAGGGAGAACTCAAGCGCAAAAAAGTCAGCGCCGATGAGGCGGCGGCGCGAGTCGAATCCGGCGATTGGGTCGAGTACGGATTCGGACTCGGGCAGCCGGACTTGTTCGATCGCGCGCTGGCTGGGCGAGTGCAAAAGCTCGAGCGCGTAAAGATCCGCGGATGCCTTGCGATGCGCCCGCGGGCGGCGGCCGAGGCGGATCCCGAACAACGTCATCTCGTTTATCTGTCGTGGTATTTTTCGGGGCTGGAAAGAAAGATGTACGATCGCGGCCTGGCGCATCATATACCGATGAACTTCGGCGAGGCGCCCGACATCTATCGCCGCTTCATCGACGTGGACGTCGCGGTGTTGAAGACGGCGCCGATGGACGAGCATGGATTTTTCAACTTCGGCCCGTCGGTCACGTATCACAAGGCGATCAGCGAAAAAGCCGGGATCATGATTGTCGAGACCGACGCGAGCGTGCCGTACGTCTTCGGAATAGAAAACGCGGTGCATATAAGTGATGTCGAGTTCGTGCTGGACGCGGGCGCATCCGCGATGCCGGAGCTGAAGTATCCCGCCGCGAGCGCGGTCGATCAGAAAGTCGCACAACTAATCGCGCCGGAAATTCCCAGCGGCGCCTGCGTCCAGATTGGGATCGGCGCGATGCCCAACGCGGTCTGCGAGCTGCTGGCGGCGGCTCCGATCAAGGATCTCGGCGTTCACACCGAAATGTTCGTCGATTCGCTCGTGTCGCTTTACGAGGCCGGCAAGGTGACCGGCGCGCACAAAGCGACCAACCGCTACCAGATGGCGTACACGTTCGCGGCGGGTACGAAACGGATGTACGACTTTCTCGATCGCAACGCCGCATGCTTTGCGGGGTCGGTCGATTACACCAACCTGCCGCATCGCATAATGCTCAACGACCGCGTCATCTCGATCTGCAACGCGGCGCAAATCGATCTCACCGGACAGGCGTGCTCCGAGTCGGCCGGAATTCGGCAGATAAGCGGCACGGGAGGACAACTGCAATTCGTGCGCGGCGCGTACGCCTCGCGCGAGGGCAAGTCGTTTCTGTGCCTCGCCTCGACCTACGAGCGCGACGGGAGGCGCGCCAGCCGAATCGTCGCGCGTATCGACGACTGCAACATCGTGACCACGCCGCGCAGCGACGTGATGTACGTGGTGACCGAGTATGGGATGGTCAACCTGAAGGGCAAATCGGTTCCGCAGCGCGCACGCGCGCTGATCTCGATTGCGCATCCTGATTTCCGCGAAGAGCTGGAACGCCAAGCTCGCGAGTATCGGCTGATCTCGCGCGCCGTTTTCTGATGTTCGCGAACAGTTCAGCGCGACGGCGTTTCGCGCTCGTCTTCGTCGGCGAACTTGTACACCAGTTCATCGGGGCGCGCGTAGCCAAGCTCGCGGCGAATGAGGCGTTCGATATAGCGGTCGTCGGAATGAAGTTTCGCAATGCGGGTTCTGAACGCGGCGTTGTCCGCTGCCAGTTGATCGCGGCGCTTCTCCAATGCGGCGCGATGGCTCTGGAGGGCGACCAGGTCGCGCGGCCCCTGCTTGCCGAGCAGAGCGCTTAATAGCAGCATCACGAGCACCCCGCCGAAGATTAGGCTGAGCCACTCGCGGCGCAGTAGAAAGCTTAACCGCGTCATCCGCGCAATCGTAATTCAAGCGCTGGTCTGACTTCAAGAGGTCTAATTTTGAACGACATTCTAAACACCCTAAACAGACCGGTTCAGTTGCACTCTTTCGACTTTAAAATTTGTTTATAAATCGCCTCGTGGCTCTTGATTTTAGAATAACATGTTTCTATAATCGGCCCGAATCGATGAGGGATGAACCCTCATCTATAAGAAAGGGTGCTTGTCCAGCAGCAGCCTAGGAAGAGGAGGTACCTATGCCAGTGAGAAAGAAACGGGCCAAAAAGGCCACCAAGTCCAAACCGATGCGAAAGAGAAATATGGCTAAGAAGAAGCCGGCCAAAAAGACCAAAAAGAAGTAACCACTTAACGAGTTTACCTTCGGGCCAATACCCCGAAGGCTGGCTAAGGCTGCCAGGGATTGCTGCTGGATTAAGCCGAGGCTGAAAGGCCTCGCAACACGGGAGAGCCCCCTTGAAAGAGGGGGCTCTTTCCTTATCTGGCGCTTGCTTGCGGACGCGCGCGTTCAACATGATAGGCTTCGATCGCCGCGAAGTTCCGCAAGCCTTATGTCCGAGCCGGCAAAAGATTTTGACGCGATAATTGTTGGCGCGCGCGTCGCCGGCAGCGCGGCCGCAATTTTCCTCGCGCGCGACGGGCGGCGCGTTTTGCTCATCGACAAGGACGCCTTCCCGTCGGACCGGCTTTCGACCCACATCGTGCTCGGCGGTGGAACAAAAGTTCTCGAGCGAATGAGCGTGCTCGAAATGCTCGAGCGCCTCGGCGGCGTCCGCTTTGCGCGGATGCGCGCGATCGGTCCGGACTTCGACTACGGCGGCGAGCTCGCGCGCGACGGCGCAGACGATCGCGGATTGTGCCTCGGGCGCGTGTTGATGGATGCCGCGATGATCGATGCGGCGCGGAGTTTCGAAGGCGTCACATTTCGCGATCGCCTCAGGGCGATCGATTTGCGCATCGAGGATGGCGCCGTCGTGGGAATTCGCGGCGAGGATGCGTCGGGCGTCCACGAGTTTTGCGCGCCGCTGACAATCGGCGCCGACGGAATGCACAGCTCGGTCGCGCGGATCGCGTCGGAGCGTATCGGCGCGTTCAAGCGGATCGACGTTCCATGCGCGCGCGCTTATTACTACGCCTACTTCGAAGGCGTTCCGCGCAAACAGCTCGGCGACGAACTGGTCACGGAATTCGAGTCCGCACCCGGCGCAGGCAACCTGGTTTGCCGATGCGAAAACGGACTCACAGTCGCAGCCACCGCCTTCGACGCCGCCGAGATGCAAACCTTTCGCACCGGCCTCGCATCCAATCTCCGCCGCTACCTCGACCGCTCGTTCGCGGTTGGAAAGTTGCTCGAAGGTGCGACGATGGTGGGCAGGGTATTTTCTTCCGGTCTGCTCAATAACACCTGTCGCGATCCGGTCGCCGGCGGCGCGATCCTGCTCGGCGATGCGGGCCTGCACGTCGATCCGCTTTTCGGCCAGGGTCATTCGTTGGCGCTGATGAGCGCGTCTATAGTTGGCGAGCTCGCGGCCGGGTGGTTTTCCGCCGTGCGCGGCAATTCGATTCCCGCCGCCGCGCTGGCTGATTTCACACGGCGGCGCGACGCGGAGCTGATGCCGTACTACAAAGCGAGCGTTCGCGTATCGCGCGCGCTCGCACTCGACCAGGGCAGCCGCCTGGCGCATCGCGCGGCCAGCCGCGAACGATGGGCGGCGGACGAGATGATCAGGTTCGCGCAGATGCTGACTCCGCACGCCGCCTTTCCCTCGTTCAGATTCGCGCGCCTGATGGCAACCGCGTCGCGGGCCGCATAATTCGGCAGACCAGTGGACGACGTCGAACTTGGCCGCTTCCCCGCGCAATGCGAGCGCCCCGAGCCGATCAAGTTTGCGTGGCCCATCGTGCTGCTGCCCGAACTCTTCACCACGCCGCGCCATCTTGCGCTGGTGTTCGGTTATCTCGCGTCGATCGGATGGGAAGTATTCGTTCCGGATCTGCGGGCTGCGGTCGGCAAAGGCTCGACGCATCCGCTCGGGAAACTTAGCTTCAATGACCTGGCCGCGTTGGCCGGCGAAGCGATCGACGGGATTGGCCGCGATGCAGTCGTGCTCGGTCACGGCGTCGGAGGATTGGTCGCGCTCAAACTAAGCCGGCATCTTCGCGTGAAGGCCGCGGTCGCATACGCGCCGCTGGTGCCGGGCTTTCGCACGCCGCTGGTGGGCGGAATCGCGAATCGGCTCGCAATGATGTGGCGGCGGCCGATCAAGCCGCCGCGCGGCAGAATACTGTTCGAATTGATCGCCGATTCCGATCCGTTCACTCGCGACGCTTTGATAAATGGGATGGTGCCCGATTCGGGCGCGATCGCCGTCGATGTAATGGCGGGCGCGATCGAGTTTGCAGCGCCCGGCCAAGCCGCGCCGCGCCTGATCGTAGCCGGCGATTCGGACATCTTTGCGCCGCTTGAGCGGACGGCAAAATTTGCGGAGTCGATCGGCGCGAAGTTGGCGACGATCGCCGGCCGCGGGCATTGGCTGATTGGCGGGCGCGCGCTCGAACGCGCGATCAACGAGACGCAGCGATTCCTGGTGCGCGCGCTCGGCCAGGATTTGCTGCTGCTCTATCCCGAAGAATGGAAAAACGATCCGGGCGATTAGTGTGCGGTTGAAAAAGTAAGAGAATGGAAAAGCAGGTGAAAAGCGATGCCAAATGAAACTGCGCAAAGGAATCTGATCGTCGAGGAAGAAGCCGGGCTGGTCACGATTACGATGAACCGTCCCGAAAAGCGCAACGCGCTCTCGACCGCGATGATGGCGGAACTGACAGCCGGGCTTCGCGCGATCGGCAAGCGGGTCGATGCGCGCGCGGTGATAATCGCGGGCAACGGCCCCGCATTCTCGGCCGGTCACGATCTCGGCGAACTGAAGGGGCGCGACCTTGCATTCTACCGATATGAATTCGATCTGTGCGCGCAACTGATGCAAACGATTCAGACAATTCCGCAGCCGGTGATCGCGCGCGTGCATGCGATCGCCACCGCCGCGGGATGCCAGCTTGCGGCGGCGTGCGATCTCGTCGTCGCCGGCGAGAGTGCGAGTTTCGCCACGCCGGGCGTGAGGATTGGACTGTTCTGCTCGACGCCGATGGTGGCGCTGACGCGCGCGGTCGGACGAAAGCATGCGATGGAAATGCTGCTGACGGGGCAGCCCGTCAATGCGCGCACGGCGGCGCAATGGGGACTCGTGAACCGGGTGACGGGCGACGCGGAGCTGGTCGCGGAAACGCGCAAGCTGGCGATGCAGATAGTAGAGGCGAGCCCGCTAATCATCGGGATCGGCAAGCAGGCGTTCTACGCGCAGATCGATCTCGATACGGCCAACGCGTACGACTACACGAAGGAAGTGATGAGCCAGAATGCGATGGCGTCGGACGCGCAGGAAGGCATCGGCGCATTTCTGGAGAAGCGCAAACCCGTCTGGTGCGGGAAGTGAAGCCGGCGGGGAAGGAGAAATTTATACCACCCGTTGTGGTCCAGTGACGGGTATGCCACCAAGGGTAGCTTTGTTCGGTAAGTATCCCCTTGACGTAGGTACATGCTTTTGGTACATATCTGGATATGAGCAAGTCTAATCGCAACAACCCGCTCCGTTCCTACTCATCCGATGGCACGTTCTCGATGATGGAGTTCGACCGCGAATTTCCAAACGATGCAGCGTGTCTCGAATGGCTCAAGAACCGGCTCTATCCAGACGGCATCTTCTGTCCGAAGTGTCAGAAGATCACCAAGCATCATCGCGTCGCGAACCGGCCTTCGTACTCATGCCAGTTCTGCGGCCATCATGAGCATCCAATGCGCGGCACGATCTTTCAAGATTCGGCAACGTCCCTGAAACTTTGGTTTCACGCGATCTTCCTGATGGCGTCCACGCGATGCGGAATCAGCGCCAAGCAGCTAGAGCGGGAGCTTGGCGTCACGTACAAATGCGCGTGGCGCATGTTCAACCGGATTCGCTCGATGCTCGATGAAGGGGACGGCCCAAAGCTGTCGGGTAAAGTCGAAGTTGATGAGAGTTTTTTCGGCGGGAAAGAACCCAACAAGCATTGGAGCAAGCGACAGTCTGGCCATAGAGGGCCGGTAGGCAAGACGGCAGTTTGGGGCGCTGTTGAGCGACAGGGCCGCGTCGTGGCGCGCGTCGTTTCCGATACAACGGCGCGGATAGTCCTGCCGCACGTCCGTGAACGCATCATGCCCCACAGTGTCATTTTCACCGATGAGGCACGCATTTATCGCAATCTGCCGCGTCTCGGCTATGACCACCAGCGCGTTTATCATACCGCTGGCATCTACGTTGAAGGCGACGCGCATACGAACACGATTGAAGGTTTTTGGAGCCTGACCAAGAACGGTATTCGTGGCGTCTATCACAACGTCAGCACGAAACACTTGCAGTCGTACCTGAACGAATATAGTTTCAGATTCAATCGCCGAAAGAGTCTCGGCAAGCGTAATATGTTTGACGCGTTCGTCAGTCGGATAGAAAAGAAGGCATCGCTCGCGACCGCGTGACGCATGACAATCATTAATCTCATCTGTCCAGAGCTATCGGATATTAAGGCAATTCGATTGGAGTGCCCGCACTGCGGGGTAACAATTTCGTGCGTACCGCAAAAATGGGAACCAAGCGGATTAGATTGCCCCAACTGCGAAAAAACGTTAATCAAAGGTTCGCAGACTTATCCCTCAGACGAACTGAAAGCTCTGTGCCAGTTTTCTGAGGGACTGAAAACGCTGCTACAACTACTTCGATTCGCTGAGAATGCTGAGAAGAAAGGGGAGCATCCTGCCAGATTCAAACTTCGCCTCGAATTCAATCAACAAGCGTCCGAACAAACGTAGAATGCGCCACGCTGCCGCGCTCGTATTCATCGCATTGAGCGTCGCCGGCTGCGCTAATCGTTTCTCATGCTGGGACGGCCAACGTTCCTTGGCAGAAAGCGATTACGAGTATTTCGCTGGCGACAACACGCTTAAGGAATGCGAGAACCCACTCGGAAATGGCTTTCAACTTGGAACCGGCATGATAATGGCGGATCGCCTTTACACTCTCCGCTCATGCGAGGAGGATTCGCCGCAGACGTGTATAGATAAAGAGCAAGTTGTCTTGCAGGACAAATACGCGATGGCTATGGCAGGGATGGGAAGCGCGCCCGCGAGTCCTGCGGCGGTCGATGCGACCGGGCAATCGCAAGCGGCACCTGCACTTTTCAACCCGAACGCGCCAGCGATTTATGACTCCAACGGCAGCTATTTGGGAAATCTCGATCAGGATCGGCTCGATCCAAACTCTGTCTATAACCCGATGAGTCCGTATGGAAACCCACTCGCGCCAAACAGCGTCACGAACCCGCTCAACCAGTATCGTTATTTCGGCACCCTGCCGAGCGCTCCCTGAATGGCCACTACATCAGTTCTTTCTTTCTGTCGCTTTTATCAGCTTTTCAAAAAACTTTTCCCGACCGATCGGCGAAATCTCAATATCGCGAGTTTTCCGTTTCTGCTTTCCGCCGCTGCCAGTCAATGTCACTGGTGATTGAGCCTTCTTCCGCGATATTTCTTTGTCACTTTCCTTTCGCATTTTATCGAAGTCCTCATGATGAACTGCTCTGAGAATCTCCCAAGCCGGCAGCACAGCAGAGATTCCCGTGTTCGCGCGAGTGACTAGTTCTTCGTGCTGCTCGAACTGTCCATCGCGACGATAATATACCCGCTCAGAACTAACGAGAAAGTTGCCGTACTCGATTCCAAGGAGCCATTGAAGATGGCGGCGATCCGCCAAGTGCTTGTAGTTTGGATGCTCTGCCCACCGATGATTATCCAACATCACGAATGCTGGCGATCCGCTGTAGCCGCCAATGGTACGAACTTCGATCAAAAAACTCTCTTGCGGTTTGTCTCTGTACCCGACGATCTCCTCGTTATTCATCATCGCGATAGTGCCGAAACGCACGGTAGGCCAATTTTTCTGTTTGCCTTCGTGATTGATAAACCGACCCGTCAAATAAAGATCGTCACCCAGTCCAATTCCAAAATCGTCAATCAATTCTGTGCTTAGAAAGAATCGTTCGGGAACGGCATTGAGTTCGTACTTATCTCTGCTCAAGCCGAGCAGCACGGCGGCAATATCGAAGCCCGCAGGATGAAACCGCCACATGCCTTCAGTGACAGGTAAGATTTCGCGCTGTCCGTCTTTAGTGTTCAGGCGAATGACTGGAGCGTGTTCTTCCTCGATGACATGTCGATTGGTGACCGCCGTGACGTATGACAACCCTTTGTGCGCAGAGGGAGTTTCAACTAAAAATCCGGTCCCGCCATTTTTTGCGCCTTCATCAGCATCGTTTTCTGACTGATAAAGATAGATGACACAGTGTGTCACCCAGTCTTTTATGCGTGGCATGATCTTCTCCCAATAAGAGTAAGGATTGCCTCTAGCGGTTAGTTTTACTACCCGCCGATACCCCTCGCGTATCTCTGCAATTTCCTTTATCAACTGAGATTAGACCAGATTTAGTTACCTTCGTCTAGGGGATACTTGCCCTTTGTTCCGTCAAAAATATTTTCTGTCGTGCGTCGTCCGCTGCCAAGTCATTCCCGTGGCGATGAAGTTGAGTCCGATGATCCTGGGCAACTGCGCGCGGCTCGGATCCGCTCAAGCGAATCGAGGGCGCGGAAAAGATTACGCTTTACGGTGCGTTCGAAGCGGACGATTTTATCCACATCCGAATCGCTCGGCAGGGTAAAGGCGTCGAGTCCGCTGCGCCGGAGCTTCCGAGCAGTGCGCCGACGGGGGCCGCGGTTGTCATAACCCATCGAGGCGAAGATAGAATCGCTGGGTCTCTCAGTAGAGGCCGCGCGGCGGTAATCGTCCTCATCGACCCAGGCTTCACGGCATTCGTAGCGCAGCAATCGCCGGACCCGCCAGCAGCATGCGGCGACCTCGTCGACCAGGATGCGCTCGCGGGCGGACTCGGGTTGGAACTCTTCGAGCAAAGCGTCGAGGATCGAATTGAATTGCTCGGCGCGAACCGGGCCGTCGAGTTCGGGGTTGACGACGTCGCAGGCGAAGAAACCGTGCTTGAGCGCGTTGAGACGCACAACGGCCTTGCCCTCGGGCGTGTGCGGGCCGGTGGATTTCATCGCGTTGGCACGGCGCGCTGCAAGCCGGCGCGGCGAAAGCGCGGGCAGTTGGGTTTCGGGCGAGTCGGGCGAGTGTGGAGGATCCTGACTGTTGTCCATAGTGGATCGCGTAGCACGGAAGGGTCGGCGCGGGCAGGCTGAATTAGGGCATCCCTGAACTCGGGCTTGGATTTTGAGGGTCGATCTTCAAGTCACAAAAGAAGTGATGAGGCAGAATGCGATGGCGTCGGACGCGCCGGAAGGCATCGGCGCATTTCTGGAGAAGCGCAAACGCGTGTGGCGCGGGAAGGTGGTTGAATCGGGCTGCTTAAGCCAGAGCCGTCAGTAGTCTTCTCGCAACAAGCGCGGGTTTTCGTAGCTCGTGCTCCCAGATCCTGACCACCGCCCACCCGTCGCAAGCAAGCAGCCGGTTAACGGTACGATCGCGCCTGCGGTTGGCTTGGAGCTTGAGTTCGAGCGAAGCTTCCTCCTTTTGTCATTTCGAGCACCATCCTCAGCGCGAGAAATCCCGGACGCGGATTTGGCTCGGAAAGGCTAAGAAGGTACGGCAGCGCTCAGAAACGCAGCGGAAAAATCCGGGACTTCTCGCCACGCTCGGAATGACAAAGTGGAAGACGCGCGCTTGAAACCCCGGATGGTATGGTACCCATCTGATCGAGTACGCCAGCTATGCCCGCCTCTTGAATCCGTGGTCCAGCATTCCGAGGCGGGTTGCACAGTTTTCGCACACCAGCGCCCGCGATGAATCCCACTCCTCTATCTCATCGCCGATCAACGGCTGGTAGAAATCGCGGAACACCACCATTACGATCCGGCCGCACGGAATGCCGCCAAAGCTTTCGGCTTTGCAGCGGATTACTGAAGCCCAGCCTTCAACCAGTGTTTCGACGTGCTGCGCCACCTCGGCAGCCGATTTGAAGTCACCCGCTTGCTTCTCTCTCATTGTCGCTTCTCCTCTGCACGGCTGTAAAACGAGGCGCGCCACAACTCCGCATGGAGATCCAGTTTGAGTTCCAGCGGCGGCGAAATCGTAAAAATACGCGGTTCCCTCGCGAACAAGTGGACCCGATAGATGCACCAGTCCTCAGGGCGCTCCTTTGCCACGTCACACTCATTGCGGGTCAGGAAGAAAGGGGTGCGCGCGGATCCGTTGGTGGTTTTCACCTCCAGCAATCGCTCTCGTCCGGTCGTATTGAACGAAAGGACATCATAGCCTGCGCCATCGCCTTCTTCCGCGGCGACCCATCGCACCCTCTGGCTTAGGTCTGAGCGGCCAACTGCAGCGAGTCGTCGGCGCTCAAGATTGTAGACAAACTCTTCGCCGGCCTTGCCAAGAGAACGATTGCGATGATCGCGCGCGACCGGATCAAATTTCCGGACAAGGCGCTTTAAACCCTCTGGAATCCGCTCAGGAACTGATACGAGCGGTGGCGGCGCGACAAAGATTTCAGTTGGCAATGCCGGCGGTGTCGGTGAAATAGGGACAGATTCGAGAACATCGGAGTGCTTCGTGAGGTAACGGTCAATCGCATCGAAGATCGCGCTTTGGTAGTTCCTCTTGGGTCTGTAGCCGGGAATCCACGGCAGGCCTAACTCATCCAACACCGCCGAAATGTTCTGGTACTTAAATTCGATGGAATGGTGCGTCCGGCCTATCCTAGCCATGAGGCCCTTGCTATGGCTGGATTTGACGTACCGCTCTCCAGAAAGGTTGGCCGCCAGCATGGCGAAATAGTCGGCGACAATTGCATCGAGTTCATCGCTCTGCCAATGCGTCCCAAACTTTGCTTCGGAAGCCATTTCTCTCCCGTCATGATCTTCAAGACACTCTTGGCGCGTTATCCGACGTGAACTGGCACGCAGCAGAATTGTTTAAGCTGCTTCACGAACTCTTTGGCTTCGGCCAACGATTTGCAGGGCCACACCCAATGCTCGCCATTTTCATCTTCGTAATAGATTTCTAGAGCCATAGCGAACAAAGCCTCACACGCGCCGACACCCTGCGCTTTCGAGCGCCAGCCGCATCCCGCCGATTCCGCAGAACACCTCGATGAATGTCGGCTGCGCGAAGTTTGCTGATCCCATGGCCCCTCAGGCGCCCCCGTACCTGAGGATCGGAAGAATCTTTGCCGGCAGCCACGACTCCACGGATTGTATTCTCGCCTTTGCTCAAGCCATTGAAAGGTATTGGTGGCAAAATGCTTGTTCCCTCGGTTACTCGATGCTCTTCATGCACCTGGTCGTGTGCCGAATCCGGGGTCCCTCGGCTTCGATCGGGATGACGGAAAGGGAAGTCGGGTATGACAGAAAATGCGAGGATGACAGAAGATAGATGCCCGCCAGATGCCCAGTATTGATCGGGGGGGCGACGGTTGCTAAAGTCGCATATGGCGCATCTGATTAAACGGACTGCGTACAAAAACTGAAGGCCGACTTGAGCCCGCGAGAAATCCGCGGGCTCTTTCTTTTTTTACCGCCCAAGGAGGGCCGATCAATGGCGCATCAGGAACTCCGCGAAGCACTTACCTTCGACGACGTACTCTTGCTCCCGCAGTCGTCCGACCTGCTGCCGGCGAATTGCGACGTCTCGACCGCGCTGACGCCCAAAATCCGCCTGCGCATCCCGCTCGTCTCGAGCCCGATGGACACCGTCACCGAATCGCGTACCGCGATCGCAATCGCGCAAATGGGCGGGATCGGCTTCGTGCATCGCAATCTCTCGATCGAAGAGCAGGCCGCCGAGATCGAGACCGTCAAGAAATATGAAAGCGGAATGATCGTCGATCCGATCACCGTCAGTCCCGAGCAGAAGATCGGCGAGGCGGTGGCCGTGATGGAACGCTACCGTATCTCCGGGCTGCCGGTGGTCTCGGACGGCCGCCTGGTCGGAATTCTGACCAATCGCGATCTGCGCTTCGAACGGCGCCTGGACAAGCAGGTGCGCGACGTGATGACGAGCAAAGTGATCACGGCGCGTCCGGGTATCGACCTCGAACACGCCAAGGAACTCCTGCAAGCGCATCGGATCGAGAAGCTGCCGCTGGTTGACGATCAGAATCGGCTGCGCGGGCTGATCACGGTCAAGGACATGGACAAGGCGATTCGGCATCCCCACGCGAGCAAGGATCAGATGGGGCGGCTGCGGGTCGGCGCGGCGGTCGGAGTCGGTCCGGAGCGCGAGGCGCGGGTGGCCGCGCTGCGGCGTGCGGGCGTCGATGTAATCTGTATCGATACGGCCCATGGGCATACCCGCAACGTGACCGACGCGATCAAGGCGACCAAGCGCGAATGGGCCGAGGTCGAAGTCGTGGCCGGAAACGTCGCGACCAGCGAGGGCGCCAAGGCGCTGTGCGACGCCGGCGCCGATGCGCTCCGCGTCGGGATGGGTCCCGGATCGATTTGCACGACGCGGGTGGTGTCGGGAGTCGGCGTGCCGCAGATCACGGCTATCATGGACACGATCGCGATTGCCGAGCCGCGCAACATTCCGGTGATCGCGGACGGCGGAATCCGGTTCTCGGGCGATATCACCAAGGCGATTGCGGCCGGCGCAAACAGCGTAATGATCGGCTCGCTGTTCGCGGGTACCGAGGAGAGCCCCGGCGAGACGATTCTCTACCAGGGGCGCACTTACAAACTTTATCGCGGGATGGGATCGATCGGCGCGATGAATGAGCGCACCGGAGATCGTTACGGGCAGCTCGCCGTGCCCGACGGCAAGCACGTGCCGGAAGGAATCGAGGGGCGCGTACCGCATCGCGGCTCGCTGGCCTCGAATATCGAGCAGTTGGTGGGCGGCTTGCAATCCGGGATGGGCTACCTGGGCGCGGCCAACCTGGCAGAGCTTCGCAAGCGGGCGCGCTTCGTCAAGGTCAGCGACGCCGGAATGCGCGAGAGCCACGTGCACGACGTCTTTATCACCAAGGAAGCGCCGAACTACCGGCAATAGCAGGGGTGACCTCCTTCGGCTTCGCTCAGGACAGGCTCTGCACCCAGTGCTAGGAAGGGATGGGGGACTTAGTCCCGGTTAGAACTGGTTAAGCGGAGGAGGTTCGGGTGGTGTCGGTTTTTTGAGTCGTGCTGAGCGGCGTTGATACTCGAACCTGCGGTCGCGCCATGTCAGAATCTTCGCCATCAAGCGCGCGGCGATCCGGCACGATGGCAGAAAAAAAGCGACTCAGGGTGGGCGTCCTGTTTGGAGGACGTTCGAGCGAGCATGAAATTTCGCTGCGCTCGGCGCTGACCGTGATGTCGGCGATGGATCCGGAGCGGTACGAGATTGTTCCGATTGGGATTGGCCGTGACGGGCGCTGGTATCTCGAGCACAACGCGCTCAAGCTGCTCGCCGAAAAGACGCCGCATCTTGCCGCGCTCGGCGCCGGCGGCACGCAGGTGACGCTGCTGCCGCATCCGGAACGACAATCGCTGGTCGCGACGCCGGCAGACGGCGCGCGCGGCGAAATGACACCCACACAAGATGCGATTTCGGGCGCGCTCGACGTGGTGTTCCCGGTGTTGCACGGCACCTACGGCGAGGACGGCACCGTGCAGGGGCTGTTCGAGCTGGCGGGAATCGCATACGTGGGAGCGGGCGTGCTCGGCTCGGCGATCGGGATGGACAAGGACGCGCAAAAGCGCCTGCTGCGCGACGCCGGCGTCGCAGTGGTCCGATATTTCGCGATCGCTCGGGCCGACTACCGCGACGCACCGGAGCTGGGGGCGCGGCTGGCGCGCAAACTTGGCTATCCCGTGTTCGTCAAGCCCAACGCGCTGGGATCATCGATCGGAATCAGCAAGGTGAAGCGCGCCGCCGATCTAACGCCGCTCTCGACGACGCTTTCCAATACGATCGCAAGGCGCTTATCGAGGCCTCGTGCGAAGGCCGCGAGTTCGAGTGCTCGGTGCTTGGCAACGATCGTCCCGAAGCGTCGATTCCCGGCGAAGTCCTGGTCAAGGGTGCGCATGAGTTTTACGACTACGAGTCCAAGTACGTCGATCCCGACGGCTCCGCGATCAAAATTCCTGCCGAGGTGCCGCCCGCCAAGGCGAAGAAGTTGCGCGCGATGGCGGTGTCGGCGTTCAAGGCGTTGTCTATCCGCGGGATGGCGCGGGTCGATTTTCTCGCGAGCCGCGATTTGCGCGAGATCTACGTGAATGAGGTGAATACCATCCCCGGCTTCACGGCCATCAGCATGTACCCGAAGCTGTGGGAGGCGTCAGGCTTGCCGTTGCCCCGGCTTATCGATCGGTTGATCGAGCTGGCGCTCGACGAGCATCGCGAGCGCGCCTCGCTCAAGATCACGTACCATCCAAAGTCGCTTGCAAAGCCGCGCAACTCGGCCGATTAGATGGCGATGCGGCGGCTACTGATTGCGACTACGAACCTGGCGAAACTTGCCGAGTACCGGTTGATCCTGCGCGGCGTCGGCATCGATCTCGAGCTGGTGTCGCTCGCCGAGCTCGGAATTTCCGGGCGTCCCGAGGAGACGGGAGCGACTTTCACCGAGAACGCGTTGATCAAGGCGCGGTTCTACTTCCAGCACGCGCGAATTGCGACGCTGGCCGACGATGGCGGACTCGAGATCGACGCGCTCGGCGGAGCGCCCGGCGTCCGGTCGCATCGATGGCTCGGTTCGGGCGGCGATGATTCGGATCAGGCGCTGGTCAACGAAGTTATCCGCCGGATGAAGGGCGTCGAGGCCGCGCGGCGGACGGCGCGAATTCGGGCCACGATCGCGTTGATGCACGCGGAGGGCGGCGCGATCCGCGAGAAGACGGCTGAGGGCGAAATCGAGGGTGCGATCGCCGAGCGCGCGTACCCTGCAATTCGCGCGGGATTTCCGTATCGCGCGGTACTGGTCATTCCCGGGCGCAACTGTTATCTGGGCGAACTCGGCGATGAGGAAGAGGCCCAAATCAGCCAGCGGCGGATTGCGGTGTCCAAGTTGCGGGACGAGCTGGAGCGGATAGCCGCAGGCTGCGGCGCCGAACTATTATGATCGAGGAGCGCGGGATAAGATCGCCACGCAAAAGGTGAAGCGCAAGCGCAAGGGCAAGGTCGTCGTGTTGCATCTGGCAGCGCGGTACCCGTTCGCGGGGGTGATCTGGCAATTGGTTCATCACTTGTTGGGGTTCCGACAGCTTGGTCTCGACGTTTACTACATCGAGGATCACCGCGCTTACGTGTACGATCCGACGATCGAAAGCACCAGCACGGATCCGTCGCGCAACCTGAAGGTCCTGGGTCGCGTGCTCGAGCGCTTCGGCTTCGGCGAGCGGTGGGCTTTCCTGGACTCGGTGAAAGAGCAATACGTCGGGATGTCGCGCGAACGATGCATGGATCTGTGTCGCGACGCCTACGCGATAATCAATCTGTGCGGCGCTACCGAGCCGCGTCAGGAGCACGAGGGCAGCCGCTGCCTGGT
>Ga0187879_10001222_pt1 | contig 17567 bp, 16 predicted proteins | sample June2016WEW_19_1_FD_132423 | JGI IMG/M metagenome (GOLD analysis project Ga0187879, IMG submission 132423) | Peatland microbial communities from SPRUCE experiment site at the Marcell Experimental Forest, Minnesota, USA - June2016WEW_19_10 | ecosystem: Environmental > Terrestrial > Soil >... | reverse complement strand
GATCGCGGAGGCGGGGTTTCGGCATTTTGAAATTCCGTATCACCAGCCGGCGCGCAAGCGCGGCATCACCAAGAATAATTTCTATTCGCTGTACGACATGGCGATGCTCGCGATCACAAACCTATCCAAGGTGCCGCTGCGCCTGGTCACTTTTTCCGGTTTTGTGGGCGCGCTGGTTTCCGTCCTCGTATCGCTGGGATACCTCGTCTACAAACTGATCTATTGGCATCGCTTTTCGGTGGGCGTAGCCCCATTGGTCATCGGCGTATTTTTCTTCCTGTCAATCCAAATGCTGTTCATGGGCATTATCGGCGAGTACATCGGCACCATCCATACCCTAGTGCAGAAACGTCCGCTCGTGGTCGAACAGGAGCGCATCAATTTTGAATATGGCATGGCGGAACCGTTGCAGGGCGAATTGCAGTACAGATCGCAGGACATATTGCACGACAATGACATCCAACCCCGCGCGACCTCGTGAAGGTTGGCGGTGGATCGGAGATTTTCTATGAACGCGGAAACGGCGCAGTCTTTGGCGGTCGCCAGAATTCGCGACTGCGCGTCGGTAATGCAGAGCCTGTTGGAATCCGCGGAGTACTTGGGCGCGGTCGTCGAAGTAGCGGATACCATGACAAAGTGCCTCCGCTCCGGAAACAAGATCCTGTTCTTCGGCAACGGCGGCAGCGCCGCGGACGCCCAGCACTTGGCCGCCGAATTGAGCGGACGGTTTCTCAAAGAGCGCCAAAGCCTGTCAGGATGGGCCTTGACCACCAATACCTCCGTCCTGACGGCCATTGGCAACGATTATTCTTTTGAGGAAGTGTTCGCGCGCCAGATCCAGGGAATCGGCAGCGCCGGTGACATGGCCTTCGCCATCAGCACCAGCGGCAATTCTCCCAACGTGCTGCGCGCCTTGAACGTGGCCCGCGAGAAAAAGCTCGTCACCGTGGGCCTGAGCGGAAGAACCGGCGGAAAGTTGCCGAGCGCAGTCGATCACTGCATCCGCATTCCCAGCGATCAGACCCCGCGCATCCAGGAAGCGCACATCTTGACCGGACACATTCTCTGCGAACTGATCGAGGAAACGCTATTTGAGAAAAAGTGAGACACCGTGACGATGTGCGCGAACGGCGAGGCCGGTAAACGCTCTTTGCCGAATCCGTCCCCTTATCGGCGAGCCGCGACTACTGGCCACAGGGCATGGATCTAGATCGAGTAACCCTCCGCACTGAGGGTTCTTCGAAACTCTTTCAGGAAAAACTGCACGTTATCTTCGGTGGCCAACGGCCCCATCACGCCAATGCGGAACACTTTGCCCGCGAGCGGACCGAAACCGCCGGCGATCTCAATGCCCGCTTCGTCCAACAGCCGTTTTCGCACTTTCGCCTCGTCAACTCCTTTCGGAACGCACACCGTATTCAGGGTCGCAATGCGATGCTCTGCGGGAACGTGCATGCGCAGGCCCATCGCTTCGATGCCATCGACAAAGAGCTTATGGCACCGTCGATGGCGCGCCCAGCGGTTCTCGATTCCCTCTTCGGCAATGACCAACAGCGCCTCGCGCAGGGCATAGAACATCGAAATCGGAGCCGTGTGATGATAGCGGTGCGATACCGTGGAGTAATCGTGAATCAGCTTGAGGTCGAAATACCAGCTGCGCACCGGAGAAGTACGCGCCCGCAGCCACTCCATGGCCCGCTGCGAAATCGCCATCGGAGATAATCCCGGTGGACAGCTCAGCCCTTTTTGCGTGCAGCTGTAAGCAATGTCGATGCCGGTCTGGTCGAACTCCACCGGCACGCCGCCGAGCGAGGTGACGCAATCGGCGATCACCAGAGCGCCCGCAGCGTGAGCGGCGGCACAGATGGCTTGGCCCGATTGCAACGCTCCCGTCGAAGTCTCGGCGTGGACATACGCCACAACCTTCGGTTTTTCGCGACCAATAAACTCTCGCGCTTCGTTCTCGGTGTAGGTCTCTCCCCAAGGCTTTTCCAAGCGCGCGATGTCGGCGCCGTGGCGCTTCGCCATCTCCGTAAGCCGGTCGGAGAAATATCCGTTGGCAAACACCGCGATCTTGGTTCCGGACTCAATGAAATTGGCCACGGCAGCTTCCATGCCCGCGCTGCCCGTGCCGGAAATGACCAGCGTGGCGCCTCCGTCAGTTCCGAAGGCGGTCTTGAGCAATTGCTGCACGTCGGCCATCACCTGGATGAAATACGGATCGAGGTGCCCGACAATTGGCTTCGAGAGCGCCTCATAGACCCGCGGGTGAACCATACTGGGCCCCGGTCCGAACAGATAGCGGCGAGGCGGTTCGAGAGCGGAGAAATGAAGCGTGGAGTTTTCCTGTCCTTTGTTCTGTACGACGGCGCTCATAGTCCTCGTTTCTGGTCGATACATGCATTTAAATACTACGGCACGGATCTGACAACCTCCATCGCAGATTGACTCTCCACTTGTGCGGAATGTTCATGAGCGGATGCCTTGCAGCTCCCGGTCCAAAGCCCGCTTTTCGCCAGGCGTCAGCTTCCGCGTAAAGCCCTTCTTCAGATCGCCCAACTCGACCGGCCCAACCGACACTCGTACCAGCCGCAACACTCGCACCTCCAGCGCTTCGAGCAGACGGCGAATCTGCCGGTTCTTGCCTTCGTCCAGCGTAATCGCCAGCCAACTGTTCTTATCGCCGTGCCGCAGAAGCTTCGCTCCCTTGGCGCGAAGATGTTCACCGGACTGAGCCGGAGCGCCGACTGCAGCGTCTTCCACCGTGCACCCGCGGATCACCCTTGCCAACAGATCGGCGTCGGCAACGCAGTCCACCTGCACGTGATATTTCTTGTCCAAATGACTCGCTGGCTCGGTGATCTTGGCCGCCCATTCGGAGTCGTTGGTCAACAGCAGTAACCCTTCACTCGCCTTGTCCAACCGGCCCACGGGACCAACCCAAGCCAATCCCGGCTCCAGCAGATCGTAAACCGTCTTGCGCCCTTTCTCATCGGACGCGGTTGTCACCACACCGCGCGGTTTATTCATCATGAGGTAAATTTTCGGCGCGTTGCCGAGCGGCACGCCGTCAACCTCGATCCGGTCCTGCGGCAGTCGTATCGGGCATTCGGGGTCGCGCACGATCCGTCCATTTCGAGTGACTCGCCCCGCGCGAATCAAAACTGTCGCCTTCGACCGGGAGCAATAGCCCATCTTGGAAAGCGCTCGCGCCAAGCCAATTCGTTTCTCTGTCTTCACATCCACCATGCCATGCCGGAACGCCTTCGCGAGCTCATCGGAGAATCGGGATTGCCTCGAACGGGAGAAACGAGGAGAAGAAACGACAATGAACTGCGCGTGATTCGTTCCATTCGATCCTTGATACTAATGCAATGCGAACCCGGTCTATAGAAGATCTTGAGAGTGTTCGCAACTAATCGAAACCAAAGGTTAGTATTGATCTTTGTCGTCGGCACGACAATCGACAAATCATACCGCGTGAGGCAGACCCATGTCGGAAACAGACAAATTCATAGCGATGGTCTCCGCCAAGGTCGACGTCGATCTTCGCCTCGGTGACTTCCAGCCGCGCTCCATGCTCGTGGCCCAGGCGCATTCCGTGTTCAGAGCGAAGTTCGCCGCGATTGACTTCCACAACCACCTCGACGCGCAGGATCCCGCCGATGTTCTGCGCATCATGGATGAATGCGGAATTGAAAGAACTGTCAACATCACCATGAAAGTGGGAGAGGAAGCGCTCGCCATTCTCCGCCGCTTTCATGCCTTCGCGCCCGAGCGCTTCTCGACCATTGCCTGGATGGACTGGAACGGCCTGCACCATCCCGGTTTTTTCCAACTGGCGATTGAACGTTTACAGCGCTTTGTTGCGGCTGGCGCCTGCGGGCTGAAAATCTGGAAAGACCTGGGGCTGCAACTCCGCGAGTCAAATGGTGAACTGCTCCGCATTGACGATGTGCGACTTGCCCCGCTGTTTGAGGAAACGGCAAAACTCGGCGTTCCCGTCATGTTTCACATTGCCGATCCCGATGCGTTCTTTCTTCCCATCGACCGCTTCAACGAGCGCTATGAAGAACTGGCCGCCCATCCCGACTGGGGCTTCCACGGATCGCACTACAGTAAAGACGAGTTGTTGAGCCAGCGGGACCGGGTGTTTGCGCGCCATCCCAACACGACCTTCGTCGCCGCGCACATGGCCGAGAAACCGGAGAACCTGACTTATCTCGACCGCCTGCTTTCCACTTGCCCGAATGTTTTTGTCGATATGAGTGCCAGGACTGCCGAACTGGGCCGTCAACCCTATACCGCCCGCGATTTTTTTCTAAAACATGCCGACCGAATCCTGTTCGGCACCGATTTAGTGCCCACCATCGAGATGTACCGATTGCATTTCCGTTTTCTCGAAACCGCAGACGAATATTTCGAGTATCCCTCCCACGCATCGCGGCAAGGTCGCTGGAACATCTACGGCCTGCACCTTCCGGACGACGTTCTCCGCAAAATTTATCGGGAAAACGCCCTGCGTCTGTTCGCCCTGCGTCGCTGATTGCGCGATTGCCGCCTACTGCGCCGCAGGCCGCCGAACGTGCGCCGCTCGCCACTCGTTAATCGCCTGTTCGGCCTGGTCAAATTGCTGCGGCGTCAGCGACTTCCGCACCTCTTGCGCGGCCTCCGCGCTCTGCTTTACCGCGTTTTCTGCCAGAACCAACCACTTGTACGCGGATACGAGACTCGTCTCATGGTTGTGGTCGCGTGCCAGCAACATTCCGAGATTGTATTGCGCCTCGGCGACGCCATAATTCGCCGCCGCTTCATAGTATTTCGCTGCCCCCGCGGCATCGACCGGCCCGCCTTCGCCCGCCTCCAGCATCCTCGCCAGCAGAAACTGCGCATAAGGATGTCCGCGGTTGGCTGCCGGCGTCAGCCAGCGCCGAGCTTCCTGCATATCCTGCGGAACCCCCTGCCCGAGCAGATATCGCGCTCCCAGTCCAAACTGGCCCTCGCGCATGCCCTGCTCCGCCGCCTTTCTGTACCAAGTGAAAGCCTGTGGATAGTCCAGCCGTCCGAGTTTCGTGTCGACGAAGATGTCGCCTAACTCCGCCTGCGCGGTGGCATCGCCTTGTTCGGCCGCTTTCTTCAGCCAGCCGATGGCATCGTCGACATTGCCGCCGTGCTCCGGCCGCAGCTCCCAACCAGCCAGTTCGAGCATCGCCGGAATCGCCCCCTGTTCCGCCGCTTTTGTCAGGTAGCGCGTCGCTTCGTCGTCGTCCCGCGGCACTCCCTCGCCGCGGTGGTACAACCCGGCGAGATTCAACTGCGCGGTGGTGTCGCCCGCCTCGGCGGCGCTGCGGAACCACATCACCGCCGCGGCTGGATCCTTCGGAACGCCATCGCCTCTGGAGTACATCAACCCCAGATTGGTGGCCGAGTCCCTCGATCCGTGGCGCGCCGCCTTCGTATACCACGCCGCCGCCTGCGCCTTGTCCGGAGGCATCCCGAAGCCCGACTGGCAGAAGATTCCCATGGCTTCCTCCGCGGCGACAAAGCCGCGATTCGCGGCGCGCTGCAAAAGACGAAGCGCTTCCGCATCGTCATGCTTGAGCAATGTGCCGGCATGGTAAGCGAGCCCCAGTTTGGTCTCGGACTCGGGGTCGCCAGCTTGCGCCTTGGCCTCCAACGCTTCCAAATCGAGGACGGTCAAACCTCGCGCCTTGTCGAGAAGCACATAGGCATTCAGCGGGACATCTGCCGTGCGCGGGACCTTCAAAGAAGATGTCTTGGTCGGCATCGGAGGCGCGACCTTTGGGAACTCAAGCGCCACTCGATCCGATCGCGGAACACTCGTAGGCGCGCTTGGCATCGGCGGCGCCACCTCGACAGACTTGGGTACGGCTCGATCCGATCCCAGCACAAGTGGCGGAGAGCTTGGCATTGGCGCAACCGCCACTGCCGGCGCGGAGGCCGCGCGATCTGACCGGAGACCAACCCCCGACATACTCGGCATCGGCGCCACTGCCTCGGCAGACTCGCGCGCCGCGCGATCCGATCGCACACCAACCGGCGGCACCCTCGGCATCGGCGGCGGCACCTCCGCGGACTTGGCGGCAACCGACTGGCCGGGCGCCTCCGGTTTGCCTGCTTCGCGAACTGCCTCCGGATGTCCGCCTCCCCCGCTTGCGCCGAGTTCAATCGTGAGGTTATTTCCGCTCGTACTCAGACCGACGACCAGCTTGTTTCCGGCAGCCGTCCGCGCACGGCTTTGCGCCGAACTGAGTTCGATCACAACGCGCGCGACTGGCGTCGCGCCACCGACTGCGGCCGTGCTGACCGCGACTACGCCGCCGCTGCTTACCACAAAGCGCTGTCCCGGACTCGACAGATCACACCCCGGAAAATCGAAAACCAGCCGATCCGGATGCTCCAACCGGCTCACCTCCGGCTGCACCAGTTCGCTAAACGCAACTTCCACATCGACGCTGTCGGCGTGTTCCAAGACCGATACGCTGGTAATCTCCGAATGCGAACTGCGCGATGCCGCATCCGCGCCCTCTTGCGAGACACCTGGCGGTGCCGCCAGGGCCGCCACGACAAGTATGAAAGTTCCAGCTACATCGATACGCATGGCTGCGGTGGACTCCGCACCTCTCGCAGCGCCGTGTCGGGCACTCCGCGTTCGTGATCCTAGCCTCGTGATCCTAGCAACGATACACTCTAGCCTCGCATGCCGTGCGAAGCCGAGGCAAGCTCATCGAGCAGGATGGGGAAGGTCACCGTTTATGTGGGTCAAATCCTATCGCGGCGTCGGCTTCGAGAAAATTTCAGCGTCCGATTGGCGGATGTAGTTGGCTTCCAGATCTTCGGGACGCACGGTCTGACCGCGCTGCAGATGCTCCCATCCGAGCCGCGCAATCGCCGCGCTGTTGGGATAGTCGATTTTCTCAACCTCAAGTCCCGAGGTTAGGAATGCCGCGGCCAGTGCGGCGTCGGGCGTGATGATCGCCTTCCCCTTGGCTTCAGCGCCGCCGGCTTCTTCGAGGAACGCTTTCCCGCTTAGCAAGCGTTCACTGTGCATGCGAGCGCACAGAGGAGTCTGCCGGTCAATATCATAGTCGCCGACATACACATCGCCCCGCCCCGCATCGAGCACGGCGAAAACGCGCCCCTGCCCAGACCCGCCGCACGCGACCGATTCCAGCAATGAAATCGGAACCATCGGCTTCTGCAGCGCTTCCGCCAGCGCTTTCATGGCAGCCAAGCCCACGCGCAACCCAGTAAACGATCCCGGACCATTGGCCACGGCAAATGCTCCCAGATCGTTCTTCGTGTGTCCGTGCCTTTCGAGCACCGCGGCAATCTGCGGCACCAGTTGCGCCGAAAACGCGCCGCCCGTGAGCGGCACAACTTCAAGCACGTCAACTGCACGCTCACCCGCCGTCACGCGCGCCAGCGCCAGACTACCGTTCTTTCCGGACGTGTCGACAGCGAGCAAAAGCTTCATAGCGTCATTCAGTGCCCGCTCTCGACCAACTCCAGCAGCACGCCGCCCGTGCTCTGCGGATGCACAAACACGTACCGGTGTCCGCCCGCTCCGGTCTTGATTTCTTCCGACACCAGGCGCACTCCGTCATTCTTCAGCTTCGCAACCGCCGCCGCCAGATCCGGAACGCGCATGCAAACATGATGCAACCCCTCGCCGCGCTTGGCGATGAATTTGGCAATGGCCGAATCGTCCGAAGTCGCTTCGAGAAGTTCGATGCGGCTCTCGCCGACGGGAACCATGACCAGACGGACTTTTTCCTGCGCAACGGTTTCCTCAGGAGAAACCGTCAGGCCAAGCCTCTCATAAATCGATTTCGCCGTTGTCAGCGACTTCACCGCGATGCCGAGATGATCAATGCTGAATTCCATAAATTACCTTCCACTGTGAAACAATTTTTCCGGTGGAGCGCCGCGCGTCCCGCCCGGCTGGACGGGCGGGGACGCCCGTCCCTCCATCGAATCTATGTGCGCTCTGCGCCCCGCACAATCTCCTCCACCAGCGAATACGGATCGCGCTTGTGCTCGGCGATTTCGGCCGCATAACGCTCCAGGCTGCCGCCGTCGATCTGCTTGCGCGCCTTTTCCAGCATGGCATCGCGCAGCATCTCGACCAGCCGCAACTGCCAGTTCTCGACGTTCTTTTTGAGGGCCAGATTCTCTTTCTTCAGAAACGCCTCATATTCCGCAATCGCTGCCGCCAGTTCTTTGGTTCCCACACCCTCGCTCGCGACCGTCTTCACAATCGGCGGAGTCCACCGGTCGCCGCGCATGGCCAGCGATTGCATGGCGCGAATCTCGCGCTCTACCCGCTCGGCCCCTTCGCGGTCGCTTTTGTTGATCACGAAGATGTCCGCGATCTCCATGATTCCGGCTTTGATCGTCTGCACATCGTCGCCCATGCCGGGCACAAGAATCACAATGGTGACATCGGCCAGCCGCACAATATCGACTTCGTCCTGCCCCACGCCCACCGTTTCGATCATGACCAGATCGCGCCCGGAAGCGTCAAGTACGGTCGCCGCGTCGGCGGTCGCGCGCGCCAACCCGCCGAGCGATCCGCGTGTGGCCATGCTGCGAATGAAAATCCCCGGATCGCTGTAGTGATCCTGCATGCGGATGCGGTCGCCCAAAATCGCTCCGCCCGTGTACGGGCTGGTCGGATCGACCGCGATGATGCCCACCGTCTGCTTCTCTTTGCGATAGTGCTTGGCCAGCTGATCGACCAGCGTGCTCTTGCCCGCGCCGGGTGGGCCGGTCAGCCCGATGACTCGCGCCTTGCCCGTATACGGGAAAAGTGCCTTGAGCAGCTCGGACCAGCCTTCAGCGCGGTTCTCGACCGTAGAAATAGCGCGGGCCAGCGCGCGGGGGTCGCCGGAGCGGAGGCGGTCGATCCATGGATTGGAGTCTTGTTTCAAACTGTCAGTGTAAAGCACGTCGGGGAAAGCCGGAAATGGTGCTTCCACTTGAGCACTTCGTCCGCCGACAGATTGCTTTTGACCTCAGACCACCGAACCCCTTACGATGAGTGGAAGGAAACCAGCCCATGGATATGATCCCACTCAAGCCGGAACGTAAAGCGCAACTGGAAGAGTACGCCAAGCGGCGCGGCCAAGACCCTGCTGCGGCCCTCGACGATGCTCTGGCCATCTACCTGGAGTGGGAGCGACAGGACTTCGTGGAAGCTGTCGAGGGCATTCGTCGCGGCTACGAGGATGTGAAGTCCGGACGTACCAGACCCGCCACCAAATTTCTCGCCGACCTAAGCCGCAAGCATGCGTTGAAACAACCGAAGCAGCCGAACAAGACGCGGATGCAGTGCTTGAATGGCTGCTGTCTGAGCATGCCGGGGACGTTGGCATGCGGTGGTTTGTAGCGCTACAAGATGCCATCGCATCGCTTGCTGAATTTCCGAAGCGCTGCCCCCTCGCTCCGGAGGACGCCCTCTTCCCTTTTGAAGTGCGCCATCTGCTCTATGGCCACACACCCCATGTTTATCGGATTCTTTTCACGATTGAGGACGACACGGTATTAGTCTTGCACATCCGCCACGGCCGGCGTCAACCTCTCAAACACTAGCCAACGCCACACCGTGTTCATCCGATCTCAGCCCTTGATCGCCGTCGGGTGCTTCGCCTGATACAGCCCGATCTTCCCGCCTCCCGGCAGAACAATCGTGGTCACACTGCCCCAGCGCTCCTCATGCACTGGACCGCACCCCACTTTCTTCCCTTTCAGCGATTTCATCGTCGCCAGCAGGTCGTCACACATGAAGTACAGCTCGTGCAGGTCGTTTTTTTCGGAGGGATGAAACGCAACTTCGGCGGCCGGCAGCGCAAAGATGAGCCACCCGTGACCCGCGTCCACGGCAGGAAATTTAAGCACATCGCGGAAGAAGGCGCGATCCGCCTCAGGGTCTTTGCTGTAAATGATGATGTGGGCTCCGCTGATCATCGCAGCCTCATTGAGCAATCAACCTACTTCGGGCATCGGCAGCAGGGCTAGGAGCCAAGAGCCAAAAGCTAACAGCCAACAGCCAACAGCCGAATTTAATCCTTCAGCAGCTGCCGCGCAATCACCAGTCGCTGAATTTCGCTGGTCCCTTCGCCAATCGTGCACAGCTTCACGTCGCGGTAAAACTTCTCCGCCGGATAATCCTTGATAAACCCGTAGCCGCCGTGGATCTGCACGCCCTCATTGGCGCACTTCACCGCCACTTCGCTGGCATAAAGCTTGGCCATCGAGGATTCCAGCGTGGTCTTCATCCCAGCGTCTTTCATCGCCGCCGCACGATAAGTCAGAAGCTTTGCGGCTTCGATTTCCGTTGCCATGTCGGCCAGCTTCCACTGGATCGCCTGGAATTCCGAAATCGCCTTGCCAAATTGCTCGCGCTCTTTCGAATACTTCAGTGCCGCGCCGTATGCGCCTTCCGCCATTCCGAGCGAGAGGGCGGCGATCGAGATGCGTCCGCCATCGAGCACGCGCATGGCATCGATGAAGCCGCCGCCTTCCTTCCCCAGCAGATCTTCATCGGGCACAAAACAATCTTCGAAAATCAACTCGGAAGTGTCGCTGGCGCGCAGACCAAGCTTATTTTCTTTCTTCCCGGCGCGGAATCCCTTCGCATCTTTCTCCACGATGAAGGCCGAAAGCCCGTGCGTGTGCGCCGCGCGGTCGGTCACCGCCAGCACGACCAACACGTCCGCATAGTGGCCATTGGTGATAAACGTCTTGGTGCCGTTCAGCACCCATCCGCCCTTGGCCCGCGCCGCCGTCATGCGCGCGCTGCCGGCATCCGACCCGGCCGAAGGCTCAGTCAGCCCCCAGGCGCCGATAAACTCGCCAGTCGCCAGTTTCGGCACATACTTCATTTTCTGCGCCTCGTTCCCCGCCAGAAAAATATGGTTCGAGCAAAGCGACGTGTGCGCCGCGACGATGATGCCCACGGAGCCATCGACGCGTGAAAGCTCCGCAATGGCCGTGACGTACTCCACGTAGCCCATGCCCGCGCCGCCGTATTCGGGCGGAAAGATCATGCCCATCAGTCCGAGCTTGCCCAATTCCTTGATCGTCGCCAGCGGGAATTCTGCCGCTTCGTCCCACTTCATGACGTGCGGAGCAATCTCGCGCTCGGCAAACTCGCGCACGCTCTTCTTCAGGTGCAGTTGCTCTTCATTGAATTGGAAATCCAAGAAACCTCCATCGGACCTTCCCGCTTCACCTTAGCCTGCCAGGGATTTGTCATCCTGACCCTGAGCCCGTCGAAGGGGAAGAACCTGCTTTTCGCCATCCCTCCCCACCTTTGTCATCCCGAGCGAAGCGGGTGATCTGCATTTCGTTCTGAAATTCCGGCTGGTATGCCGCGCACGGGGACAGCGCAAAACCTGGCGCCCAACTTTTCATTTAAGCACGCGCGGCAACAATCCACGAAATGCTCGTACCGACCGGTTGGGTTGGGGTCGTCTTCGCAACGCAACTCTCCCAGATGACATTTCACATCATTGTCGACTCTGGGAGTACATGGCTGAAGTCGTACGTCTGTTGGGAGCCGCTCTACGAGCAGCGTGCTGCATGGCATTGCCCGGCGTATCGAGCGCGAGCCGATGAAGGCCTTGGCTCTTCGTATTCCCGATACTTCCGCAGGGGGAGCTGCTTCCGACAAAAAAAGCCGGAGCTTGAGAGCCCCGGCTGTCCAGTTGGTGTGTGCCCGGATAAAACTCAAAATGCTGACGTCGTGACGGGGCTCTGCCTCGTGCTTACGCGCTCCGTCTCGGTCGCACGGTCAGATCCCGAACCTGTGCCAGAATGCTCGACATCTGCATCCCGTTCAGCTGCGACAGATACGGCATCACTTCGGCCACGAACTGATCTTCCATTAACTCGCGTACTTCCTCCTGCCGGTTTCGTTCTCCGCCAGAAAGCAAGTCCGGAACGCTGACCTCAAGGGCCCGAGCCAGCCGTTCCAGAGACGACAGAGTCGGCGTGGCCTTCTCGTTTTCGATCTTCGATACGTAAGTTCGCGGCACCGACATGCGCAGCGCCAACTGCCGCTGGCTCAGGCCATTGCGCAACCGCAGCGACCGGATCGATTGCGCCAGCTTCAGATGCCCGCGTCCGTTGGAATGGATGTTGATCGGCACCACTTCTGGCACCGGAGTCATTGCGGCAAGCTCCGCCTCGTCCTCATCCAATGAAAGATGACAACGGCGGCAAAGGCTGTTAGATGTGCGGAATTGCACCAAGGAACAACGATCACACCGTACAACTTCCCGTGAGTCCACGGGCGTTAATGTAGTTGCCATTCAGGGTTTGCGAGTGCCAGAGCGGGGGCTACTCTCAAAGCCAACCAGCGTGTAATCTGCTGGATCGGGCCTGTGGAAGTCAAGACAAAAATGTGAAAGACAATGCACCTCTGTGGAAAACCATGGCCCAGCGGCGTTAATCAACCGGAAAACACGTAGAAACCAGCGAATCAGCGCGCCGCCGCGCAATGTTTACTAACTGGGTTCATTTCATCTTGTCCTCCTAAGTGTTGTCCTCCTCAGCTCCTCATCAGTCTTGTCATCCCGACCCTGAGCCTGCCGAAAGGGGATCTCGCTGGCAGCGCCACAATAATGTCTCCCGCAATTGTTCCGTCGCCTCGAAAAACTCCCGCCCACAAGAAAGCCCTGCCATCCGCGAAGATGGCAGGGCAGCTTTCAAATACTCGACCGCATTTATTGTGCGTAGAAGGAATCCGCGAACGCTTGCGCATTCGGAGTTCCCACTCCGGTGACGTTGTCCCAGCCCTTTTTCGTTTCCAGGCCCGGATCGGTACCGAAGGTGATCACCAGCGCGGTGTCTTCGTAAAAAGCATAGTCCCAAATCGCGCTGATGAATGGTCCCGTCACCCCAGCCACTTCAGCCGCAGTGTAGACGTTGGTGAGGCCGGGCTCCTGAATGCTCGCGGTCACGTTGTGCTTGGACTTCTGAGGAACAACGTCGTAGATCGCTCCCGCCGGCATGTTGTAAAGATAGGGTGCGGCCTGGCCCAGCGGTCCTCCGCCCCCAGCTTCGGCTTCCTGGTTCGCGATCGCCCAGAGTGCCGAAAACTGCGGACACGCCACGCTCGTCCCTCCCCAGATTTGCCATTCCTGCTCCGGAACGGCATCCGGGACCGTAATCAGGATCGCAACCCCTGTATAGGGATCGGCCATCCACGAAACGTCGGGAACCTGACGGTATTTGCCTGCCAGATGCTTCTGATACGGCGGCTTGGCAAAGTAACCGCTGGGTCCGCCGCCCGCCCCGCCTGTGAAGCCGAAGTTCTCGGGTGGGTCGGCGATGAACCCTTCTTCCGCCAGCAGAGTTTCCGTGTTCCCCCAACCCGCTTGCCAGGCGATGGAACCGTCCCCGTTCAACGCCAGCGTCACTCCACCCACCCCGGTTGCATAGGGAACATCCGCCGGATAGCTGACCGATGCCGGGTAGTATTGTGGATAGCCGTAGGTGAAGTTGCCATCGTCGCCGGTGGAAAAGTTCGAGGAGATTCCAAGCGCTGAGCCAACCTCGGAAATCAGATTGCCGTTCGCCAGCTCACTCGTAGCGACATACAGTTCTTCCGCCCCATAGCTGCCGGAGATGACATTGGCCAAGCCGTCGTCAATGGCGGTATACCATGCCTGGTCGATGTCCTGGAAGCTGGCCGAGGGAGGAACGAGCAGATTGATGTTGGCGCCGGGAGCGATCGTGTGCGACATCTCCACGTCGAGATTGATCTCCACTTGATCCGCGGAGATGCAGTCGCTCTGCGTCGGAAGATAAGTGATGTTGAAGTTTGTTCCCAAGGTCAGCGCTGGTAATCCGAAATACGCGGAGAACGCATTCGCATCGCTCAGGATGGTGGACGATCCGCACCAGTCGATAATCCCGATCGTCTGGCCCGCGCCGTTATAGCCTTCGTTATAGAGGCCGGTCAGGTTATACGCCGTCTGAATGTCCTGCGGCTCGTAACCGCATCCCGGGGTGGTCGTGGTGATCATATTCAGGTGGTTTCCCGAATAGGTCCCGATGGGAAGCGAGCCGTTCCCGTTGGTCGAGAACGTCTCGGTTTCCGTGCCGTTGAAGCAAATGTTACTGAACAGCGGGGTTATGGACGGTGCCGCTTTCGAGTTACCCGCCGCATTGGGTTTGGCATTGGGAGGACTGCTCGGTCGTTGCATCAGCGGATGCGTAAACACGGCCGTATCCAATCCAGCCACGGAGTTCGCCAGCGCCCCGGCTGGCCCGTCAATATAGGGATCCCGGTCGTTGGAGCGGATTACTTTGTCTCCCACCTGGTACTTGTTGAGCTGTACGTGGAACGCCGTCTGGACATCGGCCACTCGGCCTCGCGCCCTCACAAAGAAGTTGTCCCCACCCACCTTCACCACGTGCAGATTGTGGCTTTCAAAAAACTGCTGCACGGTCTTCGCTTCATCCGCTGTCGGTGCAAACCGCGCCGCGAACTGCGACCGGGTCAGGAATTGACGATACTTCGGGGAGGTTCGATCGTAAAGTTGACCCACCAAGGCATCGAGCTCGCTGCGATTGTGCGGAGCCAGCCAGATGCTGACCTCAATCGTCTTGGCCGGATCCTCGCTTCCGAGACTTTTTGCGTTGGAGACATAACCAGGCGTGTTGTGTGCAACGAGTTTGCCGCCGACCGTGCTGGCCGACAGCAGCGCGCAACTCATGGCTACGACAACGACGACGCCCAGCCCACGAAACTTGCTCCCTGCATTTTCTGTCTTCCTGTGGTTCATTACTTCCTCCCTCAGAATGTGGGTGAAATCCGAAATCGGGAGCCGCGCGCCGCGAAGAACACGGACACCCTGACCCAAGACGTCGGACGATGTGAATTGAAGTGTGAACCCGATGTGCCGCGGTGGAACACAACGCCCGTGACAAGTCCGGTCCGTTGAGCGAATTGCGCAATCCTAGACCGTTCTGACACGGTTGGCAATAGTTTTGGCGACTCTTTATTTTTGACCACGTCGAGCGACAGAAAAAGCAGAAAACTGTGCAATGTTTTGCAGCCTTCTCAATGCACCACCTCGGCCAACTTCCCGCTGGCGATCAACTCCGCCAGGCGCGCGAAATCCTGATACATCACGCGGTCCTTGTCCATCGTCCGGCACACCCCCCGGATCGCCGCGTGCGCCTGCTGCAAGGGTTTGGACGTCTTGAGCGGCGCCAGAAAGTCGATCGCCTGCGCCGCCGCCATGGCCTCGATGGCCAGCGTGTTGCGCGTGTTTTCCACCACTCTTTTCAGTTTGTTCGCCGCCGTCATCCCCATGGAGACAAAGTCTTCCTTATTCCCCGACGTCGTGATCGAATCGACCGACGCCGGATGCGACAGCACTTTGTTCTCGCTTACCAGAGCGGCGGCTGTAACTTGCGGCATCATGAAACCCGAGTTCATTCCCGCGCCCGGCGCGAGAAATGGCGGCAACCCTTCGCTCAGCGCGGGGTTCACCATGCGCTCCAATCGCCGCTCGCTGATGCCCGCCAGTGCGCTCAAGGCAATCGCCAGAAAGTCGAGCGCGAACGCCAGAGGCTCGCCGTGAAAATTTCCGCCCGAAAGCACGTCGCCCTCTCCGTCCATCGCTTTCGGGTTCTTCACGAACACCAGCGGATTATCGACCGCCGAATTCGTCTCCGTCTCAAACACCCGGCGGCAATGAGCCAGCGTATCGCGCACCGCGCCGTGCACCTGCGGCATGCAGCGCAGCGAATAGGCGTCCTGCACCCGGCCGCAGTCGCGATGCGAGTCGCGAATCTCGCTCTGTTCCAGCAGTCGCCGCAGATTTGCCGCCGTCTTGCTTTGCCCGGCATGGGGACGAGCCTTTTGAATGCGCTCATCGAACGCGACGTTGGTTCCCTTGAGCGCATCGCACGCCATCGCCCCAATCACATCGGCGGAGTCGACCAGCGTCTCCGCATCGAGCAGCATTAAAGCGCCAATGGCGAGCATGGCCTGTGTGCCGTTGATAAGCGACACCGCTTCTTTCGCCTCCAGCACCAGCGGCTTGATCTGAGCGCGCTTCAACGCTTCGGCGCTGGCGATGCGCGCGCCTTTCTCGTCAAAGCATTCGCCCTCCCCGATCAACGCCAGCGCCAGGTGCGCCAGCGGCGCAAGGTCTCCGCTCGCCCCCACGCTTCCCTGCGATGGAACCATCGGCGTCACGCCGCGATTGAGCATCTCGCAAATCGTGTCGATGGTAATGGCCCGCACGCCCGAGTTGCCTTTCGCCAGCGAGTTGGCGCGCAACAGCATCATGGCGCGCGTGTCGGCGATGGCCAGCGGTTCGCCCACGCCCACCGCATGCGAGCGCACGAGATTCACTTGCAGTTCGCGGACCTGCTCGCCCACGATGTGCACGTCGCTGAGCTTGCCGACGCCCGTCGTGATGGCGTAAGAAATTTTATTGTTGGCGACCAGCGCGTCGACCACGGCGCGGGCGCGATCAACGGCCTCGCGCGCGTCGGGATCGAGAAGCACAGGCCGGCGCGTTTCCATGCGCGCCACTTCGCGCACGTCTTCCAACGTCAGATCGTTTCCGTTAATATGCAGAGCTTGCAAAGCTATCTCCCAATGGCGGCGCGGAACACCCGCAGGTATTTCTCGGGCAGCGCACGAGTTTTCATCCGCGCATTCGCCACGATGTGCGTGGTCTCGCCCTCGGCTAGCAACTCACCGGTCTCCGCTTTCCGCAGTTCGTATCCGAAGCGAATCACTTTTTCCCGAACCTGTTTCAGCTGCGTGCGCACTAGAACCTCGTCATCATAGTGCACGGGAGCCTTGTAACGGCACTGCGCATCGACGACGGCAATAAAGCAGTCGTCCTCGCGCTCCATATCTCTGTAGCTGAAGCCAAGCTGGCGCAACAGTTCGACCCGCCCCACTTCAAACCAAACGAAATGATTGGCGTGATAAACGACGCCCATCTGGTCGGTTTCAGCGTAACGGACTCGAATGCGCGTCTCATTCACCGTCGGACTATCGATCGTCGAGTCGTTGGCGTTCATCGGCCCGTCCACTTCGGTTTGCGCTTTTCCAGAAACGACGTGATCCCTTCGCGGAAATCGGCGCTCTCGCGAATCCCGGCATTCTCGCGAATCGCCGTTTCCATTTGCGTATCGAGCTGCGCGCGCGCGTGGTCGGTCAGCAAGCGTTTGGTATGAAGAAGCGACAAGGGACTGTTCTCCGCCAACAGCGCGGCCAGTTCGCGAGCGCGATCGAGCAATTTTTCCGCCGGGACAATCTCGTTGATCAGCCCCATTTTCAGCGCTTCCGCCGCGTCGAAGATGCGTCCCGTGAGCAAAAGATCGCGGGCAATCTTCTCGCCAACCTGACGCAAAAGAAACGTCGATACAATGGCTGGCACAAATCCGATCCGCACCTCGGTGTAGCCGAACTTGGCTTCTGGCACGGCCAGCGTGAAATCGCAGAGCAGCGCGAGTCCCGTGCCTCCCGCAATGGCCGCGCCGTTCACCGCGGCAATCGTCGG
>Ga0187879_10001217_pt1 | contig 17595 bp, 15 predicted proteins | sample June2016WEW_19_1_FD_132423 | JGI IMG/M metagenome (GOLD analysis project Ga0187879, IMG submission 132423) | Peatland microbial communities from SPRUCE experiment site at the Marcell Experimental Forest, Minnesota, USA - June2016WEW_19_10 | ecosystem: Environmental > Terrestrial > Soil >... | reverse complement strand
GCGTATTTCGCGCCGGGTGCCACCCACGCGCCGCATCACGTGTGGCCCGAATGGGCGGACCGCTACAAGGGTCAGTTCGACCAGGGATGGGACAACCTGCGAGCGGAGACATTCGAACGACAGAAGCAGCGTGGCGTCGTCCCGCCCGATGCGGAACTTACCGCCCGTCCCGGAGAGATCCCCGCCTGGGAGGACATGCCCGAGGAGCTCAAGCCGATCCTGGCCCGACAGATGGAGATCTACGCCGGGTTCCTCGAGCATGTCGACCATCACGCGGGTCTCGTCGTCGAGGCAATCGAGGAGCTGGGCATCGCCGACAACACGTTGATCTACTACATGATCGGCGACAACGGCGCGTCGGCCGAAGGCCAGCTCAACGGGACCTTCAACGAGCTCCTCACGTTCAACGGCATGGCGGCGTTCGAGACGCCAGAGTTCATGATGTCGAAGTTCTCAGACTTCGGTGGTCCCGAGGCGTACAACCATTACGCGGTCGGCTGGGCCCACGCCATGGACACGCCTTATCAATGGACCAAGCAGGTCGCGTCGCACTGGGGCGGTACCCGCAACGGGCTGGTCGTGCACTGGCCGCAAGGCATCACCGCCGCGGGGGAGATACGGGACCAATTCCACCACGTCATCGATGTGGCTCCCACGGTGCTCGACGTCGCCGGCCTCCCGGAGCCGACCTACGTCCACGGAGTCATGCAGCACCCCATGGAGGGCGTGTCGATGCGCTACTCGTTCGCCGACGGGTCGGCCACCGACCGTCGAGAGACGCAGTACTTCGAGTGCATGGGCAACCGTGGGATCTACCACAAGGGTTGGACGGCGTGTACCAAGCACCGCACGCCGTGGGAGACCTCGGGCATGCCTCCCTTCGACGAGGACACCTGGGAGCTCTACGGGCCCGACGACTGGACCCAGGCACGGGACCTGGCAGCGACGGAGCCCGGAAAGCTGGGAGACCTCCAGCGACTGTGGCTCATTGAGGCGACCCGCCACAACGTGCTCCCGCTCGATGATCGCTCGGTGGAGCGGTTCCTGGCGTCGTTGGCTGGCCGACCAGAACTGATCACCGGCACCTCGCAGACTCTTTTCGGCGGCATGCGGCGATTGTCCGAAGGTTCGGTCATCGTGGTGAAGAACCGCACCCATGCGGTGACGGCGGAAGTCGAAGTGCCGGAGAGCGGCGCCCAAGGGGTGATCATCGCCCAAGGCGGGGCCTTCGGGGGCTGGAGTCTGTACGTGGTCGACGGTGTCCCGCGCTACTGCCACAACCTGGTCGGCCTCCGCCGCTTCATCGTCGCGGCGACCACCGCCCTGCCCCCCGGAGTGCACCAGCTGCGCATGGAATTTGCGGTCGACGGTCCCGGGCTCGGCGTCGGCGGGACGGCATCTCTCTTCGTGGACGGAGAGCCGGCCGGCAGCGGCCGGGTAGACCAGACGGTGCCGCTGATTTACTCGGGAGACGAGACAACCGAGGTCGGATCCGACCTGGGCACCCCGGTGAGCGACGAGTATCCGAGCAAGGGAAACGGGTTCACGGGCAAGGTGCGCTGGGTGCAGATCGACGTCGACGAGCTGGCGGAGGATCACCTGGTCCACGCAGAGGATCGGCTGCGCATCATCATGGCGAGGCAGTAGTCAGGCCATCGACGACCCGTGGTTGGCCATATTTGACTACCTCGAACAAGGCCAGGTTCACGACGGAAGAATTATTAACCCTTCAGAGATCGAGACCCGATGACCGCTCACTTCGGCCCGATTTACTTCCTCTTCTTGACCGGTGCCTCGTTCAGAGCCACGGCCTCTCGGATAAGAGCCTTGAACGCCTTTTCGTTGATCTTGTCGCCTTCTTGAAAATCGATGGCCCGGCGGAGGTTACCTTCGAGGCTTGAATTGAATAGTCGTGCAGGGTCCTTCAAGTGGGCGCCCTTAGCGAAGGTCAATTTCACATGAGTCTTGTACGTCTCGCCCGTGCAGATAATGCCGCCGTGGTACCAGGTCGGAACGCCGTCGGGATTCGAGGGCTTGACCCACTTGCGTTCCTCGACCATCCGCGGATCGACTTGCTCGATCAACGTGCGGAGTCGGGAAAGCATCGCGACGCGCCAGTCGTCGTTCTTCGTCATGGCATCGAGCGTAATCCCGGGGGCCTTCATGGGGTGTGCGTCATCCCGATCATGTTGCGTCCTTGACAAGGGCGATGAGTTTGCCCTGTCGCAAGAACCTCTTCCGAAGCTCATCGTTATCCACGGTCTCCAAAGCTGAGCACCCCCCGAGGAGCAGCACTCGCGACACTGGATGTCCCGTTCCTTCACGGGATGTGGTGATCGACCGAGGAAACTACCCGTCGATAGGAGCGGGCGCTCCATTCAGCGCTCGGTTACTTCGGTAGTGCAGATGTGTGTCTCACGCCCCTTGGGCGAGGAACGCCGCCGGCTCGGAAGTCGCGAACGCAACCTCGACTCTTCCCGAATTCAACCCTCGGCCTCTACATTGCGAATGTGTGGCTCTCAGTGTTTTGACCAGGTGCTTTCCGAGGACCTTCCTGGTCGTGGCATTGCGATCCCCTCAGGTTCCCTCACGATCCCTCCCCTTCCCTCTCGATAAGGTCACGCAAGGTCACGCCCGAATGGAGTCGGAGGGTGGCCACGGACCGGTACTCACGTCCGATCGGCAGTCTCTCGCAATAGCCAGCGAATGGCGCTCGTTCCCCCTTGGCGACGATCACGTTCCTCGCCGAGCAACAGGACATCACCGACCCTGAAGCGGCGGTGCTTGCTGTCTGGCAGACGACGGAATGTCAACGCTCCGTCGGCCCGAAGTCGGGCCCGCGTTTTGGGCGACCCTGACCGAGCGGCAGAGGCCGAACGGATGCGACCGGCACTGAGTCCTCTGTCACGATCTGGCACCCAATGGCTCGATGTCCGGCGCCTCCGAGGGTGGTGCCGGATGGAACCTGGTGCTTGTAACCGTGCCCCTGCCGGGGATCGGCCCGATTAGGACAGTGTGGCGGCGGCGCAACCCCTGCCCACGCACACTTGGGCGTACAGAAGACCTAAACTGGCCCACGACGCACGAGTCGGTCTCTGCGCCGACCTCAGGTCAAGCCGAGTCCTGCGTGGTGCTTCCTCCCAAAGAACAGGTATGCAATCGCTCCGAAAAAGTGAATCATGATGATGATGAGGGTCCATGCCCACTTGGGCAGGTAGCCGACCTCCTCGGCACGGTAGAGATCGACAAAGCAGAAGATGTCGAGCGCGAGTACGACGATGAGAATCGGGAGGAGTATTGCCACGGTGCCTCTTTCGTAGGATCTCAGCGTAGTCGCCGTGTCCTTTGTCCCATTTCATCGGTCGAGGAGCGCTCGCGACGGTGGGCATATGTCGGCACGACTCAGTCCAGCATGCGCGTCAGTCGGCTGTGAGGCCTCAAGGAATGATTGCGTCGGCAATTGCAATCGGCTCCAACACCCATTTGATACTCGAACATTTGAGAGACGACTTCGGAACGGAAGGGAGGGTCATCACATGGAAGTCCTTGTGACCGACCGGGGTTTGGTGGAGTCGCCCCGATGGCACCAGGGGCGGCTGTGGTTTAGTGACTGGATCGCCGGCGAGATCATCGCGGTCGACCACACCGGTGCCTTCGAGGTGGTGGTCCGCCACGCGTCGCTGCCGTTGTGCTTCGACTTTTTGCCCGACGGACGGCTGGCTCTGGTGTCCAACCAAAGTCCGGCGCTGCTGACTCTGGAGCCCGATGGAAGCCTGGCGCAGTATGCCGACCTGTCCGCGCTGTCACCGTTTGGTTGTAACGACATCGTGATCGACGGCCGCGGAAACGCCTACGTCAACAGCGGAAACTTCGATTTCGCTGCGGGGCCTCCCGAAGGACCGATACAGCCCGGATTCATCGCACTGGTCACCCCTGACGGCGCGGCTCGCCTGGTCGCCGAGGACATCGCCTTCCCCAATGGCATGGCCATCACCCCGGACAACCGGACTCTTGTGGTTGCCGACTCTTACCGCCACCACCTCATCGGCTTCGATATCGCCGCCGACGGAGGACTGGCGGCCCGCCGGGTCTGGGCCGATCTCGGCGAGGACGCTCCAGACGGAATCTGCCTCGACGCCGACAGTGCCGCCTGGTACGCCGATGTGCCGCATCAGCGTTGCACGCGTGTCGCCGAGGGCGGCCAAGTCCTCAGTACCGTTCCCCTCGACCGTGGTGGCTTCGCCTGCATGCTCAGCGAAACCGATCCCCCATATCTGTACATTGTTGCCGCCCGATGGCCCGGCGCGGCTGCGTTGACTACGCACACTGACTGGGACGGCCAAGTGCTGCGCACCGCGGTCACAATTCCTGGCGCGGGATGGCCAGCACGCTGATCGCAGACCACCCGCCGAACCGGCTTGGCGGATTGTCAATGAGAAGGCCCTCGTCTGGAGCTAACCCAGAACCGGGCCCTCGATCCTCCAGGGTCTCCCAGTTGTCGGTTCGGGGCGTTGTTTCATAGTGCCCAGATCGGCCGGGTAAATGACACCCTCTTGGGGCCCGAATTCGCCCCGGCACTAACTTTCGTGAGCACCCTGTCCGACTTCACCATACCGGCGCTTGACTGAACCAGTGAACCTGATCACAACTAGCAATATGGCTCTCTGAACCGGGGGTTCACGGCCTGAAACCAAGTCTCGGACGCCGGTTACAAGACATGGGTTAACTGAATGCTCTCCAACCTCGGTACCGAGGGGATGGCGGTGGAGGATGGCCCAGGGCCTGTAGCCGTTCCGTACCGCCGGGATCAATGCTTCATCCCCCACGGCGCCGGCGCTCGCGAAAGTTGCCTGCGCCCGGAACGGCACAAACGGGACACCGAGCACCGCCAGCGACAGGCCCCCGACCGAAGCCGGGGGCCTGTCACTAACCATAGGTATCTGCACGCTGTCCTCTAGAGAGGTTGTGTGTGAGCGGTTACGCGGTCAGCTATGAATGAGGAAATCTTCGCAGCCAAACCCGGATTCAGCGTCGGGATCCCGTCGCCGTATCGATGGTCTCCTGGCCCTCGAACGCCTCGTAGCGATTCTTACCGTGATCCTTCGCCGAATACATCGCTCGATCAGCATTGCGGAGAAGCTCCTCGACGCTCATGCCGGGAGTGTTGTAGGTGATGCCGATGCTCATTTCTGCCGACACAGCGTTTTGACCCAAGAAGAAGGGCGCACGACAGGAACCAAGTACCCGCTTGGCGAGAACGGTGACAGCATTCGGATCGATCACGTCCTCAACGAGTACCCCGAACTCGTCTCCCCCAATTCGAGCCGCCACGTCCGTGCTGCGGAGACAGCTGAGCAACCGTTGAGCTACCTCTCGAAGCAAGGCGTCGCCCGCAGCATGCCCGTAGACATCGTTGATCCTCTTGAAGTCGTCCAAGTCCATGAAGAGGAGGGCAAGCTGGCGTTCGGTGCGATCGGCCCGGGCCAAGGCCTGCTCGACCCGATCATGGAAGAGCGCACGGTTCCCGAGTCCGGTCAACGAATCGTGAAATGCCTGATAGAAGAGCTGCTCTTCCAGTTGCCAACGCTCGGTCACATCGTGGCCGGACACGACGAAACCACCGACCGTCGGGTCGTCGACCAGGTTGACGAACGAGAGTTCGAATGGGACCGCCGTGTCGTTTCCATGGCGCATGAGGGAAACCGTCACCGTGACGGGATTGGCGGTTAGAGCGCCTCGGGTGGCTCGCTGAAGAGCGAGGCGGATAGCTGGTCTGTCCTCTTCCACTACGAGCTGTTCCAGGGGCTGTCCTTCGAGCAGTTCTGAATCGTGGCCCAAGAGTCGGGTCAAGGCACCGGAACACGACTGAATGACACCCTCAGCGGAGACCAACATGGTCAACACGGCCGCGTTCTGCACCAGGGTACGGAACCGCGAGTCCTCGTTGTGAGAGAGCTCGAACCGTCGCCGATCGGTCAGGTCGCGGAGACTGAGCAACACTGAACCGGTCTTGAACCAAGAGATAGGTGTACCGAGGAGCTCCATCAGTCGCCAGCCGGACGGAGTCTGCAAGCGGACCTCGATGGGATTGCCTCTCTTCTTTGCCTGAACGCTCGTCAACGACCGCAACGCGAACTCGAGGTCTTCGGGATGGATCAGATCGAGTGCGGACATGCCGATAGCGCTCTCGAGTGATCGATCGAACAGAATCTCGGCCGTCCGGTTCGCCCACTCCACGTTCCCCTCGGCATCGATGACGAAGACCGCGTCGCCCAGCTCGTCGAGGAACCTCCTTACCGTCGAATCATGGAGTACCTCCCGCGTCGGGCTGGCGATGCCGCGAATGAGCATGGTGCAATTGTCGACAATTCGGCATCCGAGCTTGAACGAGGGTCAAGTCAGATGCGACAGCGACCTCAACTCTTCCCGAATTCATCGGTTTCTGGAGAACCAGACTTTGTCGATAAAGACACGTAAAGACACGCGGCGCCCAGTCGCACCTCCCACCGTGACGGAGATCCGGCTGTCGGCTTATGACCTGGTTCTTTGGTGAGTGCGGCCAACTCGCATCTTCGACCTCTACGACAACCGACGTAGCGCTCAACAGTGCTTCGTGACCTTCTGGGGATCCCACTTTGGCCCTCTGACCTGGGCTTTTGTGGAGGTGAAGGGACTCGAACCCTCGGCCTCTACATTGCGAAAGTGTGGCTCTCAGTGTTTTGACCAGGCCCTTTCCGAGGAGATTGCTGGTAGCGGCGTTGCGATCCCCTCAGGATCCCTCACGATCCCTCCCCTTCCCGCACGGTAAAGACACGTAAAGACACGCTCGGACAGAGCTCGTGGGGCCTGTCCACGGATCGGTACTCACGTCCGATCGGCAGGCTTTCGCAATGCGCAGCGAATGGCGCTCCTTCCCCTTTTGCGACGATCACGTTCCTCGTCGGGCTACAGGCCATCACCGACCCTTAATTGAGCGGCGGTGCTTGTTGCCAGGCAGACGACGGAACGCCGATGTTCTGTCCTCCGTCATCCAGTCGACGACCTGTCGGGTGACGCAAACCAGTTCACCCGCCGGGCCGTCTCCTAATCCTGGCTCGACGGCAGTGACCTACACCATCGGGTTGAACACCCGAAGGTCAGGGTGCGAGCTCGCTAGACGAGGATGAGGATCCTCAGGCCGTCGTAGCCATGGGAGCCGGCGAGGAGGTGCGAGCCCCCGAGGGCAACGAGACGGCTGCCCATCACGACCGCCGGGTGCTGCCTTGGAGACCCGCCACGTTCTGGGCGGTCGACGACACCTGCGTCAGGCGGATGCTCACGCTGATCGGCTTCGTGGCGATGACGGTGCCGCTCCCCGTCCCGAGTTGCCCGCTCTTGTTGTCTCCCCACGCCCACAGCCGGCCCGTGCGGTCGATGGCGTAACTGGCATAGCCGCCGGAGCTGACCTTGACGAACGTCACCCCCTTGGGTACCTGCACGCGCAGGGGAACATCCGAGCTGACCCTCGTGCCGACACCAAGCTGGCCCCGGTCGTTGTCGCCCCAGGCCCATACCGAGCCGTCGGCCAGTATGGCGACGCTCTGGCCGTTCTTGGCTCCGCTGCCCCCCTGGAACACCTGCCGAACGGCTGCGGGGAGCGCGACGTGCACCGGGACGGCGCTATCGGCCGTGGAGCCGTTGGCGAGTTGACCGGCGGCGTTGTAGCCCCAGTTGAAGTAATCACCGTTGCTGAGCAGCGCCCCCGATCCCTCCCACGACGACGTGAGCGCCGTCACGTGCGCCGTGCTCGGCAGGCCGACGACGGGCACCGGCGTCGAGCTGCTTGCGGTGGAGCCGGTGCCGAGCACGCCGTACTCGCCTGAGCCGCATGCGTAGACCTTTCCTCCCGAGGAGAAGAGGGAGTGCGTCCGCGCACCGGTGGCCAGTGTGACGTTGCTGAGCGGGAGCTCACTCGGACGGAGCTCCATGAGACCGGACAGGCACAGGTCGCCGAGGGCGTTGAGTCCCCACCCCCAGATGTGGCCCTGCGAGTCGATGGCCAACGCGCCGTCGAAGGGCATCGGGTTGGCCAATGAGGAGATCCTGACGCCGGACGGGAACTCGACCTTGACCGCCCGGGTGGAATAGGCCGGGTGCTCTCCGTTGCCGAGCTCGCCGTAACCGGCCACTCCCCAGGCCCACACCGCACCGCTCGAGGTCAGTGCGTAGCCGTCGGAGTTGGACGTGGCGATCTGTACGACTTGACCGCTGATCCCGGGGACGGGAGTCGGTCTATCGAGCTGCAGTTGGCTGATGGCGCCCCGGTTTCCGACGACGCCGAACCTGTAGACGACGGTGGTCGAGGATGCTTGGGAGCTTGCGCCCCCAGAGCCACATGCGGTGAGCACCAATCCGGAGGCGAAGGCCAGAGCCATGACACGCAGGGGCCATCGGTGGTTCATGGTGGCGGTGAACCGCATATTCGAAGTATCAGCGGGGCAGAACCAACTGTCAACTCAGTTTACAATTCGCTAACATCCTTCGTGTGGCCACCGATCAACCGCACTCAGATGCGGAAGTCGACGACCTGACTCAGCCGGCATCGACAGGCCTCGGACCAGCACTGCGCCGGGCCTGGCTCGGCTATCAGCTCCGACTCGATGCAGCCATGGCCGAAGCGGGGTTCGGCGAGCGACGGTTTCCCGACGGCCGCGTTCTCCGGCTGTGTTCGGGCCAGGCCGGATCGACGATCTCGGCGATCGGACGCGAGCTCGGCATCACCCGCCAGGGCGCCAGCAAGGTCGTCGAGCACCTACGCGATCGTGGTTACGTCACGGTCGCCGACTCGGCGACCAGCCGAAGGGAAAAGTCGGTGATGCTCACCCCGCGCGGCGTCGACTACCTCCAGACGCAGCGAGCGGCCGCTCGGGCGATCGAGGACGAGTTGAGGGCCGCGCTCGGTGAAACGGGGTTCTCCGGCCTGCATGCCTTGCTCGACGCGCTCGACGACGGTGAGATGACGCGGATGCGCACATACCTTCGACGTTCGGTAGGTAATTGAATCAAGGCGTGGCTCGAATGGATTTTGCACGCAGAGTTCCCGTCCTTCCGCGGGCGGATCACCTCTGAATCCCACCCAGAACTCCCCGTAGAGACCGGGCACAGGGGCAGACATCAAAGACGCGTCGCCACGATCCCGTCCGCAGTCTGCGTGTGAGTGTGGACTGTTGTCGACCGTGCCGTGAGGGCGGTCGGCCTCTCACTCTCCGGGCGTAGATCCCACGACCTCTTGATACCCGGGGGGGTATAATGGTATTGTTTGATACCCCCCTGGGTATCCGTGACCGACCTTCCTGCGAGATCGGGTGCCGACCTGAACAAAGGACGTTTCTCATGACAACGACCCGAGGAACCGGTCTCGACTCACCGAAAGTGTCGGCGGGAACCGAGGTGGCGGACCCGCCGGCCGGGATCCGGGACAGCGCTCATGGAGACGATGACGCAGTCCGCGGAATCCGTCCCGGCCCATTCGCCCGACTTGGCGCGTGGGCCGCCACCCACTTCCGGAGGGTGCTCATCGCATGGCTCCTGGTGGTCCTCGTCTTCGGGATCTTCGCCGTCCATGTCGAGAACGCGCTCGCCGGCGCCGGGTGGCAGGCATCGAACAGCCAGTCCGTGGCGGCCCGGGCTGTCATCGAGAAGGACTTCTCCGGGCTCGGTGCCACCGCCCTGCAGGTCGTCATCGTCGACCATCACGGCGCGATCGCGTCGGACCCTCAGGCTCAGGCCGTGGTGGTGAGAGCGACCAATGTGCTCCGCAGCGATGCCCGGGTATCCACCGTCGTCCCGCCTCAAGCCGGGGTCTCGGTGTCACGAGACGGCCGGACCGCGATCGTCACCGCCGGATCGGCTGCGAACTCGAACAAGATGGTGCAGGCGGCCGACTCGGTGGAGCCGAAGCTGGCGGCTCTGTCCTCGTCAGGCGTCACCGTGACCCTGACCGGCGACAGCGCCCTATGGGCGGACTTCAACACCGCCAACCGCTCGGCCATGTTGCGCTCCGAGATGCTGTCGTGGCCAGTGACGATCATCATCCTGGTCATCGCCTTCGGGAGCCTGGTGGCCGCCGGACTGCCCCTGCTGTTGACCATGGTCGGTCTGCTGGTGGCTGCCGGCGCCTTGGTCCTCACCACCAAGTTCATGCCCGTCTCCATTTGGGCGCTCAACTTCGCGTTGATGTTCGCCCTGGCTCTGGGCATCGACTACGCCCTCTTCCTGGTCATGCGCTTCCGTGCCGCCCTCAAACGCCGGGGCGCCGAACCGGGCGACCGCGAGGCGATCGTTGCGTCCGTGGCCGAGACGGTCGACACCGCCGGCAAGGCCGTGGCGTTCAGCGCGCTGACGGTGCTCGCATCGCTGGCTGCCATCATGATCGTGCCGAGCCCGGCCTTCCGGTCGATGGCCTTCGGGATCATGTTGTCCGTGGTCGCCGTACTGGCTGCCACCCTGACGCTGCTGCCTGCCGTGCTCGGCAAGCTCGGGACCAACATCAACAAGGGCAAGATCCGGCTGCGTCGAGGGCCTCAGCCCGAGGGTGAGGGCTCGCTCGACCGGATCCTGCACCGCTGGGGCAACTTCCTGTGGCGTCATCCGCTCCCGGCAGGTGCGGCAGCTCTGGTCCTACTCCTCCTGGCCGCCGCGCCGATCATCGGGATGCGGACCAACATGCCCTCGATCACCATCGTGCCGGCCAGCGCCAACGCCCGAGTCGGCTACAACCAGGTGACCAGTGCCTTCGGCCCGGGCGCTCCCGGCACCCTCCAGGTGGTGGTCCCCGAAGCCGAACAGGCCCGCACCCTTTCCACCCTCGCTCACGTTTCCGGAGTGGCGAGCGTTGTCCCGGGGCCGACCAACGCCGGGTGGACCTTCGACCAGGTGGTCCCGACCACCGGTCCTTCGACGACTGCGACCGGCGCGACCATCGACCACCTCCGCCAGGTGCTGCCGGCAGGGACGCTGATCGGCGGGGCGGCGGCGGAGAACCACGACCTCCAACAGTCGCTTGCGTCGTACACGCCGCTCGTTCTCGCCATCCTGGGCGTCCTTGGGTTCCTGTTGCTGTTGATCGCGCTCGGTGCCCCGCTGATCGCCGCGCTCGGTGTGCTGATCACGGCCCTGTCGGTGGCCGGCGCCTTCGGCATCGGCCGGCTCATCTTCCAGAACGGCTTCCTGTCGGGTCTGCTCGGGTTCCAGCCCCAGGGCTTCATCGACGCCTGGGCCCCCCTGTTCTTCGGGGCCATGGTGTTCGGTGTGGCCATGGACTACACCCTGTTCATGCTGTCGGCGGCCAAGGAGCGCTACGAGACGCACCCCGATCCCGAGCACGCCATGGTCGGGTCGATGCGCACGTCGGGACGGGTCGTGCTCTCGGCGGCCGCGGTCATGATCGCCGTGTTCTTGACCTTCGCCCTCTCGGGACCCCTGGCCCCCAAGGAAATGGGTGTGATCCTGGCCATCGCCGTGGCGCTCGACGCCCTGGTGGTGCGCTTGGTCGTGCTGCCGGTCGTGCTGCGGTTGGGCGGGCACGCTTCCTGGCACCAGCCGAAGTGGCTCGGACGGATCCTGCCCACGGTGAAGTTCTCCCACTGATCCGGGGGCTCTACGAGCGGACGAGGTGACCGACGACGAAGGAGGAGGAGTGACTGTGCAGCTACCCGACGAGGTGGTCGAGGACCTTCGCGTGCGGCCCAAGCGTGCGGGGGGGCAGGTGCAGGCCGTGGAGACGATGTTGGCCGAAGGCCGTGAGTGTCGCGACATCGTGACCCAGCTGAGTGCTGCAACCAAGGCACTCGAGCAGGTCGGCTTTCGCCTGATCGCCAGCGGACTGACCTACTGCATCCAGCATCCCGAGGAGGCCGCGGAGTCCGGATACCCGCTCGATGAGGTCCAACGAATGTTCACGAGGTTGGCGTGAGCGCGAAGTCCAATGGCAACTACGTGACCGAGACAGAAGGAGCACGAATCATGAGATTCTCCAAGTTCATGGCATCACCTGCTGGTCGGGCAGTCAGGGTCCTTGCCGGTGTGGCGCTGATCGTCGCCGGTGGGATCCTCGGTGGAGGTTGGTGGGCCATCGCGGTGGTCGGCCTGGTCCCATTCGCGGCCGGCGCACTCGACATCTGCCTGTTCAACGTCCTCTTCGGGCAGCCGCTCAGCGGCAAGGTTGTTCGGGCGGGCTGAGCTGACCACGAAGGGGCGCTGGAGGGCCGAATCCCAGGACCCGCCGACACTCCCTGATTCGAGAGGGGCCACATGAGCACAACGCCGGGTCCGACCATCGAGGTCTTCGCCGACATCTGGTGTCCCTTCGCCCACGTCGGACTACGGGCGATCCAAGAGCAGCGGGCCCGGAGCGGTCGCACCGACGTGGCGATCTGGGTCCGAGCGTGGCCGCTCGAATTGGTGAACGGCGCTCCGCTCGATCCGACGGTCACCTGGGAACACGCCGACGACCTGCGAGAGCAGGTCGCCCCGAAGCTGTTCCGTCACCTCGACGTCGACCGGTTCCCGAGCTCTACCCTCGATGCCCTCGCACTGGCCAACCGGGCGTATCGAACCGACCTCCAAGTCGGCGAGCGGATCAGCTTCGCGCTCAGAGACGCCCTCTTCGAAGAAGGGCGGGACATCTCGGACCGTGCCGTGCTCGAATCCCTGGCAAGCGATCTGGAGGTCGTCATGCCTGACGAGTCCGATCGCGCCGGCGTACTGGCGGACTGGCACGAAGGCGTGCGGCGCGGTGTCCTCGGCTCGCCACACTTCTTCTGTGGTGGCACCGACGTGTTCTGCCCTTCGCTCGACATCACGAAGGACCCCATCGAGGGCGTGTCGATCGTCCGGGACGCCTCGCGTCTGACGGAGTTCCTGACGCGCTGCTTGGCCCAGCCCGGACCGGTATAAGTCGTAGCCCGGCGAGGAAAAGGACGGTCCGGTCTTGATACCCCCCAGGGTATAGAGTAAGCTCCAATCAGACGGACGGATGGAGGTCTGACATGGCACGAGTCGTCGTCCTGGGCGGAGGCATCGCCGGCCATACGGCCGCACTGCATCTCACCCGGATGCTCAAGCGTTCCGACGAGGTCGTGGTAGTCACCCCGAACTCCAACTGGAATTGGATCCCGTCGAACATCTGGGTCGGGGTGGGAAAGATGAAGAGCGACCAGGTGACCTTCAAGCTCGGACCGATCTACAAGCGCAAGGGAATTGAGTTCCACCAGGCGCTGGCGACGGCGATCCACCCGGAGGGCGGACCGCAGCGGCCAGGGTCCTACGTCGAGGTGACCTATACCGACCCGGCCCGGGCTGGCGAGCACGGCGAGTTGGACTACGACTACCTGGTCAACGCCACCGGGCCGAAGCTCAACTTCGGTGCCACTCCAGGTCTCGGCCCCGACGGCCACTCCCACTCGGTGTGCACCGCGGGGCATGCAGTCGACGCGTCGGCGGCCCTCGAGGCAGCGATCCAGAGGATGAAGAAGGGCGAACGCCAGGTTCTCGTCGTCGGGATGGGGCATGGAACCTGTACCTGTGAGGGAGCCGCGTTCGAGTACGCGTTCAACGTGGAGCACGAGGTGCGCCAGGCCGGTATCCGTGACCAGGCCGACATCGTCTACCTGACCAACGAGTACGAGCTTGGGGACTTCGGTGTCGGTGGCCTGACCTTCACCCAGCAGGGGTTCCAGACGACATCCAAACTGTGGACCGAGTCGCTCTTTCGGGAGCGAGGGATCCGGGCGATCACCGGGGCCCACGTCACGAGCGTCGAGCAGGGCGTTGTCCACTACGAGCAACTGGACGGTTCGGCGAACTCGCTGTTCTTCGACTTTGCCATGCTGCTCCCGCCGTTCCGCGGCGTGGATCTCCACGCCTACGACGTCGAAGGAGCCGACATCACCACCGAGCTGTTCGCGCCAAACGGGTTCATGAAGGTCGACGCGGACTATTCGGGAAAGCCGTTCGAGGAGTGGCTAGCGGAGGATTGGCCGAGCACCTACCAAGTGCCCCGCTTCCCGAACATCTTCGCCGTGGGCATCGCGTTCGCCCCGCCCCACCAGATCTCACGACCGAGGAAGTCGCCCGGCGGCACCGTGATCGCCCCGTCACCACCTCGGACCGGCATGCCGTCGGGGATCATGGGCAGGCTCGCCGCCACGAATATCTCCGAGATGATCGGACACGGGGACTCGGCGCAGATCCGCACTGCCTCGATGGCGGACATGGGGGCAGCGTGCGTCGCCTCGGCCGGGTCCGGGCTGCGCCAGGGCAGCGCGGCGTCCATGACCATGTACCCGGTCGTGCCGGACCTGGTGAAGTACCCGAACACGGGCCGGAGTTTGAAGGACACGTTCGGCGAGATCGGCCTGAGCGGTCACTGGATCAAGCTGCTGCTCCACTACATGTTCATCTACAAGGCCAAGGCCCGACCCGGCTGGCACCTGATTCCCGAGTAGGAGACGAGTTCGATGGACGACACGGAAGCCAACATCGCGAGTGCCCCGCTCCCGACGGACAAGACGTTGCGAGCACGCAAGAACCTGTTCATCCAGTTCGGACGGTTCCTGGCCATCAACACCAAGATGTTCAAGATCATCCGCAGAGAACATCGCTGAGCGGGTCGTCGCTCAGCCTCAAGGAGGAACGAAGTATGTGCGTTGAAGTGACATGCAAGCAATGCGGCCGCCCGTCCTGGAAGGGGTGCGGCAAGCACGTGGATCAGGTGCTGGGCCACGTTGCTCGAGAAGACCGGTGCCAGTGCCCTGCTCACACGCCGACGAAGCGCCGACGTTGGTTCGGACGACCACTGCCGGCATGAAGGAGAGGTCGGTGTCAACGCCAGCGGCTCGTGCCGATGGAGCCTCGGCCATGCCCCCCTGCACACCGCTGTTCCCTTCAGCGGTCTCCGCGGAAGGGAGGGCCTATCCGTGAGCAGCCGGCAGTGGGACGAGCGCTACAGCGGGGACGAGCTGGTGTGGACGAGCACGCCCAACCAATTCCTCGTCGCTGGGATCGACGGCCTTCCCGCCGGGCGGGCAGTGGACCTCGCCTGTGGCGAGGGTCGCAACTCGATCTGGCTCGCGGAACGCGGTTGGCAGGTGACCGGCGTGGACTTCTCGCCGGTCGGGTTGGCGAAGGCCAAGCGGTTCGCTGACCTCCGGGCCGTCGAGGTCGCCTGGGTCGAATCCGCCGTGGAGAACTGGACGCCACCCCCTGACGGATTCGACCTCGTCGCCGTGCTCTATCTCCAGCTTCCTCAGCCCGCTCGCCGATCGGCCCTCGCGGTGGCCGCGTCCGCGGTGGCCCCTGGCGGCACGCTGCTCGTCATCGCTCACGATCTGGACAACCTCACCCGGGGGTACGGGGGTCCGCCGGTCCCCGACGTGCTCTACCAGGTCGGTGATGTGACAGAGGCGGCGGTCGAGGCCGGCCTGACCGTGGTGCAGGCGGAGCAGGCCGTCCGAGTGGTCGACACCGACGATGGTCCGAGAGGGGCGCTTGACACGGTCGTCCGCGCCACGCGACCGCTGTAGCGCCCTTCGCCTTCGGGATGGGTGGAACCTCTTCGCGAGCCGGGTAGCGATCATCCATCGGGGTGCACCCAATTCGTGTCGCCGTCAGAGACTGCCCGACACCGCTTGGAGCCCGAGGCTTGTTCCTGCTACCAGGATCCAAAGAATCGCCCCCAGGGCCAGTGGCTTGAAACCGGTCTGCTTGATGTCCTTGACGTTGGTGGAGAGCCCGATCGCTCCAAGGGCCACGGTGATCATCACCTCCGCGAGCCCGCTCAGGAAGCCATGCCACGAGCTCGGGACGAGCCCGGCGCTGTTGAGTACCACGGCAAGGAGGAACCAGGCAATGAACATGGGGACGACGCGTCGAACGATGTGCTTGGGAGAGTCGCCCATGCCGGCGTGCCGGGACCTGAACTGCCGAGTGCGCCACACCCCGAGACCCAGGCAGATCGGGATGATCATCAGCGTGCGGGTGAGTTTGACGACCACCGCATAGGACGTGGCGCCGTGCCCGAAGATGGAGGAGGCCGCCACCACTGAGGACATGTCGTTGATGGCGGTGCCAGCCCACAGGCCGAACGAGTGTGGAGAGAGCCCGATCAGGTGACCAAGCGTGGGGAACGTGACGACGGCGATCACGTTGAAGGTGAAGATGGTGGAGATCGCGTACGAGACGTCGGCCTCCGAGGCTGCGATCACGGCATCGGTCGCCGCGATGGCAGATGCACCGCAGATACCGGTCCCGACCCCGATCAGGGTGCGGAGATCCCGATCGATCGACAGGGCCCGGCCAAGGAGGGCCGCCCCGGCAAGAGCGACCGCGAGGGAGCCGAGCAGAACGGGCAACGAGGACACACCGGTGCTGAACACCTGATGCAGTGAGAGCCCCGTCCCGAGGACCACGATCGAACCCTGCAGGACGAATTTGGAGGAGAAGCGCAGCCCAGGTCGGACCGGCGGCGAAGGAGCCCGGAGGAGCGAGATGCCAATCCCCCCGAGTACGGCCACCACGGGGGCACCGACGACAGGCACAAGATGGCCGATGACCATGGCGACAGCAGCCAGAACGGCGGCCAGAGTCAGGCCGGGGATGACCGCGCGTGCGCCCGAGGTGAGACCAGCAGGCGTCTCGATGCCGGGCACCTCGGAGGACGTTGGCGTCGTCGCCGGATCTCGCCGACGGGGGACGCGCGGGTCACCCGCCGGTGTCACGGTACGCCAGCGTTGGCGAAGTCGTCATCGATCAACACAACATCTCGTCCGGCGCGATCCAGGAGGCTGGCCGCAATGCTGGCCCGATAACCGCTGACGCAATGCACCCACAGCGTGTCGCAGGGCAAGGTGTCGATGCGCTCGAGTAAGAGATGCAGCGGCACGTGGACCGAGCCCGCAATGTGGGACTCGCCTCGTTCGTCGTCCCGGCGCACGTCGAGCGCCACCGCTTCGGAATGGCGACGGAGGTCCGCAAAGTCGGTCACCCGATACGTCCGCCGCTCGATGTTCGGCGCGACGACACTCGGCGTCCCGACCGCCGCTCCGGCCAGGTCGTCGATGCCGAGACGGACCAGTTGGCGCCGGGCATCAGAGATCTGCTCGGGATCCTCGCCGAGCAGGGTCAGCGGCGTGCCCCAGGGCAACAACCACCCGAGATAGAGCGAGAAGTGCCGGGCGAGGCTGATTCCGATAGTGCCCGCCAGGTGTTCGGCGGCATATGCAGTCTGGGAACGAAGGTCCACGACCCACTCACCGGCGCTGATCCGTCGTGCGAGCTCCTCCGGATCTGTGGCGCGCGGCAGGGACAGATCGACCCGCGCCGGGCCAGCCCGGTTCAGCGGAGCCATGTGGGCGTAGTAGCTCGGATAGGTCGTAAGGCCGGCGACAAGTCTGCCGACGAAGTCGTCCTCGTCGTCGGTGACGAGCGCGTCGTTGCGCTGGCGCTCCAGGCCGATCGTGCTCGACGAGTCACCGACGGCCGCTCCGGTGGAGCAAAAACTGCCGAACCCGTGGGTGGGGTACAGCGCCGCGTCGTCGGGGACGAGGGCGACCAGGC
>Ga0187879_10001213_pt1 | contig 17623 bp, 25 predicted proteins | sample June2016WEW_19_1_FD_132423 | JGI IMG/M metagenome (GOLD analysis project Ga0187879, IMG submission 132423) | Peatland microbial communities from SPRUCE experiment site at the Marcell Experimental Forest, Minnesota, USA - June2016WEW_19_10 | ecosystem: Environmental > Terrestrial > Soil >... | reverse complement strand
TCGTATCTGTGGCGCATACAGAGCGCGGTGACGAGATCCGTATTATTTCCATCCGCAAGGCTACGAAACATGAAGCGCGTTTCTACTTCTCGCAAATCACTAACTGACCTGCGCCGGGTGCGACAACTGACGGACGCGACAATGGTGAAGGACGGTGACGCGCCGGATTGGACGCCTGCGATGTTTGCGCGTGCAGTGGCCCGCAAGGGACTCAAGCCCGTTCCAAAGAAGGCGCTCCTGTCGCTTCGCGTTGATGCCGACGTGATCGATTGGTTCAAGGCCCAAGGAGCGGGATATCAGTCGCGAATGAATGCACTGCTGCGGGCCTTTATGGAGGCCCACAAGTGAAGTGACCACGCGGTCCTCGACTAAGGGCTCGGGATTGCTGCCCGTCGTGGCGGGGAAGTTTAATGCTGTGTTCCCCGTTACCTTGTAGAACAGCCGTAACCCTTCGTATTCCAAGAAATCGCGTCGACGTCTGCTGACTCGGTGCAGTGCTCGGCTATTTAGGTTGAAGGAGGGGAGAAAGGGGAGTTCAGCGACCGAGGCGCTATTAGTATTGAATCGATAATCCAAGAATTAAACTGGAATCGCGCGGGCTGTGAACTCCGCTTACTCCCCTCGTGCTTGGTCGCCGACAGAACCAAGACTCAAGCGACTACTCATGCTGATAATCCTCGGGCAAGAGAAAACAGCCTTGTAATCAATAGCATATCGGTGCTCTGGTACGATCCGGTAGAAATCCAGTAGCACGGCCGGCATTCCCTCGAGCAGCCTCCTATTGCTCGCCACCGTGGCAAGGAGGTCCGGAGCAGATGGAGCCGGAAGACCGGAGCGATGAGAGCAGCCTAGAGGAACGCAGGGAGGACCGAACAATGTGTTGCCCCCGCAAAAGGCTTGCTGCGAGTTTAGTGGCGAGCGCTCGAAATGCCCGGTCAGGCATGCTACGCGGGTGCACTGGGTGCGCGCCGCCGCACAAATGCCGCCTGTCCTGCGTAGACTGCAGTCTCTCCGAGGCTCTCCTCGATTCGAAGCAGTTGGTTGTATTTCTCGATGCGCTCGCCGCGACAGGGTGCACCCGTCTTGAGATGGCCGGTCGCGAGAGCGACCGTCAGATCCGCAATAAAAGAATCCACGGTCTCGCCGCTGCGGTGGGATACCATTGCGCCCCAACCCGCCGAATAGGCCAAATGCACTGCGGCGATCGTCTCCGTCAGCGTACCGATCTGATTAAGCTTGATTAGCACGGCATTCGCGACGTCCTCCGCGATGCCACGCGCTATGCGGGTGACATTGGTGACGAATAGGTCATCGCCAACCAACTCGATTTTATCACCAAGTTCTCGCTTGAGGATTTTCCAGCCCGCCCAGTCGTCTTCGGCAAGTCCGTCTTCGAGCACCGCGATCGGATATTTGCGTACCCAGTCCGCATAGAGCGCCACCATCTCTTGGGCACCGACGGATTTGCCCTCGGTGCGCAACTGATAAAGCCCATTCTCGAAAAAGCCGCTCGAGGCGGGATCGAGTGCCAGAACCACTTCGGCGCCTGGGCGATAGCCGGCGGCCTCGATCGCGCGCAGGATCAGGTCGATGGCATCCTCATTACGCTTCAGTGCCGGCGCGAAACCACCTTCGTCGCCGACGCCGGTCGAGAGGCCCGCATCCTTGAGTACTTTCTTAAGTTGATGATAGATCTCCGCTCCCCAGCGCAAGCCTTCAGCGAAGTTCGGGGCTCCGACCGGAGCGATCATGAACTCCTGGAAGTCAGTGCCTTGCCAATTCGCGTGTGTGCCGCCATTGAGGATGTTAAACATCGGCACCGGCAAGCGATTGGCAATGGTTCCCCCCAAATATCGAAAAAGTGGCAAATGGGATGCCGCCGCGGCTGCGCGCGCGACCGCGAGACTTACGCCGAGAATGGCGTTGGCGCCAAGTTTGCCCTTGTTCGCGGTTCCGTCCGCGGTGCACAGGGCACGATCCACAGCACCTTGGTCCAGCGCCTCGAAGTTCCTGACGGCCTCAGCCAGAGTGTTATTGACGTGCTCAACGGCGTGGCGCACCCCTTTGCCGGCATAGCGATGCTTATCTTCGTCGCGCAGTTCGACGGCCTCATGAATGCCGGTCGAAGCACCCGAAGGCACGGCGGCGCGACCTTGAGAGCCGCCAATCAGCGTGACGTCGACCTCTACCGTGGGATTGCCGCGGGAGTCCAGTATTTCGCGTGCGTGAATCGATCGAATTCGGCTGTCCATTCATATCTCCTGCGAAGTTACCATGATGTATCCAGAATGTTTGTCTGAGAGAATACTGACTTAGGAGATGGCATACCTCCTTAAACCGCCGCCCTCTCGCCGACATTTTGCAAAAGTGTAAACCACTGATCGCTGAAGTTGGGAGCTGTGTCGAATCGTTCGCGACCGGCCGCTTTCGATTTCCGGCACTGCAACGTGCTTGGTGCGATGCCGCCTATTGGCTTCACGAGGCTTTGGCTGAGCCGCTCGATTCGATTGAAGTAGCGAAGCTGGAAACCTCCCTGGAGGTTCTCGTTCGCGCTGAGAGCAGCGTCGGCAGTGAAAGACGTATGCTGACGATACTCGAGACCTTCTACGGCCTGAGGCCGGATGACCCCATAGCGGATGGTGTGACCATGACCGCGGAGCAGTTCGCACGCCGTGTCGTTGGCGACCGATCACAAATCCTGCATGGCACTTCTTCGACGTTGAACTCTAGGCCGACTTCCAGCCGGGAGGGGCTAGTAGATTTCGCGATTGCTGTCATCCGTCGAACGGTCGGGGAGCTTGAGGGTTACGCGCTTACGACGTCGCCGGAAGACAACATTGATGATTTCTTGGTCTGGGTTAGATTCTGTTTGTCAAAGACGTAGAAAATCCGATCCAGGGACTGGAAATCGACGCCTTCGAATGCACGAGCCCGACGAGAAGATCGAGGTACTGGAAATGGAGGTCTGTTTCGCGGTTATCGCTCGAGGTTGAGTATAGCGGACGGTCGTCGCCCGTGACCGCTCGATCGGCGTGACGATCGATGATCTGCTTCCTAGATCGTAGAAAGTCGATGCCTGGCCAGCGTGGTGGCCTTTCGAGGTCTGCAGAAGTCGCCGGACTAGTTCCGTCTCCATCTTGGCACCAGGATGTCGGAGCGGATCCCTGCCAATGGAGTTCCGCGGATACCCCGTTCGTGACGGTTGCGGGTACGATGGCGGACAATCGTATGGACCGGCTGAGAGCTTCGTGGGTATGCGAACGGAGAAAGATCCAACAGCTGTGACGAGCTTGATTGGCAGCTGGCAATCCCCCCGCCCACGGGAGGTGGGCGAGACCGTCGAGGAGTTTCTGCGCAGGCTGGGTGGCCCCACTTGGATTCACCTGGTAGGGCAGGAGCGCACGCGTACGCGAGCGATGACGACACTGCTGCACGGAAACGAGCCATCCGGCGTACGTGCCCTGCATCGGGTCCTGCGAGAGGGCCGGCAACCCGCGACCGATGTGCTGGTCCTGGTAGCCTGCGTGGGCGCTGCGCTGGAGCCTCCCGGCTTCGCTCATCGTATGCTGCCCGGAAAGCGGGATTTGAACCGTTGCTTCGCAGGGCCCTATTCGGACTTCGAGGGCTGCATCGCGCGTGAAATCATCCAGCGCCTGAAGGGCCTTAGGCCCGAGGCCCTCGTCGATCTCCACAACACGTCCGGGTCGGGCCCAGCCTATGGGGTGGGTACCCGCGTCGATCCCGCCCGTCTTGCTCTCACGTCCCTGTTTGCGTCCCACTATATAATCACCGATATCCGCCTGGGCTCGCTGATGGAAGCGACCGAGGATGAGTTTCCAACCGTCACCATCGAATGCGGGGGTGCAAACAACCGCGCTGCGGACGGTGTTGCCCTCGAGGGGCTCAAGCAGTTCCTGTACGGCAAGTCGCTACTCGATGCCGACGGCAACCGACGCACAGTGACCGTGCTGGAACATCCAATGCGCATCCGTCTCTCTCCCGGTGCGCGCGTGGCCTACTCGAGCGCACCGGTCAAGGGCCGCAATTTGACGCTGCGCGAGGATATCGATCGCTTCAATTCCGTCGTGCTGCCACCGTCCGAGCCAATCGGGTGGACGAGCCGATTGGATGCGCTCACAGCGCCCGACAGCCGGGGCCGCGAGCGCCGGCACGAGTTGTTCGAGATCCGCGACGGGGTCCTTCATGCAAGCGGCCCGCTGCGACTTTTCATGGCCACGACCAGCGAACGCATCGCCGAAGAGGACTGCATCTTCTACGCGATTCAGTGCTAGACCCAGAGCGGAAGGCAGCTGAAGGCAAATGTCCGACAAAGCCAAATTCCAGGCCGGCGACGATTCACACCCTACCGCCTTTCTGAATCATCTCGCCGATGACCTGAAGGCCCTGGACATCATGCTCGCGGAGCATCGCTTCGAGAGCGGGGTCACGCGCATCGGCGTCGAGCAGGAGATGTGCCTCATCGACGAAGGCATGCGGCCCGCGATGATCGCCCTGGAAATGCTCCAGAGCCTGGCGGATGAGCATTTCACGACCGAGCTTGCGCGCTTCAACCTCGAGCTCAATCTGGATCCCTGCGAATTCAAGGCCGGCTGCCTGGCGCTCATGGAGGACTCCCTCTCAAGGTTTCTCGGTCGGGCGGAGGAGACAGCGCACCGGCTCGGGGCCCGAATCATCCTGACTGGAATCCTCCCGACCGTCAGGCACTCGGATATGACGCTCGAGAACATGACGCCGGTGCCGCGGTACAAGGCGCTCAATGACGCGCTGCGAGAATCGCGAGGAAGCGACTTCCGCTTCTACATTCGCGGCATCGACGAACTGATCGCGAGCCACGCGACCGTCCTGTACGAAGCGTGCAATACCAGCTTCCAAGTGCATATTCAGATCGACGCTGCGGGGTTCGCCACCCATTACAACTGGGCACAAGCCATTGCGGCGCCGATCCTGTCTTGCGCGACCAACTCACCCCTTTTTCTAGAGAAGCGGCTGTGGCGCGAAACTCGGATTGCCTTGTTTCAGCAATCCACCGACGATCGCGGCATTCAGAGCACGCATCGGCAGCAGCGCTCCAGGGTGGATTTCGGTCATCATTGGGAAACCCACTCCGCTGTCGAATATTTCAGGGAATTAGTCAGCCGGTATAAGCCGCTGCTGACGCCAGCAATCGAACAGGACTCTCTGGGTGAACTCGAGCACGGGCGCGTTCCGAAACTTACGGCGCTCAACCTGCTCAATGGCACCGTCTACCCCTGGAACCGTCCCTGTTATGGAATTACCAACGGAAAACCGCACATCCGCATCGAGAGCCGCTATCTCCCGGCTGGCCCGACGATACTCGATGAAGTCTCAAATGCGGCACTGTGGCTGGGCCTCATGAACGGAATGCCGGCAGAATGCGAAGATCTGCCGCGGCGCATGCCTTTCGAGAGCGCCTATAGCAACTTTCTCGGCGCGGCGCGCGTGGGCCTCGGCGCCCAGTTCGATTGGCTGGACGGACAGTCCCTGACTGCCCGGGCGCTGCTGCCAATCGCGAGGTCCGGCCTGAAGAAGGCGGCGATCGATGCCGCGGAGATCGACAGATATCTCACCGTCATCGAGCAGCGGGTGGCCAGCGGCAGGACCGGCTCTCAATGGCTGCTCGACTCGGTGGAGCATCTGCAGCGCACGGTGTCCCGGAACGAGGCTATCGTGACGACCACCCGGGGAATCTACGAACGGCAGCAGCTAGGCCATCCTGTGCACGAATGGCGGCCGAGCGAGCTGTCCGAAGCGGGAGACTGGAAGAGCCGCTGGTCGCGAGTCGAACAAGTGATGTCGACAGATCTGATCACGGTGCGGCCGGAGGAGCCGATCAAGCTGGTCAAGAGCATCCTGCTGTGGAGTCGTATCCGTCACATCCCCGTGGAAACCGACGACGGCAGGCTGTTGGGGCTCATCTCCTCCCAGATGCTACTGGAATTCATCGAATCCCGGGAGACGCTCGAGAGTCTTTGCGCTGCCGACCTCATGGAACGCGAGCCGCCGACGGTGACACCCGACACTCCGATCGAAGAAGCTGTCAGCCTGATGATCGCCAGAAACCGGACGTGTCTTCCAGTTCTGGACCATCAGAAGCTTGTGGGCATTCTCACCGATCGCGATTGCCTCAAGATCGTGCGCAGCTTGCTGTACGGTTCCTGATGCCCAGTCCGCCGCCGCCGCGAGCGTGTCATGGTACCTGCAGCTTGAGCCATATACAGTCCGTTCACCGACGCGCTGAAGAGGCGAGTGATCTCACAGCGGGCGCACGCCGAGAAAGTACAGGGGCACCGTAGTTTCGGCCGCCGATTCAAATCTAATTCGCTGGCGCTATATATGCAGCAGTATCTGGCGAAGAATCCGGACGGTTACTGCCCGGATCATTCATGCGGGGTCGCCTTCAAATCCGCGGAGTTACAAGTGGGGGAGAAGGCATAGTCGAAGGGGCGACCTTATCTCCTGCGGGAAGACAAGGGGTTACAGGCTGGCGGACTGAAGACCCTGCGGATTTCTGCAGGAAAACGGCGGCTGTTTTCGGCGCTGAGGTCTACCGGAAATCTACCGGTGATCTGGAGCCAAGAAAGTCCGCGGCAAAGGACCGTCGCTCGAATGTCTATGGCAGGTAAGGGGAGATAGGGGAGTTGAGGTAGCGGGGAAGAGCTGTCCCGAAGGGCCTACAGTCGGTTGCCCGGGACAGCCTCGAGAAGTGCCGGTCGGCAGCGATCGCTGCGGTCGACGAATATAACCGGCCTCGGCCGCGGATTCGAACGGCTCACTTCATCGTCCTGATCATCATCGCGTGGACAGCACTATTTCACGCGATGTTCTACAAGAACGGGATCAAACCCTGATATCAGAAAAAGAAGGGAGCGAATACCAAGGGCGACCGCTACGATCACGTTGGTGGTGATCCAGAGCACTGGGATCTATCGGAATGCCTTCGGCGGCATTTCGGCCCGGACAGCCCGCCAGAACGAAGTAACCTTGAATTTCTCGCTGGGCTACGCAACAAGATCGAACACCGACAAGTGCCAGAATTGATGCCGGCCTCTGCGGCGAGCGTCAGGCAGCACTGCTGAACTTCGAAACGCTTCTCTCCACCGAATTTGGCGCTCGCTACGCGCTGCCGAGCAGTTAGCCGTATCGCTGCAGTTCTCAGGGATAATCCCGGCACGTCCCCATCGCCAACCTTGGCCTGCTTCGACCGGGGCAAGTTTTGGCGGACGTCAAGGACGCGATCCCATTTCAGTTCACCATGGGTTCGCATACGGCGGCATGGAGGCATTTCAAGATTCGCCCGCACAGTCCGGCTGATCGACGCGCGTGGTGGCTTCCAGCGTTGGTCTGAGCGGTATGACCGTCAGCTTGCGGATATCTTTGAGATTCAGGATGAAATGGCACATAGATTGCTGAACTACACAGTGCCTATTGCGGATCTCCGACAGCTCAGACACTAGGTAACCGTGCCGTAGCCCCGGGAGCCACCCGACGGGCGCTGATCGGCGACCTGTGCGAAAGTGCCCCGAAACGTCAAAGGCGGACAATCACCCGGCAACGCTGCTAAAGATCTATATCTACGGGCACCTCAATCGCATCCAGTCGAGTCGACGGCTCGAGCGCGAAGCGCAGCGTAATGCCGAGCTCGTGTGGCTCACTGGTAGAGTGATGCCGGACTTCAAGACTATTGCCGACTTTGGTAAGGATAATGGCGCTGCCATCGGTAAGGTCTGCGCACGCTTTGTTGAACTGTGCCCGAGATGCAGCTGTTGTCGGAAGCAATGGTCGCCATCGACGGTAGCAAGTTCAAGGCGGTGAACAACCGATACCGGAACTCACCGAGCAGAAAATCAAGTCGCGGATGGAACACCTGGAGAAGGGACCTGGAGAAGCGCTCGGGTGTAAGCGCGCTGAGCATCGACGGCAGATCCCTAGCCGCACGGGCAACCAATATCTACCGTCGCCCGACAGTATGGATTCGTCGGCGCAGTCAGTTCTGGTAGCCCCGCGGGGGAGGGCCGGTATCCTTGACGGTCGCGAACATACGGGAGGATACTTGGAGCCGGCGGAGCGGATAATTTGTTAAAATACAAAATTGCGTTTGCGAGATCGACATTCGGGGAGATTCACAATGAAGACAACGGCGTTTGCAGCACTCTTAGGAAGCATCATTGTGCTGGTACCGGTCTTGGCGAATGCTGATCCACCAAAGCCTAAGCATCCGTGCCCGCACGGGAAGCATTGGGTGCTCCAACCTAAGTTTCTGGACAGGAAGCCTTATTGGTCATGCGTGCCTAACAAACAGCCCCCCCCAAAGTGAGTTCATAGCGACGTATCTTTCCGGGGGGCTTTTCAGTCTCCAGGCCAGCGGTACCTCGCGAAGAATCCGGATGGGTATTGCCCGGACCACTCGTGCGGGGTGCCCTTCAAATCCGCAGAGTTATACGTGGGGGAGAAGGCGTAGAGGCTGGTTTGACCCTATTTCATTCAGGGAGACAGGGGGTTATAGGCGATCTGGCTGAGGACCTTGCGTATTTCCGCAGGAAAACGCTGTGTGATTTCGGCGCTGAGGTCTACCGGAAGACTACCGGTGATCTGGGCCTAGGAAAGTCCTCGGGGAAGAAACAACGACTGGTGGCCCGGCTTGCAGGGGAGAGAGGGGAGTTGAAGTGACGCGGGATGCGTAGTGCCGAAGGGCCCTTCGTCGCGCTGACAGCGCATAAATGGCTGACCTCTGCGAACCCAATAACAAATCCCTTCGTGAAGCGCTCGATGCGCCGGATGGATTCCCATTGCCTCGACACCGTGATTACATTGAGCGCGTACGCACGGTACACCCGCACACCGTGGTCTTTCGCGAGCTCATCGATGAGAGCACGTGCGTCCTGTACGCGCTTGATCTCCGTCAAGATCCGCGTTATCGGGCCATAGCGAGCAATTTCGGTCGGAAAATATTTGCCGGACGAGCGTTTATGGAGTGTTGATCGACGGGCATCTCGTCGAAATCGAGCAGCCGAAAGCGGGTTGTCTCGCTTTATATTTTGATAAAGGCGTCTGGCAGCACGTGGGTCTCGTTTCTGACCCAGGGCGGGTGATATCCCAATGGGGCATGTTCCCGGTCTACGACCACGATGTCTGCGAATTACCAGCACGATACGGAAACGAGGTGCGATATTTCTCCATGCCTGACGCAGGTGAAGCACTTCGGCTGTTTGTCGAATACACCAAGACGCAGGGTGTCTCAGATGCGGATATCGCCAAGGTCGTGACCGCGTAGCGTGCGAGAAAGGGGGATCTGCGGCGCAAAGCGTAATCAGAAACGTTACTAGGGGGCCTCGATGGACAAGTCACAGGTCGTTGCACACATCCACTGGCTCACAGTCGCCCTTGCGGCCGTCGTTTATGCCTCCCTGAAGCGCCCGCTAGCGGAATACCCTATCTCTCGAGGGAGTCGGTCCACATGAGCACGGAATTCAAAGTAGGCGATCACGTGCGCTGGAATTCGGAAGCTGGCCATGTTAGCGGTACGATTATCAGGATTCATACGAAAAACGCCGACTACAAGGGCTACACGCATCACGCCACCGCCGACGATGCGCAGTACGAAATCAAGAGCGACAAGAGCGATCACGTGGCAATGCACAAGGGAAAGGCCCTGCACAGGATCGATTGAGTGATGCCGACATTTGCGCCTACTGTAGTGCCCCTGACGATCTGGACGATCGGTCATTCAACGCGACTGCTCCCGGAGTTCCTCGGCTTCCTCGCGGGCCCTCGCATCGAGTCGATTGCCGACGTGCGCAGCTTCCCAGGCTCGCGTAAATACCCGCAGTATGGAAAAGAAGCGCTCGAAACAGCTCTCGCAAGCCACGCGATCGACTATCACTGGCTGCCGGCCCTTGGCGGTCGTCGGCGCGTCTCGCCCGATTCGCCGAATACCGCGTGGCGTAACGCGTCGTTTCGCGGCTATGCGGACCATATGTCCAGTCAGGAATTCACGGTTGGGCTGGCCGAGCTATTGGAGTTGGCGTGCAATGCGCGCACCGCGATCATGTGTGCGGAAGCAGTCTGGTGGCGCTGCCATAGATCAATGATCGCCGATGCGTTGTGCGTGCGCGGCATTGAGGTTGTGCACATCCTTGACGCGCAGCACACCGTTGTGCACCCGATGACATCGCCTGCGGAGATCGGTGGGGGCAAGTTGAGTTACGTAGGAGCCGCGGAACGATAAGTTCCGGAATTCGCGCCTCCGCGGCGCCGCCTCACCGCGCTTGAACTGACATCAAACCTGGATCACGAGAAACGGGCCGGTCACAGAGAAGATAACAATGCAGTCGCTACGACCAGCCAGGAACTTACGTCGCCGACGGTACCTCGCAGCGCCCCTGCTCGTCAGCCTGTGCGCGTGCACCAGCACCGCCACCCATCGTGATTGGCAGTCCCGATTTTCGGGTGACGCCATCGTGATGCTCGGCGAGGTGCACGATAACGCCGAGCAACATCATTTGAGACTGGAGCGTTTGCGGCAGGCCTTTGCGGAAGGATGGCGGCCGGTGATCGCCATGGAACAATTCGATCGAGAACATCAGGAGGACATTGAACGTGCCCGCCGAAAGCGGCCCAAGGATGTGCAATACCTGCTCGATCTTGCGGCGCCACGCGATACCGAAGGGGGGAATTGGAACTGGAAGTTTTATCGGCCGTTCGTGGCGCTGGCGCTTGAATACGACGTGCCGTTAATCGCGGTGAATCTCTCGAGGGCGGACGCCGGCAAGGTTGTCAAAGACGGATATTCAGCAGTTTTCGACCCGGACACGCTGATGAGTCTTGGTTTGAACGAGCCGATTGCACGGGATTGGGAGAGCGCCCAGGAGCGCGAGATCGAGGTCGGCCACTGCCACCAGCTACCGCCATCCATTCTACCAGCTATGGCCAGAGCGCAATTCGCACGGGATGCCGTGATGGCGTCGACGGTGAAGGCGATTGCGAATGCAGGACATGGCCTGGTATTGCTGGCAGGCAACGGTCATGTCAGGCACGACATTGGCGTACCGCGCTGGCTAAGTCCGCCGCTGCGATCGCGCGTATTCTCGGTGGGCTATCTCGAGAAGGGAAATACTTCCAGTGCAAGGGCATTCGACGCTGTGGTGATCACCGCCGCCGCTTCACGGTCTGATCCCTGTCTCAAATTCGGCAAGGCGGCAACCGGTCCATAGACAGCAGGCTCTGCGTAGGGTAGCACTTCCGGCGATACAACTGACGTTGAAGGGCCTTGATCCAGGCGAAGAATTTCGCTGCTGAGAAATGCAAATCCGGGGATCGATCAGACCGTGACTCGCCGCGGACCCGTTGATCGCGGGGAACGCGGACACCGCTGTGATGTCATTCTCGGCGCCGACGCCGCAACAGACTTGGTATTACGGTCGCAAGCAAGCGGAGGCATTTCTTGCTTCGTTTCGGTATGGGCGCAGAACTACGCCCGGATGCTGGGTATACCGGCTGTACAAGTTAATAAAAGTGGGCAGTGGAAGAGCCGGCTACCCGCCTGCTTTCCCTCTCAGGACTCCAAGGATGACGGGTTGTCAGAAATCGCCCACAGCAACGGCGAGATCGCGGAGCTTGCCGGTAGCGCAAAGTGACCTGCCCCGGCTTGCGTTAATCGGTGTAGAACGTTGCGTCATACGGATTTTCGCAAGGAAGACATAAATGACATACATCCGATCGCGCCCAATTCTCATAGGCAATGATGATAAATCAGTATCTCTGATGCCCTTGCCACTCAGCGGAATAGATTCCACGGCTGCTTATGGCGAGAGGATTGTCAAGCGACATCAGGAACTTACCCCCAGGCGACATTTGGAACTGACCCCCCCATTGCTGGTTAATTTGCTTGAGTAACAGGTGCCGAGGCGGCCTGGTTAACCAGGCCGCCTCGGCGTTTCGCGCGCAGCCGCCGGGCCAGGAGCTCAGCGCGCCAGACATCGACAACGCCCTTTACTATCACACCCTGGGCACTTCGGGGTCGGCCGACCGTCAGCTGTCCGCGAACAGCCCACAGCCGGACTGGCAATACGAGCCGCATCTGTCGCGTGACGGGCGCTGGCTGGTCGTAGAAGTCGGACGGGGCGAAGTCGGGGATACGGGATGCGAGGACGTCTATCTATTCGATCTGGAGGCGAGCGCGCCCTCGGCGGTGCCGATCACGCGAGGCTTCGATGCTTCGTATCTTTACGTCGGGACCGATCAGGGAAAGATTTATTTCCTAACGACGCTCGATGCACCGCGAGGGCGGGTGGTCGCGATCGATCCTGCCAATCCGGCCCGCGACCTTTGGCAGACGGTGATCCCGGAAGGCGAGGATGCGATCGCGCTGACTGAACCGCGTGTGACGCTGGTCGATCACCAGCTGATTGTGCGCACGTTGCACGATGCGCAAAGCTGAGTGGTCAGTTACGGTCTCGACGGCACGATGCGGCATGAACTCAAGCTGCCGGGACCCGGCAGGGCCGTCGGCTTCAGTGGCTATCCCGAGCAGCGCGATACCTTTTACACCTTCGCCGAACACGGCGCGCGATAAGCTGGCGATTATCGGTGGCTCGAATGGCGGCCCACTGGTCGGCGCCTGCCCGACGCAGCGCCCGGACCTGGTCGGCGCCGCGGTAGCCGCGGTCGGCGTCGTGGATATGCTGCGATTTGACCGCTTCGGTCACGGCACGGGCTGGACCGGTGACTATGGCTCGCCGCATGACCCGGAAGACTTCAAAGCTCTCATCGGCCACTCGCCAGTCCATAACGGGCGCGCCGGCACACACTATCCAGCGACGCTCGCGATTACGGGTGATCACGATACCCGCGTCATGCCGATGCATTCCTTTAAGTTTGCCGCGGCTCTACAAGCGGCGCAGGTGGGCTCCGTTCCGGTACTGCTGTACCTCGAGTCCTCATCAGGTCATGGCGGGGGTACGACGGTAACGCAGGCGATCGATCAGACAGCCGATCTCTACGCGGTCTTGGCCAAGAATCTTCATATTACTGCTCGTCCGCGACTTTGACGGCAACCAGCAGCCAATTGCTTATTCAATCCACAACCCAATGGACGGCCTTGGCGGTTTGCTGTGTCGTGCCGTCGACGCTGGCATCGGCGGGGGTGGCCACATTCCTAAGATGCGCCGCGAACCTATGCCCATGTCTCCGAATTATTTGTTCGAGCAGAGGCGAGATCGGCTGGCGTCGCGAAGGTTCTGATGCCGGAGGACTCGTACGCGCACGCGTGCGAAACCTTAAACTTAAAGCAGATCATTGAGATCGGGAATTAGCGCTGTCTCGGACGGGCAGTTGGCTCACCCGGCATGCATACGAAACCTGCGTCCGGCGCTACGCATTTACGGGGAAGTGGCCGGCCCCGGCCAACACTTGTCCATCGGAAACCATATGGCTTGCCACGAACCAGACACTCCGAAGGCCCCGGCTCTGCCGGGGGATAGTTACTCGCGTGCACGCGAAAAGTACGCCGCCTGGTTACCGCTTACGAAAAAGCTCCTATAATTAAAGACCACTCGTAGCTATCGTGTCGGCCGCCGGGGGTGACGTCCAAGGCCGTGGGCTTGCGATGATTTCGCGTGAAGGGGGCAAAAGATGTATCGGCGGTCAGGAATCCGGGCAGGCATCAAGCATGCACTTCGTGGGGCGGCGAGCGCGCTAATAGTCGGACTCGCCCTGCTCGGCTTGCCGCCCATGGCGGCGCGCGCTGCCGATGCCACTAGCTTCGACACGGATGCCACCAGCTTCGACACGAAAGCACTGGCGCACCAGACGCAACGCCTGATGGACGACGCCGGGCAGTTCTACATGGCTTGGTGGGTGCCACAGGCGCTGTCCCAGGCAATCATGCGGGACACTCCGAACGTCCAGCAGGCTGACAACGACCAGATGCTCCGAGCCCTAGAACCCTACCTTGTGTTCGCGCTTTCCCGTGGACAGGTGGGCGCACACGGTCTCGAGGATGTGCACGACAGGGCTGATCTGTTGCGCCATTCCCGCCTGACCGTTGACGGTCAGAGGATGACTGCCGCCCCCGCCGATCAGAACGACCCGGGGGCCCAGGCCGCCCTGGAAATGATCAAGCCCGCCCTGGTGGCCATGCTGGATCGCAATGCGCGCGGCATCGAGTTCGCACTTTACCGGCAGCCGCCCGGCATGCGCCCACTCGATCCCACCATGCCTGGCAGCCTCGAATACACCCTCTATCGCAAGCACTTTCAATGGCGGCTGCCGCTGTGGGCTCCTGTGGCGCCGGAGCCGGTGCGCGCCCCACCAGCGGCCATGCCTGTAGCTCCGGTCACGCTCGCGCCGCCGGGTCCAGCTGCTGCCGCTGCCGCCGTGGTGCCGATCCGCGCGCCGGCTGTGGCCCCTGTACCTGTGCAGCGAAGGAAGATCGATCCGACGACCGGCGAGGAATTTCCAGAGCGGTACGACTACAACCCCTACACGGGCCAGAAGCTCGTGAGCCAATGAACGGTGGACAGACGTTGGCGCCGATCCAACGGCGAATGAGGTTCATTGGCAGGCGGGCTGCCAGTCGCAAGCGCGCACGCGACAGGTGATGAGCCGATAGCCAATATCGATCGCATCAGCTGACGTCAGGTTCTTGGTCGCCGAGACAATCAGAAACCACCTGAACAAGCTGATAGCTGCCATCCCTTACGGTTCTGTTGCCGTTCTCGTCGAGAGCTCACAGCGTGCGGACCCGTTAATTCGGGAACGCTTCAACCAGCGGGAAGTGGCCCGACGCGGCAAAGAAATTCCAATCGACTATTGCTTCATGCCTAAGGCGGCGAATGCGGCAGGGCTGGTGAATTGCTGCACCGCTTCCTCAGGGATAGTTGACGGGACTTCTGCAGCGGAGCCAGTCCGGGACCATGAATGCATATGCAGCTGCATGCCGCAAACTTGCCCTGGAGCCATGGGCCAATTGATTGGATCCCAGGGGCCGAACCTCATTGCATTATCGCGTCGGAAAATGACGTGACAGTGCGGCCAATTGGTGTCACTGCGCTCTTGGAGGATGTACGCTTGGACATTAGAACCCTCGAGAGCTTGGGTATCGACATAACTCTCGACCTCGATACTGTTCACGCGGCCGGATTATTTAAGGGGAGCAGTTCTGGCTGCTGACGAAGGAACCATTCGTAAAAGCGCTCAGCCACACAGAACCTGGGCAGCCGAGCACTGCGTTGAATATACCCATTTCTGATTTGCAGGTCACCCCAGACATCCAGTAAATCCCGAGTGACGCGATATGCGCGGTCCCGGTACGCGCCAATCGGCAAGCATGTCCTTAGGCGCCCCGACACACCCGGCAGTGCTCGAACGATGACATCATTTTCTCCAATGATCCTCCGTCGTGTATGCGCATTCTCGTGCCACCTGTTCTGCGGAACGTCTCGCGCGTTGCAAATCTCGGCCACTATGAATAATCCAATCAAGGCGTAGACAAGGTCACCAGTGCCGGCCGTTGATCGCAGGCCGGCGTAGAAAGCCATAAAGTCATTCGGCTTCAATTCTCGTATGCGCCTTCCACGCTGTCCTTGGTCGCCAAAGGTCAGTGTTTCAAAATCAGGATCAAGGTGGACGTTTTCGCCTAGAAAATGGCCGGGTAGTGTGCAATTCAGTCTTTGAACAGCCGGCATAAATTCGTCATATCGCCGTTGAAGATTGTTGTGGCAGGCGTGCCGCTCTGGAATCGGAACATAGGCGAAATCCCCGTCACTCGATGTCGGAGCATTCCACTTGAAGTGATCGCATCCCTGGTCTATGCCCACTCTTACGAGCAGCCCGTTCATCGCCATACCGATACCCCGTCGCTCTGGATCAAATGCCTCATCATATTAAATCGGATGAAGAAGTGACTAACTCACTCTGGTGACGAGTGCCAGAGCATCCGATGCATCTTTCTGCAGTGCTGGTTTATCTTGTGATAGTGACGAAAACTCATAATTGCAGCTCGGACCAATAATCCTTCTCGGCAGCCGTGTGAATTAGTCCCGAGTGGTCCTTATGCCATCCGAACGCAGACTGAAAGCATTCAACGATTTCACTATCATTCAGCCCTCCGCCATGTAAAGGTTCGAGGATCAGAAGCGTCGCCACGTAATGGCCCTACATACCGATGAGCCGCATCCCCATGTGCATATGGTCGTTGTGTTGGAAAATGCCGAGAACCACGAGATGCGCGTGCGCGGACTCTGCCGAGAATTGGGTGCCGGTGAGGTCATGAAATGGATAGCCGCGGATCTTCGGACCGGTACACACTTTTGTGCGCGATGCGATCGGCAAGCGCCGCGACGCACCTGCTCACTGAGCGGCATCGGCACGGCCAGGGCATGGATTTGGCCTATGCACGTTTGAAGTGCTGGACGTCTAGCGGGAGATTCCGAATGCGACGCGATTGAGGATCAGGTCAGGAATCTAGGGCGACACGTGAGGCGTGAGGCGTGCCGCGCCATTCATGAATTCGTGGTGGTGCCTAAAACGGCTAAGCTGCGAGGCTGCCGGACCATCGCAGGTCCAGTGTTTAGGAGGGAGGTCTATGCGACTGCAGTGGTTCGAGTCGACGATGGATGTAGCCAACAGGCTTTTGCACGTGTTCATGGCGCTGGCGCTACTCATCGCCAGTGTTCTCCTCATCTGCCAGTTCGTCGCCGATGTGACTCAGACAGTCCGATCGGGGCAATTGGCGCAGGGTTTCCTGCAGGCGCTGGGCAACCTTTTCATCCTGTGGGTCCTGTCATCGCTCATCTCGGCCGAGGTGCGTTACATGCATAGTGGGCGCTTCTCCGTGCTGGTGTTCATTGAGGCCGCACTCATCACGTTGTTGCGCCAGCTCATCATCATCCCCGTGGAAAGCGCAGGTCATCTTGAATCCGCGGCGTGGACGTACGGGCTCATCACCACCGCCGTCGTTGCAGTGGGCTTGACCTATTACTTGGTGCAACGCACGTCGGCTTCCAGCAGCGACGATGGGTCACCGGACCAAGTGCCGCCGAGGTGAGGCAGTACCCGTGCAAGCGCAGCAAAGCCCGCACGGCAGAAAATCAGCCGGCAAAAACGCTCAGACAACGGTCGTAGAATCGCGTTTCCACATACCGTCGACCGATATCGGTCACTCGTTATCCGCCCCCGGTTCCCGCTTCCGGAGCGCGCAGCCGTTCTTGGGCGTGCCGATGACGGGTCGCGCCCCGCTTTTCGCACACCAAGCGGTCCGCGTGGTAGCGCCCGTGGAAATGTGTACAGGTGCAGCAACCGCGTGCCCTGGCAGATGTGGCTCCGGCCAGCCGCAACGGTTGCCCATGCGGGGATCAATCCGACTATAGCCTTCAACGACAAGCCGGCCGCACGCCCGATTTTTGGCGTACCTGCTCCCCATACTCAACCGGCAGGACGCCGCGGGCCACGGCGTTGATCAGAGCCTGATGGTCGGCTTCGGTCTGGTCCGCGTACGCGCGAGCGAAGCGGCATAGGGACTTGTCCAGCTGGTCCGATGCGCCGACATATCCGGCGATCATGGAGGCTCCGCTCGTGCGGGCAT
>Ga0187879_10001210_pt1 | contig 17648 bp, 29 predicted proteins | sample June2016WEW_19_1_FD_132423 | JGI IMG/M metagenome (GOLD analysis project Ga0187879, IMG submission 132423) | Peatland microbial communities from SPRUCE experiment site at the Marcell Experimental Forest, Minnesota, USA - June2016WEW_19_10 | ecosystem: Environmental > Terrestrial > Soil >... | reverse complement strand
CTGGGGTTGAGCGCCACGCTGTCCGGCAAACCATACGAAGTGACGGCGGAGACGATCGATCCCTGCCAAGTCAATTTCGTCAAGCGCGATGACTTTCTTCGTTTCCTGAAAGATGATGTGGAGGCCTGCTTCAAAGTGGCCGAGCAGTTAAGCGAGAATTATCACAATGCTTGTAAGGAAGTGCGCTGGCTGGGACTGTCACACTCGGCCGCCGAGAAACTGGCGAAACTGCTTCTGGAATTGAGCTCCAAGAACAGGCAATCCGTCAAAGGGGAGCCCTGGTTGAAGCTTAGACTCAGCCACGAGGAAATCGCGCAAATGATCGGACTTTCGCGAGAGACCGTCACCCGGGTTCTCGCGGATTTCAGGAAGCAGCGTCTTATCCAGCAAAATGGCTCTACGCTTGTGATCCCCGACCGCGTTGCGTTGAAGTCCCTGATCACAGTGAAGCGTGACCATTCTCGATTGGCGTAATCGCCTTCCATGAGAGAAGGTCGGTCGATGCCAAGTCAGTTCTGCCCGGTTCTTGTTGGTCACCTGTTTTTCCCCAGCCGAGCCGCTCCAACCTGCGCAGGTCAAGCTGCTACTGCGTCAACTTCCCGCAAATGGCCTAGTTGACTCGCGCAAGAGTTATGGACGTAGCCTTCCCACTGCGGGGCTAGACGGAAGCCGGTAAAATATCCGATTGAGCGTTGGCAGATTCGGCAGAGGCTGCGAGCGGTTGCGTGACGGCGTCTGCATTCCTCATGCCCGCACTCCGCGAAACAAATGGCCTCAGAATTCCCGGTTTCTAGCAGTACTGGAAGTGGTCTCATGTTTGTCACCTCCTTTGGTGCGCTCACCGTACCGCGTCGCCTTGCGGTCGTCAGTGTACTAACGCACAATTTTCGGTGGTTGTTTGTGCTCTAGCTCACAATTTGCTGTGGAAAAGCGGTGGGAATGACCTCCTTTCTCTCTTCAGCGGGTAGTGTTCCACTCGCAAGCTTCTCTGTGCAATGATGCGTATCACAGAGAGGGGGGTGAAAAAATGAGAGACCATCAAAGCAGTCGGTGATGCCCGTCACGTCCCGCGCCGCCGCCGCGCGCCTGCAATTCTTTTGTAGAGAGGCCGACTATGCCAACCGCCACCGAGTCGGAAGTCTATGAGGTCCTGCGCGAGGCTAAGCAACTCGCGCATTGTTACTACGCCTTAACCGGGAGGCCGCTAGGCGTTACGGGCAAGGTCGCGGAATACGAAGCGCACCGCCTTCTGGGCCTAGAACTAACCGAGGCCCGAAACGCTGGGTACGATGCCACGGAGCACGACAGCGCCGGGCGGCTTCGTAAGCTCCAGATAAAGGGCCGCCGCGTGTTGCCGGGCTGCAAACTGGGACAGCGCGTAGGACGTAATCGACGTTAACAAGGATTGGGACGCCGTGCTCATGGTCCTGCTAGACCTTGACGCCACGGCGATCTACGAAGCGCCCCGCGCACTGGTCCTTAAGACTCTTTCCGGGCCACGCTCCCGAGCGTGGAAAGAGCGCGGTGCACTGTCCGTCAGCAAGTTCAAAGTGATAGGGAAACTGCGCGGCCACCAGCAACGGAGGTAGAGCCGTAAACAGAGAGCATCTAGAACTGCAGGAGATTTTTGGTGTGCAAGTGGACATGCCCGGTTAGGTGGCTGCAACCTCAGCGGGCCACCGAAAACGGAAGCACCACCTCAAATTTGGTTCCCTTTCCGACCACGCCACTCACTTCGATGCGGCCATGATGTTGTTCAGCAATAAACGCGGCGGATGCCACATCGGTTAGATCGAAGGGCACTCATCTACTTCGGTGGTTCAAATCTATCCGGCATGACGATCCAACTGTTTGCGGTGCTCACCCGATCTTCTACCTGCTACAATTCCACCCGTGCGGACAATCCCGTCCAATCTTCCGTGGTGGGGATGGCTACTCTGTTCCCTTGCAACGTGGATAGTCTGCCTGATCGCCTCTTTTGCAGGGAAAGTTGTCGGAGGAAAAGAGGGAGGCGGCATTTCATTACTCTTGGCCTTCGCATCAGGTTTATCTGGTCTGTTTACCACAGTCATGTCGGTCGTCCTCTTCGTCAAGTGGGTCTCGACTAATTAATTTTCCCGAGCGACAGCCCTTTAGATCAGCAGCCATAGAGTTCACGGTCGCGTTTCCTTTTCTTTCTGCACAGTACGATTCCGCAGAATTCGTTCTGCTCCGGAACGGAGGTTTGAGGTGAGTGACCTTGCGTCCGGGCTGGTAGACCGCGAAATTCTGATTGCGCCGAACAGCCCATTGGCGGCGTGCGGGTCGCGTTCATCGTCGAAAACGGCGCACCTATTGCGTTGCTTGAGTTCACCGACTCTAACCCTCCGCATCGGCGTTAAGATACGACTTTTTTCGCGTGCCTTTTAACGGTAGTAGCGGGCTACTGGGCGGTCTGCACTTCCAGCACCGCTTCGACGTGGGCTGTGCCCCCACTCACGTACAGGGTTTTGCTCCAGTCGGAATATCCTGCCTTCTTAATGGAGATTTCGTGCTTTCCGGCCATCACCGTAACGTGTAAGGGCGTACTCCCGGCGGCGGCACCGTCGATTTGAACCTGGGCGTCATCGGGGGTGGAGCTGATCTGCAAGGCCGTCTTCGATTCATCACCCGCCGTCTCGGCAGATGGGGCGGCAACGAAGCTGGCCAGGTCCAAGCGGAGGTCTCCGTTGACGAAGGCGGTGATCTCCGTTCCGCGGGGAAAGGTTGTGTTTGTGCCGTGGATGAGCAGGAAAAAGGGGGCCATAATCGGCACGGTAATCATCGCGTCGGCCATATCCCGGGCCATTTCCTCGGTGCGGTTCTCTCCACTTGTTCGGTTGAATGCTCGCACTGGAACCTTGCCTCCGTTGCGCAGCTTGATGTAATTGATGGTGAAGTTCAGCCTACCCTCGCGGCCCATTGTCTTCGCGGCTGCGGCTTGTGTGACCACGCCGCTGGCCGGCGAGCCGCGGCGCAGAACGGTGACGCCGTTTACCACGACGTCGTTCACGACGTCGAACAAAATTTCGTCGCCGTTCTTGGCAGTGTGCGAATCGAGCTTGTTCAGCAACCGCAGCTTCATCGGCGTGCCGTCCTGCAGAATGCTTGCAGAGGGCTGCCGCGCCGGGGCAGCGGCTATCACCGCCACAGGAGCCTGGGATGCCGGGGTAGAAACCTGGGGCGCCTGCTGCGCTACAAGCTCCACCAACAAGAGCGGGACGAACAAAAAAGAAAGCAGATTGCGAGTCATGACGGTCCTTCCTCCTAGAAGGGGACGATTCGATTCGGCAAAGCAATCGGCTCGCCGAGCGCCGCGGATCCCGGCCTATTTGACCGGCTGGGTGCTCACCTTTAGCAACTGCGGCGAGGAGGACATCTTGGCCGCCGACTGCTCAGCCATATCCTGCACCGAATCCTCCATGATGTGCTTCAGGTTGCTGCGGTAAGTGAATGCAGTGCCTAGGTGGCGGTTAGCTGATCCCTGCACGGTTTCAATCCAGACGACCTTTCCGGACTGGTCGCGTACCGTCCACTCCACCAGGACAACCAGTTCACGGCTGTTAAAGCCGTGATGGGTGGCCAAATCGGCGAACTTGGGTTCCAGCACAACCTGTGCATCGCCGGCCTTAGAGGAGTCATCGACCCGCGTGAGGCTGGTGAAGATGCCCTTGAGCACAGGCTCCAACTCAGTGCAGGCGGTCTTGCCGACGGGGAACTTTTCGTGTCCCATCTTGTTTACGGTTGCGCAGAACTCAGGCGTGAGAACTAGCGCGGCGGCGAGTGACAGCTTCTGGGGCGCCGGCGGCGTCTGGTTCTGAGCCATCACGGAAAGGGTAAGCAGCAGCGAACACCACAAGGCACGCGAAAGAAGGCAGCGGCGAGCGGTCGACATAAAAGGTTCCTTCCTAGAAGAACAGGTTTACAACTTCAGTTTCACTGCTTTGCGCGTTCGTCAGCCCCACCTGCAGATGTATTTTCTTCCGAGGAGCGTCCGTCGGCACCGGGACATAGACAAATCCGTACACGGAGGAGCCGGGCGAAAGCGTCTTGCTCCGCACTTCTTTCTTCATCAGGTTTTCCCGCACCTGCGTAGTGTCGGTGAACAGAGTGAGATCGACGAGCCCGCCAGAGCCCAGCCGCGACGCGGTCTTGCCGGTAACGTCAGCTGCATCCCCCAACCCGACGGCGGACTTGTCGAACAGATATGCGTCCGTGCCGGAGTTGTTCTGAATGACGATGAAGACCGGGAGGATCCCCTTGGAGCTGAGGTGAGAATTGAAATACGTCTTCTGTTGCTCAGCGTCTTCCACCGGTTCGACGGCGATGATCAGGCCGGCCTTGGCCACTTTGTTGGCGTACTCTCCCGCCGGTCGGACGGGATAGTCAGGGAAATGGTGCGAGGCATAGCCGGGCTGGACCACGAGCAGAACCGCCAGCGTGCAGATAACTGCAAGGGAGTTGGTTCGAGACATCGAAACACTCTCCTTCCGGGACGGAAAAGGGCCGAGGCGCGATGAAGAGAAAAGTCAGGACCTTCGCCTCAGGGGGTGTTGCGTCTCAACGGGCGGGAACTGCTCTTCGAAGAGGCGGGACGCCTGCATCTGAACATAAATGAGCGCGTCCTGTCTGTGAGAAATGTCACATATTGCTGTGCGGTGATGGCCAAGCGACGCGTGACGAATGGCCGTGACATCGCAGCAGATTTGGAGTACTGTTCCCGCCGAAAGCTGAGACTGGGCCCGTTCGAAGAAATTTTCGCCGCAACGGAGACCTATGCAGCCGCACTTTGCACTTGTAATCCCGCTGGGCTTCGTGCTCGCCAGCGCCGTCACCGTCGCCTTCATAGTCCGCGAGATGGTTCGGAAGCTCAAACAGGACCGCGTCGTTCGCGACTCTCTCGCCAAGCTGAAAGTCGAACAGGAGCGGGCCCGACTGCAGCGCATCAAGGATTATTCTGGCCTGTTCGCCGATCGCGAGGCACACGAGCGGGCGCTCAAAACGCTGTTCGGATCTTTTTGTCCTGAAGGGTACTTCAGGGATCACGAACACAACCACGAGCACGACACACAGGCGGCGGCATGAAGGCGAGGGGATATGATTACGCGTTCAGGTTGGTCGCGTTTCTAAGATCGGGATATTTTCAACTTTCAAGGGAAAAGCCAAAGCCCTCTTCGGCCGGGATGGTGCTGCATCACATGGGTAGACTGGCGTCGCCGCCCATTTGTGATCCGCGGGGGACGGGGGAGTTGGGCTTTCCCCGTTCGCGAGGATGATGCTCGTCACGAAACTAGTGAGGTAAAACCACGATGAACAATAAAACCAAATTGGCCCTCGGGATACTCACGGCCCTAGCTATGTTGGGGCTTACGTTTGTGCTTCCAAGAGGAAGTGCGATGCGAGACGCAGTTTTGGTTCAGTTTCCAGTAACAGTTGGGGTGTGGGCGATCTTCGTCCTGCTATTCGTGAAACTGAAATAGGCTTGGCCCCAGCATCGTTGGCGTTAAATCGCCTCCACACCAGCGACCGGGTTCTTGGTGAACCAGGAGGATCAAACACTGTGAGTGAGATGGCAGATCGGGTGGAGCAGTTCACCAATTGCTTCGTACCGAAAGTTAAAGTCTTGACGGCTTGCCTTGTTTGCGCCCAAAGGTGGGCAGAAATCGATCCAAACCATCCGGATGCAGTTGCCATCCGGAAAGAGATTGCGAAAATTGACCCAGAAATTACTGGTATGTTGAATGATCTCGTGAACCTCGCCGAAGACTGCAAGCCTTACAGACATGGTGAGGAGCCTCCCAATGCGGCTCCTGGTCTTCTGGCTGACGAGCAGCGGATTGCCGCAGCCCTACGTAAAATGACTGCAGTGGTCAAGGAGTGCACGAAACAAGAAGTGCTTCTGCAAAAGGAGCTTGAACTCGTGAAAGTAAAGAAAGAACTGGAAGCACTGCGGATCGTTGCCCCGTTGCTCCGGGATGAGGAAGATTGGGTTCGCGAGGCCCAACCTACCCTAACCGTAACCGGACCGTCGCTCGTTAAGGCCGGGGCTGTCATAGATTCGCCCCCTGCTTCCTCGTCGCAAAGGGGGCTAGATAGAGTCTCCCAGTTCAGGATGCCAAAATGGAAGGTCTGATTAGAACCGAGGGTCCCAAGGAATGTCTGATGGTTGCTCTATGGGCCATTTCCTGCTGTCTTATTGCTTGTAAGTCTGGTACGCCGCCACCTAAGCAGGAAGTCAAGGTGCAGGCGCTAGTCATTTTTAGCAATGGGTCAGAAAGCAAGATCGGCTCTCATCTCTCGCTCGGCGAACAATGCATTGGGGATCACATCTCACCATCGCCCCACCACGATACCCTTTGCGTTTTTCGCAATTTCGGTGGGGTCAGCCCTGAATCCCTACATCTTTTTGGGGAACGCAACATACAGCCGGGAAAGGCTTACCTCGTGACTAGTAATGGACTCAAGTTTTTCAAAGATGTCGATTTGAAGTTAACGGATCAGCAACTTGCGACGCAGCTCGGCGTGGAGTAAGAACGCATGGGCAAATCTCGAAGTATAGGAAAATCAAAATCTCGTGTTCAGCGTGAACGAGGCACTGTGGCGAGTCGAGTAGCTGCCGTTGGTTGGAAGAAGTGAGGAAGTACCCTGGGTTTTTCGCGTCTACTACGATCGCGACCTGCTGATGAAGTCTTGGCGGAAGACCGTTATTCCGCTTCACCGCGCAGCCCTGCGAGCAGGTCTTGAGCCTTGGCAGGTGCGCTATGGCTCTTGGCGGTCACCTCACATCAAGATGTGACCTTCTTCACTGACAGGACGCGCTCATTTGTGTTTCCGTTAATACGTCCCGCCTCTCCGAAGAGCAGTTCCCGCCCGTTGAGACGCAGCACCCCCTGAGGCGGGGACCCAATTCACTTACAGTTGCGTTAGCTGTTGGAAGTCGGTTCACATCACGCACAGAGCAGCAAGAATATGAGCTATCCCAGCAGAAAAGTGGTTGGTATCGCAGTGGTTTCGATGCTTGTGGTTTCGACATGTTTTGCGAAGACAATCGAGGCCATCGGTAGGGACTGTTATGAAGGCAGGACCAAGGATTGCGCCGAGCTCAGAAAGATCGCCACCACAGCAAGAAGCCCAAAGGACAGAGTTGCAGCTATTCGGTTCATTTCAGACAGGTCTGTTCTGTCCGCGATTGCAAACGATGCCACACAAGAGCAGGACGTAATCTCGGCCGTCGGTGCCCGGCTGGCCGTGCTAGACAAGCGAGAAGCAGAAAGGCAGAGGATAGCGACCCAAAAGTATGTTCAATACCCCAATGGTTTTGTTCTTCCAGAGGGTGCAAAGGTAGATATCTCGAATCCAACCGAGGTACTTAACTTTTGGGTCGCACATCCTGGCGAGGTGCACCACCAGTCAGCGGGAGGAGTCTTGCCGGTTACGGGCACGGAGGGATTCAGCGGCAGTGTCCTAGTTGCGGGTGCCAAGTATCAGGTCGGTGGTCTTGCGGTTATGCTTCCTGACGTGCAGCATGGGACGACACTTGAGTATGCGTTTGTTAGTCCGAACTGCGTCATCCGTTATTCGGCAAGCGGAAGAGGTGTCCTGGCTTTAATTGTTGGAACAACCGAATGGCTTCTCCCGGATTTTGACCTTGAGGCCGCGATCCAAAAAGGTTATGTTTACAGGGGACGTCTTATCCAGAATACGGAGCATTAGTCGACAAATTGCCGGATATCGGCGGGTGGCCCCTACAAAATCTATAGCAACTCAAGCCTTTAAGGGACATTTGCCGCATAGCCTACTCTCTCGCTCCCGCAGCCCGAAGAATGGCGGCCACGTCATGCACCTCGTCCTCTCCGAGATAGTTCTTTTTTACATGGGGGGCTGCAGCCATCATTAGCGCCGTGCAGCCATCCTTGTTCTTAGCGTTCACCTCAGCGCCTGCGGCGATTAGATTCTTGACGCAGTCCACATTCCCTTTGACGGCAGCCATCATGAGCGCCGTCCAGCCATTCTTGTCCTTCGCGTTCACGTCCACGTTCTTGCCGAGACTGATTAGGTTTTTGGCGAAATAACCGTTGCCCCTGCCGGCAGCCGCCATCAGCGCCGTCCTGCCATTCTTGTCCTTCGCGTTCACGTTGTGATTGGCACCAGGAGCCAATAAATACCCCACGAGGCTGTCCCCGTTGCCCACATATGCAAGCCTCATCAGTTCCGTAATGCCGTCATCTGTAATGCCATCGTTGGACGTTTCTTTGTTTCCTACGCCGAATAGTTTATTCAAGAAGCTCATAATCCGGAATCTCCTTTTTGACCATTTTTCCTCTTCTGCCCGGGAACCAACACACCGGAATTCCAACGAAGTGGCTGGAGCTACTCACATTGCGAGAATCGGGTCACTTCCTTCGGGTATCAGTTCATAAACGCGTCGGGACAGTCAGCAACTCGGCGTTCTGCCGCGGCCTCCGGGTCGGCTAGTCTTCCGGTATGGTCACGTACACCGTTCTGCCGTTCATCTGAACGGGGTAGACCTGATTGCCGTTCGGCGTGATGAACTGCCCCGCCACCGTGCCAGCTTGTCGGGATCGACGCTGAGCGTCTCTGACCCGTTGGACTTGCGAGCGGCGAACGCCGCCGACTTCCTGACGGAAACGAAAGGCTGGGCCAGTCCCTTAGGCAGGCTCTGAATCTGCAAGAACCGTGCGATAGTCAACCAACTGTTCTTCCCGGTCTACGCAGCCCGCCTTCTTAAGTACTTCCTGCATCTCAAGGTTATAAGCACGGGTGTCCCCAACGACAATCCAATGCTCGTACATTACCTGCCGATTGGTAACGCTGCGACGCTCGATGTGTTGAAAACGAGACGTAAATTGCGACATCAATATTTGATAAGCTTTATCGCGCTGCTCCGCATTGCTAAAATATAGAATCTCACATCCTTGAGATGGCGATAGAGATTTCTTAGCGGCGAGAATTGTGGAAGGTGAAGTCGGTGCCGACCTGGACGGCGGCGAGCTTCCTCTGTTGCGTGCGTTTGCATTGCTGACCAAAAGCCAGATTGTGCGTGCGATCATTGCGGCACCGATACCCACACCTAAAGCGCCGGCACCGCCGTCGTAGGACCAGCCGCGTGTGAGCGAAGTGATCTCACCCCAAACGAAGAACAGCAGGCCTACACCGAAGAAAAGGGAAATGAATACCCACCCGAGTGCGTTTATTCGCGGTTGATTGTGTGGCGATGGGTTCGTCGGCGGCCCAACGAGAGTACGGGCCTTACACTCCCTGATACATTCTCGCACCCCTTGCACATCGGGATTGAGAGCCAATGCCTTCTCCAGCCAGGGAACGGCTTCATCGTAGTGCTTCCGCTTGAAGTAGATATTCCCAATGTTGGCATGGGCGACTTCATTCTTCGGGTTGGCTTTGATCGCTTGTTTGAACTTATCTTCGGCCGCAGAGTAATCGCCCGCCTGAAATAGCGCTGCCCCTTCGTTGACCAGATCGCGCGCATCCCGCTGGCTTTGCAGGCCGTCGAGAAACTTCAGTCCTTCGTCGCCCGTCATCGATATTCGGGTTACTCCAGAGCCATAATTCTGTTTTTCCATGATTTCCTCCAAGGGGAAGCACGCCAATATCCCACGGCATAACGCCGTCCGATTTGCCAGAAACGGTGGGCTCTTAATCTCTTCGCCATAACAATTCGTCTGATGGAAGTGCGTTTCCCGAGAATTCGGGTCATTCGCCTCAGGGGGTGTTGCGTCTCGGCAGGCGGGGACTGCTCTTCGGAGAGGCGGACGCTTGAATCGAAACACGAATGAGCGCGTCCTGTCAGTGAGAAGGGTCACATCTTGATGTGCGGCGAATCGCCCAAGTGCCGCAGCGCAAGCCAGACTGTCACTGTTGAAACATCGCCTTACACTAACAACCCGGATCGGTGGTGTGAATCTGGCGTTCGAGAGTCACTGTTTTGTGAACCCGGTCGGTTTCCTGTGCTCTCGAATCTGGGAAAAGCTGACGGCCGTCCGGGCCGCCAGCCGTATGGGTCATTGCAATCTATTCCTTCGTGAATTTCTCGGATACCTTGCCAAGTATGATCGCCTGCTGCCTGAGCTGCTCTGCTGACCGATAGCATATTGGCACTATTTCGGCATCAGTCATAAATTCCGCCACTTTCCGAAACAGTGCGGCCATCTTGGCATCCTTATCCTCGACTTGGCAGGCGGCCTCTCGTAAGGCGTTTCTACCATCGCTGGCGTTCTGGACATTGCCGCCCCCGCGCCTTTATCCAACAACAGTCTCACAACTTCGAGTTGGCCGTTCTTGGAAGCGTAATAAAGCGCCGTGTGGCCGAAGTTGTCTGTGACGTCGGTTTTGGGCAACAGGTTGTGCGTTACTCATAGACGCGGGTCACTGGTCGCAGCTCACCGACCGCGCGTTCCGGCGATTCTGAAAGAAACACGGCGTCTCCCGGTACGAGGAGTTTGAAGTCAGGGAACAGTTCTCCGTTGCATCACTTCGACGCGTGACCCTGGTCACTGATCTTTGGGTCAAGTTTTGGACAACTTTTTGGGACCTACGGAAGGCCGAGCCGATTTTTGACCCATTGCTTTCCAGAATTGGCGGCGCTCCATGCGGAGCATTTCTTCTTGGCTGCTGCCTCGCTCTCGCTCGTTGGCGTTTGAACCCACTCCCAGACGTAAGAGCCTCGTTCACCTTCGGCAGGAGATTCCTGTGAACCTCATTGGAAAACTATTCGGCGTCAAAGAATCGCCACGCGAAAAGAAACCTGCCGGCCAAAGCCCGCCGGCCTTCGATGGAGCCGTATTCTACCGGTGGCCGCATTGCAGTACCGTCAAGCGGTTGACCGAGGACGGGGTGATGTTATTGGAATTGGGCGAAGTTGACGACGAATGCACAAAATGTGGCCGCATGTTTTCGGTCAAGAAAAACCTAATGCGCTAACCGGTCCCGTTCTTCGCACAGATGTTCGGCGAGCCTCGGCTTGTCACTGATCGAGAAAGGAACAAGAATATGAACTTTTGGACAAATCTATTTGGTGGCGGGTCGAAACCACTATCAATCGCTCCGGCTACGCTTGAAACAAAATCGCCTGCAAGCAAGGCATCCAGTACCCCGGCATCGGCATCCGCCAAAACTTTGGTTTTGAAGGAATCCCAACCAGCAACAACATTACCGGTTCCTGACGCCAAAGCCGGAAGCAACTGGTATTTTGCCGAGGACCAAGGTCGATGCCTTCGGCAAGTCGTTCTCATCTCTGACCCGAAGCTCGCCGTAACATCTCGCTATGGCAACCTTCTACTTACCCAAAAGAATTATGAACTCAACCGCAATCCACTGGCCACCGGACTGGTTCACCTTGATGGCGATGCAAGAACATTTCTGCTGGTCAGAACCGACCGAATAGTCGAAGAGGTATCTAAGTCGTCCCTGAAGGTTGCATTCTCATTTTTTCATCTTCCAATGAGCGGTCTCGTCGCGATTTACGTTTCCTGCAAACCACTTCAGGAAAAAACCAGGATGGGTTTTGAGGAACAGGTGTATGGATTGGATTTCGATGCCACTCGCGACCTGATCAGCAATGCCATAAAAGGCGATGCTCTGCACGTTGTCCATGCAGGCGAAGGCGGGATAAAGACGACGGTGATGCCGACAGGTGAAACCATGTGTGGTCCTTCGTGCAAATACGACGTTGATATCACCTATGAAAACGACTGCAAGTCGCTTCTTGCAGATGAATGGAATGCTGTACTTCGTCACCATCGGTCAATTCGAAATCCGAATTTTCAAGCGGCAGGAAAACGGTTGTATGAACTAATGCCGGAAAATGCGAATCCTATTCTTGAGGGCAATCGTGCGGCCTTCCTGGTTTGCTTGCGCGGGTCTGGAATTGACCGACAGCAGGTTCTTGACGCGGTATCGGAGTGGAAGGGGAATCATGAATCGTCGTTCGCGGCCAACCTTGACATGAGAATCGGCCGCCACCCAAAGGGTGACGTGGTAATGATCTCTACACGCACCGAAGATTGCGCCAGTTATTCCGAGCTGCAGACAGACTTGGACTCAACTTTTCAGAGACGCGGAATACCACTTTTGGGAGAAATTGGCAATGGTGTCGTTCCTAAGACCGAAAAGGAAATTCCGGCCTGAAGAAGGCGACTATCGCCACATTATTACCGGCGTGTTCTCCGCCGATTGTGGGGATGTGCCTTGGTGTGTCTGGTCGTGTGTACCGTCGCATACCCGGGCATCGCGGGCACCGGCGACGGCGATGAAGAAAGTCACTGGGCTGAAAAAGAAGATTCCAGTGAAGATGCTAATTCGATGCTTATTGTTTGCCCTGTCTGCGGCGGCATTTGGCAATTCCCAAACTGCGACGGAGAAGACTGACAAGCCCGTGGCATTCAAGGCCGGAGGGACGCCAATTGTTATCCCAACACCTACCAAGGATATGGTGGAAGTTGGTGACGCCAAGCGTGAGTTGCTGGAGGTGCTTGTACCAACTAGCAGCAGGCTACTGTCCGCGTTCCTGCTGACGAACGATCTGCTCCGCCTTCCTAACGTAGACGTAAAGGGAATGTCCAAGTATGCGCTTGTGGAAGTGTCGCGCAGAAGTGAGTATCTGGATTGCGAACCGAGCAATTTCAAGGAGGAGATCGGTAGCGTGAAGGCACAGTTCGGAGATTCGTTCAACTATTGGGAAAAGGAGGGTGAAAAGGAGTTCAACCACCGGATAAAATCTCTTGGCTTGGATAAGGCCACGTTGAGCCTCGGGAAGCCAATTCAGCTCGGGCGCTTCTTCTCCAAACAAGACGCTTACGGCGTCGGCGTGATTATGCCGGTTTCAACTGGCAGCAAGACCGTGAAAATGGGAGCAGGCATCGCTTTGGTGCGAGTAAAGAAGAGGCTGCTCGTTGTCTTACTCTATTCCGAGTACAAGAACGAGCAGACTGTCAAGTGGCTTCGCGACACCTCGGAAGAGTGGGCGGATGCCATTTTGAACGTAAACAAGTAGCTGCACGAACGGCGACTTGGCTCTTGAAATGGCCGAAGAAAAATGAGTACGCGAGAGCGGACGGAAAAATGCGCCGGCTCAGGTATAGAGGAGATAGCACATGGCACCGAGATTGCTGGCGAAACGGAGGGCGTAATGGTTCACTGGTCGAAACGACTGTTGTTCGCAATCGTCAGTACGCTGGTCTCTGTGCTGGTGTGCCCACTGGCGTTTTGGGCTGTCAGTGGAAACTTGCCAGGCTCGGCAAGTTTCCCGGTCGTCGAAGCCCTTAAGTTCTATAGCAATATCCTTGAGGTCAGTATTCCCGGTATTGCAATTGGCCTGCCATTCGTTTTTCTTGTCAAGAATCTGGGAAATGCGCGGTTCGCGAAGTTCCTGCTCATTGGAGCGTGTATCGGTCCTGTCGTGTTTTTCGGGGAAGCGTATTTCTTAAGCGGAGAGGGTGACTTCCTCATCAAGCTTGAGTACATGACCGACCTCGTGCTGAAGGTTCTAATGAGCACGTCGATCTCGACGCTGGCGACGTGCATTTTTCTTGTTCTTCTTCGGAATGCGCTGAAGAAATCATGCGGAGGGGACGAGTCCGAAGCCGTGACGCCGGCGGGATCGACCCTCAATCTGCGTTCTTGAAGATTCAAGCTGAGGCGCTCTGACCTGATATATTCGCCTACTTCGAATGAAGACGAGCAAGCTTTCGAACTTGCGATCGGGAAAAGGCGCGCTGGCGGAAGTATGAACGACGATGAGAAGAAGGCCAAGGAACAGTTCAACGAGCTCGCAGATGCCATGCCAGCAGGAGGAGACCGAAGGTGTCCCTAAACAACATCGTAAGATTGGCAGTGATCACGGCAATTGGTGTGTCGTTTGCCTTCGCGCAAACGCTCGAGAAAAGCGAGAAAACTGTGAAGAGGACAATTCGGTTCAAAAAGGACAATGTCGTGACCGCCCTGAAGTCCGCCATGGAGAGTGAGGGCTGCGAAGTGATGAAGGACTTCCTGGGCAAGTACAACATAGAGCAAATAGAGTGCAAGCGGACGGGTGCTGGTGATGAGAATGTAACTGCCCAGGTCGTGGCGAGGCATGTGATCTGGAGTGGAAGATATCCGAGCGAATATGACGAAACAGATGTTTGGATCCAGACCAAGACCGGCCACGGCGGTCAGTACTGGTCGACGCCCATCTTCAACGGAATGATGGAACGTCTTATTAACGGTTACCCAATGACTCATCATTGAAGGCTGTGCAATTTCGTCGGCACAGTGCGGTCCGCTGCAGTGGATCTCTGCAAGGGACTCTAAGGACTAAGTCAATCTGCTCCTTGCAGGAACGTGCCGAGCAGACGATGTCTACATCGTAATGCAGAACGGATCGAGCGGGGACAGCTTGCTATTCGATAAACCTCCTTCGACTCCTCCTTCACTTGGTCCCACCAGGGGAATCGCATTTGGAATTAGCATGCGCCTTATGGCGCTACTTCCATTGGGATGTAACACGGTCGGTTCATGGGGTTTAAGCAAAAACGCGAATGAACTGCGAGAAAGAGGCGTTCTCTTCCAGTATTGGGCCGCACTTTTCAACTGTGCAACGCTACCGAAAACTCACTATTCATGGAACGGAATATGTGGTTGGCGTTCTTAACCAAAGCAACACACAAAACAACCAAATAAAAAGGGAACGACATGAACTTCTGGGAGAAACTATTCGATGGCGGCTCAAAGTCAGAGCAGCAACAAACCACTACCTAATAATTGGTATTTCTAACTAGCTCCACAGAGCACTTAAAATCCTCTCGCCCGGCCAAATAATGAAAACAAAAGTTAAAATACTTGAAACGGCTAATAATAGGGCGTGGTAAATCTCAAGTGTGCGCGCTTGAGTCCGTGTGCCTATGTTTACTACAATCGTTCCCTCAACGTCCGCTGGTTCCCAATGGTAGTAGTCCCTCGACACTAACACCGGACGGCTCACACGGACGCTATAGTGAATGGGGAGAGACTTCCCATACAGAGCTTCATCCGCTGGAAGATTCACTGCGATTGCGCCACATCTTTGAAAAATAGGAGGTTCGTTATCGTAAAATATGGTGTCTGTCCACGCTCCAACCCCATGATCCTTCGAGCCAACAACACGAAGGTTATATCCGGGCGTCGTTGCCAGGGACGAAAGAGTTCTGATACCACACTGGAGCGAAGTCACTCCAAGGTTAAAATTTACACGATCACCCGGAAATACGATATAACCATCCTGATAGCTGCCACCTACCCAGTCATCCGGCCAAGTTGCAAAATGATGATAGTTAGGAACTAACCAGTGCTCTGCAGGAAGGGCATAAAGAAGAACAAAACAAATGAGAAATATAATAACTCCAAGGAAGACAATAGAGAGGATAGGATACTGGAGGAGAGAAACAAGTCGTTTCACCGAAATTTCCTCTGTGTCGTCGAAAACGACACCATTGTACGCCCATCTCGCCTGATCGCAGGCGAGAATCTTATGAGACTTTCTCCGGAGAAGCCACATTTCCAATGGACTAATTTCTGGGGGGCAGGTCAGATCAGCGAGTGATTGAGGGGGCGAATATTCATGATGACCTCCGGGTGCCTACTTTCTATCTCCAAGCTTACTGCTTTGCGAGGGGTCGGGGCGTTCGACTTGCACCGTCCGGTTGCCACGCCGGCGTGCTGGCTGCATTTTTCGTTAACTGGTGGAAGTCCTGGCCGTCGATGCCGACGACGCAGAGCAAATAAATTCCTTTCTGCTTCGATTCAAACACAATGAACTGACCGTCAGGGCTGAAGGAATAGGGGCCATTTGGCTTGGAGTCCGCCATAATCCTTCGCGGTATCGGCAACAGCGCGATCCGACCCAGCATCGCCTCGAACCGCCGCCGGTTCAGATGTCCTTCCGCCAGCAGTAGCCATCAGTAACGCGCATGTTTGACCAGCCGTCCTCCGCTCTTCACCAGCCGTTGCTGCAAACTCGTAAGCGACCAGTTCTCGATTCGTTGGGGCATCGCCAGCCGCCGCCATAAATTGCCCAGGTTGTACGCCAGCAGGCTCAGCGCCAGTCGCACCTCGTTCGAGCGGAAGCGATGACAGGAAAGACGAGTCATCTTGACCGCCTGCTTGCCTTCCTTGATCCACTGTTCCGCTGTGCCCCGCTTGTTGTAGAGGGGAACGAGGAATGGTGACTGCGGTCACTGACCAGGTGTCACGCGATGTGTATGCTGCGGTCGTTCTGGGATGCAAAATGGAAACCCAGTTCAGACTTCGTTCACTTCGAAACAAGAAAGGCGCTCGCATGAAAAAGCTCGTTCTCGCCTTCGTCTTGATCGCGATTGTTCCCCTGCTGACCTTCTGCCAGCAGTCTCCAAAGTCTACCGCGTCGTCAGGCCCCACAAAGGCTCGTGCCCACTCCCTGTGCCCCGCGCCGAAGACGGATGGGCCGGGCATCGGTGCGCAGGGCATGAAGGTCGTTTACGGACACCTCGCGAAGCTAGAAAGCTTTGGCCCACCAATTAAATTCGATGATCTAGACATTAAAGTTGAACTTGGAAATGTCAGCTACGGAGCGGGCGTTTCAGGCAACTATGCTATACCATTTACTGGTAGGATAGGCTCCCTTAAAATTAACGGCAAGAACTTCACTCTTAAGAGCGGCAACCTAGACACTGGTTGCATTGATGTCGAGGGAATCGGCCCCGTACTCGTGTTGTTCGAGAACTCTGTGACGCATGAATCGGCGGCTGTTGTCATAACGTCGGAACAGCTTAAAAAGTTGAAATAGCTTTATTTTCCCCGCTAACTAGCCTTGGCTCCACCCGCCAGCTCAGAGCTAGCCAATGGCCGGACAGTCCACGGCGCGGAGACGCATCACATCCTCAGGTGATCTACGTCATTGACTATTAGTAGTCACACATGCCTGTGATCTACGGCACTATATTTCATACCGCGCAGTGACCTGTATCACTGCATCGGAACTGGAAATGAGTATAACTTTTTGGCAAGCGAGCAGCGAGAAGACACTGTCCGCCTGAACCTGCAGCGGCGAAAAGAAACTCCTGCATTTGGCCGCGACGCTCTGTGGCCCCCCATCAGCCTATTCGTGAGTTCCACCTCGATAAGGAGAGGTATGGCGCTCAAGGCCCCCAACCGTTTGCCCGTCGTCCACCGTCAGCAAAATGGAAGTGCATCCCCGTGCTCCTGTAGACGGCATAGCAGGCCGCTCACGTATCGTTGGGCGGCTCTGATGGTGGTGAAAGGCGTCACATTTTTGGAGGAGGTATTTTATGGCTGATCTATATACCTGCAGCTGCGGCAACCAAACTTGGAAAATCTTCGACACGGGCGTGCGCTGCACCGCGTGCGAGATGGAGTATGTCACGCCCCACACTTCAGTGTCGGAATTCAATTCCGAGGTCACGCAAGAACTGGAAGAGGAACTGGCAGAGTGACCCTCCGCAGTCATACCGAGGTGTCACGTGATGTTTCTCCCCGACCTCAGGCCGCAGGAGCATCTCCACTCCCGATGCCTGCAGGCAACATCGAAGCCGGAGACGGCGGCGTCTGACAGAATTCTTGCCGGCACTGTGCCTCCGGCT
>Ga0187879_10001209_pt1 | contig 17650 bp, 11 predicted proteins | sample June2016WEW_19_1_FD_132423 | JGI IMG/M metagenome (GOLD analysis project Ga0187879, IMG submission 132423) | Peatland microbial communities from SPRUCE experiment site at the Marcell Experimental Forest, Minnesota, USA - June2016WEW_19_10 | ecosystem: Environmental > Terrestrial > Soil >... | reverse complement strand
TGTGGTCCATCATGTCGTGAACGGCATTGACCTTGACGTCCCCCCGCTGATAGCGGTCGAGAGCGAATTTGATGGCCATGCTTTCGGCCGCCTTCATCAGAAGCGGTGTGTCATTGCCTTCGTCGGTGACGTTCTGAGAAGCCTGCGCAGCTAGCCCTTCAAGCAACTGGGCGAGATTCACTTTGGCGCCTTCGGGTACCTTGCCCAGTTCGGCCGCGAGATTTTCCTGAGAACCGTTCGGATCCTGCATCGCCTGGCCAAAATGAGTGAGCAGGCGAATCGTCTGGATGACTTCCTCTTCCTGCAAAGGAACGACGCCGCCAGCCCATGCTCCGCCGGAACCCGATCCACCAGCGCCGGTAAAGCCGGGAATAGGGATTGTTGGGACGCTGCCTAGGGGCGCGCCGCCGGGCACACCGCCACCGCCCGCGCTTGCTCCTTGGGCAGCAGCGATTAGCTGCAGAAGTTTCTGAGGGTCATTGAGCCACTGCTTGGCCTCGGGGCCGAGGGCTTGGACAGCGAGTTGTGCCGCCATGGAATACTCACCGGTTACAGGGTCGGCGGCCACGAACTTGACTTCGTTGATGCGGATGGAGGAATCCTTGTTATCGCCGAGCGTTTCCTTGAGCTGCTTGGCGAAGTCCTGTGCTTTGGAGCCGCCCAGGGCAAAAGCCCGGACCAGCCGGGTGAAGTCCTCGAGCGTGACCTTGTTCGAAAACAGGATGCTGGAAAGTCCCGCGGCGGTCAGCAACTGTGCGAAACTGCGCTCCGCCTGGCCGGCTTCGAGCGGGATCCCGTCGAGAAGAAGTTTGTTGTCGGAGACGCCGAGCAGAAAACCAGTGTCACCGCTTTTGGGCAGCGCCTGTTGGAGTTCGCTCCAGGCGGTCTCGAACTGGCCTTCGGTGCGTTTATGGGTCACTCCGTAGAGCCGGGTGTATTTGATCAAAATATTAAGGCTGTGGAGGAAAGACCGAGCGGACGCACTGCGACCGGCATCGGTTTGGGCGGCATTAACGATAACAGCCTCCTTCGGGTACTGGAGTCGTCGCAACCAAGACTAAGCGGGAACGTGACTTAATGCACGATTACGGAGGTAATTGGGGAGGCGAGGATTGGGCGCGGGAGGCTGTACGGAAGGACAGGTCCTTTCGGATGCGGCGCGCTACACTAGTGGCGCGGGCGCGTGATTGTTATGTCGATCCAAGCTTGCTGGGGAAGAGCCGGGCGTCCCCACGCGGCGGGAGCCCTTCGACTTCGCTCAGGCAGGCGGGCGAGACGCGTATCTACGGGAAAGTCTGATGAAGATCGGCGTGCTTTTTTTTGGAATATTGAAGGACGTGGTAGGACGATCGGCCGAGACGGTTGATCTGCCGGAAGGGGCGCGCGCGCGGGAAGTGCTCTTCTATTATGCGCGAGAGGTTCCGCAGTTTGAAGCGATGGCGCCATCGCTGGCGATTTCGGTGAATCAGGAATATTCGGGAGCGGACCGGGTGCTGCGAGAGGGCGATGAAGTGGGGCTGCTGCCACCGGTGAGCGGCGGGGCGGCGGAAGACGGCGAAGTGCCGGGCGAAGTTCGGATTGTCCGCGAGCGGATTGATACGGAGGCTGTGGTTGGGCGGCTGCAGCGGCCGGAGGATGGCGCGGCGGTGATTTTCGACGGCGTGGTGCGGGACAACACGCGTGGGCGGCGCACGCTCTATCTGCATTATGAAGCCTATGAGGCGATGGCGCTGAAGCAGATGGAATCTCTGGCGGCAGAGGCGCGGACGCGTTTTGGGGTGCGAGGCGCGTCGATCGTCCACCGACTGGGGCGGCTGGAGATTGGCGAGACGAGCGTGCTGATCGTGGTGGCTGCGGCGCATCGGGACGCGGCCTTTGACGCCTGCCGGTGGATCATTGACACGCTCAAGAAGACGGTGCCGATCTGGAAGAAAGAATACTTTGAAGATGGAGCGGTGTGGGCTGCCGGTGAGCCGTTTCCGAAGAAATTCGACGGCAGCGAGACCCAGCGGTAGAGCAGCTTGCATCCAAATGATTGACTCTCAAATGCAGCGCATCCGACAGGTCTTATTCGTCCTCCTCTCGATCATTTATGCCACCCCGGAATTGCTGGCGCAGGAGCCCGAAACGACCTTCAAGGTCGACGTGAAGCTGGTCAACGTGTTCGTGACGGTGACGGACGCACGCGGGGCTCCGGTGGCCAACCTGCAGAAAGAAAATTTTGTACTGAAGGAAGATGGCAAAGAGCAGAAGATCGCGATCTTCGGCCGGGAATCGGCGCTGCCGCTGTCGATTGTGCTGGCCGTGGATACGAGCCTGAGCACCAGAAAAGATCTGCCGCTCGAACTGATCTCGGCGCGCAAGTTTGTACACGCGATTGTACGGCCGCAGGACGGATTGTCGCTGTACAAGTTCGCCGAGGAAGTGAGCGAGTTGGTGCCGTTCACATCCGATTTGAAAAAGATCGACGCCGGAATCGACCGGGTGCGCAATGGCTCGGCGACGGCGCTTTACGACGCGATTTTTCTGGGCTCGCGGGCGCTCAGCCGCCGCCAGGGAAGAAAAGTGCTGGTGGTGATCACCGACGGCGGAGACACGATGAGCCAGGTAGATTACAAAGAAGCGCTGCGCGCGGCCCAGGAGGCGGAGGCGATTATTTATAGCATCATCATCGTGCCCATCGAAGCGGATGCAGGACGGGATACCGGAGGCGAGCACGCCTTGATTCAGATTTCAACGGACACCGGCGGGAAGTATTATTACGCCACCTCGCTACCGCAACTCGACGACGCGTTCCGCCAGATCAGCGACGAGCTGCGGACGCAGTATCTGCTGGCCTATTATCCGTCGCAGCGCTATTCGAATTCGGAATTCCGCCAATTGCGGGTGGACCTGGCGAACCCGCCGGCGGGCGGTCCTTATCAGCCGCACTATCGCGCCGGATACTACACGCGGAAGGGGACGTTTTAGGCAGGCGTCCTCGCAGATACGTAATTCTGAATTGCCCCCCTACCGAAAACCATATATTCGCCGCCTCGGAGCCCCCAAGCCGAGCCCTCGTCTTCTAAGTAAGTATATTGTTTACAATACAATAGAGAACTGTTGTCAAATGAAGCTGTCTTGGATTGTGAATTGCTGTTAATGCAGCGACTTCTGTACCCTAGAGGAGAGATTATGGCTCAGGTTCGCGTGCTGTTTCGGATTCTTACCCTTGTGTTCGTGCTGGCGCTGCTGGCGGTGGTTACGTTCGCCCAGGAAACTACGGGCGGCTTACAGGGTATCGTGAGAGACCCGACGAGTGCGGTGGTGTCAGGTGCGCATGTCGAGTTAACGGGTTCGACGCTGGTCGGCAAGAAAGAAACGGACACCGACGGTGCCGGCTACTACCGTTTTGCCAACCTGCCGCCGGGCACGTATTTGCTTACCGTGAAGGCAAAGGGTTTTAAGGCAATAAAGCGCGAAGGCCTGACCATCGAGGTCGGCCATCTTCCCTCGGTAGATCTTACGCTTGAGGTTGGCGCATCGAGTGAGGTCGTGGAAGTAAGCGGCCAGGCACCCGAGATTGACGTCACGACGACGCGAACCGTTACCAACGTCACTGAGGACGTGATACAGGACATTCCGCACGGCTATTCCTTCCAGTCCGTGATTCAGTTTGCTCCGGGAGCCCGCAACGAACCTCTGGCCGGTGGGCAGGTAGGACCTAACGCCGCTATGGGCACCGGAACCGGCGGGCAATCTGCTGGCAGCGGCACCAATGGACAGGCTTTTGGTTTCTCGATTGGTGGCGGCGCTGATTCCGAGAACGCTTACCTGGTGGAAGGGCAGGAGACGGCGGACGCCATCGGTGGCTTCTCCCATACTAATGTGCCCTTTGCTTTCATTCAGGAAATGCAGGTGAAGAGTTCGGGCGTTGAAGCCGAATACGGCGGGGCACTCGGTGGCGTGGTCAACGTGGTCATGCAGAAAGGTGGCAACAGCTACCACGGATCGGTGTTTTCCCAGTTTGAGAGGGGCGGCTGGGATGGTTCGGCAAATGCCTGGCCCAGGTACAACCCCAATGGCCCCGTATCCGTTAATCCTTCTACTGCACCTTATCTTCCAGATCCTACTTATCAGAGTTACCAGCCCAAGCGGGACACGCTCGGGACTTATTTCCCCGGGTTTACGTTCGGTGGTCCAATCAAGAAGGACAAGCTGTGGTTTTTCGCGTCGTTCAATCCCGAGTTCAAAGATGACGAACGCGTTGTGAATTGGAATTACGCTCCTACGGTACCTGGCCCGTTTCCAGCCGTGGTCGGTCCGACGCCGTTCAGCAGCAACCAGCAGACCTATTACACGAACGCTCGGATTGATGCGGCCGTAACCCAGAAGATTCGCGTGTTCGGTTCCTGGCTCTACCAATTCCAGCGGCAGAGCGGCGAGTTTTTGCCCTCCCCGGACGACGTCAATGGACAGCTCAACACCACCGCCTCGACTCCGGTAGCGGTATACGGCCACAACTTGGGGTTCGCTGCACCCAACGTAACGACTAACGTCGGGCTCGATTACACTCTAACGCCACGCTTGATTGCAACCTTCCGCTGGGGGTACAACTTCCAGAACTACCACGACTTCGGCATGCCGACCACCGGTGCGTTTGATTCGTTCCTTACGAACGGCGTGGGAGTGTCGGATAACCTCGGCAACACGATTCCGCCCACCTCCCCACTGTCCCAGGGGCAGGGCTTTTTTAGCGCCCCCAACAATGTTAACAACACAACTTACGACGTAACCCATCGCAACCAGATCGATGCGGACTTTGCCTGGTTCAAAAGCGGATTGGGCGGCACACATAACTTCAAGTTCGGCTACCAGCTCATGCGGCTCTCTAACGGCGTTCTACAACACTATAATGAGCCGAACGTTTCGGTGATAGTTGGCGCGGGAAATTACGTACCCAATTACGGTGGGAACTGGGCATCAAATTGCGCTACAGCTGACCCAGGAGTGGACTCCGATGGCAATCCCTTTAATCCCGCGACTGGTACCGGCGGAATGTACGGCGGCTGTGCTGGACAATACGGTTACGTCTACATGATGGACTACGGCTCCAATGGCAACGCAACGAGCATGAACCATGCCTTCTTTGCGCAGGACGCCTGGACCATTGGCCGCGGTATCACGGTCAATGTTGGGCTTCGTGTTGAACACGAATTCCTGCCTGCCGAGGATCAGCCCACGGGCGGCATAGGCCAGCCCATTAAATTTGGTTGGGGTGACAAAGTCGCCCCCCGCCTTGGCGCTGCCTGGGATCCCTTCCGGGACGGCAAATGGAAGCTGTTCGGCAGCTACGGCAGGTTCTTCGACATTATGAAGCTGAATCTGGCCATCAGTTCGTTTGGCGGCCAGTACTGGAACAACTGCTACTACGCCTTAGGCACCGACGATCTGAGTTCCATCGTTCCGGCGTTCAATGGCAGTAACCGATACTGCGGAGGCCCTGGCGCGGGTGCCACGACGCCCGCGAACTTCCCCTCCGGAACTCCTGCGGGCTTGACGTTTATACAAAACGCGAACTTCCGCACCTTCCCGACCACCTGTTCGACTTGCACCCTTACGGAAGAGGGAGTCGCCCCGAACCTGAAACCCTACGAACAGCACGAGTTGGTTTTTGGTATCGACCATCAGCTTACCAAGAGCCTGGCCTTCGAAGCCCGCTGGGACCGCCGGCGTCTCGACCAGGCGATCGAAGACGCGGCTTTGTATAGTTCAGCACTTGCTAGCGAAACGTTTGTGATTGTCAATCCCGGGAAGGGAACGGACTCGACCTTCGACGGTTTCTACAAGTTCCTGTACGGGCAACCGAGCGGGTGCCAGACCCTCATTGGGGGCTGCCCACCCCACCTGCCAGTGGCAGCTCGTAGCTACGATGGGGTGGAATTCCGCCTGAACAAATCAACCAGCAATCGCTGGGCTGGGATGTTCTCTTACACCTACAGCAAATTCCGCGGCAACTACACTGGCTTGACCAACACGGATATTTCTGACGGCGGTGGTGGCCGCAACGCCCCCAATAATAGCCGCGCATTCGACGAGCCCTTTTTCTATTTCGACAGTCAGGGACAATCCAACAACGGGCTGCTGCCGACCGACCGGCCGAACGTCTTCAAGGGCTACGCCTACTACACGATACCGTGGCTGCGCAAGTTCTCCACGAACTTTGGTATCTTCCAGTACCTCTACCAGGGATCGCCCGTAAGCAGCTACGTGGACGAGGGACTCTCATTTGCTCCTGACTTCGGCGCCTATGCTGTGCCCAACGCGGAAGGCGGTGCATTCCCGACCTACATCCTGCCCCGGGGCCAGTTCCTGCCTCTCTCGCAGAACCCAGTAAGCGGTGCCATCACCGTGGGCACTCCCTACTACCGGCGCACACCCTGGTTCATACAGAGCGACCTTTCACTGCAACAAGCCTACAAGATCAGTGAGAACAAGGCTGTGACCTTCCAAATGACTGTGCCCAACGCGCTTAATCAGCATTCGACGACGGCGTATTGGCAGAGTATTGACTCGGACTGGACCTACGACCAATTCTTCGCGCCGCCTTCGGTAAACTGCGGTGGGCCGTGCAATCTGACCAACGGTCCCGCGTTCTATAAGGCGGCGATGTCAGGATACAGCATCCCGGCGCTGCTCAACGCCGCGGGGGGAACAACTGGCACCACTGGTGCAATGACCATCAACAGCCTTTACGGTCAGCCCCTGTACCGCCAGCTCAGCCGAAACCTGTTTATGTCGATAAAGTTCTCCTTCTAGGCGCGTCGCAAACGATTCTTTAGGGAGCCGGATTTCCGGCTCCTTTTTTTGTGCTCCTTGATTATTGTGCTCTGCCGGGTAGCCGGGACTGGCTCGAACTCGGTTTTGGGAGCTCCCCAGAAAAACCCATACATCGCTCCGTGGAAGTGGGCGCATCTAGTAAACTGTTTTATTCGATTTCAGTAGAAAATCATTGCACTGGAAAACCAGGATCCTTAGACGCGGAATCGCTTCCAGGTTCTACTTGAGGTTCTGCCCCCGGGAGAGTCACTTTGTTTGATTGGTCTGGATTGCAGCTTCGCCGTTCTCTGCCAGTTCGCCTGTTGCCCTTCATTGTGGTTGTGCTCGCGGTTTCATTGGGGGCGCAGGAAATGACCGAAGAAAATCCGACAGCCGCCACCATTCAAGGTACGGTGCGGGATGACTCCGGCAACCCCGTGGAAGGAGCGCGGGTTTTGTATGGCTCGCAGGCCACCGAGACCAGGGGAGTGACTCGCACCGGCAGCGACGGGAAGTATGTTTCCGAGGTATTGCCGCCGGGCCCTTATGTGGTGCGGGTGGAAGGCCGGAACATGGCGCCGGCCCAGAGCACTGTAAACGTCGTGCTAGGAACTGCGGTCACTGCGGACTTCAAGCTGGAATGGATCAATCCGCGGCCGGTGCGGCTGGAGAGCAAGTTCGATGGCGATGCCAGCAACCGGCTCCCGGTTGACGGGCACAACTATCTGCATGCGGGAGGGCTCGAGCCGGGTGTGCAGGCGGTGGATGGAGGGATTCTCGATCCGGGCAAGAGTGGGTTCCAATCGCTTTCGATCAACAGCCAACTAGGACGAACCACGCACTACGACATGGATGAAGTCGAGGTGATGGATGAGACCAAGGGCGCGGCCACGATGAACCTGCCGTCGGAGGCGGTTCGGGACGTGATCGTCTCGCGGGTCATGCCCGAGGTGTTTCAGTCGCTGAACGCCGCCGGTGCGGTGCGGGTTTCAACGCGCTCAGGTGGAGATGAATGGCATGGCAATCTGTTTGGAGGTCTCGAAGACAAGATTCTTGGCCTGGCGGGGTATCCGCCAGGCAGTGACTACAGCCGCCAGCAGTATGGATTTGGCGCCGGCGGCGCGGTAATCAAGGACAAGGCATTTCTATTCATCGGCGGGGAGCGCACCAAGCAGGATGGGGGTTTGCCGACGGTGTTCGGCTTCCCAGCCCCTAATCAGATCAGCCTGCGGGACGCTTATTTCCGCGAGAACATGCTGACGGCGCGGCTGGATTACAACCTCAGCGACAACATGAAGTGGCTTGCGAGGTTCAGCTACGACAACGCGAACCAGATCGGGCCGCCGGAGAGCCAGTCGGATTTTCGCAATCAGTTGAACGTTCCGGCTGTGGTTCTTGGGCTCGATTGGAACCGGGGAAGGTTCGTGAACAGCGCGCGCTTCGGCTATCAAAAGATGGTGAACGCGATCAATCCGGACCTGAGCGACTCGGCGCCGGCGCCTTTCCACATGCAGATTGGATCGTATGCCCTGGGGCCGAGCGTGGCGGGTCCGCGGCAGACGATTCAACGGGACCTTTTCGGCCGCTACGACAGCAGCACGATTTATAACGTGCACACGATACGGTTCGGGGGGGCGATTCACCGCATTGTGCAGGGAGATTTTTACGCGCCGGGCAATTACGGGCCTTCGGTGACCACTTCGAACGGAATGGACGTGATCAATGCCATCAATAGCGACCCGAGCTTGCCGCCGATTTTCCCAGGCGATACGCGCGGAGCTGCCGACAATCCGCTGAACTATCCGGTGGGCACGGTCACGATTTTCAATGGCCTCGGAAATTTCAGCGAGAACTCGGCGTTCAACCGGTCGATGGGCGGTCACTTCGACACGCGCCTCGAGGGGTACTTGGGCGACACCTTCAACCTGTTTCCCAACCTGAACATCAGCTTTGGCGTGAATTATGTGCGGGACACCGGGCGCACGGACAGCGACTTGCCGGCGGTCCCATGTTCGGCGATCAACACCGAGATCGTACAGACCCCGCCGTGCACGACTGGTCTGATTCTCGATCAATTCGGTCTGATTGCGTACCCTGTCACACCGGGTCTGCACCAGTTTCTCGGCCAGAGCGTGAACCAGCCGAACACCAATTTTTCTCCGCAACTCGGTTTGGCGTGGGACCCGGGACACAATGGGCAGACGGTGGTGCGGTTGAGCGGCGGGTTGTTCTACGACAATTTTCTGCTGCAGAATGTGTACCAGGATCGCATCAACCGCTTGTCGAACGGGCAATACAACCGCAGCCTAACCCTGTGTCCGGCGGGATCGGTGCTATTTCCGAACGCGGCGTCGGATCCGTCACAGGGGGTTGTGAGTGCGAGTGATGGGCTCGATATCGCCACTCAGATCTGCGGGCAGCCTATAGGCGCTACCGTGACGGGAACCCAGGGGCCCGTTGTAGTTTCTAAAGCAATCCAGGATCTGCAGAAGCAGTTTATGGCGGCGCAGTCGACGGTGACGGGCGGGCCAAACGTGTACTCGCTGGCCAACAGCGTAGCGGATTTTGGCGGCATGCTGGCGCCCGGCTTCAGGACGCCCCGGGTTATCCATCTCAGCGCTGGAATTCAGCATCAGATCGGGGAACACGGCATGTTCTCCGTCGACTATGTGCGCGAGATGGGCACCCAGTTTCCGCTGGGCATTGACACAAATCGCGTGGGCGACGCAGGCTACATGACGGACGGGCACAGTCTGAACCCCTTACTCAATACCTATCAGGCGGAACTGAATGCGATCAATGCAACGCTGGCCGCCAACCCGGCGGCGGCGGCGTGCCCACAGGCGGCGTTCGCGGGCAGCAGTTCGCAAGCCGCCGTGACTTGCTACTTGAATGCAGTGACGGGAGCGAGCATCACCGACTTCGCGCGCCAGGGTTTGGATTCATCGAATGCGTTCTGCGGACCTTTTCCCTGCTCGGTCTTAGGCAAGCATCAGGCATCCTTCGGCGGGATCAACCCGGCGGTGGGCTCGAACATCATGTACTTTCCGAGCGGGCGGTCGAGGTATACGGGTATACATCTGGCGTACCGCGGGACCAGCGGAGACAACCCGATGAAGCGCGTGCGGCGGCTGGAGATGGCGATTTCCTACACCCTGTCCCGCTATCGCAGCAACCTGGCAGAGCCGAACGGAAGCGGAGGAGATTATTCGCTGATGAACGTGGCGGAAAATTACAACAGTCCGCACCGTGGATATTGGGGAGATTCGGGATTGGACCGCACGCACCAGTTTAACCTCACTCCCACGTGGGATTTGCAGTACGGCCTGCGCCTTTCGATGGTCACGCAGCTGGCGTCGCCGCTTCCGCTAAGCGCTTATGTTCCGCAGCAGGACGGGGGCGGAGTGGCGGGGGAAATCTTCCGCAGCGACCTTACCGGCGACGGCACCGTGGGCGATCTTTTGCCGAACACGAATATTGGAAGCACGGGAAAATACTCGAACGGCAATTTGGCCCAGGTAATCTCGCGTTACAACCAAACTTATGCAGGGAAGTTGACTCCGGCGGGTCAGGCGCTGGCAACTGCCGGTCTTTTCAGCACGCCGCAACTGCTTGCGCTGGGCGCGTATGCGCCTCTGATTCAAGGGCTGCCCTCGCATGCGGCAACAGCGACTTGGTTGAAGACGATGGATCTGCATTTGAGCAGGCCGTTCCAGGTTGCGGAGCGGGTGAAGCTGGAGCCGAACGTTTCCGTTTTCAACGTTTTCAACTGGGCCAACTTCGGAGGCCCGGGGTACCAGCTTAGCGGCGTGATGGACGGCGCGCCAGGCAGTTCATTGAATAACGCCAGTTCAGGGGGATACTGCGGGAACACAACCGCCTTCTGCACTGCGCGGCTGGACCGGGTTCTGCCTGGTTCGGGCACGTACGCGACCGGGGCCCCCCGGCAGATAGAGTTCGGAGTGCGCATCACGTTCTAACGTTGGGGCTGGTGAAAGAAGGCGCGCGGCGCGGCATTGGCGTGGGGCAAAATGGAGCACCGGCAAGATTGCAAGGGTGTTTCGGGTGGAGACACTTCCGAAACGCCCCCAATGGTCCTCGGCCATGGTCTGCGGCCGGTCTGCGACTTCGGTCTGCGGCCCCGCGCGCGGCGTGCCACATGAGTCTACGCCAGCAGAACTATCCCCGCTGAACTGTGCGCTCACACTCAGCGCATTGCTGGAGCTGCTCTCAGTCAGGCTGGTCGCGTGGAGTTGAGCAAGTTCAGAATAAGCTCGTAGTTGCTTTGTTGGTTGAGGTTGATGATGAGTTGGTCGGCGGTGTTGCTGTTCTGTCCCTGAGTTGCGTCAATAGAGACCTGCGCTCCTGAACTGCCGCTGCCCAGATTGATCGCGACCTCTTCGGGAGAAGCAGACGAAGGACTGCCTCCTTCGCCAACGTTCACGACAACCTCCGGCGTGCTTGATGCGCTCGTGACGGGCGCGCTGGACGCGCCTCCCAGGTTGATGACGACCTCGGGAACGCCCGATGCACCGGATGAAGAACTGCCTCCCTCGCCGACGTTCACGACAACTTCCGGCGCGCTTGATCCACTCGAAGCGCTCGTGCCGGACGTGCTGGACGCGCCTCCCAGGTTGATGACGACCTCGGGAACGCCCGATGCACCGGATGAAGAACTGCCTCCCTCGCCGACGTTCACGACAATTTCCGGCGCGCTTGATCCACTCGAAGCGCTCGTGCTGGACGTGTTGGACGCACCTCCCAGGTTGATGACGATCTCCGCACCACCGGAATCGGAGTTGTAGGCTGCGATGGCCGACTGAGCCTGCGGGCTTTGCTCGCCGAAAGTTCCCTCAAGAGTTGCGAAGGCCGACTGAGCTCCCGCAAGATCGCCGCTTTCGAGAGCTTGACCGATGGCCTGGAAATCCTGGACGCGACCGGCTTGCTGAAATGGTTGCCCATTCTGATTGGGGCCACTCTGGCCGAGTGCGGTCAGGGTGCTGAAGTCCTGCTGCGCTGCGTTCAGGTTGCCGGCTTCGAGGTCCTGTCCCAGTTGGGTGAGATCGGCGTTCCGCTCCTGCCGGTAGGATTGCAATTGCTGGTAGATCGAGGACGTACTGCCGGCGGTGGTGGCGCTGATAGGTTGCGCGCTGATGGGTTGCGCCTTGATGGGCTGCGCCCCGATAGGCTGTGCCTTGATAGGCTGTGCGCTGCTGAGGTTTACGACCGCGGACGGAGTTGCCTGCGATGTCCCTTCCGAACCGTTCGTGCCGGTTAGCGTGGCAAAGGCTGCCTGCGCTCCGGCCAAGTCGCCGGATTGCAGAGCCTGGCCGACAGCCTCGAAAGCCTGGGCGCGGCCGGACTTGGAAAAGGGCTCGGAATTGTCAAAGGGGCCGCTTTGCCCGAGCGCGGCCAGGGCGTTGTAGGCTTGCTGAGCGCCGTTCAGATCCCCATTCTGAAGAGCGCTGCCCAGTTGCCTAACATCGGCCTGCCGGTTCTGATAAAAGCTTTGAAGCTCCTGAAGAATCGATGAGCTGGAAACTGCCGCTGTTGACATGAAATCTTCTCCCGATGGCGCGTCGCCATTTACCTCACAACAGGGACTCAATTGCCGCCCTTCAAACTTAATCGGTTGAACCCGGGAATGACTTTAGAGGAAACGCAGGGTTACCGGCGTGCAATCGCAACGCCATAGAGCCAGAGCGAGAATATGGCGGGAGTTTCGCTGTAGATTCCGCATACGCCGAAGTGAAGGCGGCATGACGCTGCATACTGCCGCTGTAGGGCCTGTTTCCCGTGGCCGGAGACGGGAATTTCGCAAACTTCCTCCGCTGTGGGAGCGCGAGGCGCATGGCACGGTTGGGTACTGTTACAGTTTGAAGTCCACGCCCCCATAGCGCCCGCATCCCGCCTGTGGCATGATGATAGCGTGACAATCGGCAAAGGCAAGCGCCCACGCGACACGAACCAGCTCGCCAAATTTGTCGTAGATGTGACTACCGAGCAGATTCCCGCGCCAGACCCTTATCGCGGGAAGAATCCTTCCAAGGTAGATGCAGGAAGGAAGGGCGGAGTCAAAGGCGGCAAAGCACGAGCCGAAAGTCTGCCGACTACTCAGCGAAAAGCGATTGCTCGGAAGGCGGCTCAGGAGCGCTGGAAAGAACACTCAATCGCTCCTCGTTAATCTTGCCATCTGCCAACCCCTTCATCAGGACATAAGGCTGCATCATTGGTTCCGCAAAGCTGTATTGAAATCTCCGCTTTGGCCCCTCTTTCTTGAGAACCGGTCCTCGCACGTCTTGAGAAAATTTGTCCAAGTGGCGGATATACGCTTCGATTTTTACTGGTTTATTCATTATGTACGATAAAGGCGCACGTACATCTTTAGCGCCGAACCGGCCTTGTGCGTCAGTAGCAAGGGCGCACGCTAATAACACTTCCTCGAAAATGCTTTCTTTCGCACTGTGGGTTGCGTCTCGATAGGCTTCGCCAAGTGATTGAGTTTTTTCCTCAGTCGCAGTTTTTAGGGCTTTTTCATAGTCTTGTCGAGTGACTATGCGATGCCGGTTGTCGATAGCAGTCAGCACCGAATGCTTTGCCAGCAAATGCGCGAAGTGCGGGAGCCCCTTGCAAAGTTCTGCCATTCTTCGGGCCAGAGCGAGGTCTAGTGTTAGCTCCGGCATACGTGCCATGCCTTTAGTTACGATGTCCGTCAGTTCGTCCCGCGACATCCGTGGCATCTGTACCTGTATTAGCGCTCTGTCGATTGAACGGTGTCCAATAATGAGATTTTCGACTGAATCGGAGACGCCGACAATCACTAAAGTAGTCGGAACGTCGCGGTCGGAGAGCGTTTTTATCGTATCTGACATTGCGCTGCTAACCAAGTCCTCGACACGATCAAATTCGTCAATGACAACAATGCTGGACTTTTCTACCTTCTCAAAAAAAACCGTGCTAAAACTGCTGGCCGATCTTGGCTGTGCGTGCGCGGGTTTCCACAATCGCGCGGTTCGCAACCTCAAAGTGCGTCGGCTCCAATGCGATGAAATTTGGTGTTTCGTTGGGGCTAAGGCTAAGAACACCAGGCCAGAGAAGAAGCAGAAAGGATGGGGCGACGTTTGGACGTGGGTCGGAATCGATGCGGACACAAAACTAGTTGTTTCCTACCTTGTCGGCGGTCGGGATGGCGGATGGGCGAAGGATTTCATGGAAGATTGTGCGAAGCGAATCAGCAACCGCGTACAGATCACCACAGACGGTCACAGGGCATACCTAGACGCGGTTGAAGAGGCATTTGGCGCTGATATCGACTACGCGATGTTGCAGAAGATTTACGGTGCTCCATCCGACGAAGAAACGCGGCGTTATTCCCCGGCAAAGTGTATCGGTTGCGATCTAAAAGTTGTGAGCGGTGACCCAGACCCGGAGCATGTGAGCACCAGTTACGTTGAGCGCCAGAATCTCACGATGCGGATGCACATGCGGCGCTTCACCCGGCTAACGAACGGGCACAGCAAGAAAATCGACAATCACCGTCACGCGGTCGCGCTGCACTACATGTACTACAATTTTTGCAAAGTCCATCAAACGCTTCGCGTCACTCCCGCGATGGAAGCTGGCCTCACGGATCACGTCTGGAGTTTGGGGGAGTTGGTGGGACTATTGAGCCGCCGAGCCCCAATCGGGGATCGGAAAGATTGGGGTAAATAGAGACGTGGATGCCGCAATGGAAGCGCGTGGTTATCGAAAAGTGGCTACTGGCACTTGGCTCTATGATCGGACTGCCCCGATGGAGTTAACAGTGTGGGCCAAGCCCGCTCATCTCGCGAGTTCGCGTTTTGATGAGGACGACCACTTCATTGAAAGCAGTCCAATTCCTGAAACGAAGGATGGCTTTCTCTATTTCTATTGGCCGGGTGGATTTCGCGAATACATGACCATCGAAGAGGCAAAGGCTGCGGCAAACGCCGAACCTTGGGGGCCTATCAGATGGGATTAGACGCGAAACAGCAGAACTTTTCAAACTGTAACAGTACCCACGGTTGGTCCCATTTTCCTTTTTTCCACGCGGCAATTATAATCACCAATTCACCGTAATCTCGTGCCAGTGCTGACGGAAGACAAGCCCCGACTAGGAGGGCGTTCTTGGCGGGGCTGGCCCGGTTCAGACCCGAGTGACCGTGCAATCTGTATTCGGTCGGTTGTGGGCATTCTCGCATTCCCCGGAGGCGCTCTAACGAACATGAAAAAACTTGTCCACTTCGCTCTGGCAGCTCTCTTTCTTCTCGGCATCGCTTCCGCTCAGAACATTCCGGCAATGGATCTATTCGGCGGCTATTCGTACCTCAGCTTTCACATGCCGGCAAACTCGATCACGTCCTTTTCTAACGCTGAGACCCTGGCTCTAAACGGCTGGGACTTGTCTTTCTCTGTCGCCTTGTTGCATCATCTTGCTGTTGAGGGAGACTTCAGCGGCCACCAGCTTTCGGATTGCGGCGGTACTATTTTGAACTGCAGCAACTTCTCCTACATGGGCGGGGCCCGCTACAATATCGGAAATCGCTCAAGAAAGCTCACCGGCTTTGCGCACGGTCTGATTGGGCAAGACCGGATGGATCTTCCTGAAATCTCCTCCGGAACCTCCGTTTCCGATACGTCTGTGGCGTTCGCCGCGGGCGGTGGCATCGATTATTGGGTCTTGCGTCGCGTCGGGATCCGCTTGGGGCCGGCCGATTACATATACACCCGTCACTTGAACAACACCGGCATCGTTCCCAGCCAATACGCCTTCCGCGTCGGTGGCGGAGTCGTTTTTCGATTTGGCCGTGGAGCTTATGGCGAGCCCTCGCCTAAGTCCAAGCGTGTTCCTTCCGCTGGTCAAGCTTCTACGGTTGCCGTCCGTCAGCCGGCTGCCGTGAGTGTGCCAGGTCGCGGGATGTCTATCCCTGCACTCGGCATCTTGGTTGCCCCCCAGGAATTTGACGGGGCGAAAGTTGTGGAGGTCGTGCCCGGAGGCGTAGCGGAAATGGCATCCATGAAGCCAGGCGATCTCATCAGGTCAGTGGATGGCAAAGCAGTAAGGACGCCGATGGAGCTGGCCGCTGAACTCGCGGACAAGTCCGGGAAGGTTCGCCTGGGCTTTCAGCGGGGTGACTTTGCAACCGAGACGGTAGTCCTACTGCACTGATCCCAAGAAAAAAATCGCCCAACGCAAAAAAGCGGCTTCCGGGGACACTCTGGGAGCTGACAGCCGAGAGCTGCCCTACAACTCGTACTTCTTCATCAAGTGACGAAACGACCGGTAGGAGATGCCGAGCACGTCGGCGGCCCGAACCTGCACGCCGTTCGTTTGTCCCAGCGCGGACTGCAGCAGCGAGCGCTCGATCTGCGCCACGTAGTTTTCCATGTTCACCCCTTCGGGCAGAACCGGGCCCGCGGGCACGCTCACGGTCGTACTGCTTGCGCTTTCCGCGCCCGCCGCCACGGCGCGAGCTTTCGGACGCTCCGCCGGCAACTCGACGTGCAGCTCGCTCGTAGCTTCGAGCGCCACCGCTCGTTCGATCGTGTTCTCAAGTTGCCGCACGTTGCCCGGCCAGTCGTAACCCGTCAGGGCTTCGAGCGCCGCCGCTCGGACACCGTGGATGCTCTTCCCTGCCCCGGGCGCATATTTTTTCAGAAAGTGATTGGCCAGGAGCGGCACATCCTCCCGGCGTTCGCGCAAACCCGGCACGCGAATGGGAATGACGTTCAGGCGATAGTAGAGATCTTCGCGGAACGTGCCCTCGGTGACCTGCCGGTCGAGATCGCGATTGGTAGCGGCGATGACGCGCACATCCACCGCAATTTCGCTGGTGCCACCGACCGGACGCACTGTGCGCTCCTGCAGCACGCGCAGCAGTTTGACCTGCATGGGCATGGTCATCTCGCCGATCTCGTCGAGAAAGATCGTGCCCTGGTCGGCGACTTCAAACAGTCCGCGCCGGTTCTGGTTCGCTCCGGTGAAGGCGCCCTTGACGTAACCGAAGAGTTCGCTTTCGAGCAGCGTCTCCGGGAACGCGCCGCAGTTGACCGACACAAAAGCTTCGCCGGCTCGCGGCGAGCAGGTGTGGACAGCGCGGGCAACCAGTTCCTTGCCGGTTCCGCTTTCGCCGTAGACCAGAATCGTGCTGTTGGTGGTAGCCACCGTGCGGATGGTTTGCTTCAGCTTTTCGAGCGCCGGACTTACGCCGACGATGTTGTCGAGCGAATTGCGCGCGGCCGCGTCGCGCCGCAGGGCAAAGTTCTGACGGCTGAGCGAGACTTTCGTGAGCGAGCGTGCGATGGCGAGTTTGACCTCGTCCACCAGTCCCGGACTCTTGCGGATGTAATCGGTCGCGCCCCCCGCCTTGACGGCCTGCACCGCAGCTAGGTAGTCATCGACGGCAGTCATCAAAATGACCGCGGATTCGGGCGAGATCTGGTGCGCGTGGCGCAGGACTTCGACCCCGTCCACGCCCGGCATTTTGATGTCGGTCACAATCACGTCGAAGAGCGCGCTGTCGATCTTGCGCTTGGCCGCATCGCCACCCGTGACGGTTTCCACCTTGTGGCCATCGCGGCGCAGGGCAATATCGAGCAGTTCGCAGATCGAGCGCTCGTCGTCGCAGACGAGAATGTTACCCACGCGCGCCTCCTCCTGCTCCTGCGGCCACTCCCGCGGCGGCCAGCGCCGGTGCGGCGGATTCCGATGCGGAGGCAGTCCCGCCCGCGGCGCCCCGCTCCAGGCGGCGCAAGCGCAGCACAAAGCTGGTGCCCTTGCCGACTTCCGAACGCGCCCACACCTTGCCCTCGTGCGCCTGCACGATCTGGT
>Ga0187879_10001208_pt1 | contig 17652 bp, 18 predicted proteins | sample June2016WEW_19_1_FD_132423 | JGI IMG/M metagenome (GOLD analysis project Ga0187879, IMG submission 132423) | Peatland microbial communities from SPRUCE experiment site at the Marcell Experimental Forest, Minnesota, USA - June2016WEW_19_10 | ecosystem: Environmental > Terrestrial > Soil >... | reverse complement strand
GTCTGGCCCCACGGCAGGCCGTCGCCATCAGATTGGAGATCGGAATGCACAACGCCGCGCTGGCCCTGGGCATTGCGCTGAGCCCGCAATTACTCAACAGCGTCGAAATGGCTACCCCAGCAGCTGTTTACGGCGGCATCGCGCCCTTCATCGCGTTGGCTTTCGTGGCGATCGTGCGCCGGGTGGACCCCGCGTTCCGGGAGGTCCCCCGCCCCGAGAACGCCGTCGACGAACAACCCGCCTAACGCAGCTAGTTCCGTTGGGCGGCGGCCAAGCGTTCGGCGAACGCCGGTGACTGGATCGAGTGCGCTTGCGGCCCAAGCTCGGTACGCATAGCGAGGTCGTGTTGCTCGTTGTCCAACGAACCCAGGCTGGCGGTGGCGCGCATCGTGGCCTTGGTCGCCAACACCACCTCGCGCGGCGCCGCGGCCGGCCCCGCGGCCAGCTCTAGCGCGGCGGCTACGGGATCGTCGGCGACGCTGAGCGCCAACCCATGCCGCACAGCGGCTTCGGCGTCGAAGCGCATGCCGAACAGCAGCGCCGCCCGGGCGACTTGGGGACCGACGGCCCGCTGCAGCATCCAGGTGGCGCCCCCGCCGGGATGCAGCCCCAACTTCTGGAAACGCGCGTCGAACAACGCGCCGGGCCCGGCGATTCGCACGTCGGCGGCCAATGCCAAGTTCAATCCCGCGCCGACTGCCGCGCCGTTGACCGCTGCGATGGTGGGCAGCGTGCAGCTACCCACGGCCATGAATCCGTCGTAGAGCCGCTGCAGCCCGGATTCTGCCCCTACGCTGCCCGCATCGCCCAGCGCGCTCAGGTCGGCGCCGGCGCAAAACGCTTTGCCCGCCCCGGTGACGACCACGGCATGCACGTCGGGATCGGCCTCGGCCTGTTTGACGGCGCCGCGCAGCAACGCCGACATCTCGCCTGTCACCGCATTGCGTCGATCCGGATCGTTGACGGTGATGACCGCGACGTGATCGGTCACGCTGAACAAGACGAGGTCGGATTGGGCCATCGGGCAAGCGTACTTCGCGCGTTTGCGGACCCGACTTGCCAAGGTTCTTTGGAGAATTCGCCAAGGCCTAGTTGTGATGCTGCGGGAGAACACCGAACAGCAACGGAAGGAGGCCCAATGGTCAACTCGCTGGGCAACATTAAGGTCATCCCCACGTCCTACGCGACCCGACTAGCGGCGGTCTCGTTGATTTTGGCGGCCGTGGTCGCACTGGGCGTCGTCCTCGCCCGACTCAACGCGCCATCGTCGGGCCAGTCGTGTTCGGTGCGACATGCCACCATGCAGGATGCGGATGGACGCACGATGTGGTGCGACCGGGCGATGATTGGACACCACAGCCTGGTCTGGCAATACAACTGGGTGTAAGCCCCGCATAACGAATGTAACGGCTGTTTAACGCGGACGTGACGCCTCAGTGGACACCATTGGTGTTGCTTACGAACACGTCAGGAGTTATCTATGAGTTCACAAAGGTCTTCCGGCGTCCGCAGCATCCTCACAAAGATGACGGTGGCGACCGTACTCGCCGCTGTACCCGCGGTCGGTCTGAGCATCCCCGTGCATGCGACGCCCACCGGTTCGCACCCCGCGGCGCCGCCATCCACCAATTCGCCACAGCCACCACCCCCACCGCCTCCGGGACCGCAGTCGGCCCCAAATTCTGACTGGAATTACGGTGCCGACGGCGGTGGCGGTGGCGGTGGCGGCGGCTGACCTTCGGCCTTCTTGCTTAATTAACGGCGTGCGCTCGTCGTGGCCTCAATAGGCCAAGTGGCACAACATTTTTCGTTTGCCGCCTAGGAACCCCGGGCGTGCGGTTCTCCCATGACGAACACATCCATGCTTGATGAACTGAAGGCGTGCACCGGTCGATCGGCCGGGGCGCTGATCCTGCGTGCCGGCCTGCTCATCCAGAATGCCCCACCGACTTCTGCCGACATGTGCGACGACGGCAGCGGTGGCCACCCGTCGGGGGTTGTGTGCACCGATCCCGCGCCGCCGCCGCAGGCAGCCGCGCCGGGCAATCCGCCGTGGCTCGGAGCGATTCAGCAGCGCGACCCGCAATTCGTCGAATCGTATACAGCGATGCGCGAGCGCATCCTGAGAGACGGCGCCATACCGGCCAAGTACAAGTTGCTCATGGGCATGATCACCGACACGATTGCCGCACATCCGGACGGTGTCAGGACGCTGGCCGACAACGCGCGCGCCGGCAGGTGCCTCAGAAGCCGAGATCACCGAGGCGGTTGAGGTCGGCTATCTGTATGGCGGCACCGCGTCGCTCGTGATGGGTGCCAACGCGTTCAAGGACGGCTAACCGCGACCGGATGCCGTCGGCTGCGTGGAACGGACCGGATCGCGTACGGTTACCGATCGGGGATTGATTACAGGAGGCGTCGTTGTTCGACATTTCTAGTCTCGCTGACGACGACCCTTTGGCCGACAAGGACGTCTGGGTCTACGAAGACGGCGCGATTGCCGTGGTGCACGGGCACCCAGACAGCCCGCTCAGCGTCAGCCAAGCAGCAATGCTTCGCGACGCACTCACCGCAGCGCTGTTAGCCCGCGACGTGATTCCATTTGAAAACAGTTGAGGCAGCGCGCAGCGCTCGCAGCGAAGGCCAATTGACGAGAGTTGCGATCAGGCCAAGACGAGGGCGGGAACGTCTGGCTTGTAGACCTTCTTGTTCTCGACCTTGAACAGGTCGACCATGTTGCCGCCCATCACCTTCCGCACGTCTTCCTCGTCGAGGCCGTGAGCTTCGAGGTCGTCGACCAGGTTGATCGGGTCGGATAGGCCCTCGGGATGCGGCCAGTCCGAGCCGAAGATAACCCGGTCGATGCCGCACAGATCGGCCATCTTCTTGAAGTCGTCCTCCCAGAAGGGTGCGACGTACACGCAGCGCTTGAACGCCGCGATCGGGTCCTCGGGGAATTCCTGCGGCATCTTCGAGTAGACGTCCTTGAATTGGTAGAAGAGGTAGGGCACCCACGACGCGCCGTTCTCAACCGAGAGGATGCGCAGATCGGGATTGCGGGTCAGCGCACCGTGGCACACCAGGGCCGCCATGGTGTCCTCGATGGGCCGCTTGCCCATTGCGACCATACGGAACGCGGTCGGTTTGAACGGCTTGTACTCGTCGCCGGGCTCCCAGTCGTTGAGGTACTCCGCGTAACCGCTGTCCGAGGCGTGCATCGACACCGGGATGCCGGCCTTGACGCAGGCGTCCCAGAACGGGTCAAACTCCGGCAGGCCGAAGGAGCGGCTGCCGCGGTAGCCGGGCACCGGCGCGGGACGGACCAGGACGGTCTTGGCGCCGCGCTCCAGGCACCACTCGAGTTCCTCCAGGGCACGGTCGATCTTGGCGAGGTTGATGACCGGTGTGGAGAAGATGCGGTCCTCGTAGTTGAACTGCCAGGTCTCATACATCCATTGGTTCAACCCGTGGATGATGTCCAGGATGGCGTCGGGGTCGTCCTTCAGGCGCTCCTCGACGAGGCTGGCCAGCGTGGGGAACATCAGCGTGTAGTCGAGGCCGAGTCCGTCGAGCACCTCCAGACGAGCCTCCGGGTTGCGGAACGCGGGGATGGCTTTCATCGGCTTGCCCATCACCTCGCGCATGCTCTTGCCGCCGCTGCCGTGGCGGAAGTATTCCTCCTGCGCGCCCGGCTTCGCGACCACCTCGAACGTCGGGTTGGGGATGTAGTCGCTGATGGTGTTGCGGACCACGATCTTCGTACGCCCGTGCACGTCGATGTAGTCGATGATGCCCTTGCGATGATCCGGCAGGAACTGCGTCAACGCTTCCCTGGGCTCATAGAAGTGGTTGTCGGCATCAAACACCGGGTAAGAAAGCTCGCGTGATGGCACTGTCGCCTCCTGGACGTCTCGATTGCGCGTAGTGGTAATGACATTACCAGCTCCAAGTGTAACGTCGCAAAACGCCCTCGATGCGGGTTGGCGCGGGGGCGGATGCGCAGGTCAGCGGTGTAGATCGGTGACCAGGACGCCACCCACGCAGAACTCGTAGATGTCGTTGCCGTCGATGGGGCGTCCGTTGAGTTCAACCCCGAGTGAGCGCAGCCGCATGGCGCCGAGAACCGATTGCATGATCAATGCGGAGCAGGTCTCGACCTCGAGTTGGTGCCGAAACGCGCCCTCGGCGATTCCGCGCTTCAGAATGTCTTGAATCAGGATGTGCAGGGGAGAAAGGACCCGCGCGTAGTCGCTGGGCAGCGACTCCGCGAGGTGGTCGTTGTAGAAGGTCAAACCACGATTTATGCTGTCCTGCTTCGACGATGAGGCCGGCGCTGTGATTCGCTCGATCAATTTCTGCAATGCGATTTGGCCGTCCAGTCCGTCGGTTTCCTCGCGCCAGCGCTGTGTCGACTCCGACATGATTCTGTCGATCAGGGTCAGCAGCAGCTCATCTTTGGATGAGAAGTGTTGGTAGAACGACCGCAGCGAGGTCTTCGACCGTTCGGCGACCTCGAGCACGGTGAAGTCGGTGCGTCCGGTCTCGCTGAGAATTGCCAGAGCGGACTTGATGAATCGGTTGACGCGGTCCTCGGTGTCCCGGCGAGCTTCGGTCTGCGGCCGCTCGCTCGATTTCGCCATTGCTCACCTCCTTACCGAGATACGCGGTCGGATGAGAATGACGTTACCGCACTTGGCCAGGAGCAGGCGCTACTGCCGCTAGTGTGTGCCGACCGACGTCTGAGTCATATCCTGGTCGTCGGCTCATGAGTTGGGGAGGAGCGCTAGTGAAGGTTATTGCGACACTCGCCGCTGGTGGCCTGCTTGGCCTGGCGTCACTGTGGGGCTCGCCTAACGCTCACGCCGACAGCGCCCGGGAGCAGCAGGCCTGCCAGCTGATGGACGATCCGGCGGGACCTCAAATGGGTTACACGCCAGCCGAATACGCGTTCATGCAGCTGCGCGCCACGATGTCGGCCCAAGGAGCGCGGGATGTCATGTCCCAGGCCGCTCAAGACTTGTGCCCGAATCACATCATCGACTTGCCGGCTAGCTGGCGGTAACGACGCAGCGGTTCAATGGATTTGGGTTGCTTTGCAGGTCACGCCCGCTTCTAGCTGCGCGCGCCGGGTCCGTCGACTACCAAGCCCGTGCAACCCAATCTGCAGCGGATCCGGTGAATGATCCTTCCGACCTGCTGTCCGTTAGACGAGTATTGATACCAGACCAAAGCGTCGGCCTGTCCCTGACATTTCCGGCATTTTTCAGTTTCACGTTTGTACATAATCGTGCTCCATCCGACCGAGCGGGGAATCGTGCAACGCTGGGCGACTTGAATTTAAGGTACCGCACCGTTATGCTCCCCGCACTTTGCCGCGCCGAGAAAGTTGGATCGTGTTCCAGCCGGTCAATGTATCCACGGTCAAGGCTCTGTAACGCCCAGATCGGCTGGGACAAAGTCCGATTCGACTAGTCAGTGAAGTCGATCCGCACCGATACGGGTGTCGTTTCGAGCGCCTTTACCAACCTGGCACCTAGTCGTCCGAACTTGCGACCGCGCGCGACAACATCGTCGTCTGGCCTGAATGTCGCCACTCCGTCATGCCAGTTATTCCCATGGCGGACACGGATATTCGGGTTGTCGACGATATTTCTACCCCAACCGGAGCGGGTGCCATGCTGACTGATCAGCCACGCCCCCTTGTTGTCGAACTGCGCCGACACGGGAACACGGCGCACCTGGCCGCTCTTGCGACCAATGGTCTCCAACTCGGTGGCCAGCGCGGTGCGGAGCCCCAGTCGGCTCAACACTTTTACCGTCGGGTTCATCAGATAACGGCCGACCGCACGTTCCCTGCGGAACTTCCGCAGTGTCCTGTCGTCGTTGGTGTTCGTCATTGTCATCTCCGTCGAATGTGTTCAGCCCGTTTGTTGTTAAACGCTAGTAGACCGATTGGTATAGTAGTAGACCGATTGGTATAGTTCAACCCGAAGTTTTCGATTCGAAAGGCGGCACTTCATGTCCGCGCGCGACGCACTGATCGCCAGTGCCACCGGATTGGTTTGCCGCAGGGGCGTCGCCGGCACGGGTCTCAACGCGCTGCTGGAGGACAGCGGAGTTGCGCGACGGACCGTCTACCTGAATTTCCCTGGCGGCAAAGAGGAACTCATTGCTGAAGCGACTCGCGTGGCCGGGCAGGCGTTGACCGCGTTAATCCAGTCACCCGACGATGGCGATGATCCGGCACAAGCGGTCCAGGCCTTCATCGACGCGTGGAAGGCTGCGCTCCGGGAGAGTCAGTCGCAAGCGGGTTGCCCCATCGTTGCCGCGATCCTGGGCCGCTCTGCCGCGCCGGCCGCCGCGCAGGTAGCCGTTGAAGCCGTTAATGACTGGCGGGCGATCCTCGCCGACCGCCTGGTCAGGTCTGGAGCTGATCGTGACACCGCAGCCTCTCTAGCGACCATGACTATCGCGGCCATCGAAGGCGCTGTCATCATTGCGCTCGCCTCGCAGTCGCCGGACGCCCTCGACGATGTTGCCCGTCACCTGATCGAACTGATCAAGCTGCATCTACCGAGCTGAACACGAGGCCGCGTACTTCCGGCTCGCCATCAACACAATTCGCGCCCGACAACTGCGTTAGAGGTGGCTCGCTACGAAAGTCGCGGCCTGACTGGGCATCCCGGACCCCGGGTAGGACAAGTGCACCGGCGAAAAGAGCTCGTCATGCGAAGGCAGCGCGAGGGCCCCGCCCGGCGTGCACACCGGATCGCCGGGCGCGCACAAGTCAATGGCCTTCGCTCCATACCACGTGCTGACCTCGCTGACTGGGGCTCCCAGATACCTGTCCGATGGATTGCCGAAGGTGGCAAGCGCAGCGACGTGAGCAGCCTCATCCGCCGTCAGTATGTCGGGGATCAAGCCCGCAATCGGCATTCGGGCGATGGTGGCCAGGTCTATCGCCATCGCGCCCAGCGAGTATCCACCGAGCACCAGTTTGGTGTTGGGACAGTTGGCAACCATCGACGTAACGTGAGCGTGCACATCGACGGCCCCGGCGGATGCGGACGGGGCGAAATCCTCGCCGGCGGGGTAGTTGACCGCATAGACCGCGACGGACCGACCCCCAACCTGCGAGCGCAGAGAATCGATAAATGCCTGTCCGACACCACCAACACCGGGCGGCTCGTTGGTGCCGCGGGCGAACGTCACGTCGACGTCTGGGCAGGGAGCAGCGGACGCGGGGGCACTATAGATCGGTGCGCTGAGCAGCGTCGCGTAGGTGGTCACCACTGCGGCCGTTAGCAATCGAGCGAACTGGCGTGCATTCACGTCCCCATGCTCACATATCGCGACCGACGGCCACCGTCCGTGTCACGCCAAAAACGAGGGACCGGGCGTTGGAACTTCTATCCGGCCCCTGGCCGTGGGAATGGCCTGGCATGCCGAGATGTTGAGCCGGGCATGACGCAAGAAGTACAGCTCAGCACCACTGATTGGGTGCGAGAGCAGACCGAACAAATTCTGGAACAGGGCACCACGGACGGCGTTCAGGTGTTAGAGCGGCCCATCGTCCTGTTCACGGTGATCGGCGCCAAAAGTGGCCTCAAGCGGTACGTGCCACTGATGCGCGTGGAAAAGGACGGGCGGTATGCGATGGTCGGCTCCATCGGGGGAGCCCCGAAGCACCCGACCTGGTATCACAACGTGAAGGCAAACCCGAATGTGACTGTGCAAGACGGGGATAAGGTCTTCGAGATGACGGCGCGCGAGGTCGATGGTGACGAGCGCGCGCACTGGTGGCAGACAGGGATCGAGGCCTACCCCCACTACGTCGAGCTGCAGGCGCTGACCGACAGGAAGATACCGGTCTTCGTCCTCGAATGAACCAGTAGATGCCAAAACGATGAAGCCCAGGGGTCTCCGCGGTCCCTGGGCTTCATCATCCATCGTCAACGCCGCGCGACGCGCCCCACGCCTGGCGGCTGCAGAAGCCTTTCCTGTTCGTAGGCTTGGCTGGCTGTTTTCAGCTGCTCAAGGCTGTCGGGTGTCCGGAACTGGGACAACAGTTCGAGGAGAGCGTTGGCGATATCACGGGCCTTCAATACCAGCGGTTCGCTCGGGTGTACCTCTAGTGAGAAGCGGAACGCGGCGGTTCTCAGCGCCGCCAGCTCCTCGTCACCGGTAGCCACGAGACGGCTTAACCAGTGCTCACCGAGAAACCAAAAGGCCTGTACAGCGAGGTCGTCGGCGCGTTCGAGTGGATGACTCATTCTAGGTATTCGTAGCTCTGTGGCTCTACGGATGGGGTGATTCACCTCACCATCACTCGAACTTGTCAATCCAATTTTGGCTGAGCCACCAATTATGTTGTGGGAGAACGAAATTACCTGACCACTATCAGGTCGCCACGATCCCCAGATAGCGTTGCCCGGTTCCGGCCTCTAGTACCTGCCGCTGCTCCAGCAGCATCACGCAGCGCAGGGCCAGGTCGAACGATCGGTAGCAGTAATGCGCGATGAGTGCCAGGTGCTTGAGCTGCTCGTCGCTCAGCGAATCTGGATCAGTGAAGTCGCGCACGTAGACGATGTCAGCCTCGAGGAGTTGGTTGAAGGGCTGGCGAGGGTCCACGCAGGGCGCTATCGGCCATAGCTTGATCGCGGCGAAGCAGTGCGGAAGGAATCCCTGGCTGCGGAGCTCCAAGTCGATGTCGCCCAGTGTTGGCTGACCTTTGTACAGGGTCACGAAAGAGATCTCGGTCTGGATTGCCACCGTCTCCGACAGCTTCGCCTTCCCCCCTTGGAAGACCGCGAGCTCACTGCCTTGGACATCGATCTTCAAGAAGTCGATGTGTTGAATCTCGGAGATGTCATCGAGCCTGCGGGATTGCACGGGCACGCGTTCAATCACTTGCGCGAGCGGCTTGAGGAATGCGAAAAGGTTCACGACTGCCGGGTCCGGTTCGAACAGGCTGGTCATTCCGGATCCGCGACAGATGTTGAGCGTGTGCGCGCCGCCATCACCCACGGTGTAGGGGAGATAACGCTCCTGAGGTCCTTGGTCTCTCTGCAGTTCGAGCAGTGCCTGGTGCTGAGGCTCAAATCCCGTCACTCGACATAACCCTGCGGCAAGCATTGGCCGGTAAGGCAGCGGTTCGCGATCAATCGGATTCGCCCCGACGTCTACTACGTCGGTAATGCGATGCGGCTCCACAAGGTTCCAGAACTCGGCGATCTTGGATACGTCATCTGGAATGTCCGCCGCGACCATCACATCAAGGTATCGCGTGGTTGCCGCCACATCGTCTCCGTCGAACCGCAACCACCTCTTGCAGCCCGACGAGCGACAAATGGGAGGCAACAGTGCCCCCGGCACGACTCGAACGTGCGACCTAGGGATTAGAAGGCCCTTGCTCTATCCACCTGAGCTACGGAGGCAATGTGCAGGTCAGTCTATCCAACAGTGCGCCCTGAGCCGATTCGCCGCCGCGCCGCGCCCGAAAAACCTTCGCGTGCGCCAATTATCGGTTATGGTGAGCCTCTCGACACACGTACAACATCGGCTGGTAAACAGCCGTTAACCGCAACGAGGCGTGTGCATAGCGTCGAGGGATGGCGTTGTAATGAGCGTGGTCATGAGCATGACTTCGCGGTACGCGCGGGCGGGTGCCCAAGCGCTGCGAATGGCATCCGATGCCAGAGAAACCTACCGGGCCGGCGCACTCCTGCTGCGTGGTTCGCCGTCCGCAGCGGGCTGGTTTGCCGGCTGGCTGGCCACGGAATTTCCCCCGCATGTGGTGACCGGGCACGCGTTGTCCCGGGTGTCGCGCCCGTCCATCGGCCGGGTCGGCCAGACCTGGGCCGCGCAGCGCGCCGATCAAGCCCTGACCGCTGCCCTGGTGGAATCCTTCGGGCAGGACTTCGGCGATCTGGTCTCCCATCCCACCTGCGAGGAATCCGAATGTGCGCCCCGCAGCGGATTCCTCAACCGGCCTGGGCCACATCGTCGGTACGCGGCGCAAACCTCCGACATCTCTTACGGTCCGGGCGGGCGTGACAACCTGCTCGACATTTGGCGACGTCATGACATGGCACCGGGCCGCCGCGCGCCGGTGCTCATCCAGGTCCCCGGCGGGGCGTGGGCCATCAACGGCAAACGCGGCCAGGCTTACACGTTGATGACCCGGATGGCCGAACTCGGCTGGATCTGCGTATCGATCGACTACAGCAAGAGCCCGCGGAGCACTTTTCCGGCGCACCTCATCGACGTGAAGCGGGCAATCGCATGGGTTCGCGAGAACATCGCCGACTACGGTGGCGACCCTGACTTCATCGCCATCACCGGCGGCTCTGCGGGTGGGCATCTGGCGTCGTTGGCCGCGCTCACGCCCAACGACCCGACATTTCAGCCCGGGTTCGAAGACGCCGACACGACCGTCCAGGCCGCAGTGCCCTATTACGGCGTCTACGACTTCACCAATGCCGAGATCATGCACGAGTTGATGCTGCCGTTCCTCGAGCAGTTCGTCATGCGAGCGCGCTACGCCGAGAAGCCCGAACGGTTCGACGCGGCGTCGCCGATCTCCTACGTGCACAACCAAGCACCGCCGTTCTTCGTGCTGCACGGTGAGAAAGACGAGCTGGTTCCATGCTCCCAGGCCCGGACCTTCTGCGCGGCCATGCGCGACGCCGGAGCCCCCACAGTGGCTTACGCCGAGCTGGCCAATGCCCACCACGCTTTCGACATCCTCTCTACGGTGCGATCGCGGCTGGCCGCCAACGCAGTCGCCGACTTCCTGGGGATCGTTTACGGGCAGCGCGAAAGCTCGCTTATCGATTTGTGGCCGCTCTCGGCCGACGTCGGCTAGCTCAAGCGCAGACCAACTACCTGCCACAACGGTTCATGCGCCGGAGCGCAGCACCTGTCTTAGCGACCGAATCGTGCCTTTCACCAGCGCGTCAACCCGACTAGCGTTGGTGGGGCAATTGGGGCGGCGAGGCCGAGGCAGGAGGCTTGATCAGCGGTGACACCGTTGTCGCAGCGAGTTGATGACCGTGGCTGAGCCCGTCGTGGCCGGTGGATTGTCCGACGAGCTTGGACCAGTCGACTATCTGCTGCATCGCGGTGAAGCCAATCCCCGGACCCGGTCCGGGATCATGGCGCTGGAACTTTTGGACAGCACGCCGAACTGGGAAAGGTTCCGGACCCGGTTCGAGAATGCCTCCCGCAAGGTGTTGCGGTTACGGCAGAAAGTCGTCGTGCCCACGCTGCCGACGACCCACCCGCGCTGGGTCGTGGACCCCGATTTCAACCTGGACTTCCATGTTCGGCGGGTACGCGTGTCCGAACCCGGCACGCTGCGTGAGGTATTCGACCTCGCCGAGCTGATCCTGCAGTCACCGCTGGACATCTCCCGGCCGCTATGGACGGCCACCCTGGTCGAAGGCTTGCCCGACGGCAAGGCCGCGACGTTGCTGCACGTCAGTCACGCGGTCACCGACGGCGTCGGCGGAGTCGAGATGTTCGCCGAAATCTACGACCTGGAGCGCGAACCACCGGCCCGACCGCCGCCGCCGCTGCCCGTCCCGCAGGATCTCTCGCCCAACGACTTGATGCGCCAAGGCTTCAATCGCCTGCCCATCGCCGTCGTCGGCAGCGCCCTGAACGCGGTGTCGGGGGCGGTATCGACGGCCGGGCGGGCGCTGCTGGAACCGGTGTCCACGGTTTCGGGGATCGTCGGTTACGCGGTCTCGGGTGTGCGGGTGATCAACCGGGCCGCCGAGCCGTCGCCGCTGCTGCGCCGGCGCAGTCTGGCCACCCGTTCCGAGGCGATCGACATCCCGCTCTCCGACCTGCACAAGGCCGCCAAAGCCGGTGGGGGATCGATCAACGACGCGTACCTCGCGGGTCTGTGTGGTGCTTTGCGGCGCTATCACGAGGCGCTCGGTGTGCCAATCGCCACGCTGCCGATGGCGGTGCCGGTGAGTCTGCGGGCCGACGCCGATAACGCCGGCGGCAACCGGTTCACCGGCGTCAACCTGGCGGCGCCCATCGGCACCATCGACCCGGTTTCCCGGATAAAGAAGATCCGGGCGCAGATGACCCAGCGCCGTGACGAGCCCGCAATGAACATCATCGGCTCGCTGGCGCCGGTGCTCAGTGTGCTGCCGACAAGCGTGTTGGAGGGGATCACCGGCTCGGTTATCGGCTCCGATGTGCAGGCCAGCAATGTCCCGGTTTATCCCGGAGACACTTACATCGCCGGCGCAAAGGTCTTGCGGCAGTATGGCATCGGCCCGCTACCTGGTGTGGCGATGATGGTGGTGCTGATTTCCCGGGGCGGGTGGTGCACCATCACCGTGCGCTACGACCGGGCGTCCGTGCGAAACGAAGCGTTGTTCGCCCAGTGCCTGCTACAAGGCTTCGACGAAATCCTCGCGCTGGCCGGCGATCCCCCACCGCGTGCGGTGCCCGCTTCCTTTGTTGCACAAGCAGATTCGGAGTCGCGATCGGTGTCAGGTTCATGAGCGCCGCTGACGAAGCAGCAACGCCACCAAAGGATTTGCGGCTGCCCGGCTCGGTCGCTGAAATTCTCGCCAGCGCGCCAGGGCCCAAGGTCGGTGCGTTTTTCGACCTGGACGGGACCTTGGTCGCGGGGTTTACCGCGGTCATCCTCACCCAGGAGCGGTTGCGGAAACGCGACATGGGCGTGGGCGAGCTGCTCAGCATGGTGCAGGCCGGTCTGAACCACAGACTGGGGCGCCTCGAGTTCGAAGACCTCATCGGTAAGGCGGCCTCGGCACTCGCCGGGCGACTGATAGATGACTTGGAGGAGATCGGCGAGCGGCTGTTCGTGCAGAGGATCGAATCCCGGATCTACCCGGAGATGCGCGAGCTGGTGCGGGCCCACGTGGCGCGCGGCCACACCGTGGTGCTCAGCTCGTCGGCACTGACCATCCAGGTCAATCCGGTGGCCCGCTTCCTCGGCATCGTGAACACGCTCACCAACCAGTTCGTGACCAATGAAGACGGGCTGCTCACCGGCAAGATCGTCGAGCCGATCTTGTGGGGGCCGGGCAAAGCTGCTGCGGTACAACATTTTTCGTCTGAGAACGGCATCGACCTCAAGGACAGCTACTTCTACGCCGACGGTGACGAAGACGTCGCCTTGATGTACCTGGTCGGCAATCCACGGCCCACCAACCCCGAAGGCAAGATGGCCGCCGTCGCCAAGCGCCGCGGCTGGCCGGTCCTGAAATTCAGCAGCCGCGGCACGGTCGGCATCCGCCGGCAGGTTCGCACAATCGCCGGGTTGGGTTCGATGCTCCCGGTCGGGGCCGGCGCGGTGGCGATGGGTGTGCTGACGGGTAGTCGACGGCGCGGCGCCAATTTCTTTACCTCCAACTTTTCCCAGCTGGTACTGGCGACCACGGGAGTGCATCTGAATGTCATCGGACGAGAGAACCTGACCGCGCAGCGTCCGGCCGTCTTTATCTACAACCACCGCAATCAGGTTGACCCGGTTATCGCCGGTGCGCTGGTCAGCGACAACTGGGTCGCGGTGGCCAAGAAGGAACTGCAAAAGAATCCCATCATGGCCCTGCTCGGCAAGGCGTTGGACGGTGTGTTTATTGACCGCGATGACCCGGAAGCCGCGCTGGAGACGATGCGAACGGTCGAAGATCGAGCCAAGAACGGACTATCGATTCTGATGGCCCCGGAAGGCACCCGGCTAGACACCACCGAGGTCGGGCCCTTCAAAAAGGGGCCGTTCCGGCTGGCGATGGCGGCGGGGATTCCGATCGTCCCCATCGTCATCCGTAATGCGGAGTTTGTCGCCGCCCGCAACTCCGCCACGATAAATCCAGGTACGGTTGACGTCGCGGTGTTTCCGCCGATTTCGTTGCAGGACTGGACAGTTGAGACGCTGCCGGAGCATATTGCCGAGGTGCGCCAACTGTATCTGGACACGCTGGCCAATTGGCCCGTCGATGAGCTTCCCCAAGTCGATCTGTATGCCGAGAAAAAGGCGGCCGCGAAAGCGCGGGCCAAGCCGGCTGCCAAAGCCGCCGCGAAGAAGGCCCCGGCCAAGCCGGCTGCCAAAGCCGCCGCGAAGAAGGCCCCGGCCAAGAAGGCCGCCGCTAAGAAGGCCGCGACCAAGAAGGCTGCGACCAAGACAGCTGCCAAAGCCAAGTCGGTGGCCAAAAAGACTCCGGCCCAGGCGAATCCGAACTCATCCGAGATCGCTGAGCCGATGACCGCTCGGCCCGAAGGACACAAGTGATCCAACCGGCCGCAGATACCAGCGCGGTGCTGACCGCGCAAGACGCGCTGGTATTGGCGTCCATGGACTCCGACGTCGAAACGCAGCTGGTGATGGATTGGCTGGAGCGGCAGCGGGCGCGCAATCCGGGTGCCAAGTTCGACGTACTGAAACTACCGTCGGGCGATGAGGCGGTAGCGCCGCTCGTCGAGCAGCTCGAGTCTGCCGAAGATCGTTCGATCGTGCCGGTGCGGGTGTTCTGGCTGCCTTCCCCGGATCGCGGCAGACTCGCCAAGCTGGTCGGGCTGCTGCCGAGCCGAGATCCCTACCACCCCAACCAACGTCAGCAGGGTCTCATCGTGCGTGATGATCCGCGTCGCGCCCGGGTGGTGGCCGGCGAGGCGGCCAAGATATCCGCACTCCGCCAGCAGTGGCGCGACACCACCGTCGGCGAAAACCAAAGCGATTTAGCCCACTTCGTGGTGCGCCGCGCCATCTTGGCGATGGAGCGTGCCGAGTACCGCATCCTCGGACCCCAGTACAAGTCCCCGCGGTTGGTGAAGCCAGAGATCCTGGCATCGGCCCGTTTTCGCGCCGGCCTGGCGAAGATCCCGGGCGCAACCGTTGACGAAGCCGGCGAGATGCTCGACGAACTGGCCACCGGCTGGAGCAGAGCATCCGTCGACCTGGTCTCCGTCCTGGGCCGGCTGATCAGCCGCGGCTTCGAACCCGAGATCGACTACGACGAATATCAAATTGCGGCGGTGCGTGCCGGGCTGGAAGTTCATCCGGCCGTGCTGCTGTTCTCGCACCGGTCCTACATCGACGGCGCGGTGGTACCCGTTGCGATGCAGGAGAACCGGCTACCGCCGGTGCACGTATTCGCCGGCATCAACTTGTCGTTCGGGTTGATGGGGCCGCTGCTGCGTCGTTCCGGTGTCATCTTCATCCGCCGCAACGTCGCCGACAACCCGCTCTACAAATACGTCCTGCGCGAATACGTCGGCTACATCGTCGAAAAGCGTTTCAATCTGAGCTGGTCCATCGAGGGCACCCGCTCGCGCACCGGCAAGATGCTGCCACCCAAGCTCGGTCTGATGAGCTACGTGGCCGACGCTTACCTGGATGGCCGCAGCGAAGACATTCTGCTGCAACCGGTATCGATAAGCTTCGATCAACTGCACGAGACCGCCGAGTACGCCGACTACGCCCGCGGCGGCGAAAAGACACCCGAGGGCATCGGCTGGCTGTACAATTTCATCAAGGCCCAGGGTGAACGTAACTACGGCAAGATCTATGTCCGCTTCCCGGAAGCGGTTTCGATGCGGCAGTATCTCGGCCTTCAGCACGGCCCGCTGGTCGGAGATAATGACGCTAAAAGACTTGCGCTGCAGAAGATGTCGTTCGAAGTCGCGTGGCGGATTCTGCGCTCGACACCGGTGACGGCGACGGGCTTGGTGTGTGCCCTGCTACTCACCACCCACGGCGCGGCGCTCACCCTCCAGCAGCTGCACCACACCTTGCAGGACTCGCTCGATTACCTTGAGCGCAAACAAACCCCAATGTCGACGAGTGCACTGCGGCTGCGCACCCGCGACGGCGTGCGTGCGGCAGTCGACGCATTGTCGAACGGACACCCGATCACCCGTGTCGACAGTGGGCGAGAGGCGGTGTGGCGCATCGCACCCGACGATGAGCTTGCTGCGGCGTTCTACCGGAACTCGGTCATTCATGCCTTCCTGGAGACCTCGATTGTCGAACTGGCGCTGGCGCACGTCAGGAATAAAACCGATGCGCAAGGCGATCGCATGGAGGCCTTCTGGACTCAGGCGATGCGGTTGCGCGATCTGCTGAAATTTGATTTCTATTTCGCTGACTCGGCGGCGTTCCGGCACAACATCGCCGAAGAGATGGCATGGCACGACGACTGGCAGGCCCACGTCGCCGCGGGTGGCGAAGAGATCGACGCCATGCTGTTTGCCAAGCGCCCGTTGATGTCGGATGCGATGTTGCGGGTGTTCTTCGAGGCGTATGAGATTGTCGCCGACGTATTGCGCGATGCGCCGGCGGATATCGGCGAGAAGGAGCTGACCGAGCTGGCCCTCGGGATCGGCCAGCAGTACGTGGCCCAAACGCGGGTCCGCAGCAGCGAGTCGGTATCGACCCTGTTGTTCGGCACCGCGCGCCAGGTTGTCGTCGACCAAAAGCTGATCGCCCCCACTGAAGATCTCGACGAACGCCGGGTCGCTTTCCGGCGGGAATTGCGCGCAATTGTGCGAGATTGCGAATATGTCGGGCGCATCGCGCGCAATCAGTTCGTCGCCCGCGAATTCAAAGCCCGCCAAGTTCGCCCAGCCACGCAAGCCGGGTAGTGGGGGCGCTCCGGGGACCCGCTCATACCCTGGACGCATGACGGTTGACCAGTCGGCGGGCAAAACGCGTGCGCTGGTGTGGCCGCTGCTCACCGGCGTCGCCGTGCTGGCCGGCTGCACAGCAGCCGGAATCGGGGCGCTGTCACTGGCCGAAACGCTGACCGCCACCGGATTGCCTGACCCGGGGCCGGCGACCACGCTGGGTCTGCCATTTGTCCGGGCGGCGGGCGAGATTGCGGCTGTACTGGCTGTGGGTTCGTTTCTGTTCGCAGCGTTTCTGGTGCCACCGCAGAAGACCGGGGTGCTCGACGCGGGCGGATATCGGGCGCTTCGGGTGGGCACGGTGGCTTCGGGCGTGTGGGCGGTGTGCGCGGCCCTGTTGATCCCGCTGACCATCTCAGATGTGTCGGGTCACCCGTTGGCCGAACACCTCAATCCGGTGACGATCTGGACCCTGGCCGACCTGATCAACACCGCCTCCGCATGGCGCTGGACCGCGGTGCTGGCCGCGCTGGTGACGCTGGCAAGTTTGGCCGTGCTGCGCTGGTCATGGACGCCGCTGCTATTTGCCGGGTCATTGATCACCCTGATTCCGCTGGGACTGACCGGCCACTCGTCGGCCGGCGGCGCACACGACCTGGCCACCAACAGCCTGCTGATCCACCTCGTCGCGGCCAGCCTGTGGGCCGGTGGTCTGCTGGCTCTGCTGGCCCACGCGCTGCGCGGCGGTGATTACCTTCCCCTGGCGGCCCGGCGCTTCTCCGCGATCGCGTTGTGGTGCTGGGTCGCGATGGCGCTCAGCGGAGGGGTCAACGCACTGGTCCGGATGTTGCCGTCCGACCTGCTGACCACTGCGTATGGGCGGCTGGTGCTAGCCAAGTTCGTGGCGCTGTGTGCGCTCGGCATCCTCGGCTGGCGCCAGCGGCGCGCCGGAGTGGTTGCGTTGCAAGCAGATCCACCCTTACCCGAGGCCCGCGGCATCTTGATCCGGCTGGCGCTGATCGAGGCGGCCGTCTT
>Ga0187879_10001199_pt1 | contig 17733 bp, 18 predicted proteins | sample June2016WEW_19_1_FD_132423 | JGI IMG/M metagenome (GOLD analysis project Ga0187879, IMG submission 132423) | Peatland microbial communities from SPRUCE experiment site at the Marcell Experimental Forest, Minnesota, USA - June2016WEW_19_10 | ecosystem: Environmental > Terrestrial > Soil >... | reverse complement strand
GCGGCCTGGTGCGCGCGAATCCGATGGTCATCGAGACCGACGCCGGGCTCAAGACGGTCGCGCTGCGGCTCGAAGGCCGGCGCGTCGTCCGCGCAACGGTCGACATGGGCGAGCCGATTCTCGAGGGCCGCGATATTCCTGTCGAAGCCGACGGCCGCATAATCGACTACCCGCTCGAGGTCGGCGGCCGGCGCGAATCGATCACGGCGGTCTCGATGGGCAATCCGCATTGCGTCGTGTTCGTCGCCGATGACGGCGTATTCAAGTTGCAGGATCGTGATTTCGCCGAGCTGGGCCGCAAGTTTGAGCATCATCCGTTCTTTCCCCGCCGCGTAAATACCGAGTTCATCAGCGCCGTCTCGCGCCGCAATCTCAGGATGCGCGTGTGGGAGCGCGGCTCGGGCGAGACTTGGGCCTGCGGCACCGGAGCATGCGCGGCACTGGTCGCGGCGGTTCTGACAAATCACTCCGAGCGGACCGCGACGGTAGAGTTGCGCGGCGGCAATCTTGAAATCGAATGGCGCGCCGACGGAGCCGACGCGAATCACGTTTTCATGACCGGCGACGCCGTCGAGGTTTTTCGTGGCGAGGTCGAACTGGGCGCGGACGAGATGGTCCCGGTGAGTTGAATAAAGCGGGAGGCTTCGAGCGATGTTCAATGGCGCACTGACTGCTCTCGTAACTCCGTTTCGCGATGGCGAGGTGGACGCGCCGGCGTTGCGCGACCTTATCGAATGGCAGATTCAGAGCGGAATCGACGGGCTCGTCCCGTGCGGCTCGACCGGCGAATCAGCCACGCTCACGCACGCCGAGCATGACAACGTAATCAAGCTCACGATCGAGCAGGCGCGAAAGCGCGTCCCGGTAATCGCGGGCACCGGCTCGAACTCGACTGCGGAAGCGATTCGGCTGACCGCGGCCGCGCGCGAAATGGGCGCGGACGGCGCGCTGTTGCTGTCGCCCTATTACAACAAACCCACCCAGGACGGCATCTTCAGGCACTACAAGATGATCGCGGCGAGCGTGGATATCCCGCTGTTCGTGTACAACATCCCCGGTCGCACCGCCTCGAACATCGCGCCCGAGACTTTTGCGCGACTCAGCGAAATCAAGAACATCGTTGGCATCAAGGAAGCGTCGGGCTCGATGGATCAGTCCTCCGACATCTTAAAGCTGTGCGGCGACCGGCTCGCGATTTTTTCCGGCGACGACGGCTTGACGCTGCCGCTGATCGCGCTTGGCGCCAAGGGTGTGATCTCGACGTGCGGCAACGCAGTTCCGCGCGAGATGCACGATCTTGCGGTCGCCGCGCTCGGAGGTGATTTCGTCAACGCGCGCAAGATCCATTACCGATTGCTGCCGCTGATGCGTGGGCTGTTCGTCGAAACGAATCCGATTCCCGTCAAGCAGGCGCTCGCGTTCATGGGCAAGTGCGCCAACGAGTTGCGGATGCCGTTGGTAACGATGACCGCGGGCCCCGCGGAGAAGTTGCGCATCGCGATGAAGGAACTCCGCCTCGTCTGATCGCTAATTGGTCGCAGTCGCGCATTAATCGCAGGAGAACAAAATGGCTCCGGCATGGCTTGCCTTCTTCGATGCACTCTTGGCGCTCTCGCTGATCGCCGCGGGAATCATCGGCGCGCACTTCTACTTGATCGAGCCGTTCATGGGTTTCCAGTTGTTCGCGCTCGGGTTTCTGCTGAGCATCATGGGATCGCTAATCGGGTTCCTCGCCATTTTCATGACGCGCAAGCCTCAACTGCGAGCCGGGCGCAATCGGGCATTAGTCGGCACGGTGATTTGCCTGCTGATCGCTTTGCCGTTGATCGTGACCGTGCTGCGCAGCTCAAAGTATCCACCCATCAACGACATCACGACCGATTTCGATAATCCGCCCGAGTTCGTTTTTGCCCAGAAGCTGCAGCATGAAGCGGGACGCGACATGAAATACGACAAGGCGAAGTACGCGGACAGGCAGCAGGCGGGTTACGGCCCGATCGGTCCGATCAAGGAGCGCCTCGAACCGTCGGCGGAATTCGAGCGCGTAACGGAGGTCGCCCAAGGGGTGCCTGCGTGGAAGATTACCTATTCCGATCCGTCCAGGAATACACTCGAGGTGGTTGCGACATCAAAGCTGTTCCACTTCCACGACGATGTCGTGATCGAGATTCGACCGACTCCCGACGGCGAAAGCCTGATCGAGATGCGCTCGAAATCGCGCGACGGGATCGGCGATTTCGGCGTCAACGCCACGCGTATCCGGCGTTTCTTCGATCGCGTCGCACTCGCCCGCGGCAAGGTCAACCCTCAAGAGGAACTGCCGTAAGGGCGCGAACGAATCTGCGCTATTGCTTGAGCGCGCGAATCGTCCGCATCACGGCGGCGTTGCGATCTTCATTGACCGGATTCGTGAACACGATCGCAGTGCCAATTCCCGGCGCGCACAGCTCCTGGATTCGCTCGCGAACGCGCGCTTCCGAGCCGACCAGCAGGGTCGCATCGATCAGCTGGTCGCTTACCGCCTTGATCGCCGCGTCGCCGTCCCGCCCCGCTGCGCGAATAGCCGCGATTTCCCGCTCGAATCCCGAATGCGCCATCATGTTGCCGTAAAACTTGAGCGCGCCGTAGCGTGACAGGAGCTTGCGCGCGGGACGACGCGCGGCTTCGAGATCGTCCGAAATAAACGCAGTGGCGAATAGCGCGGCCTCGATCTGTTTGGGATCGCGGCCGCCGATCTGTGCGCCCTCGGCCAACTCGCCGAGCGCTTCCTTGACCCGCGCCGGCGGAAAGAAGTTGAAAATGACGCCGTCTCCGATCTCGCCCGCCAGCTTCACCATTGGGCGCGATACCCCCGCCAGATAAAGTGGCAGCTTCGCGCTGACGCGCGGCCCGGTCTTGCCCCCCTCGAGCGCGGCGCGAACCGTCTTCACCGTTTCGCGCATCCTGGTCAGCGGTATTCCCATGTCGATTCCCAGCGCGGAATTGCTCTCGCGATGGCCTGTGCCGAGACCGAGGATAAATCGTCCGCCGGTGAATTCCTGGACCGCGGCGGCTTCATTGGCGAGCAGATTAGGATGGCGCAGATAGATATTCGTGATCGCGGTGCCGAGTTTGATTCGCTTGGTGTGAAGTCCGAGCCCAAGCGAGCACGCAATCGAGTCGTTGTTTGCCTCGGTCAAGAAGACGCCCGAAAAGCCCGCGTCCTCCGCCGCCCGCGACCATTCGATCAGGCGAGCCGGCGGGCTGTCGGGAAGTATTGTGAATGCGAGTGCGGGTTTGGCCATGATGAATTTCCCTTTCGTGTTACTTGAGGCGACACTTTCATCAAGCGGCAGTTTCCGTCAACCCGTGTGCCCGCCGGAACCGGGGCGTTGTGCCGCCGAGCCCGGGATTAGTCGCGTCCGCTGGACTTTTCAGGCGCTCCCATCTACAGATATGCCCATCGCCAACGATGCGGCCGTTTTTCCCGGGTCACATCTCAACCTGGAGGACGAATGCGATGAAACGAATTGCTGTGGCATTGATCGCGACCAGTATGCTGATGACCGCGGTGAGTGCGGGATTCGCAAAAGATCTTTCTTCGGCCGGGATAGAAGAGGCGTTCATTGATGCGGTCGGGACCTGCGGTCCGTCGAGCAACGTCGCGGGCTCGCTCGGCAAGAGTGACGATCCGCAGGTTAAGATTGCGCTGCGCAACGCGTTGATTACTGAAGCTGCCGACGACGCCGCCGCGGTCGCGGGCTCCAACAAGGCGCACAGCGACTGCATCAGGAAGGATCTCACCTCGCGCGGACTGTCTGACAACGATATGGCCGCGCTGCCTTATTGCGTTAAGCACGACTGGCCGGATCCGTTTACCAGCCTCGGCGTGTGCGTGAAGAGTCACAGCCGGCTCGAGGCCGCGATGAAGAAGTAGTCGCGCACATAGCTTGCTGAATGACGATTCGAACATCGGCGCGCTCCATCGCGGAGCGCGCCGATGCCGTCTAGTCCACCGCGCGCGTCGTGGTTTCCCGCCGCGCTGACAACTGATAGTTGATCTCCGATGCCTGCCGAGCTTTGTCGCCGCCGATTCTCCGGAACCGTGCCTGCGGTAGGTGGACTCATCGCGGTAGTCGCATTTGCATCACTTGTCGTTGGATGTTCGAGCGAAGTACCCGATCCGGCGTTCACTACGGCGATCCTCGCGACGAGTCAGACGGCTCCCGCCAAGCCCGTTGTCAGTCGGCCGTATCGCCGGCGCTTTCGCCATAATGTCGCGACGTTGATTCCCTGCCTCCTTCCACCCCGCCTTGGGTGGCGATGCCACTCCAGCTATGATCGGCTTCTCTGGACAGAGCTATGATCGCAATCGTCGATTACAAAGCCGGCAACCTCACCAGCGTTCAGCGCGCACTCGAATTCCTCGGCCATCAATCCGAGATTACCGATCGCCCTGAGCGCATCGTCGCCGCCGATCGCGTAATACTGCCGGGAGTCGGAGCCGCCGGCGCCACGATGGAAAATCTGCGCGCACTCGGACTCGTCGAAGTTCTCCGCGACGGCGTAGCCCGCGCCGGCAAACCATTCCTGGGCATCTGCATCGGCATCCAGGTGCTGCTCGACCGCAGCGAAGAGGACGATGCCGATTGCCTCGGCATCATCGCCGGCCGCGTCGCGCGCTATCCGCGCTCGATTGACGGCCGTCCCCTCAAGGTTCCGCAAATCGGATGGAACCGCGTGCGCCAGACGCGCCCTCATCGAGTCTTCGCCGGCGTGCCCGACAACACTCACTTCTATTTCGTCAATTCGTATTATCCGATTCCCGACGACCCCTCGATGGCGATTGCCGCTTCCGACTACGGCATTCCGTTCACCGCGGCCGTCGCGCGCGACAACGTGCTCGCGACTCAATTTCATCTCGAAAAGAGCGGTGCGGCCGGCCTCAAACTGCTCGACAACTTCTGCCGGCTGAAGTGATGACGATGCTCGCGAAACGAATCATCCCATGCCTCGATGTCCGTGACGGGAAAGTCACCAAGGGCGTGCGCTTCCTTAAGAACGTCGACGTGGGCGATCCGGTCGCGATGGCGCGCTACTACTACAATGAGGGCGCCGACGAGATCGTCTTCTACGACATCACCGCATCCAACGAGCGCCGCGGCATCATGCTCGACGTGGTGCGCGCGGTCGCGCGCGAAATTTTCATTCCCTTCAGTGTCGGCGGCGGGCTTCGCACCCTCGAAGACATGCGCGCCGTCCTGCTCGCGGGTGCCGAGAAAGTCTCGATCGATTCCGGCGCGGTTCGTAATCCCGCGCTTATCTCCGAGGGCGCGCGCGCGTTCGGCAGCCAATGCGTAGTGCTCTCGATGCAAGTGAAAAAAACCGGCGCTCGTGCTGACGTGCCGACCGGTTACGAGGTTGTGATCGACGGCGGACGCCGGCCCACCGGCCGCGACGCGCTGGCATGGTCGCTCGATGGCGAGCGGCTTGGCGCCGGTGAGTTGTGCATCAACTCGATCGATCGCGACGGCACCAAGCTCGGTTACGATCTCGAGATCACGCGCCGCATCAGCGAAGCCGTTTCGATCCCCGTGATCGCGTCCGGCGGCGCTGGCGAACCCGCTCATCTGCGCGACGCGTTCACCGCCGGCCTCGCCGACGCCGCTATCGTCGCATCCATCGTTCATTATGGAGAGCATCCTATCCCCGCGCTGAAGTCATATCTCAAACGCAACGGCGTCGAGATTCGCGACGCCGTCACGGTTGACTTGGCCCCACCATGAAAATTGCCTTCGTAGTTTCGGAGTTCAACTCCGAAGTGACCACGCCGATGGAGCAGTGCGCGCGTCGCCACGCCGAGTCGCTCGGAGTCGAGGTCGCGCGCGTGGTCCGCGTTCCCGGCGTGTACGACATGGCCCCGGTCGTAAAAGCTCTGCTGAAGCGCAAGGAAATCGACGGCGTGGTGATGATCGGCGCGGTGATCAAGGGTGAGACCAATCACGACGAGCTGATCGCGCATGCGGTCGCCGGCGCCGGCATCCAGCTCTCGATCGAGTTTGACAAGCCGGTCGGTCTCGCCATTACCGGCCCCGGCATGACTGACGATCAGGCCGTCGCGCGAATCGACAACGCCAAAAACGGCGTCGAGGCGGTGGTCCGCGTCGCTCGCGCGCTCAAGGAACTTCGCGGTTAGCTCCCGGGCGCTCCACAGGTGTTGAGAAACCGCGCCGCCCCTCGTTGAGAGCATGCGCCCGACTCCCTATACTCTTCGACGTTGGGATTGAAGATGGTAGAGGCGGGCGGCGGGGACAAAACTTTTTCCACGCGCACGGCTGCGAGAATTCTCGCGGTCACTCCCGAGCGTATTCGCTACTGGGTCAAGCGCAATCTGGTGCGTCCGCTGAATTCAGGCGGCCGCAAGTATCGTTTCGCGTTTAATGATCTGCTCGAGATGCGCCTCGCCAAGGAACTGCTCGGCAGCCGCCAGCATATCGATCCGATCCAGCGATGTATCGAGCGGGTGCGCGCGCTCGTCGATCCGGACCGCTCGGTCACGTCGCTGAAACTCGTCAATGACGAAGGCCGCATCGTCGTGCGCGACGGTCCCTCGCTGATCGAGGCTGAGACCGGCCAGTTGTTGCTCGACTTCGATCGCAGCTATCGGCCCGGCAAGGTCGAGGACGGTTTCGGTCCCGCCCGCGTGCGCGAGCGCTTCGAGGAGGCGCGCCGCGTCGCCGACGAGGATCCGCTCCGCGCGCTCACCATCTACAGCGAGCTCGTCGGCCGCGAGCCCGGCAACTTCGAAGCGCATCTGCGCCTCGCCACGCTGCTCGAACGCGAGGGCGACCTCGGCGGCGCGCTCCGCCATCTGCTTGGCGCGGCCGCGATCGTTCCTGCCAGCGCCGACGTCCACCTGAAGCTCGGCCTGCTCTACCGCAAGAAGGACGAGCATCAGATTGCGCTGCGAAGTTTTTTGCGCACCCTGGAATGCGATCCCGCCAGCGTCGAGGCCCATCGCAACGCCGCCGAGGTGTACGAGGCGATGGGCCGCAAACGCGACTCGCAGCGCCATCTGAGCGCCATCCATCGTTTGATCAAAGGCGACTGATCGCTCCAGCCGCCGGCGCTGGCGCCGCGTGTTGAATCACCGCGACGCGCGGCGATAAGCTCGCTACTATGCCGCGCGATTCGCTCAAACCAATCGACATCCTGCGCCACGAACTGAAAGCGTTGCGCTTCATTCTCGACAACTTTCACTCAGGCAAACTCGGCGCCGGCAGCCTTCCGCCGCGCGGGGATTTCCAATCCGCGCAAGGCCGCACGCTCTACGATTCGATCGTCGAATCTCCCGACCGCCAGGCCGCCGAGCGCGCGATTGCAAAGCTCGAACTCGACGACGTTGACATCGATTCGTTCCTGCACCTGAGCGGCGAGCACTACTACACCTATCCGGCCCTCGTCCGTCAGCGCGCGGCGGCTATTCGCACGGGCAAGCTCACGGTCGAAGGCGCGTGAGTTCTCCACTGCCCAAAGAGATCCATCTGCTGCTCGATTCCGCGGGCGCGCTCATCGTCTTCCAGGAAAAAGGCGCGCCGTGGGCCGGCGTGCTCGCGTTCTCCAGCGAGGATCAAGCTCGCGAGTTCTGCTGCACCAGCAAGCTCGACGCTGCCGAGGTCGCTGCGATTTCGACGGGCGTCCCCAGGCCGTCGCCGGTCTGATCGCCTCGATCAAGCGGCGCGCCATCCGCAACCTCCTGCTCGATCTCGACTACAAGACCGGCGCCTGCATGCAAATCGACTTCGTGGGCGACTCTTTCGGCGACCCGATTGCCCGCCGACTGACGCCACGAGGCAAGCACTGACTACGCAGCGCAATTTATCTGCGGTCCGCTCACTGATAAGCGGCGCCGCGACGCCGCGCCAATTCACTCCGCCCGCGCTCGGCTGAAGAACTACGTGAACATCGCGGCGATGCCGGTCGGTCTCACCGTCTTGCCCGCTGGCTTCATCGCATGCGCCAGCGCCTCGAGCTTCTGCTTGAACTCTTCCATCTCGGCCGCCTGCTTCGCTTCGAACGCCGCCGCATCGCGTGCCCGCTTGCGCTCGAATGCCTCCCGCTCCGCCCGTCGCCGATTGTAGAAGCCCTCGAAGGTTTCCCTCACCGCCCGGTACATCGCGGTCTTTGGCACGAATGATCCCGAGCATGACGGGCAATGGAACACCACGCCCTGCGCGAACAGCCGATACGGAATCGTCCACGGCTTGTTGCAATCCTTGCAGATGACGGGCACTTCCCACGTGAGCGGATCGAATTCCGCACTATCCGCTGAAGTTGCAGTGATCGCTATCGGCGCCGCCGCTGGCGCTGGCATGGGTGCGGCCGCTGCTGGCGCCGCCGGCTTGGGCGCGACCGCTGCTGGCGCCACCGCAGGTTTCGCAGCCTCCGCCGCGGGCTTGGGTGCCTCCGCCGGCGCCGGCTTGGGCGCGACCGCTGCGACTGCAGCGCCATTGGCCGCCGCGTCCGCGCCGGTGGCGACCGCGCCGGTGGCGACCGCGCCGGTGGCGGGCGCCTGTTTGCGAAAGCGCGACGGTGGGTCGTCGGGGAACGTCTCGTCGGGATGCAACTTGCGCGCGCGCGCGAGCAGCGCGCCTTCGCTCTCCACGTTAGCCGGGTCGGGGATGCAGCAATCGACGGGACATACCGCTGCGCAAGCTTCATGGTCGAAAAAGCCGACGCATTCGGTGCACTTCGACGGCACGATGAAATAGATGTCCTGTGCGATCGCAGGACCCGTTGCGCCGTCGAGCTCCCACGGCACTCCGCCCGCGTAAATCGCCGTGTTCGGACACTCCGGCTCGCACGCTCCGCAATTGATGCATTCGCTCGTGATCGTCGTCGCCATCTTGTGAACCCCGGTCTATCGACAAAACTGGATTGTGATCGACTTCTAAAGAAACTCTAACAACGCGGATTTGAGCGGGCAATCGGCCTCCAGCCGCGGCTGCTGCGTGCGATGCGCGCTTTTCGCGGCGACGTGGTATTGACTATGTTGGGCGTGAAGCCGCGGTACGCCCGAGCCGAAGCGAAATCACGACCGCAGGAGTGTCTCGCACATGGATCTTCAATTCACGTCCGAAGAAGAAGCATTTCGACTAAAGGTCCGCGGCTGGTTCGCCGGGAACATGCCGACCAGCGGCCTGTCCGCCGACGGCGAGGGCCGCGACGACAAGACCTGGCTCGCCAGGGCCAAGGCCTGGCAGCGCAGACTGTACGAGGCCGGCTACGTCGCGCTCGCTTGGCCCAAGGAGTACGGCGGCCAGGCGTTGGATCCCGTGCGGCAATCGATCGTCAACGACGAGATGGTCCGGGCGAAGGCGCCGTATCTCCTCGGCGGATTGGGACTAATGATGCTCGGGCCGACGCTTATCTCGTGGGGCAGCGAGGAACAGAAGCATCGCTACCTGCCGAAAATTCTCACCGCCGAAGAAATCTGGTGCCAGGGCTACTCCGAACCCGGCGCGGGCTCCGACCTCGCCTCGCTGAAGACGCGCGCGGAAATCGTCGGCGATGAGTTCGTCGTCAACGGCCAGAAAGTCTGGACCTCCGGCGCGCAATACGCCGACATGATGTTCTGCCTGGTGCGCACCGACCCCGAAGCGCCCAAGCATCGCGGCATTTCATACATGCTCATCGACATGCACACGCCGGGAATCACCGTGCGTCCTCTCGTTCAGATGACCGGCGATCGCGGCTTCAACGAAGTTTTCTTCGACAACGTCCGCGTGCCGCGCAAAAATCTGGTCGCCAAGCTCAACGAAGGATGGATCGTCGCCAACGCCACGCTCTTTCACGAGCGCAACATGCTCGGCTCCGCCAGCGGCAGCGAGCAGCGCTTCAACCGCCTGCTCGCACTTGCCAAATCGATCAAGCGCGGCGGCCGTCCGCTCACCGAAGACCCCGTCTTCCGCCAGCGGCTCGTGGAGCTGGAGATCCGCGTCGAGGCGATGCGCTATCACGCGATCCGCCAACTGACCGATCAGATTCGCGGCAAGAATCCGGGCGTCGAAGCGATGATCAACAAGCTGGTCGGCACCGAGCTGAATCACGACCTCGCCACCGCCGCGATGGAGGCGATGGGCGACTACTCGATGCTTGCGCGCGACGACGAGGCCGCGCTCGATCACGGCTACTGGCCGTACGAGTGGATGTTCTCGCTCGGGCTGGTGATCGGCGGCGGCACGTCGCACATCCAGAAAAACATCATCGCGGAGCGCGGCCTCAAGATGCCCAAGTCGCGCTGAGCTACCTACCTCACCCGGGCCAAATACGTCAGCGAATCAACGGCGGCGGAGCGAGACCTCATGCAGGTTTGCGCTTCCCGTTGGGAAAGAAAAAAACAAAGCGAGCCCATCTTGATCGTAGCATTGAAAAAGCACACAGTAAGAGACATTCGAAGTGGCTGGGCGTTTTTGAAGCCCATTCTAGTGTTCGCGTGAGTTACGGGTCGGGACGCGGTCGCTGGAGTGGGTTTTTTTGCGTTCAAAGAGGAGGGCAGGGTATGCAACACTATTATAGGGTTGAACATAAACCCGAGCATCTTAGGCCTCAGGGCTGGGTGCCGGTATTCTGGCTGCGTTTCTCGGAAGGTGAGGCGCACGCTGAGCACGAGTTTCGTTTAGATGGCGTTGTCTCTCCAAACCGAGACGAAGCAAAAGAGCGAAATCGAGAAGTGTTTAGATGGTGGCTCTGGTTGAACGACCCGGACGGCAGGTTCGAGGAATGCGATTGGGAATACCCTTAGCAAATCCTGCGAACGGCGGCCGGCGCGGGCTCGACAAAACTATTGTACCGCACAGGAGGTAAAGGAAATGCTTACTCTGGGCGAGATACGTCAAATGTGCGCCCGCCGCGAAACGGTCCCCTTTGGTAACCCTTGGGAGAATGCTGTCACTTTCAAACTCCATAGATTTGCCCCCGTAAATGTGGCGCAACGACAAGCCGGCGCTAGAGAAAACGTTGCTCTATATTATTGCGGATGTGGACAGTTGGCCGTCAGGCACGGAGACCACCACGATTTTTTTGCGATAGAAGACGATGGCTCGGAGCATGAACTCGCAGAGTGTGAGATCGTAGCCAATTGAAAATTTGAAATTGTAAGTGCAAGGCCGCAACCCTGGTCTGGTGCCTTTTGAGTAATCGATGCTTCCTAAAGAAAAGAGGCGAGTGGGATGGTCGATCGCCATAGGCGCTATAGTTGCTGGATCGGTTGCAGGCAGTTACTACCTGCGGGCGTTTAACGCGAACCGGAGGCTTCGTACCTTGGTTGCAGAGTGCCAGGAGCGCGTAAAGTCCTGGCCTTCCGTACCGGAAGGTTACGTTGCGGCGTCGGCTTGTGACCCCGAATTCCTCGTCGAGCTGCACGGTCTGCCAAACGTCGACCAGGCCAAGATTAGGACACGGCGAGGGAAGCCGACAGCGACCGAGCGGACGGCCGTCGCCTAGCATTGCTCGCATTTTTGATCTTTTGCCTGCCCCTCGTTTGGTATCTTGTCCTTGACCGGATTCGTGAACTCAGCGCCGCGATTGCTGGAAGGGACCGCAGTCGCTAACCATACGCAAGGGAGCGAAGGTAGCATCATGGATTTCGGACTGAGCGAAGAACAACAGCAGCTCAAGGAAAGCGCGCGCGCGTTTCTGAGCCACGAATGCCCTACCACGTTCGTGCGCAAAATAATGGCTACCGATGACGGCTATCCGCGCGAACTCTACGCCCAGATTGCGAAGCTCGGATGGAGCGGGCTCGTCGTTCCCGAGAAATTCGGCGGCGCGGGACTCGGGATGCTCGACATGGCGATGATTCTCGAAGAGGGCGGCTATGCTGCGATGCCGGGGCCGTTCCTGTTCTCGTCAGTGCTTGCGGCCGGCGCGCTCAAACTCGGCGGCTCCGAACAGCTCAACTCGAAATGGCTCACCGCGCTCGCCGACGGCAGAGCAATCGGCACTGTCGCGGTCGTCGAGCGCGCCGGCAGCATCGATCCGGTTGACATCGCGGCAGTCGCGACCAAGGACGGCGCAGGATGGCGTCTCAACGGGACCAAGATGTTCACCCCGTATGCCAACGTCGCCGACTTCATCGTCGTCGCCGCCAAAAGCGATGCTGGTGAGATTTTTCTGTTCGTCGTCGATACAAAATCGCCGGGCGTGACGATTCGTTTGCTCAAGAATCTCGATCTGACGCGCCGCGTCTCGAGCGTCGAGCTCAAGGGCGCTCCCGCCGAGCGGCTTGGCGGAACCGATCTTTTCGCGAAACTAATCGACGTTGCCGCGATCGCCGTCGCTGCCGACTCGCTCGGCGGCACTGAACGCGCGCTCGAGATGGCCGTGGAGTACTCAAAAGTCCGCGAGCAGTTCGGCAAGCCGATCGGATCGTTCCAGGCGCTCAAGCACGCCGCCGCCGAAATCGTCGCCGACCTGGAACCTGCGCGCGCGATGCTCTGGTACGCCGCCTATGCTCAGGACACCGGCGCGGCAGACGCATCGCGCACGGCTGCGATGGCGAAGGCGCGCCTGTGCGATATCTACAGCCGCGGCGCCGACCGCGCCGTTCTGATGCACGGCGGAATCGGTTTCACCTGGGAGCACGATATGCATCTGTGGTTCAAGCGCGCGCGCTTCAACGAGTCGTGCTTCGGCTCGCCCGCGTACCATCGCGAGCGCGTCGCCATCCTCGGCGCGTATTGAGGCGGAGCCGGGTAAAGTTCGATCTGAATAGACTGCTGCCCAAGCGCCGGCGGAATCCATGTCCCGGCGATCTTTCTGTTTGACCCAGTGGCATAGTGTTTCTCCCAGCCGGACTATTCGAGTTTGTGCGCCGATTCGGTTATCAAGTCGCACACACGGCCCGCGTCTTCAAGCGCGATTAGCCGGTAGCGCTCGGGCCCTCCGATCCAATCCGGCGGGACCGAAGGGTTGGTGAACGGCAGCTAATTTAAAACGGAAATCCGAGGTAAACCGTGTAAATGGCCGGAACGCCCGAGGCGGAAATCAGAAGCGACAGGCGTGTGCCCGCGCCCCCAAAACCGTATCGGAGCCGCCAAACCGAACATCACCGGGAAGACGTGATTATGTTCGAAATTCCGATTACCTGCCCGCCAGCGTTTAACGCTTTCACCTGAAAGAAGGGACCGGCGTTTGATACCGTCGCAACGGTCTCGAACCCCGATTTCATCGCGGTCTTAAGCAACGAAAGTTGATCCGGGTTGCTCCCGCCAAAGATCTGCCAACTGTCCGTCTCCGTCGATCCGTTCCATGAGGCATAAACGAGCGTTTGCCCGCCGCTGGTCTTTGCGGCAACACTGGGCGGATTAAGAGGCCTTCCGATCCACGCTTCTCGAAACACTCGGTAAGAATTGTTAGTCCCCGGCATCTGCGCGTCGTAAAGCGTATTCAATCCGGGCTCGTCGACATTGTTTCCCGCGGAAGAGTATTCGGTGTAATAGGGTTGGTCACCCCAGCCCACGAAAACGTCGCCATTATCCAATATCTGCGTGTTTCCCTGCGAAGACGTGTTGACATTAGGGTCGTGATAATACTCGGTCGCTACGCTCGCGATCATGTTCGAAAGATCCAATTGTAGCAGTAATCCGTGCGACGGCGGCGTGTCCGGCGGGACCATCGGGGTTTCGCAGCAATTGTCGTCGAATAGGCTAACGACATTGTTCGGCAGCCAGCGCGCATCGTGCTGCCAGGAAAACTCCGCCCCGCTTTGAATTGTAAAATCGCTCTGCTTGCCGCCAAGTTGCCAGACGATACTTCCGGTCGGCTTATTAATTCTGTAGATCGTCGAGGTGCTGCGACCGGACACGAGGATATCGTTTGGATCGTCGGTCAGCCCGACAGAATTAAGATGATAGGCATCCCACACGTTAGTGGATTGGGCCGCATCCGACACGTTTTCATATGAGTCGGAAAGCGGAATGTGATCGAGCGCGTCCCAAAGGAAAATTAATTGATCCGTTTGCAGGTCGACTTCCTGAACCGCAAGGTCGTAGACCGCTCCATCTTGCGGGCCTCCGTACGGGGTTAGGTCCATCGGCACAACCTTGCTGGCGATAAATAACGCCGTGTTCGACGGGGTAATCACAAAGTCGTGGGAATTGGCCGTAAATCCATTGTGCGCGGTCAATGTTCTCAGCACGTGGTAGTTATTATCCATTATGTAGTAACAACCACCGGGTTCGGAACCGCCCGCGGGAATATTGGTATATACGGGAGGCGTGGCGATAGTGCCTTGCCAATAAGTCAGAACCGGCTGTCCATTGAATTGCTGAACTTGAAAATTGTTTATCATGAGATTCGGACTGCTGAGCGAGCGGAACCACACGGGATTTCCGTTGTTGTCCAGTATCAGCGCACCTGGTTGTCCGTATACGGCGGCCGTGGACGGTGTGAACGGATCGACAAATATCAATTCCGAAGACGCTTCGGGTTCGTTCGTATTAACGGTGACCTTCATGGGGTGCAAATTCGGCGCGCTTGCAAAGGTCCATACCTCTGGCGAGTCGATGATCGGGTTTGGGGTCTTAGACCCCGTATTCGATGGGTACGGCACGGTGCCGCAGGCGGATTCCGGGGCGGGTGTAGTGCTTCCTCCGCCGCATCCCGCGACGATCGCCACGATCGCCAACAGGAAAGTTAACCGGGATTTCCATTTTGGCTTCCGGTTCCAGTTCGCCTTATAGATCAAGCGGCCTTCCCCAGCAAGGTTTCAACCGGTTTTGGTCCACGGTGCTACCAGCGGCATCGGGAAGCGCCGGTTTCGCATCTGGCACCCATGCAACGCCCGGGAAAGACCCTCTTTTCGGGCGTTTTCGCAGACACTTTTCCCACTGCCCCAACGTGGTCATCGCTCCACTCTGCACCGTGCGTTATCCCGTCGGCGCCGGCAAGGCCCTGACCTTGCGCAGCATGTCGGCGAACAGCCGCCGTGTGAGGTGGCTCTCCGCCAGCAAGAGCCAGTAGTAGCGGGCGTGCTTTATCAACCGTCCGCCGGTTTTCACCAACCGCTGCTGCAAGCTGGTTAGCGACCAATTACCGATGCTCTTGGGCAGCGTCAGCCGCCGCCACAGGTTGCCGAGGTTGTAGGCAATCAGGCTCAGCCACAGCCGCACCTCGTTGGCCCGGAAGCGATGGCAGCTAAGCCGCGTCAACGCGACCGCCTGCTTGCCCTCCTTGATCCACTGCTCAGCCGTGCCGCGCTTGTTAGAGAAGCGCACCACCGCGCGGCTTGCGGCGGTCAGATTGGTCACGATGAAGCCGACGCGAGGGAACAATTCCCCGAAGTGGAACTCCACCTTGGCCACCACCCGCCGCGCCCTGTTCCAACTTGCCGTCTGGTACAGAAAGCTCTTGTACCGCACCACCCGCCTGTAACTGGGCCTTCCCACTGGCCGGGTCAATAACTCCGCGATGTTCCGCTGCAAGTTGTCGTTGGCAGGAAGGCGAATCGCGTACTTCACCTCCCGCTCTTCCAACGCCCCGTACAGCTCAGGCTTGGCAAAGGCTGCGTCGGCGCGGACAGCTACTTCCTTGTCCTGCTCCTGTTGCCGCTCGATCTCAGGCAGCAGCAGCTCTTCCCAACCCGCGGCGCTGTGGACATTGCCGGGCCGCAACTTGGCGGCCAGGCAGTCGCCTTCGCGATTGAACAGCAGCAAGGGATGATAGCAGGTAGACTCGAAGTGGCCGTTGTAGGCGCTCTGCTCTTGCTCGCCGTAGACCGGAACCTCGGTGCTGTCCATGTCGAGCACCACCCGCTGAATTGAATCGATGGCCTCCGCCTTGGCGATCAACTCCCGATTGAGTGCGGCCAGCCCGGCAAGGTTTTCCTCCTGTGTCAGCACTTCGGTCTCGAACGACTGCAAGCGTGAGGTCAACGCCGCCCCGCGCTCCCATATCTTCTCCGAACCGATCAACCGGAAGGCCGCACCAGAATCAAGCCGCCGTCGGAGGTCACCCGCGCACCCTGGAAATCGACCCGCAAGGAGCCATTGAAAGAGAGTTGAAAAGGCCGATTTTGCGTCTCACCCACTGGCTGTCCTCCTCCGCACCACCCCACTCGCATCCAAACCCCAATCCAGCAGGGCTTTTCTCGCATTTTATCAAATTGGCAGTTCACTTGGAAAACGGAAATCCGAGTTAATATCTTCTACCAGCTCCCCGAAGCCGGCAATCAAATCACCACGGAGCGCTGTCGCGAGCTGATCGCCGCAGCGGCCGAGGCCGATCCCCTCGCCTTCAACACCGTGTGGCTTGCCCTGACTCAGTTCATTTTTGGGGATTCAGCGTAGAATTCGCTGATATCAATTCCCGTGAGTTCGCAAAGCCATTCGAGCATCTCGCGAGACAGCACTGCTTCAGCGATGAAGGTATCCAGCACAGGGGGGCGGCGGTTCGAGCCGTGATATTTTGAGAGTATTTTGAGGCCCTTGAGTGACAGAGATTTTGTGCCGTTCGAGCACGATGATGGCGTGGCTAACGATTACGCCGCCCTTGATGCGGGAGTTTTTCAGAGCAGGGCTCTAGGCAGCAGCATCATCGAGCTCAGGGCGGATGAAGCTGATTCCACCGAATTTTAGAATGTCCTGAAGGCGATTCGGCAACTTATGGACGGAGACTTGGGAGAATCGAAACTTGCGAGAGGAATCAAAGATCAACTTGCTCCAAGACGGAAAGGGAGAGGGCGAGCGCAAGAATTGCAGATCCCCGAATTCTTTCAGGTGTTCGTCGATCGTCAGACGGAGACCCGTTGCAAAATTCTGCTTGACCTCGGAGAGCGTGCGCCCTTGTGCGGCATAGTTGATGTCGATTCCGCGCGCAAACCAGTAGCCCTCGCGTTTGACGACCAACACGCGTAGATTGCCGATCCCGACGACAACCGTCCTACTGCGGGGTTGAACCTTCGGAGACTTCACAATCACCAGCCTAGCACGGTGACGCTTGCCCCTCCACTTGTTTACGACGATAAGGGTTCAGCCGTCGATTCAGTAGTTTCAACGGTGTGCCGCTTCTGACGACATCTTCACTGCTTCACTGTTTCACGGCGCGCAGGATGTCGGTCTTGGTCACGATCCCATTCAGAGCGCCGGCGCCGTCCGTCACCAGCAGCATCTGCGCGCCGCGCTCGCGCACCAGCAGCCGCAGCGCCTCGCTCAAGTCGCAGTCGTCCGTCACGCGAATCGCGCCGCGGTCCGCGAATTCGCCCACGGTGATTTTGTCCCATTCCTCGGGGGCGACTCGGCTGAGATCGGATACGGAAATCGTCCCCACGACCTGGTCGCCTTCGTACACCGGGAAGAACGTGTGCCGATGATGGGCCGCGACGCTCGCGACAAATTCGCGGATCGTTGACCGGGATTGCACGGAAATGACGCGATGCTGCATCACGTCCCGCACCGCCATCCCGGACAGCTCCGCGAGTTTGGCGGTTTCGTGAAGATGCTGATCGCCGGAAACCGACGCCTCGCCTGAGATTGCATAGGCGACCGCGGCGCCGATGAGGCTCGGGATGATGTAGGAATGGCCGCCGGTGGTTTCCGCGACGAAGACCACGGCGGTGAGCGGAGCTTTGTATCCGGCCGCGATGAACGCCGCCATTCCGACCGCGGCATAGAGATCGTGCGTCGGCGCATGTACGACCGATTGCGCGTAGGCGTTGCCGATCGCTCCGCCGACCAGTAACAGCGGCACGAACAT
>Ga0187879_10001193_pt1 | contig 17787 bp, 13 predicted proteins | sample June2016WEW_19_1_FD_132423 | JGI IMG/M metagenome (GOLD analysis project Ga0187879, IMG submission 132423) | Peatland microbial communities from SPRUCE experiment site at the Marcell Experimental Forest, Minnesota, USA - June2016WEW_19_10 | ecosystem: Environmental > Terrestrial > Soil >... | reverse complement strand
GCTAGATGAGGTGGATGTCGGGGGTGGCTAGGTAGGTGCGGCCGGTGGGGGTGGTCCACTGGAAGATGCCCGGGGTGAGCTGGGTGAGCTGCCAGCCGGGGTGCTGTTTGAGGATGTGGTGGAAGCGGCAGAGGCCGCCGAGGTTGCAGCCGCAGGTCAGGCCGCCGTGGTGGTAGGGGCGGGTGTGGTCGAGGTCGCCGCGCCAGGCGGGTTGCCGGCAGGACGGGAACCGGCAGGTCAGGTCCCGGGCGGCGACATACTCCTGGAGGCGGGGCGGGGGCCGGTAGGCGGCGGTGGCGGTGGTGTGCGCGCAGCCGCCGGCGGCCAGGTCGGCGGCGGCCTGGGCGGCGGCGCGGCCGGCGGCGGCGGCCGCGGCGCGCAGGGCGCGGTCGAGGATGCCGGCCGGTCCGGCCGTCGTCTGGGGGGTGCGGTGGCTGGCGAGGATGTCGCCGGGGATGGTCAGGGTGACCCGGCCGACCAGCCCGGTCCAGGTGGTGACCGGCCCGGCGCGCTGGCCGCGCGGCCCGTCCCGGGCGGGCACCGGCCCGTCCCGGGCGCGGGGGATGCGGGTGATGGCGAGGGCCTGCCCGGCGGGGCTGGTCACGATGACCCGCCAGTCGGTGCCGGGGCCGCCGGTGGCCTGGCCGGCCAGCAGGCAGGCCTGGCTGGGGGTGATCGGGCCCAGCCGGCCCAGGGTGCCCGGCTCGCCGGACAGGCCCGCCAGGGTGGCCCAGGGCAGCGTGAGGTCGAGCAGCCCGCCCGGCGGCGGCGGGCCGGGTGCCCGGGACGCGGCTGGCGCGGCCGGGACCAGGGCGGGCAGCGCGGGCCAGTCCGGGACCGGCGCGGGCTCGCCGGCCCGCCACCAGTCGTCGTCGTCGCTGAGGCTCGCCAGCGCCAGGCGGCCGCCCGGGCCGCCCGGGCCGCCCGGGCCGCCCGGGCCGTCCGGGCCGTCCGGGCCGTCTGGCGGGTCGTCTCCGGGGGGCGGGCCCTCAGGGAGCGGAACATCCTCGGCAGGCGGGACCTGCCCGGGCGGCGGGTCCCCGGCGGGCGGTGCCTGCCCGCAAGGCCGGTTCCGGCCGCGAGGCGGGCCGTCGCCGGGAGGCCGCCCCTGCCCGGGACACGGCGCCCCGGGACACGGCGCCCCGGGGGGCGCGCCGTCGCCGGGCGGCGCGCCGCCGGGGGGCGGGCCGCCGGGGGGCGGGCCGCCACGGGGCGGCTCGTCGGGGGGCGGATCGTCTGGGGGCGGGTCGTCGGGGGGCGGGTCGTCGGGGGGCGCGCCGTCGGCGGGCGGGATCAGCGGCAGGGTGCCGCACAGCAGCCCGAGGTAGACCTGGGCGGACAGCAAGCCGATCCCGCCGGCCGCGCCCGAGGCCTTCAGCGCGCGGGCCATCGCCTTGATCCGGGCCATCGCGGCGGCAGCCCGGACCGCGGGCAGCCGGTACCCCGACAACGACGCGGTGTTGTCCTCGTCGGGATACAGGCACACCTTCGCCTGTGCCTCCGATTCCTTCCGCCGCCGCTCCGCACCCTCAGGATCCGCGGCGATCACCGCCCGCCGCAGCGCCACCCGCAGCGCCGCGCACGTCAGCTCCCCCGCACCGGGCAGCACCCGCTCTTCCACCGCCCGCGCCGCGTCCTCACCCAGCTGGGCGGTCGCCTCAGCGATCAGCCGCGCCCGGTACAAGTCAATCACCCCGGCCGCCAGCGCCGCGCCGGTCGCGGCCAGCCGCCACGCCAGGGTCACCCCCAGATCCAGCCACCACGACGCGCCGTACTGCGACATCACCAGCCCCAGCGACACCTGCGCGGCCGCCTCCGCCGGGACCCGCGCCGGCCGGCCCGCAGCATCCACGCCGGCCTTCTCATCCCGCGCCGCCGACCGCGACGCGATCTGCGCCACCGCCGCCAGCTCCCCCGCCGCCGCCCACGACGCCAGCCGCCGCCACGACGCCGCCACCCCCACCAGCGCGCCATCCTCCAGCCCCGGCACCGTCACCGCCGCCAGCCACCCCGCCAGCTCCGGGCCAGGCGGCAAGCACTCCGCCACCCGCCCGGCCACCACCCCGACCGGCACCTCCCGCACCTCAGCAGCCAGCAGCGCAGCCAGCACCGCATCCTGATCCTCCGCCTCACCATCAGCACCACAGTCACCGCCCGCAGCGCCGCCCCCCGCGGCGTTCCCCGCACCGGCACCCCCCACGACAGGCGCATCCGCGACCCCACCACCCGCAGCGGCACCACCCGCAGCGGCACCACCCGCAGCGCCCCGGATGTCACCGCCCGCAGCGGCACCACCCGCAGCGCCCCGGGTATCACCGCCCGCGGCGGCACCGCCCGCAGCGCCCTGGGTGTCACCGCCCGCGGCGGCACCGCCCGCAGCGGGGGCACCCGCAGCGGGGGCGCCCGCAGCGGCAGTGCCCGGCCCGGCACCGCCGGGGGTTGCACTGCCGGGGGTTGCACTGCCGGCCTCACCACTGCGAGCCTCTGCACTGCCCGCCGCAGGAACACCGCCCGCGGCAGGAACGCCAGCGGCGCCGCTGCCCCCGCGCCGGCCGCCACCAGGGGCGGGCCGGCGGGGAGGACGGTTCCACGGGGCCGGCTCGTTCAGCACCGACATCAGCGTTTCGAAATCCAGCTCCCACGACCACGACAGGCCCGGCGAGCCTCCCTCGCCCGCAGCCATCCCGGCGGTTCCGTCAGGTCCTGGCCTGCTGGAGTCTGGCCGGTCGCTGCCTGGCTGGCTGCCATCTGGCCGGTCGTGCTCTGGCACCGGGTCACCTCCTCCGTGAGGCTGTCTCAGGATGCCTGGTCTTCGACCATGCTAGCGACCAGTACCGACAAAACTGAGTTGAATCGAAACTAGATTCGTTAAATTTGCTCTGCCATCTCTGCTCCCATTACTGGCCTGTGTGCAGCCGAGATGCCCCGATCGTGGTCTTTAGCAAGTCCTCGCGGCCCGAGCCCTGATATCCGACTTCAGCCCCTCAGTCGTAGCTGGCCTCGATCAGCCAGCGGCCCTCTTGCACAACCGCCAGCCAGGCGTTTCCGTCGTCGGTAACAAGCTGAAATCTGGCGCACCTGCGCGCGTCGGCTGGGTCCCACCAGCGTTCGGTAACCGGCCAGGGCCCTGCCCATGAGGTGACTGCGAGGGACGGGCCGCCGTCCGCCGACAGCCGGGCCGGAGGCGCGGAAACCAGCGCACGCCCAGTGACGGTCACGGTCGCGCCGCGGTCATCGGTGATAACTGCCGACAGCGGAACCGGGTATACCGTGGCCGGTGCTGGCGCAGGGATCCGTCCCGGCCAGGGCCGATCCGCTGGGCGCAGCGGGTCTCTGGCGTCTCCGAACGGCACCAGCGTCACCTGCTCGGCTGGCTCGCGTCCGCCAGCCAGTATCGGGCGGGTCACCGCGCCATGCCCGAGCATGGCCTGTACCCGGACGGCAGCGCGAGCTACCCGGTCGCTGATAACGGCGTCGCCCCAAAGACCGAGCTGACGGCCCTCATCCCGGACCAGCTGGTCCGGGATCAGCCGCAGAAGGGTTATGCCGCCAAACTGAATTCCTTCGTTCTCCGACTCTCCGCCTGGGGCGCCCGTGCCGTCCGGGCCGTCCGGTCTATCCGGGCCGTCCGGGCCGCCCCGGGCGCCCGGGCGCCAGTCATTCCGGCCACCTTCATCCCGGCCCTCTTGGTCGGCCTGCCATCCGGCAAGCTGCCAGCGCACGCGCTCGGCTACCGCCAGGGCGGAAAGCAGCCCGTCATGCCGCCACAACCGGGTGATCTCCCGCCCGTCGGCACAGAACGCCTGTACCTGTACCCGCACGCACGTAAGACCCCTCGCGGCAAGGCCTGCATGCATCCGCTCAGCGAGTGCCTTAGCGGCGAAAATCACCGGCTCGGCCTGCTCGACTGGCGGATCGAAGTCAAGCTGAACGGAGAGGTCGGCGGATGGCGGGCGCAACGCCAGCGGCCGGCGATCGGCGCCGCGCGCCAGCCGGTGCGCGAGCGCTCCTTGCCCCCCGAACCTGCTGCCCGCCTCGGCGGCAGGCAGCGCGGCGAATTCCCCCAGCGTCCGGATGCCCAGCCTGGGCAGCAGGTCAGCCAGCTCTGCACTGCCCAGCGCGCTGACCGGATGCGGAGCAAGGAAAGCTGACGTCCGGCTGGCCGCAACCACCAGGCCCGACGACCCGGCCTGAGCGGCTAGTTGCGCGGCGAACAGGCCGTCGGCAACGCCGACCCGGCAGGCGAAGCCGCGGCTGGACACGGCCTCGGTGATCTTTCTCGCGAGCGCCTCCTCCCCGCCGAAATACCGGGCCGGACCACGGGCGCTGAGCGCGCAGGCGCCGGGCCGCAGCACCTCCACCTGCGGGCAGAATGCCTCCACCATGGTCACCACCTGCTCGAAGGCCCGCGCCCCTGGTCCCGAGTCCTCGGCATCCAACGGCCAATCTGGGCAGCACACCACCAGCACCCGGCGCGGGCCGCCCCTGGACGCCCTCATCCAGCGCTCATCCCGGCCGTCAGCCCGGAACTCACCCGGAGCTCACCCGGAGCCAGTTCCCGCCGCCAACCCACGCTCACCCCGTGCCGAGCAAGGCGTGCCTGCTCCGCCTCGCCCTCCCAGTCAGCGCCCGCGGGCTCGCCAGCTGCGAGACGGGTTACCGAGCCATCGGGGCCCGGCAGCCACAGCCACTGCGCCCGTGGCCGTGCCGCCGCGCCCCGCCCGTCCGCTACCACTCGCACCCGACGGGCTTGCAGCCGCCCGTGGCCTGCCCCTATCCCGACCCATTCCTGGTCTGCGAGAAACAGCCGGGATTGCGCGCCATCCCAGTCCCCCGCCACTACTAGGACGCTGCCGCGGCGGCGGATGACAGCCTCGAGCTTGCGCCGCACCTGGGCGGATGGCCGGGCGGGCGGCCGGAGCAGCACAAGCTCACAGCCGTCAAGCAGCGAGACCATCACCTGCGGCCAGTGCGTGCCCGGTTCCGCGATCAACAGCATCCGGCCAGGATCCAGGCCCGCATCGGCAGCCGCCCGCACTCCGAGCCTAGGCACCCCCGCGATTGCACACCACGCCCCGGCCACCGACGCTCCAGCGGCCAGCGCAAGGCAGAGCAGGCTCCAGCGCCCGGTCGTCACGACCGAACCGCGCTGCAATCCGCCCGCAGGCAGCAGCTCCCGCAGGGCAGGCAGGACCGGAAGGACGCCGTCGCCGGGCACCGCGTCATCATCACGCTGCCCGTAAGACGCCGCCCTGACCTGCGCAGTCTCCCCCATGGGAACATTATCGAACAAAGATTCGACTTACGTCAACCAGTTGCGGCCAGCCGACGATACGCGCATGGTCTCGGAGAGTCGCCAGCCCGAGGCAGCCGTCAGCGGGTGCCGCCCAGGTGCCCGCTGCCCCTGCCTCAGCACAGCCCGCTATGCCCCCGGCGGGCGCTACTACTTCCGTCCGGTTGGGGGCGGGTTACGCGCTAAATCAGAGGTGATCACAGGATCTGGATCGGATTGACACTCGCTCCGCGGACGGAGTACAGGTAACGGTCTATGGGCCGCAGGATGGGAGCACGCCAGCGACGGCGGGCATGGATGGCCGGCCGTGTCGCCGTCCTGCTGATCACCGTCATCGCCGGATTCCTCGCGATCGTGCACTACTCCAACTGGGGTACTGCCCTCGCAGGCACCGCGCATGACCCCTCGGTTACGCGCACACACCGGGCAGGCGCCACGGCCGTGCGGCGATCCACGGCCGCCGGGACAGTCCAGCAGGCCACCGAGGCGGCGAACGGGCAGTCCGCGACGGCGGCCAGCAGCGGGGCCGTCCGCTCAACCAAGCACTCGTCGGCGCAGTCCTCATCGCCGGGCCATTCGGCGGCCCCTGCGTCCGGGCAGTCTCCCGCCGTTGCCGCGCCGCGGGTTTTCCGCACCCTCCCGCCGGGGGCAAAGCTGCCATCAGGCGCGCAGTGCGCGCGGTGGGTGCTCGCCAGGCCGCGGAGGGAGAACAAGGGCGCGAACCGGGGTTACAACCAGACCACCGGTCAGCACGTCGGCGCCGGGTTCTTCGCCGCGGGCGACAGCCCGCAAGCGGGGCGGCTGCTCGCGCCCCGCATTGACGGCGACTTCACCGGCACGACCAGCGAGATCTTGCGCTGGGCCGCGTGCAAGTGGGGCATCAACCAGAACATCGTCTTCGCCCAGGCCGCCGTGGAGAGCTGGTGGCAGCAGGACACCAAGGGCGACTGGGGTACCGACCGCACGGCCTGCCCGCCAGGTCACGGCCTCGGCAAGGATGGGAAGCCGGGCCGGTGCCCGCAGAGCTACGGCATCCTGCAGAACAGGTTCCCGTACGAGAAGGCCAGCTGGCCGGGGATCGGCGACTCCACCGCGATGAACGCAGACACCGCCTACGCCATCTGGCGATCCTGCTACGACGGCTACGAGGTCTGGCTCAACAACGTGCCGCGGGGCGAGCAGTACCACTCTGGCGATGCGTGGGGCTGTGTCGGACGCTGGTTCGCCGGCCGGTGGCACACGAAGCCAGCGCAGCAGTACATCGAGCAGGTAAAGCAGTACCTGCGCGAGCGGATCTGGCTCACGTCCTACTTCCAGCAGCCCTGAGCAGCCCGCCCTGGGGCTGACCGGCCAGCGCCCTGACCAGTCGGGCCAGGAGCCTGATCGTCGGCGCGATCGCTACGGTCCATAGCCTTGCCTCATGCGCCGAATGGCTCCGCGAGCAATCTTCGCCACTTACGCCGTCGCGTGGATCTTCCTCGTCGCATTCGTTATCGCCGAACTTGTCTACGCGGTGCTGCCCGCCCATGACCAGGCAGCACTTGTCGGTTGGGCGAGCACGAGCGTGCATAACCTGCAGCACCACCCCGTCGGCTGCCTGCTTACCTCGGCGCTCTTTCCGCAGGAGTCGGCCAGCGCCTGGCCAGTGCTGATCGCGCTGAGCATGTTCGGCGCGAACCGGGCGATCGGCAACTGGCGGCTGGTAGTGGTGTGCGCCGCGGGCCAGGTGATCGGGACCCTCGTCAGCGAGGGCATCGTCGCCTACCAGGTCGCCCACGGGCTGCTGCCGGCCGCGGACCGCTATCTCATCGACATCGGCCCGTCGTATGTGGTCGTGTCGGCCATCGTCGTCGCGCTGCTGCTCGGCTCATGGCCGGCTCGCGCCGCAGCCGCCGTCGACCTCGCGCTCCTGGTCGGAGTGGGTGACATCTTCGGCGGGCTCAGCAATCTGTACGTCGCCGCAGTGGGCCATGTCACGGCGATGGCCGCCGCGGCCGTCGGCACCGGGATCCTGACCTGGCAGGCGCGCCGCGCCCAGGCGCGCGCAGCCCGGTCAGCTCTGGCTGAACCGCCGAGCAGCCCTGGCTGACCCGCTGAGCAGCCCCGGCTGACCAAGCGATCAGTTCTGGCTGACCGGTTGCGGGGCGAGCGGCCGGTCCATATCGTCGCGCACTGCCCGGCGCCGCCGCCAGGCAGCCCAGCCGCGCCCGGCCGCGTAGCAGCACGCGCCGAAAGTCCCCACGAAGAACCCGACCGGCCAGTTCGTCATGAGCGACAGCGCGATCGCCGCCCACACTGTCACTAGGGCGATGATCACTGAGAGGCACATGGCCAGGTAGGGCCGGTTGGTGACCGACCTGGCGGCGGCCGGCGGCCCGATCATCAGGCTGAAAATCAGCAGGGCGCCGACCACCGGCAGCGTCATGCTGGTAGCCAGCGCAACGACCACGAGGAAGCACATCTCGATCCGGTAACTGGACACGCCGCGCGCCTCACCGAGTTCGGGCATCACGGAAGTCAGCATGAGCGGCCGGTACATGACGATGATGGCGGCCACCGAAACGGCGCCGAGCACGGCGACGGGCGCCACCTCGGCCGTGCCGACGCCGAACAGTTCGCCGAAAAGCAGCGAGTAGATCTCCGGCGCGTACTCCACGCTGAAGCTGAGGAACAGCGCGCCGAGCCCGAGCATCACCACCAGGGCCAGCGCGGTCGCCACATCATGGCGGCCGCGGCGGCCGAGCCAGCCGATGCCCAGCGCCCCGATGAGCGCGAAGACCCCTAGCCCGATCAGGGTGTTGATGCCAAGCAGGCTCGCTCCGGCGGCGCCCGCGAACGCGCCCTGCGGTACCGCGTCGGCGACAAACGCCGAGCCGCGCAGCACGATGAAGAACCCGACGACGCCCGCGACCACCGCGGCAATGGTCGCCACTGTCCAGGTATTCAGCAAGTAACCGGAGAACATCAGGCCCGCCTGGCCCGGATCAGCGCAGGCAGCTGTGCCAGCAGGTAAAAGGCAAAAACGAGGGCTACAACGAAAAAACTCACTGGCCACCCTTGTCTAGCGGGCGGCCAGTAGAAACTGTCAAAAGCCAGCAGCACGCCCAGCCAGGTAGCAGCGAGGCCAATGATCGCGGCCCAGATCATCACGAGGCCCGGTTTATTCGTCAGGCGCAGCGCCGTGGCCGCGGGCCCGACGAGCAGCGCGGTGCTGAGGATCGCCCCGATCGTCAGCGCGGACAGGGCCACCGCGAGTGCGACCGCCGTCAGGCACAGGGCACCGGCCAGCCGCACCGACACGCCGCGCACGTAGGCCAGGTCTGCGCTGACCGAGCTGAGCAGCAACGGCCGGTAGAGCGTCGCCACGATGCCGATCGCGGCCAGGCTGAGCAGCACGACAACCGGGATGACCGAGCTGCTGATGGTGAACATCGAGCCGAACAGGATCGTGATCGTCGCTCCGGTCGTCGACGTATACGTGGCGTCCCAGTAGAGGAAAAGGGCAGCGAGGCCGAGCCCCGCTCCGCGCACAATGCCGGTCGCCAGGTCGCGTCCCCTGGGCCGCTGCACTCCGATCATGTCCATGACGGCGGCCGCAAGCACGCTGATGCCCACGAAACCCCACAGCGGGCTGATCCCCACCAGGAAGGAGCCCGACCCGCCGGTGACGCTGATGTCCGCCAGCGCATGCCCGGCGTATGACTGTCCCCGCAGAACCGCGAAGGTGCCGACGATGCCGGACACGATGGCGACAATCCCGCCGGTCACCAGCGCCACCTGGACCGGCCCGCTGCCGAAGAAGCCTGGCGCGAATATCAGGCTGAGGACGTGGCTCATCACCGTCAGGTGTGATCGGCGAGGTGGGCGGGGACTCGGTCCCGGTGCCCGACGGGCGCGTCCTGATGCTCGCCAGGCGTCGGGTCAGGCCCGTTGCCCTGCCCGGCCACGACCAGGATGCGGTCATGGATATGAATCACGTCGACGTGCTGGCCGTAAAGCTCGCTGAGCACCGCCGGCTGCACGACCTCGCTGGTCGTCCCGCTTGCAGCCCGGCCGGCTGCCATATAGACGATCCGGTCCATCACCGGAAGCAGCGGATTCATCTCGTGCGCCGAGATCAGCACCGCGATCCGCTGTTCCTTGGCGATGCGCGCGACCAGGGCGATGACCTCCTGCTCGCTGCGGATGTCGAGGTTGGCCAGCGGCTCGTCAAGCAGCAGCAGCCTGGGCCGGCTGATCAGCGCGTGCGCGACCAGGACCCGTTGCTGCTCGCCCCCGGACAGATTGCCGACCCGCTCGTCGCCGAACCGCACCGCGTCGACAGCGTCCAGCATCTGGTCGACAAGCTGGCGCCGTTTCCTCGACGGCAGCGGAATGCCGAACCGATGCCCGTCCAGGCCCAGTCCCACGAGGTCACGGGCGCGCAGCGGCATATCGGGATCGAGCAGTATCCGCTGTGGCACATAGCCGATTAGCTGGCTGCCGCGGGCCCGCGGCCGACCCGCGATGCGGACGGTGCCCGTGGCCGGCGCCTGCAGCCCGAGAATGACCCGCAGCAGCGTGGTCTTGCCCGCGCCGTTCGAGCCGATCAGCCCGACGAACTCGCCTGCCCGGATGGCGAAGCGGACGTCATGCAGCACCTCGCGGCCGGCAAGCCGCACGCAGACCCCATCGACGGCGAGCGTTTCGTCTGGTTCGACGGCGTGGTCCCGGTCAGTCGTCACAGCGTCATCACGGTTTCTGTCATCCCAGTTTCTGGGTGGAGGTCTTGTCGGCCACGGCACGCCGGAGCGCCTGGACTTCGGCCAGCATCCACGACTGGTAGTCATAGCCCGGAGTCGGCATGGTCTCGTAGACGCCGACCACCGGGATGCCGTCCTTCCTGGCCTCAGCGAGGAAGGACTGGGTGAGCGAGTCTGTCACCTGCTGGTTGTAGAGGAATGCCTTGACCTTATGGCCGGCAAGCAGGCTGTTCTGGAGCGAGACGTACTGCGGCGCTGGGTCCACCCCGTTCATGATGTCCGCCTGGAATCCGAATGGCGTGAGGTTCTTCGTTCCCGCGGCCTGCAGCATGTAGTCGCCGACCGGTTCGGTGGTGGCCACGCGAGTACCGGGGAAGGCCGCCTTGAACTGGGCGATCGCCCGGTACCAGGAATCCAGCGAATGGCCGAAGGCGCGCTCGTTGGCCTTGAAGTAGGCAGCGTGTGCGGGCTCGATTGCCGAAAGGTCGCCGGCCAGCGCCTTCGCCACGGCAGGCATGGTGGTCGGCGAATACCATAGGTGCGGGTTGGGCGTGCTGTCCGGCAGCCGGAGCAGCTGCTGCACGTCGATGACCTTGCGTGCCGGGTTGGGCGCCGCGGCCTCGATCTTGTTCATGTAAGTGTCGTAGCCGAGGCCGTTCTGGACGACGAGCCGGGCCGCCGCGACGGCCTGGGCGACGCCAGGGCTCGCCTCGAAGCTGTGCGGATCGGTATTGGGGTTGCTCTCGATCGCGGTCACGCTCACGTACCTGCCGCCGATCTGGCCGATCACGTTGGCGTAGGTGTTCTCGGCGCCAACCGCGACGATGACGCCGCTGGCCGCTTCGTCGGCATTGGCGGCCACCCGTACCGAGCAGCCCGCGCCGGCCAGCACCACCGCGGCGGCAGCCATCGCCGCGGCGGCGCGTACGGCGGTGCCGGTCCGTGCGGTGCCGGTCCGCACGGTGCCGGTTCGCACGGCGGTGCCGGTCCGCACGGTGCCGGTTCGCACGGTGCCGGTTCGCACGGCGGTGCCGGTCCGTGCGGTGCCGGTCCGCACGGCGGTGCCGGTCCGCACTGCGGTGGTTCTGCTGCGATAGGGCACGGCTGAGAGAATCCCATCCTGCGAAGTCTGACCGCGCGCCTCGGCCCTTGACGCCTCGGCAGTTGACGGTTCAGTCCTTGACGGTAATGAAAACGATAACCAGTTTACCAGATGGCGGTCAAGACTCGCCCGGCCCCGCGCGAGTCCAAGCTGCGGCGCGAGTCGCCGGCGGGCGGCGCGCGGTGGGTGAACACCCCTCTTGTACCCACAATGTCAGGTACGGTTTCGGTGAGGTAGCAAGCATGGGTCCTGCCATCGGGGATGGTGCGGGTCTCCTGCCGCACGCTGGCGCAGTTTGCGGTGGCGCCCGTGCAAGCGCATGCGGATGGCCGGGTGCCATCTGGAGTGGCCACTCAACAAGTCTGCCGGGATGCCACGAGGTATCACGCGGTCGGTGGGCATGCCTGACGCATTTCAGGCGCGGCCAGGGCATTCGAATTCGAGAGCGAGCGCATACGGGTGGCTAGCAGCATCACCGGCGGCTTCGCGCCGGCCAGGCCAGCGCGGCCAACGCCTCCGGCCGCCGACGCTAATCGCGGTGCCCAGGTCCTGGGCTGGTCGGCGCTCGCCGGGATCGGTACCTCACTGCTGATCATCATCACAATATCGGCGGTAGGGCATAGCTGGGCTGTCGCTCCGATGCCGGGACCCGCGCCCTACGCGCCCCCCTTGCTGAACGCAAGTCTTTCGCCGCTGACGGTGACGCTCGGCCTGTGGGCGGCGGGGCTGCTGGCCGCCGGAGGCGTGCTAGCCGGGCTGGCCGCCGTGGCCCGCGGCGCGCGCCTCCCGCTCTGGCTGATGATCGGCGGCGCGGTCGTCGCTGTCGCGGCGCTGACAGTGCTGCCGCCGACCGGATCCACCGACACTCTCGATTACGCCGCCTACGGCAGGATGGTTGTCCTCGGCCACACCCCGTACGTGATGACCCCCGATCAGCTGCGCAGCATGGGTGATCCGATCGGTCAGGCCGCGCCGCACCTGTGGGGCACCCGCGTCTCGCTGTACGGCCCGCTTGCGACCGTCGAGGAAGCGGCCGCTGCCCTGCTTGGCGGCACGTCGGTGGCAAGGATCATCTTCTGGCTGAAGCTTTGGAATGCGCTCGCGTTCGGTGCAGTCGCGCTCGCCCTGGACCGGATGCTGCGGGCCGATCGGGCCCGGCGAACGCGGGCCCACCTCCTTTGGACCGTTAATCCGCTGCTGCTGTGGAACCTGATCGCCGGCGGCCACCTGGACGGCCTCGCGGCGGCCGTCGGATTCCTCGGCCTGGCCTTGTTCAGCTCGCCGCGCACCGACGGCGATCCGGGTCCGCTCCGGGCGGCGTCCGCCGGCTTGCTCATCGGCATGGCGGCCGACCTGAAGATCTCTTTCGCCCTGTTCGGCCTGGGGCTCATCTGGGCGTCCCGGCGATCGCTGAAGACCGCGCTGACCGGTGCGGTGAGCGCCCTGGTGGTCATCGTTCCCAGCTACATCTGGTTCGGGCCGCCCGCCGTCGCGGCGCTGCTGAGCCGCACCGGCAACGACAGCGCCGTCAGCTTCTACCGCCTCCTCAGCTGGCTGCCGGATAACAACCAGCTGATCTTGTTCCTCGCCTTGCCAGCCCTCGCCTTCGTCACCGCCGCGATGCTGGCGCGGTTCCCTGACCATGCTCCCGGTCTGCCCGCGATCCAGCCCGCTCTGGCCCTCGGCCTCGCCTGGCTATTCATCTGGCCTTACCAGTATCCCTGGTACGACGCGATGGTCATCTGCCTGCTTGCTCTCTACCCCGCCTCGCGGCTGGACTGGCTCGTGATCGGACGGCTCGGCGCCGCCACGATCGCGCTCATGCCAGGCAACCCGGTATGGCCGCGGCCGGACTGGCTGACCGAAATCGCGCAGGCGACCCTCTTCTACATCACACCCGGGCTGATGCTCGCGGCGGCCGCCGTGCTGGTCTGGCTATGCCTCACCGGGGCTTGGCGGATTCAGCCCCCTGGCCTCGCCCGCCAGCCTGAGCTGCTGAGCCTGACCTGAGCCGCTGCTCTCGGCCGGAGCGCCGCGGTGATCCTGGTCCTGGCCGGCAACCTGATCACCGGGTCCGTGGCGGGACCGCGCCGCGCGGATCGCGATGACCATGAGCAGGGCCAGCAGCACGATCCCCGTCAGTACGTACAGGTTCCCGACGATGAGCTGGGTTCCGTGCCAGTGGTACTCGACATATCGGGGCTGGTCACCGAGCTTGTAGTAAATGTTTGGATTGGTATTCGGGGGCGCCCAGATCAGCCCCCTGGAGAAGCTGCCAAGGTCATGGGGGCTGCCCCAGAGCCTGCCAGGCCACGCCCCGAAGATAGCCACGATCGCCGCGCCCAGGCCGAGCGCGGCCCAGCCAGCTGCCCGCGCTCGTCCTGGCCGCCGGAAGAACCCGGCCGCATAGTGGGCAGCGACTGCCACTGCCGGAACGATCCAGACCCAGTGATGGTCCCAGCTGATCGGCGAAACGAGCAGGCCGGTCAGTGCGCACGCCAGCACTCCCAGCATCCGGTGCCCGTAGCGGTCGAGCATTGCGGCGCACGCCAGTCCAGCGACCGTCGTCAGCGCCGCCACCACCAGCCACACCGGTGCTGCCGTCGCCACGCTGCCCACGAACCTGGTAATGATCCCCCGCAGCGACTGGTTGCCCTCCCAGGCCACGAAACCCGTGCGGCCGCCCTGCAGGAAGAGCCCCTGCAGCCACCACTTGACTGAATCACCAGGCACCACGGCGAAGCTCAGCACCACGGTCGCGACGAACGCACCGGATGCGACGGCCGCCTGGCGGAACCGTCTTGTCAGCAGCAGGTACGGAATGAAGATCAGCGGCACTAGCTTGATCCCAGCCGCGATCCCGATCCCGGCGCCCTTCCACCACCGGCGATCCGGCTGGCACACGTCCCACAAGATCAGCGCGAGCAGCACCAGCTCGATCTGGCCGAGGAACAGCACCCGCTGCACCGGCTCCGTCCAGAACACCACCGCGGCCACCAGCAGGGTCGCGCCACCACGGACCCGCCAGTTCCGGTATCCGAGGCCGCCGAAGGTCGCCCAGATCGCCACGAGCAGGGCCACGATGTTGACCCCCACCCATAGCCTCTCCATGACCTGAATCGTCGGTAGCGAAAGGACAGTGAAGATCAGGGCAGCGAAGGGGGGGTAGGTGAACTTGAGGGTGTAGTGGTGCGGCCAGCTGTAGAGCGGCGCCTTCGCATGCGGGTTGTAGAACGGCGCGATGTGCCGGATGCTGCTGCCGCCTTCCCGGTAGACCCGCAGATCCACCGGGTCAAACGCCCAGCTAAGCGGATGCGTCACGGTGAAGAAGACATAGAGCCCGATAGTGACGCCGAAGGCGATCAGGCCCACGGCTAGGATCATTCCCCGGTTACCGCCCAGCCCGGCGCGCAGCCTGGCAGTCGCTGGGCGCGACGGCGCAGGCGCAGGCCGACGGGTGGCAGTCACCTCGTCACGCATTTCCATCGATTCCATGCCACCCATGCACCCTAGCCGCGATACGTCAGGCGCGATGCGCGGGCCACCCGCGACAGCGGTAACCGCCTGGTTACGGCCCGATTCTTGGTATTTTCACTGGCTCTTGATCTACCAACGGCCCGCCTGACCATGCGACCAGGACGGCGCGCCGCTCCGGCAGCTGCTTCCCGGTACGGCACTGACACCACGATCGGCCTTCGGCGCAAGGATAGCTGCGAGGGCCAGCCCGTGGCGGCCCGGGAGGCTGAGTTGGCCGAAACCGTGCTGCTACGGCTTGATCACGATGTGCCGGGGTTCTTCCCGCCCTTGATGGCCGGCCGGCCGACGGTATCGGTGGCCGCACTGATGCCGTACCGACGGTCGGGCAGGCCACCCGCCGCGGCTCCGTCATCTCAGTCAGCGACCTCGTCTCGTTCGCCCGGACCAAGCCAGGCAGGCCAGAACCTTGACAGCGTCGACCGCGCCAAGCACCCGCCCCCGGACTCACCCGCTGGCTCACCGGGACCGCCGGTCTCATAACGCTCGCGCAGATGCGAAATCAACGGTGCGCGCGCGACTGCCATTAACGGCCTTCGCCGGGCCATTTCCGCATATCGCTTAACCGTGCTTAGTTTCCAGACTGGTGAATTCCGCCTTTTGCACACAGGACATTTTACCAAGGCCTATTCTGGGAACGCAGAGACGGCAGGACAATGGCGAGAGACTTACGATGGACAGGCATATGACGCGAGCCTTGTGCGCCGCGGCGACCGGAGCCGCGCGGTGGCACCGGCCCTGGCCAGCGCCGTCGGCACCGCCCAGGCCGCCCCGCAGGCCATGCGCGCGGCGGCTGGCGCGGGACGCCGCATCCCCGGACGGCTGGCAAACCCCGATCAGCACCGCCACCAACAGGGCAGGCAAGCTGATCCGGATCGGGGCCTTGGCCGGCCCCGTCGCGATCACGCCGGACGGCCAGACCGCTTACGTCATCGATGGCTCGGACGAGGTGACCCCGATCCGGACCGCCACCAACATCGCGGGCAGCCCGATCCCGGTCGGGAGTCTCCCCGGCGTCATCGCGATCAGGCCGTAACGATCTGGATGCGCAGCGCACGAGACAGATTCAAGCCCTGGAGCGTTAGCCTGCCCCAGGGCATCGCCGTCCGCTCATTCCGCGGCCTGGAATCGCCCAGCGTGACCGGTGCGCCACCAGGTCCCGCGCCCCCGGCATCGACATCGCGACGTTCCAGCCTCGACCGGTCGCCAAAGCCTCCGGTTACCTGGGCGGCCAGCTTCGATACCGCCGTACTCACCCACCTTGACCTGCGCCGCGTCGGGGCTGGGAACCGGGCACTGCCCAGAATGAACCCGAAGACATCCTCGCCACCGCCCGCGGCGCGCCCGCCACCTCGCCCCCAGCTCGCCGAGATGCGCAGCAGGGCCAGCAAGGCCATCTCGACTGTCCGGATGGCGAAGCGCCATGACCGCTGCGTGGGCGAAATTTCCCTGCTGAGTGGACATGGGCGCTTTGCGCGCTTCACTCTACCGGGTCAATCTCTTCTCGCCGGGAGCACGGCAAATGGGCGCCCCCGGGGGGCGACGGGCTCGCTGTACGGCGAGGTGCCCGCTATGAGGTTCGTCACAGTGGCGCACCCGGGGAAACACAACGACCCAGGTCCCAGGGGTACGGGGACCTTCGGCCCTGTCCCAGCCACATTGAAACCGGGCAATACTTAATTATACGGACTTTTAGCCGTAACCGTCGGCCAGGTCTTGACTGCGGGCGCGAAAGCTTGCTGCCCTTGTAAGGCCTATGCAGGGGAGATAGCAATGTTCAGCGCAGACTCTATTGATCACCAAACAGAAACGAGCCTCCCCGAGCTGGCCGAGTGGGTCCGCGGTATCTCGGAGCTGACCAAGCCTGACGACATCGTCTGGTGTGACGGCTCGGAGGACGAATGGGAGCGGCTCACCAGCCTCCTCGTCGAGAACGGAACCTTCACGCGGCTGAACCCGAAGCTGCGTCCGAACAGCTTCTACTGCGCTTCCGACCCCAGTGACGTGGCGCGCGTCGAGGACCGCACGTTCATCTGCTCGGTGAGGGAAGATGACGCGGGCCCGACCAACAACTGGATCGCGCCCGACGAGATGCGCGAGACTTTCGCGGAAGTCTTCGACGGCTGCATGCGCGGCCGCACCATGTACGTGATCCCGTTCTGCATGGGCCCGATCGGCAGCAGCATCTCCCAGCTTGGAGTGGAGATCACCGACTCCCCGTACGTGGCCGTGTCGATGCGGATCATGACCAGGATGGGAACGCCGGCGCTGCGGTCGATCGAGGAGACCGGGTCGTTCGTTCGTGCCGTCCACTCGGTCGGCGCCCCGCTGGAGCCCGGCCAGGCGGACGTGCCGTGGCCCTGCAACAAGACCAAGTACATCTCGCACTTCCCCGAGACCAGGGAGATCTGGTCCTACGGCTCCGGTTATGGCGGCAACGCGCTGCTCGGCAAGAAGTGCTATGCGCTGCGGATTGCCTCGGTGATGGCACGCGACGAAGGCTGGCTGGCCGAGCACATGCTGATCCTCAAGCTCACCCCGCCGGGCGGCGAGGCGAAGTACATCGCGGCGGCCTTCCCGTCCGCGTGCGGAAAGACCAACCTGGCCATGCTGCAGCCCACCATCCCCGGCTGGAAGGTCGAGGCCGTCGGCGACGACATCGCGTGGATGCGGTTCGGCGCGGACGGCAGGCTGTATGCAATCAATCCGGAGGCCGGCTTCTTCGGCGTCGCGCCCGGCACTGGCATGAAGACCAACGCCAACGCGGTCAAGACCATGTGGGGCAACAGCATCTTCACCAACGTGGCCCGCACCGATGACGGCGACGTGTGGTGGGAGGGGCTGACCGATGAGCCGCCCGCGCATCTGATCGACTGGAAGGGACGGGATTGGAGCCCGGGCTCGGCCGAGCCTGCGGCGCACCCCAATGCCCGGTTCACCACCCCGGCCAGCCAGTGCCCGATCATCGCGCCGGAATGGGATGACCCCGCCGGCGTGCCGATCTCGGCGATCCTGTTCGGCGGCAGGCGCGCCAGTACCGTGCCGCTGGTGATCGAGTCCTTCGACTGGGACCACGGCGTGTTCCTCGGCGCCAACATCGCCTCGGAGAAGACCGC
>Ga0187879_10001191_pt1 | contig 17790 bp, 15 predicted proteins | sample June2016WEW_19_1_FD_132423 | JGI IMG/M metagenome (GOLD analysis project Ga0187879, IMG submission 132423) | Peatland microbial communities from SPRUCE experiment site at the Marcell Experimental Forest, Minnesota, USA - June2016WEW_19_10 | ecosystem: Environmental > Terrestrial > Soil >... | reverse complement strand
GTGTCGCGGGCCAGGGTGTCGCGGGCCAAGGCGTCGCGGGCCTAGGCGGCGACGAGGAGATGGACCTCGACGCCGTGCTCGCGCGCAAGCCGGCTGTCGTGCTCGTTGACGGGTTCGGCCAGCATGCGGCAGCCATCGCGGCGCTGCGGGACGCCGGGATCGACGTCATCAGCACCGTCGACGTGTGCGATACCGAGCGCGCCGCCGCGACCGTAGCTGAGCTTACGGGGCAACAGCCGGTGGCCAAGGTGTCTGACGCGGCCTTGCGCCAGGCCGATGAGATCAGGTTCGTCGACAGCTCGCCCGAGGCGCTGCGCAAGCGGCTGGGGCACGGCAACATCTACCCGGCCGGCCAGGTGCGGGAGGCGCTTGACGGCTTGTTCCGGACGTCAAGCCTGGCCACGCTGCGTGAGATCGGGCTGCGGATCGTCGCGGAGACCCTTACCGCACCCAGCGTCACCCAGCGACGCGAGCCGCCGGACGTGCTGGTGGCCGTGGCCGACCCGGCCCAGGCCGATGCGCTGGTGCAACGTGGTCTCCGGCTGGCCAGGCGCAGCGGCGCGAACTGCACGGTGCTCGCGCTGAGACAGCCCGCCGGGGCTCCCGGAGACGGCTCTGCCGATATCCGCTCCGCCGCACAGGCCGCAGGAGCCGCGGTCATCGTCCGCGAGGGCCCGGACGCCGCAGCGACGCTCGCCCAGGCCGTCCGGGAGACGGGTGCCGGCCACCTGGTCGTGGCGGCGCCGACGAGCCGTCAGCTGCCGCGCTGGCGCGCCAGCCTGGTCGAACGCCTGGCCGACCGGCTTCCCGACGTCCACCTGCACATCACTCCGGCACGGGCCCGGCGGGGAGCGGGGGGAGCCGGCGGCTTTGGCGGTGCTGGCGGTGCTGGCGGTGCTGGCGCCGGGGACCGGGTGCACGCCATGCCTCCCGCGGCCGCGCGGGAGCGCGGGGCCATCCGGCTCTATCTCGGTTACGCGGCAGGCTGCGGCATCACGACCGCAATGCTCGAAGAGGCGGGACGGCGGCGATCCCGTGGCTCGGACGTGGTGGTCGCGGCGGTCGACTGCCGCGGCAGGGAGGGGGTCAACGCGGCACTCGACGGCCTGGAGCTGATCGGCGACGGGACAGCGCTCGACGCCGACGCGGTCCTGGCCCGGCAGCCCGAAGTGGTCTGTATCGACGATCTGTCCGTTACCGACCCGGGAGGGGAGAGCCGGTTCGCCGCCGCACGGCGGCTGGCTCATGCGGGGATCACCGTTATCGCCACGGTGCACCTCACCAGCCTGCACGGCCGCGAGGGCGGGGCTGGTGCTGGCCGCGAGGGCGGGGCTGGTGCTGGCCGCGAGGGCGGGGCTGGTGCTGGCCGCGAGGGCGGGGCTGATGCTGGCCGCGAGGGCGCGGCTGACACCGGCCGCCCGCGCGACCGGGATGGCCTAGCCGGGGGCCCCCGCCCCGGCCGCCCGCGCGGTGGCGATGGCGCGGCAGGAGGCGCCCTGGATCAGGCGGCGGTCGTCGCGCTGGCTGATGAAATCGAGCTGGTGGACGCTCCGCCCTCGGTGCTGGCCGACCGGGTACGGCGCGGTGAGATCGTCGCGGTCGCCGAGATCGAGCAGGCGCTGCGGGCGGATTACGCGCCGGGGAAGCTCGGCATCCTGCGCGAGCAGGCCTTCACCGTGGTGGCCGAGCATGCCGACCACCGGCTGGCCGGCTACCGGCTTCCCGGCGTCCCCGCTGGCACCGCGCAGCTGCCCGCCATCCTGGCCTGCGCCGCGCCGCGGGTCGGCATGGAGTCGCTGATCAGGCGCTCGGCAGCGCTCGCAGCGCAGCTAGCAGGGGACTTCCGGGTGGCGGTCATCCTGCAACGGCCACCGTCGGCCGAGATGGAGCGGCTACTGGCCGGTTACGCGGCGCTGACGTCGCAGCTTGGCGGCGAGTTTGTCCGACTGAAGGGGACGCGCGTGGCCGCTGCCCTGGCCGAGCTCGCGGTCCGGCACCAGGTCACCGAGATAGTGCTGGCCCGCGACGCCGCGGCCAGGGCTGGCCGCCACCCGGTGCTGCGCGACCTGGCCCGCCGGGCCGGCGACGCTGAGGTACACGTCCTGCCCGCCGAGAGCCGCTCACACCCGGCTAGCTGAGCTAACTGAGCTAGCCGGGAGCCGCGGCCGATGCCGGGTTCACCCGGTTCCGGCGCGCCGCCGAGACCCCGATCAGCGTATGCAGGTAAGGCGCCCCGCCGCTGCGATGACCTCCACGCCGGGCTCGCCGCCTAGCGCACCGGCACCCTACGCGCAACGGGTGAACCCGGACGGCGCCCAGACTCAGCGTTCCAGCATCCTGAAGGCCAGGTGGCGGCTGTGATGCTGCCCCATGACGAGCGCGAAATACAGCCGCAGCACTCCGTCGACCACTTCGTGCTGCCCGTCGCCGAGATAAACCGGCCGCAGCCCGACCGCGTCGATGAGCTGCTCGACCGTCGCCCGGTCGGCGGCAGGCGCGGAGAAGAACATGTCGGCCGGGCCGTCACCGTACTGCGGGTCGGCGAGATTCTCGACGCCCAGGGAGTTGAACACCCGCGCATACCGGGCTCCGCTGACCTGCGAGGTGATCGCGTCGTGGCTGTTGGCCGGGCCCGGGCCGGCGCCGCGGTCGGGTTCCTGTTGCTGGCCGGGAACCTGGGCGGGGTGATCCTCGTGCTGATCGTCCAGGGCCTGATCGGGAATCCGTACTACTCGCTCGGTGCGCTTTCGGCGGCCGCGCTGGCCGGAGCCGCGCTGGCCACCAGGCTGCCCGCGCGAACCGCGGGCGCCACGCCGGAAAGGAGCCTATGATGACCGACCCTGGCGAGTTCATGGCCAGCCTGGACGCCCAGCTCAAGCCCTACCGCGGCGAGTTTCCCTCGTTCCGCAGGCTGCCCGCGGACGGCCTGCCCCGGGATGAGGTCGCCGGGCTTGTCGAGCGGCTCGCCGGGCTGGAGGAACATCGCTGGCGCGACGGTTTCGCGTCCGGAGCGGTCTACCACGGTGATCCCGGGCATGTCGCGTTCCTGAACCGGGTGTACGCGGCGCAGTCGCAGAGCAACCCGCTGCACCCGGACCTGTGGCCGAGCGCCGCCAAGTTCGAGGCGGAGATCGTCTCGATGACCGCGACCATGCTCGGCGCGGAGCACGTGACGCCCGAGGCCCCGGTGGTCGGCGCGGTGAGCTCGGGCGGGACCGAGAGCATCCTGCTGGCGATGAAGGCTTACCGGGACTTCGCCAGGGAGCGCCGCGGGATCGCCGAGCCGCAGATCGTCGCGCCGGTCACCGCGCACGCCGCGTTCGACAAGGCCGCCAGATTCTTCGACATGGAGCTGGTCAGGGTCGGCGTCGACGCTGACTTCAAGGCTGACCTGGCCGCGATGGCCGATGCCGTGACCGACCGGACGGCGGTGCTGGTCGAGTCGGCGCCGAGCTTCCCGCACGGCGTGATCGACCCGATCCCGCAGCTCGCCGCGCTGGCCGCCGGGCGCGGCGTCGGCTGTCACGTCGACGCCTGCCTCGGCGGGTTCATCGTGCCGTGGGCGCAGCGGCTCGGCTACCCGGTGCCGCCGTTCGACTTCAGGGTGCCCGGTGTCACGTCGATGTCGGCCGACACGCACAAGTACGGTTACGCGGCGAAGGGCACGTCGGTCGTGCTGTATCGGGGCAGGGAGCTCAGGCAGTTCCAGTTCTACACGGTCACCGACTGGCCGGGCGGCCTGTACCTGTCGCCGACGTTCGCCGGCAGCCGGCCCGGCGCGCTGTCGGCCGAGTGCTGGGCGGCGCTGGTCTCGATCGGCGAGCGCGGCTATCTCGACGCGGCCCGGCGGATCCTGGAGACCGGCGCGCGGGTACGTGACGGCATCGCGGCCATCCCGGGCCTGCGGGTGCTCGGCGACCCGCTATGGGTCATCGCTTTCGCGGCCGCCGATGGCCTCGATGTGTTCCAGGTCATGGAGAACGTGGGGCGAAGAGGATGGAGTCTTAACGGGCTCCAGCGGCCAGCCGCCGTGCATATCGCGATCACGCTCCGGCACACCCGGCCGGGCGTGGCCGACCGGTTCCTTGCCGATCTCGGCTCCTCGCTGGCGGAGGTCCGGGCCAGCCCGGACGTCCATACCGGGATGGCCCCGGTCTACGGGATGGCCGCCTCGCTGCCCGGCGAGCTCGTCCGCGGGATGCTCGGCGCCTACCTTGACCTGATTTTCGAGGTGTAGGAGTGCCGGGCAATGTCCTGGCGATCGACCTCGAGGCCTCGGCGCTGCAGGTGAGGCTGGTCTCGGTCCGCGGCGAGGTCGTCGCGTCCGAGCAGGCGGCGTGCCGGGTCGAGCTCCGCCCTGGCGGCGGCGCCGAGCAGGACCCGGAGGGCTGGTGGGCGCTGATCGCCGGGGCCGCGTCCCGGCTGCTGAGCAGCGGCGCCGTCGCGCCGGAGTCGGTCATGGCCATCTGCTGCACCGCGCAATGGTCGGGCACCGTCGCGGTGGACAAGGGCGGCGCGCCGATCCGGGATGCCATCATCTGGATGGACTCGCGCGGGGCGCCGCAGGCCCGGCGCATCACCGGCGGCCCGGTCCGGGTGCAGGGCTACGGCGTGGACAAACTGGTGCGCTGGATCCGCAAGACCGGCGGGATCCCGGCGCGCAGCGGTAAGGACCCCATCGCGCACATCCTTTGGCTGAAGCAGGAGGAGCCGGAAACCTATCGTTATGCTCATCTCTTCCTCGAACCGAAAGACTGGCTTAACCTGCGGCTCACCGGCCGGGCGGTGGCCACCTACGACTCGATCGCGCTGCACTGGCTGACCGACAACAGGAAACCGGCCGCGATCGGATACGACCCGGCGCTGCTGCGGCTCGCCGGGGTGCGGCGCTCCCAGCTGCCTGACCTGATGGCCGCGACGGACATCGTGGGGCCGCTGCTGCCCGGGCCTGCGGCGGCGCTCGGCGTTCCGGCCGGCCTGCCGGTGGTGGCCGGTACGCCCGACCTCCAGTCGGCGGCGATCGGGTCCGGTGCGACCAGGGATTTCCAGGCCCACCTGTACGTCGGCACGTCATCCTGGCTGACCTGCCACGTCCCGTTCAAGAAGACCGACATGCTGCGGAACATCGCGTCGCTGCCGTCCGCGATACCCGGCCGGTACTTCGTCGCTGACGAGCAGGAGACCGCGGGTGCGGCGCTGACCTTCCTGCGCGACCGGGTGCTGTTCGCCGGCCAGCCGCCGGCCGACGCGTACCGCGAGTTCGACCGGATGGCAGCGGCGGTCCCGCCAGGCAGCGGAGGCGTGATCTTCACGCCGTGGCTGTACGGGGAGCGGACCCCGGTGGAAGACAGGTTCGTGCGCGGCGGGTTCCACAATCTGTCGCTGTCGGCCGGCCGCGATGAGCTGGTGCGGGCGGTGCTCGAGGGGGTGGCGCTGAACTCGCGGTGGCTGCTGCGGGCGGTGGAGCGCTTCACGCGGCGGCGGCTGGAGCCGATCAGGTTCATCGGCGGCGGGGCCCGCTCCGACGTGTGGTGCCAGATCTTCGCCGACGTGCTCGGTGCGACCATCGAGCAGGTGGCCGACCCGGTGAACGCGAACGCGCGGGGGGCCGCGATGCTGGCGGCGGTGGCGCTCGGCGAGCTGACCTTCGATCAGGTCCCCGAGCGGGTCCAGGTGGCGCGGAGCTACTCGCCGGACCCGGTCGCCGCCGGGCTCTACGACGAACTGTTCGGTGAGTTCGTGGGACTTTACCGGCGCAACCGCAAGGCGCACGCCCGGCTGAACCGTGAGCGCGGCCAGTGAGGGCAGCTGACCAGGGCACCTAAGGCGCAAGCGGCCGTTACGGTAGAGCCCGTGCAACCGCTGGCTGACGCGCCGCTGCCGCCATTGGCGCACCCGAACGCGCGACGGCTGGCCCGCCGGGCCGCAGTCAGCCGCCCGGCCGCCCGTCAGCTCGCCGTGCTGGCTGGGTTGGTGGCGGCCGGACTGGCCGCTACCTGGCCGAGGGCCACCTACCTGATGACAGGCCAGGTGCCGGACAGGTCCGACGAGGGAACCTACATCTGGGATTTCTGGTGGGTGGCCCACCAGGTCACGCACCTTGGCAACCCGTGGTTCACCCGCGACATGGCGGCGCCGGTCGGCGCGCCGCTCGGCTTCCACGTGCTGATGCCGCTGGCGGGCTTGCTGATGACGCCCGTCACGCTGGCCGTCGGCGCAGTCTTCGCGTTCAACCTGATGTGCGTCATCATGCCCGGGCTGCTGAGCTATGCGATGTACCGCGCGGCGCGCCTGTGGGTGCCTTCCCAGCCGGCCGCGATCACGGCCGGCGCGTTATTCGGCCTGTCGGCCAATCTCGCGTGGCGGTCGATGTATCACCTGAACATCGCCGCCGGGGTGGTCTTCATCCCGGTTGCGCTGGAAGCAGCGGTCCGGCTGCGCCGCGAGCCAAGCCGCCGCCAGGCGCTGGTCCTCGGGCTGGTGCTTGGCACGTCGGAACTCGTTGATCAGGAAATGACGATCCTGGTAGTGATCCTGACCGCCCTCGTGCTGGTGCCCTGGCTGGTGTGCCGGCCATCGGCAGCGAAGCTGGCGGCGGCGGCCCTGGCCGGGCTGGCCGGCCTGCTCCTGGCCGGCCCGCAGCTGGCCGCCATGGCCGGCCAGCTGCGGGCCGGTGATGCCACGCTCACCAGCGGGCGGCTCGTCCTCTCGTATCTCCATTACGCGGTCGGCCTGCCGCAGGTGTTCGGGCCATCGCCGCGGGTTGCCGCGTTCGGGCTGAAGAGCCTGGGAGCGGTCTTTTACAGCGGCAAGACCGGCGAGGGCCTTTCCACGTTCGGGCTGGTCCTGACCGCCATGGCGGTATTAGGCCTGGCGGTGTCCTGGCGACGGCGCAGCAGCTGGCTCCTCATGCTGGGCTGGCTCGGCTGCGCCGCGCTGGCCCTGGGGCCCGCGCTGTGGATCGGCAGCAGGGAGTACGTGCCGTTCGCCGGGCTCATGGACGGGCGCGCGGTGTCCATGATCATGCCGTATACCTGGTTCGTCCGGATACCGGGGCTGGGGGACTTCCGCGAGGCCTGCCGGTTCACGTTGCTCGGGATGGTGCCTGCCGCCGTCCTCGCCGGGATCGCGGTGGACTGGCTGCGGCGCCGCGCCGCGCCGCTGCTCGTCGTCGTGCTCGCGCTCGCCGTGCTGGAGGCAGGCTGGACCGGGGACCTGTCCGTCAGCCCGGCGTCGCAGCAAGTCCCGGCGGTATCGGCCAGGCTCCCCGCGCTTGACGGCCCGATTGCAGCCGACCACTCAAACTCGGTAGTGGTCGACGTCCCATACGGCCTGTGGGGCGGGTTAGGGCTGTACGGGGCCTGGCTGCGGCCCCAGGCGCTGGCGCTGGCGACCGCCGATGGCCATCCGCGGGGCGAGGCATACCTGGCCAGCGTCCCGCTGCCGACGTCCACGGGCATCAAGGAGCACCCGTTCTACGCGCGCCTCGTGGACACCCAGCGCGGGAAGCGCACCTCGGCCGCCGAACTGGCGGCCGCCCGCGCAGACGCCCGCCGGATCGGCATCGGCTGGGTGGTCGTCTGGCAGTGGACTGCCCCGGTCGTCTGGTATCTGACCCATACCGGTTTCCGGTTCGACTACACCGCGTACGGCGTCTCGGTGTACCGGCGCAGCGGTTGACGGTGCCGGGCCCGGGCCGGTCTGGGTGCGGCCTCATCGGGTCAACGCCGCCGTCACCGATAGCACCGGCAAGCGCAAGGTGAAGTTCACGTGTTGTTTGCCTGCATTTAACGATTCCAACCCTACGGTGGATCCGCGGCATTACACCGGAATCACCGGAGGACCTGAGGTCACTGGCGGCGTGTTCGAATCGGGCGTTAGCATCGTCCCGATCAAGCCGAGAACCGGCTTTACACCATCAAGGCAAGCCTTATGGCGATGCCCGGTGGGTAACCCTAAAGAGGAGTATCTGATATGCAACGTGTGCGCATCCAAGGGGTGACGGCGGCGGGTGTCGCTCTTGCCGCGATGGGCTTGTCGCTCGCCGCCTGCAGTTCATCGGGCAGCAGCAGCTCATCGCCGAGCAGTTCACCCTCGTCGAGCAGCTCCGCCAAGCTCTCGGGCACGCTCAACGGGAGCGGATCGACGTTCCAGACCACCTTCCAGGAGGCGGCCATCTCGGCCTTCAAGTCGGTCCAGCCCAACATGACGGTCAACTACGGTTCCGGCGGCTCGGGCAAGGGGCGGTCGGACCTGGCCTCGGGGGTGGTCAACTACGCGGGCTCGGACTCGCCGATTCCCTCCGCCGAGATGTCGACCTTCAAGGGCAAGACGGTGCTCTACTTCCCCGTCGTGATCGGCCCGATCACGATGGCGTACAACCTGTCCGGTGTCAGCAGCCTGAAGCTGACGCCGACGGTCATCGCGGACATCTTCCAGGCCAAGATCACGAACTGGGACAACTCGGCGATCGCGTCGATTAACCCCGGCGTCAAGCTGCCCAGCGAGCCGATCACCCTCGCTGTCCGCTCGGATTCGTCGGGCACGACGCAGAACTTCACGCTGTTCGTCGATGACGCCGTGCCCAGCGTGTGGAAGCTCGGCAGCAGCTCGACCATCAAGTGGCCCGCCGCCGCCCGCGGCGGCAGCGGCAACGGCGGGGTGGCGTCGATTATCAAGTCCACCCCCGGGGCCATCGGATACGTGGATTATGCTGACGCCAAGGCCTCCGGACTGACGTTCGCTTCTGTCCAGAACAAGTCCGGCGCCTACATCGCGCCCTCCCCGACGTCGGCGTCCGCGGCCGCGGCCGGGGTCACGCCCGCGGCGAACCTCACGTTCGCCGCCGCCTGGGCGCCGGGCGCGAGCGCGTACCCGATCACCTATCAGTCGTGGGACCTGGTCTACGAGTCTCAGCCGAACGCGAACGACGCGGCGCTGCTCAAGGCGTATATCGGCTACCTGATCGGAGCGGGCCAGGCGCTGCTGCCCGGCCTGGGCTACGCGCCGCTGCCCGCCAGCCTCGACGCGTCGGCCAAGGCGCAGCTCAGCAAGATCGGCATGTAGTGAGTGTGGTAATGCCAACCGATCAGATCGGTTCGGCGCCGTGAGAACAGTGGCGCAGGCGGATCCGGCCACCCCGGCCGGATCCGCCCGCAACCTGTCAGAGCGGCGGCCGCTCGGCGACCGCGGTTTCCAGGTCCTCGCGCTCGCCTGTGGCCTGCTGGTGCTGGTGATCCTCGTCCTGATCGCCGTCTCGACCAGCCAGCAGGCCGCGTCGTGGTTCAGCACCGAGGGCCTGAAGATCTTCACGAACAACTGGGACCCCACGACCAACGACTACGGCGCGCTGGCCTTCATATACGGCACGGCCATCACGGGGATCATCGCGGTCGTGCTGGCCGTCCCGGTCAGCATAGGCATCGCCCTGCTCCTGACCGAGGTCGTGCCGTACCGGTGGTCGCGGCCGATCGTGTACGTGATCGACCTCCTGGCGGTGGTCCCGTCGGTGGTCTGGGGCCTGTGGGGGATCCTGGTGTTCGCGCCGTGGCTCCAGGGCATCTACACCTCGATTGCCTCGGGCGTCAAAGGCATTCCGGTGCTCGACTCCTTGTTCGGGCAGCCCGTGAGCGGGGCCTCGTTCTTCACCTGCGGCATCATCCTGGCCTTCATGATCACGCCGATCGTGACCTCACTGTCGCGCGAGGTCATCGCCACGGTGCCGGCGATCGACAGGGAGGGCGCGTACGCGCTGGGCGCCACCCGGTTGGAGATGATCCGCGGCGCAGTCTGGCCGCACAGCCAGGGCGGCGTGGTCGGGGCGGTGCTGCTCGGCCTGGGCCGGGCGATGGGCGAGACGATCGCGGCAGCGCTAGTGATCGGCTCGTCGCCCGAGATCACGTCGCACCTGTTCGCCACCGGCTATAACATGCCCTCGGTCATCGCGAACCAGTTCGGCGAGGCCTTCGGCGTGCAGAAAGCCGGCCTGATGGGGATCGGCGTGCTCCTGTTCGCTTTGACGATCATCGTCAACGTCATTGCCCGCGGGGTCGTGGAGCGCTCGGCTCGGCGGAAGAGGGGTGCCTGATGGCCGTCGTCGCCGGACAGGAGAAGCACGACCTGCGGGAGCCGGCGGGCTGGCGGCGCACCAGCAACCGCATCGTGACCGCACTAATGGTGCTCGCGTTCGTGCTCGTGATCATCCCGCTGGGATTCGTCCTGGTCACTGTGATCGCCAAAGGCGCCTCGGTCATCAGCTGGTCGTTCCTGACCAGCGATATCCCGGTGCAGGTGGTGCCAGCGAACCAGGGCGGAGTCGGGCCGGCGGTGGTCGGCACGCTCGAGATCACGGCCCTGGCCACGGTTCTGGCCGTGCCGCTCGGCATACTGGGCGCGATCTACCTCAATGAGTACGGCGGCAAGAACTGGCTGGCGCGGCTCATAGGGTTCTTCAGCGACGTGATGACGGGCGTGCCGTCGATCATCATGGGCCTGTTCATCTTCGCGATCTGGGTGCTGCACTTCGGTTTCTCGGGCCTGGCCGGCGCCTTCGCCCTGGGCTGCCTGATGCTGCCGATCGTGATCCGCTCCACCGATGAGATGCTGAAGCTGGTCCCGAACGCGCTGCGCGAAGCGAGCTACGCCGTGGGCGCCACCAAGGCCCGCGTGACGATGACCGTGGTGTTGCCGGCGGCGATCGGCGGAATCGTCAGCGGCGCGCTGCTCGCCGTCGCCCGGGCCGCGGGTGAGACGGCGCCACTGCTGTTCACCATCCTCAGCGGGACAACCACGGTAAACAAGAACGTGTTCAGCGGTGCCAACACCTCGCTGCCCTCGCAGATCTTCGCGAACGCGTCATCACCGTATCCCGGTGCGCAGGCCCGCGGCTGGGGCGCGGCGCTCACGCTCATCGCCATCTGCTTCATCCTCATGATCATCGCCCGCTTCGTCACCGCACGATTCACCAGATATTCTCGCTAGGAATGCTCCGACAGAAAGTCGCGCTAGGAACATGATGGAACAGCCCGAGCAGAACACCGTCACCAATGTCCAGCTGCCCGAGGCGCAGCCGACGCCGCGTGCACCCGGGTCCGATACTCCGGGCGCCACTGTCTTCGACGCGGAGAAGGTCTCGTGCTACTACGGCTCGTTCCGGGCCGTCACGGACGTCTCGCTGTCCGTCTACGAGCGGGAGATCACGGCGTTCATCGGCCCGTCCGGGTGCGGCAAGACGACGGTGCTGCGGACGCTGAACCGCATGAACGACCTCATACCGGGCGCTCGCGTCGAGGGTGACCTCCGCTACCGCGGGGCGTCGCTGTACGACAAGAGTGTGTCCCCGATTGCCGTGCGCCGGCGCATCGGGATGGTCTTCCAGAAGCCGAACCCGTTCCCGAAGTCGATCTACGACAACATCGCCTACGGGCCGCGCATCAACGGCGAGCGCAACAAGGGCAGGCTGAACGAGATCGTCGAGAACTCGCTGCGCCAGGCCGCGCTGTGGGACGAGGTGAAGGACCGGCTGCACAAGTCGGGCCTGGGCCTGTCCGGCGGGCAGGCGCAGCGGCTGTGCATCGCCCGCACGCTCGCCGTCGAGCCGGACGTGGTCCTCATGGACGAGCCATGTTCCGCGCTCGACCCGATCGCGACGGGCGCCATCGAGGACCTGATGCGCGACATTAAGTCGCGGTACACCATCGTCATCGTCACGCACAACATGCAGCAGGCCACCCGGGTCAGCGACCGCACCGCCTTCTTCTCCGTGCTCCGCAACGAGGAGAGCGATACCCGCACGGGCGTGCTGGTCGAGTACGGCCGGACCGAGCAGATCTTCCAGGATCCGTCCGACGGTCGCACCAAGGCCTACGTCACCGGCCGGATGGGCTGAGCCGGGCGGCGGTCAGGTCCGGCTGCGCAGGGGCGCTGTAATCAGGATGAATCGGAACGGAACACCAGGAGCAGAGATGCCCGGAATCATCGTCGGGGTGGACGGCTCGGACAATTCTCGTCGTGCCCTGGGCTGGGCGATACGCGAGGCTGCACAGCGCCAGCTGCCGCTGGAAGTCATGACAGTTGAACCGGACCCGGTTCGCCCGGCCACCGGGATTTACTGGGGGGTGCACCCCGAAAACAGCTTCAAACCGGAACTCGCGCGGAAGTCCCTCCAGGAATTCGCGGATAATGTCGCGAGCGAAGTCGGCGGGACGGTGCCTGAGATCACCGTGAGCGTGGCCACGGGAGAGGTCGCGGAAGAACTTATCAAGGCCTCGCGTGACGCTGACCTGCTCGTCGTAGGGTCCCGCGGCAGCGGCGGGTTCACCAGGCTCCTGCTGGGCTCGACGAGCAGCCAGGTCACCCACCACGCGGCCTGCCCCGTCGTGGTCATCCCCGGGACTCACCAGGCCGCAGGCCCGAAGTGAGGCAATGGCATCAGCCCAAAGCTAGTCCGGGGGCTGGGATCCGGCCAGGTAGATCACCCGGCGGGCGATGTTGACGGCGTGGGCACCAAGGCGCTCGTAGAAACGCGCCACCAGCGTCATCTCCATGGTCACCGGTATTGCCATTTGCCCGGAGGCAAGTTCGGCTACCAAGCCGGCGTGAAGGTCGTCCATGTCGTTATCAAGCTCGCTCAGCGCAACCGCGGCGGCACGGTCGCGCTGGTACCAGGAGTCCGCTGCCTGACGCCACATGATGGATGCGAGATTCCCCATTCCCTCGACGAGCCCCCGGCTGCGCGGCGAGAGGTCCTGGCTGAGGCTGTGATTGGCCCGACGGGCGATGTCCATGACCAGGTCGTGGGAGCGCTCGAGTTCGGGCACGATTCGCAGCACGGAGAGCAGGAAACGCAGGTCCGAGGCGACCGGCGCCTGTAGCGCGATCTCCCGGGTGACCAGGTTCTCGATCTCCGGGTAAAGGGCGTCGATGACCTTCTCGCGTTCGGCCAGCGTCTGGATGACGTCGTCGTTGCCGCTCAGGAGAGCGTCGGTCGCTCCGGGCAGGTCCTCAGCGACCATGGCGAACAGTTCGATGACCTTAGCTTCGATGGCTTCCAAATCACGCTGAAACTCCTGCCGATGCTCGATCACAGGCAAAGCCTACGGGGCGCCGCCCCAGTTCCTCAACAGCAAGGCCTCGCCGGGGCAGGACGAGTTGTTTGCCAACTGGCGCTATCACGCCTCTGGATGCCGGGCGAGGCCGGCGGAGTTGACGGGCTTGGCGGAGTTGCCGGGCTTGGCGGAGAGGAGCCGGTTCAGGTCAGCACGTGGATGTTCCTCGCCGCGCACATGTCGGTGAGGATCTCCGGCCACACTGAAACGCTGACCTCACCCAGGTGAGCCTTGCGGAGCAGGAGCATCAGCGTGCGGGACTGGCCGATGCCGCCGCCGACCGACAGCGGGAACTCGCCGCGCACGATGCCCTGATGGTAGGGGAGTTCGAGGAAGTCGAGCTGGCCGCTGCGGGCCAGCTGCTGCTTCAGGGTATCGGCGGTGACCCGGATGCCCATGGAGGTCAGCTCATGACGGCGCCTGGTGACGTGATTCCAGACCAGGATGTCCCCGTTGAGGCCATGTGTCGGCTTTCCGGTTGCCGCGGACGTGTCGGTGATCCAGTCGTCATAGTCAGCAGCGCGCATCTCGTGCGGGTAGCCGTCCCTGAGCGGGCAGCCGATCCCGATGATGAAGACCGCGGGACAGTCCTGCAGCACCCTGGTTTCGCGCTGTTTGCGCGGCAGGTCCGGGTACATGTCGAGCAGGTCTTCGGCATGCAGGAAGGCGAGCTCCGCCGGCAAGCTGGGATAGCGAGGGTCCTTCAGGATCGGGAACATCTCCTGCACGAAGCGCTCGGCACCGACCAGCACCTGCCAGATCTTACCGACTATCTCGGTCAGGAAGCCGACCTCGCGCTGATCCTGGGTGATCACGCTCTCCCAGTCCCACTGATCCACATAGCAGCTGTGGTCGTGGTCGAGGAAGTAGTCCTTGCGGACCGCGCGCATGTCGGTGCAGATGCCCTGGCCCGGCCCGCAGTCGAACTGCCGCAGCGCGACCCGCTTCCATTTGGTGGCCGCCTGCACGATCTGTGCATCGACAGGATGCAGGTCGCGGTCGTTGCTGATGTGGAACTGGACAGGCGTACGCGAGCCGTCGCGATCGAGCATATCGTTGACGCCGCTGTCGACGCCCACGATGAGCGGGACGGTGACCATCAGGAGGTTCAGCTCGCGGCAGAGCCTGTCCTCGATGTACTGCTTCACGGCGAAGATCGCCCGCTGCGTCTCCCGTGGCGTCAGCAGCGAGTCGTAGTCGCGCGGCAGCACGAGTTCGAGGTCCGCATAATTGCCGATACCTGGTCCGGCGAGATCTGAGCGCTTGTCTGCGCCCTTCTCCCAGCCAGTATCTGAGCTCTTGCCTGAGCCAGTGTCCGAGCTCTTGCCTGAGCCAGTGTCCGAGTTCTTGCCTGAGCCAGTGTCTGAGCCGTTGTCGACCATGGCAGCCTCCTCTGGCGCGCGGTCGCCCATGATGCTCGCAGCCAGCTCAAGGCCCGTCACGGGCCGAAGGTCACCATTGCGGGGATTCTGCCCCGGCACTCCCTACGTGCTGGTCTCCGGCTTCCCGCGAGCGTGCCACGTCAGATGCGGGGTGCCCCGCCGCGATAGCGAGTCGAGTGCCTTCTCTCGCGGCAGGTGGGCGGGGAGCTGCTGAATGTGGCGCTGCCATAGCTCTTTGTCTGCGGCCCAGGCTTGCAGGTAGTCGTGGCATAGAGCTGGCTTGATACGCGCCAGGCGGCCCAGGGAGCCTTTCAGCGCGGCGATCCTGCGGGTCTTTTCTCCTGTTTCGAGCTGGTGCTTATCAACCATCTCCAGCACCTGCTCAATGAACCGTCCGCGTGATTTTAGGAAGCTGCTCCAGTGACGCAGATCGGCATCCATCATGGGTCTTCCCTGGTCGAGCAGCCAGTATATTCCCTCGGCGAGCACGTCGCCGAGTTCCTCGGCCCGGGCCCGGTCGGGGTTCCGGAAGGGATCATAAGGCTGCTGGCTTACCCTCCCGGTGGCTGCGATGGGCTGCAGGCCTTTCTCTGCATCCAGCACGAAAAACCAGTCATCGTTATAGATATCGGGGAAGAACGAGCAGCTCCGCTTCACTTCGAGGGCGAGCGCCCCGCCGCCGATAAACGATTGCTGGGCGCCGCCTGCATCGCGAAAGGCATGGCAGACTACCGAGTGGTCAGGGAAACCTTCGATGATCAGCCCGACGGCGTTGTGGGTATCCAGAAGGCCGACTGCCTGCCGCATGTGATCCGGATTCAGTTCGGTGATGTCATCATCGAGAAACACGACACGTGACCAGCTGAGCATTCGGCTGAGGACCAGCGCGAGGTTGCGCTTGGGGCTCAAGTCTGTCCGGCGGGCGAAAATGGTGCCAGCTAGCAGGCGTGAGGTCTCCAGGTCCGGCAGGCGAAGCTTAGTGGGCTCGGGCACGTCGATGGCGATCAGGTCAACGCCTCTAGGTAGCCGCTGGGCTGCCTCGCTTGCTCGTGTCCATTTCCCGCTGTGCAGGGTGACCAGTGGGCAGTCCAAGGACATGGCCAAGCCGGCTGCTTGCGTCAGGTACGCAGGCCGGCGGGCAGTCGGCACGATGATGGCGTCGACGCTCCGACGCGGCGGCGCCGGATCCTCGAGTGCCCACAGCAGATCCCGGTGAGATCCGTGATGATCCGGAGTCTCACTCCCCGGCATCATTCGTCCGTGACCATTCAAAGAGCCTGTAGTCGGCGATAGTCCAGTCGGGGGTCAAGGCCGCCCCGTTCTCGACTTGCACGCGGGTGAGGATACAGTACGAGTCGCTGTCGCCAAACCGGGATCGCAGGTATTCGGCGTTCCGGTCACGGAACCGCTTATCGGTCAGCGCCCGGACAGCACCGTAGCTGCCGCTTCCATACATTCCATTGCAGATAGTGACGGTCCGTTTCCGGTTGAAAGGATTCGTTGCCCTGGCGAATAGCGCCACGTCCTGGCGGAGGATATTGCGCTGGTCCGATTTTTCCAGGAGCGGCCTGTGCCTGGTGGTGCGCCCGTTCTCATCGACTTCAAAGTACTGGCCTTCTGGTGAACTCCAGTCGGCTATCTGCCGCACGGGAAGTCGAAGGCCGCTAAGGACCGATCGCGTGGCGCGATTCCAGTCAACGCCGCCAAGCGCGACCAGGTGCGCGGTGTACGCGTCAGGCGGCAGCCGATCAGCGGCCCGCAGGTCGACCTGGTTCGCGGGATTGGCGGCACGTAGGTGCCCGTACAGCTCGAACAGCGCATCCAGATCTGAGTAGGTGTAAAGCGCGATGTAGTCAGGGTCACTCCGGTCTGTGTACGGCATCCGGCTGAGCATGTCCGGAGGCAGCTGGGCGCATACGATCATGACGGAATTCCCGTCCTCGAAGCGCCAGGGCCCGGAATCCAGCGATTGGATGATCTGACTGGCCGGGTCAGCTTCGGTGGCGCCCGACGCGCGGAGGGCGTCGTTGCGCAGGCGGGTCAGCTCCCTCTTGAGGTCATCCATCGAGCGCCGCTCATCGTCAGTCATGTCCTGGCGTTTGAGGAGCTGAGGCGTGCCCCCTTCGACCGAGCGGGCCGTGGCGAAAAGCGCCGCGTAGGCCTCGATCCGCGGGTACGGCGGAATCTTGGGATTGCTTCGTGACTCCCACGAGGAGATGAGGGGCACGCTGAGGGCACGATTCCCGCCCAGCGCCCGCGCGAGCTGCGGCTGGGTGACCTTCATGTCCGGCCAGCGCTCCTCCCTGAGCGCGCGCAGGCGGCGAGCAAGAAGCTGCCGCGGATCCAGGCTCTCCAATTCAGGCCTCTGTTCAGCTGAAGTTCAGAGATCAAGTAAACACTCCATACCATCCTATAGGCGTGGCGAAACCCCAGCTAGAGAGCGATCTGGTCACTGGCCGGGCTTCCCGCCGGCTGACATCAGGCCGTACGAACGTCCTGGTCAGCAAGGCGTTGAGGAACAGCTAGAGGGTAGAACGAAACTAAGGAGAGACGGCCGAAGTGCAAGCTATGTCGCAGGTCTTAACTGAACTTAAGTGAAGGGAGGCAGGTGCCCCTCATACGATCCCGGGCCCTCTGGTCGCCGCCCTGACGGTGGCTCGAACCGATACGGGCACCCCCGCGCCAACGAGGGTGCCCGCGAAGAAGATTCCGGCGCTTCACACACAGGAACTTCCATGAGAACAATAGCGCCTCGCCTGGCGGAGGCAATCATGCGCGCCAGGATGCATCTGGCCGGGGCGCAGCCCACGGCCATCCACCCGACGTCAGCTCATGCAGCGGGCGCCGTAGCCGTAGCAGTGCTGGCCGCCGCAGTGTTCATCTTCCTGGCGGTTATGGCCCGCGTGACCCGTCACCTGGCCGCTCTGCTGTCCGATCTGCTGCAGGTGGCGGTAGCGGTAACGTCGGCCCTGTTCGCCATAGCGATTATCGCCGGTGTAGTCGCGGTGCTCCTGTTTCACGGCTGAAGGCCCCAGACACGAGTACCCGCGTGCCCCGCAGGGATCACGGCCGGCTGCGGGTTCCCTTACGGTGGGGTCGTGCGGGGCGTGCCGTGGTGGGGTGTGGTCTCGTCGGCCGTGGCTCCGGTGCTGCTGGCGGGCGGGTGGACGGTGGCTGCCGGGCTGCAGCCGCGCTCCTTCAACCCGGTAGCCGACACGATCAGCTCCCTCGCGGCGCACGGCGCTACCGACCGGTGGGTGATGACGCTCGCGCTGGCGGGGGTGGGAGCCTGCTATGTCCTG
>Ga0187879_10001189_pt1 | contig 17807 bp, 13 predicted proteins | sample June2016WEW_19_1_FD_132423 | JGI IMG/M metagenome (GOLD analysis project Ga0187879, IMG submission 132423) | Peatland microbial communities from SPRUCE experiment site at the Marcell Experimental Forest, Minnesota, USA - June2016WEW_19_10 | ecosystem: Environmental > Terrestrial > Soil >... | reverse complement strand
TCGCAGCAATTGTTCTCATCTTCAGCAAGGGCTCCGGCCCGTTCTACATGCAGCCGCCCGCCCAGGGGTAGCTGGCCGTGGCCTTTGCCTGACGCCCGTACCGGCGGCCGGTGCTCCAAGCGCCTCGGGCACCCCCTGCGCGGCATTGCGTCGCACCCGATCGGCGCCGACCATCGACCCGGCGACCACTCCCAAGGATCCGGATCCCCTCCTCCCGCAGCACGTCACCGACCGTGTCCGCGGAGACCTTATCCTGGCGGGTCAGCTCAGTGGCCAGGTCGCGGGTCGAGGCTATGCATTACCCCGCCAGCTTGCCGATAACGATCCGCGCGATCGCCGGATCGCCGACCCGGCGGCCAGGCCAGTCAGCCCTGGCGGCAGGCGGGAAGTACGAACAGGCGCGCTCAACGTCCTCGGCATGCTCGCAGACCTCGAGCCTGAGCAGGCCGAACTAATCAGTGGCATCATCGGCGGCCCGTTGATCAGCGTGGGCGAACTTACGGCAGCCAACGTGCTACCAGTCCCGGTCGCAGCCCGAGCCGCCCAAGGCGGGCCTGGCTACCAGCGCCACCACCGAAGGAATGTTGGACCTCGGCCCGCTCACCTAGTAAGCAGGCCGCCTCGGCGATCACCTGGACGTGGCTATCGGGGCCTCTGGACACGCACGTTCTGGTTAGGCGGCGGGTTGTTCCTGGTCGCCGTCTTGCTGCTCGTCACCGGGTGCGCCGGGGAGAGGGGTGCGGAGGTGGCCGAGGGTGATGTGGAGGGGGCGTTCGTCGATTTCGGGGGTGGCGTCGGTGCGGCGGTAGCCGATGACGCCGTCCTCGTCGTTGGGGTTGATGGCGGGCTCGCTGAGCGGACCGGTGCCCTGATTGGCTGTGCGGCTGGCTTCGATGATCTGGTCGGCGATGGCGCACTCGAGCCCGGCTGCGGTGATGCCGTCGGCGGCGGCACGTTCGGCTTCGCGGGCGATGATGGCGATCTGCGGGTCGAGGATCGCTGCCTGCTCATCCAGCTGGTGCTGCTCGGCCTTCGCGGGCCCCACCACGCCGCCGAATGCTTCGAGCCGGTCGGTTTCGGCGGAGCCGTCGAGGGCGTGGACGGCGATGACCAGGGTGTTGGCCAGGACGCTGACCAGGGCTAGGGCCAGGCCGATGATGACCGCGGTGAAGCCGGCATGCGGGCCGAGGGCGGTGATGACTTCGGCGCGCATCCTCACGAACATCAGCGCGGCGAGGATCACCATGGCGCCGCCGGCCAGGCCCATGGACACGTTGGTGGCGTCATCGAGGCCCCGCAGCGGGACGATGCCGGTGTCGTCCTTGTACTGCTGCAGCCGGTCGCCGGTGAAGCGGAAGAAGGCGAAGCTGATGCCGGTGACCATCACGGCGAGCAGGGCGGCGAAGACCAGGGCGGCCGAGAGGGGAATGGTCCAGTCGACGTTGGTCACGCCGGAGAAGAAGTACAGCAGCAGCAGGGCGTCAGCGCCGAAGACAAGCTTCGGAACCTGGCGCATGACAGCGGGCAGCCGCCGGTGCCTGCGGGAGCCACGGTCGATGTCCTCGGCGACCAGCTTGTGCAAGGCTTCCTGCTCGGCGGCCGTCTGGGTGACGGTCCGGACGCCACCGTCAGGGTGGGGGACGATGTCTCCGTCTCGGTACCGGGCGCGGATGCGCAGGGTAGCCTGCAGGGCCCGCAGCCGGTCAGCCTTCCTGGCCAGCCGGTCCAGGATGCGCTGGGTCCTGCCGAGCACCCGGTCCCCGGCGGCCTTGCCGCGGGCTTGGATGACGTTCTCGCCGTGGCTGGTCTCGGGCTCCCGGGTGCCGCCGATGATCAGCTGCTCAACGGCGAGCGCGCGGAGCGCGGCCCGTGCGGAAATCCGCCGGCCGCGCATGACGCGGTTAAGGCGCCGCCGTAGCCGGGCATTAGGGCCGTGTTCTTCTGGGTTGGGGACGGCGGCCAAGTTGCGCCGGATGGGGACGGGCTGCTGCCCGTCGCTGGGGTGGGTGGTCATGGCTAACTCCAGGTTCTGCGTTGCGAGGCGGGGGACAGGACGATGACCACGCGGCGCAGTTCCCCGCAGATGGTTTCGTCGAGATGGCCGCGGACGAGGCAGACGGCCGGAGACTGCCCGGCGGTGCTTTCTCCGGTGACCTTGGTGATCTGGCCTGGGGACAGGCCGAGGACGACGAGCCGCTCGGCGACAGCATCCGCGCGGCGGGTCGACAGGTTGAGGTTGTAGGCGTTGGTGCCGCCGTCGGGGGAGGCATAACCCTTGATGGAGACCATCAGATCCTGGGTGCGGGCCCACTGGGCGACGGGCCGCAGGATGGTGTCGGCGGCGGGGACGAGTGTGACGCTGTCGAACGGAAAAAGCAGGGTGTCCGGCAAGGTGGTGGTCGTGATGCCGCGGGGCCCGTGCACGCTGTGCACCCTGGGCACGGGCACCACGGGCACCGGGATGGTGCTGCGGGGGGCCAGCTCGGGCCGGGAAGTGTTGTCCACGCTGCACGAGGCGGCGTTAGCAGCGTGGCAGATCGCTAGCCAGTAGCGGGTCAGGGTGGTTTGCTGCGGCAGCGGGAGGGCTGGCTGGCGGCCCGCAGTGTTGCCCAGGCCGGAGAACACGACGTGGTAGCCGGCCAGGTCCGGCAGCAGCCCGCGGGCCTTTAGCTGGGCAGCGACCCAGCTGGGCCTGGCGTCCCAGCCGACCTGCCGCAGGTCGAACCCGCCCGCGGTGGATAGCCCGGAGCTGATCACGATCAGCGTGGCGGGCGGAGGCACGGCCTTGATGGCCGCGTTCATGCTGACCAGCAGGTCGAACGGGACTTGAGCGGCCTGGCGCTCGACCGCCCGCTGAGCTGCGGCGACGTTGGCATTCAGGACGGTAGTGCGGGTGGGCCCGTGGTCTACCTGCTCGTTGGGCAGGTAGGGAGTCAAGGGAATGACGTCGGGCTGCCCGCCGCCGCGCGGGGCAACGTATGCGGTGGCATCGTTGCTCGTCGAGCCGGCGGAATCCAGCATCTGCAGCATGCCAGCTGACAGCGCCGCCCCTGATTCGTTGGCGGTCTGAGTCCCGTCGAGGATGAAGGCCGCCGGGGTGGTGTGATGCAGGTGGTGGATGTAGGTCATCGCCGCCACTCCGCCGAACGGTAGGGCGGCGGCGAGCCCCCATTTGAGAGCTGTTGCCTGCCAGCTTCTGCCGTAGCGGGCGGTGTACCGGCGCCGGGAGTAGTTCATGATCTTTCTCCCTGGGAGGAGCGGGGCAGCGAGCCGCGGCGGGGGAGTCGGCCGCCTTTGGGTGCTTCAGACCGGGCGGCCGGGCCGATGAACGACACGGCGCACGCGGAGGAGTACAGGCTGGCCGCGACGAACCGGCCCGGCACCAGGAGCCAGACCGGGATCTGGAGCAGCCTCAGCCGCCTCACCGCGGGCGCATAGACGTGATCTTGACCCACCAGGAGCACCAGCTCGGCGAGCCGGGCCGGGTGCTTGCACCCTGACTGGGTGGCGAGCAGGCGGGCCTCGCGCAGGTCGCCCAGTTCCTCCAGCAGCACCTGGTCGGCACCGTCAAGCCCGCGGCGCACCGACCAGGTGTTGTTTCCCGATGTGGCCAGGACACCAAAGTGGCAGGCCGCGGTCCGGGAAGAGGCGGCGTACCGGACCCGGGCCTGCGGGTCCAGCGCGCGGGCGGTGGCCCGCACGACATCCAGGCAGAGCCGTACCTTCTGGTCGGAGGCGCGCCCGAGGCCGGTGCCCTCGGCGAGCCCATGGGAAACGGCGTCAGCGTCTACCAGCACCAGGACCCGCGGGCCGGAGACAAGCCCCGCAGGCAGCTCGGTCGGCAACGGCAGAGCTGCCAGGCGGTCTGGCTCAACGGTGCTGGCGGCTATCCCGGAGAACCTCGGCATGACACCTCCTGATGCGACGGATGTCCGCCGGCGCTGCTGTGGCCGGTTCGCGGAACCTTTGTGCGTTATTAACCACTTCAGCAGGTGCCATGCTCTCCGCCTACCCACACTGTGGAGCTGCGGCGATCTCAGTTTTGGGGGCCTCAATTGGGGGTCTCGGGACGTCCTAATCGGGCGGGGTGCTCGCCTCGTGAGTCGAGAGGATGCTCGCTTCGGCGGTGAGGATTACGGACATCTAGGGGCGCCGGATTTAGCGCTGGACCGCCCGGCCACGCGGAGACCGCCTGCAGTTCATCGGCATCCAGCGACGCCAGAAGCCGGCCTCAGCGTGGATGCGCCCGGCGGCACATGACCACCGGTCGCCGAATGACGGCGCGTCCCGGTGCGGCCAGCACCTGCGCATCCCAGCCCCGCCTCCGCGCCATGACCGCTGGGAAGCCGGGCAATCTGCCCACAGAGAGATTTATTCGGATACTTCGACCTCAGTATCGCTAAGGAGTACCGACCCGTTATGAGTGCCTGCGATCAGACGTGTGGTATGGCTTTCCACAGAATATATGCCGCCCCAAATCGTCACGTTGTTAAACATGTTGTAGGCCTGCAAACGGTTGATATCTTGCGTTATGCTTTCGGTCAGCGTCATAAAAGACATAAAGTCAATGTCCGCACCAGTCCTGATAGAGAGTTCCTCATCTGAGAACTCTTGCAAGCGGCAGTCCGTGTGATGAAAGATCATGATTTCGGTGACGTTTAGCACCCGCGTGCACAGCACTAGGCTCCGGAAAACATCATCAGTAACCCTGCCGCCGCCGTTTCGAATCACAAATGAAGCTTCAGCCTGGCTGCCTAGTGCCTTCGATAGCTGTATGCGAGGATCCATGCAAGTAATAATGGCCGTTCTGGCATGCGGGCGAGGGCTGAGCATTGAGCTCCTAGGCGTCAGAAGGCGGATGACGGAAACTGCGACTGTAATACTAGCGACCAAGGATCGCTAGGAACCGTCAAGGAGTCCGCGGCGGCGAGCTTCGGCGACGAATGCCGGCTGGTGGCTAACATGCCACTTGCCGTAGATGGTCTTGAGGTAACTACGGACATTGGCGGTGTTGAGACCGCTCAGCCTGCATATCTCCTCGATCGTCATGTCGGCCTCCAGGCCGCATGCTACAGTTGCGGTTATACGGCGCTCCATTGGCGTCAAGTCTGGGTTGTCCCTATGTAGCGGATCGAAGCTAACGGTTTCTGCGGCGCCTCTCAAACGATCCTGGAGCTGTTCCTCTAGCGGGTTCTGCGGTCCCACGGGAGCTGGCCGTCGACGACCGGCTGCCTGCAGTCGAATGATTAGTTCGTCTATACCCGCACCTTTGTTGATCCAGTCGGTTACTCCGTGCCGGGAAGCCCTGACCTTCAGCATAAGCTCCGTTTCACCGTCGAACGGAGCATAGTCGGACAACGATGTACAGATAACAACCTGAGAGCGCGGACTCTCGCTAACAATACTGGCCGCGAGGTCTATCGGATCAGTGTTCCGGGCGAGCATGAAGTCCAGCACGATCAGGTCTGGCTCCGTCTCGTGCACGAGTTTTATGGCAGAATCGGCATCGCCCGCGGCGCCGACATACTCAAGGTCATCCTCACGCCCAAGCCTCCCCCGCAGGAGCTGGCACACATACGGGTCATTATCTACTATCGCGACCTTGATCATGCGGGATCTCCTTCCTGTCCGTGCAATAGCATAATAAAGTTTCACTCAGTTTCAGTGACGGGGGGCGGCTGGGCGATATTAAGATAAAAGTCGCAAATCGCTGATATGTGGTCCTGGAATTTACTCAACTCTCCCGCCTTTTCGACGTATGCGTTAGCGTGACCGGTCATGGCCGTCCATACATCCCCATGTGCGGTGGAGCGAGAAAGAATGACCACAGGAATGGTAGATATTGATGGGGTGTCCCGAACAAACCGCAGGACCGAGGCGCCCCCGCCCGGGATCTTCCAGTCGAGTAGAACCAAGGTGGGCTTCTGCACGTCGGCTCGCTGAAGATAGGTAATTGCCTCATAAGATCGACGGCATACTTCCACGGCTATATTGAACCTTGACAGTGTCTTGAGGATGTACCTTTTATCGTTCTTGTCATCTTCTACTACCAGAACTGACCTGCAGGCTTCAGCGCTCATTACCGTCCGCCGTCGTATTTGAGTAATAGGGAATGGTGAACTTGAATGTGGAACCGACATTAGGACCGGATTCCGCCCAGAGCTTTCCATTGTGCCATTCTATTATGGTCCGGCAGAAATTAAGTCCTATCCCTGATCCCGGCTCATCGGCTCCTACATTGGTCCCGCGGACATAGGGTTCAAAAATCGAATCTAGCCGTTCCCGCTGAATCCCGCGCCCGTTGTCCTTGATGGAGAACGTCCACGCATCGGCAACTCGCTTAGCAGAAACGTGGACGGTCACTGCGGTATCGACTCGCCCATACTTGCAGGCGTTCTGCAGGAGGTTCTGGAAGAGGAAGCCTAGAAGGACCTCATCCGAGACTACCTGGGGCAGCGGATCACTGGTGATGGTGGCTTCCTCAGCAAACTGATCGACGGCAACGAGCATGTCACGGGATTCATCGAATGCCTTCTGGGAACTCACCAGTTTGCGGGAAGGCAAGCGGCCCTGAGTTAGCCCCGAGGCCGCCTGCAGCCCGAGGGTACGGCGCTGAACCCACCGGGAGCTGTCGACAATCCTGGTAAGCAGTTCCTTCAACTCGGGGTCCGCGTCCGGGCCGATGAGGTTCGCGGCCTCCTGGGAATTCCAGAGGATATGGTGTATGGGCGTCTTAAAGTCGTGGGCGCTGAAGTCGGCGAAGCGCGCCAGAAGCCCAGTGGTACGGTTGCGCTCGTCCTGGAGCCGCCGCCGTTCGGAGATGTCGCGGGCGAACCCGGCGGCCGCCACGACCTGGCCGTTGGCGTCGCGCACCGGCGAGATGGACAGCGAGATTTCGAACCGGGTGCCGTCCTTGCGGCGGCGGGTCGTCTCGTAGTGCTGGATGCGCTCGCCGCGGGCGATCCGGGCCCGGATATCGAGCTCTTCCTGCTGCCGGGCCGGGTCGTCGGGGATGACGATGTCGATCGGCTGGCCGATAGCCTCCTCGGCGGTGTAGCCGTACATCTGGGTGGCAGCGTCGTTCCAGGACAAGATCTTGCCGGCCAGGTCCTTCGACACGATGGCGTCGTCGGAGTTCTCCACGATCGCGGCCTGGTACTGGGCGGTCTGGAACACCCGCCGTTCGGAGATGTCGCGGGCGAACCCGGCGGCCGCCACGACCTGGCCGTGGGCGTCGCGCACCGGCGAGATGGACAGCGAGATTTCGAACCGGGTGCCGTCCTTGCGGCGGCGGATCGTCTCGTAGTGCTGGATGCGCTCGCCGCGGGCGATCCGGGCCCGGATCTCCTGTTCTTCCTGCTGCCGGGCCGGATTCTCGGGGATGACGATGTCGATCGGCTGGCCGATAGCCTCCTCGGCGGTGTAGCCGTACATCTGGGTGGCGGCGTCGTTCCAGGACAAGATCTTGCCGCCCAGGTCCTTCGACACGATGGCGTCGTCGGAGTTCTCCACGATCGCGGCCTGGTACTGGGCGGAGTCGTACTCCGTCCTTCCGAGCGAGGCGCTTGCATCCGGACGTGCTGGTTTCATGTGGAGTCACCGTTCCCGAAACGTTCCCGGCTGACTGTACGGTGTCACGAGCGCACCGAACAGCCCAGCTTTCGACAACCCCGCCCCCCAAATTTGGGGGAAGACGACGGCTCTCGCGAGGCGACCACGGCGACTTGCCCTTAACAGGAAACCGCTGCCAGTCAGAGGAGGACAGGGTGTTAGCGGTTTGCTTACTTAAGGCGGCCAGCGGCTTGCTCAGCGGGATCTTCGGTGGCGCTCTCTTATCGATCTCCTACGCTGCCCAGGTATGGCCGGTCTCGCGAGCCGGTACGGGACCGCGGCTGTACAGGCCGTTGATCCGCCGGGCGCCGCGAGCTACTCGGTCCGGGCTGTCACCGGTCAGGCTGAAGGCCCGCTCTTCGCGGCGGATCCCCAACGAGACAACCGCGAGGACCCCGATCCCGGTACCGGTGATCATCAGTACCGTCGTCAACACAAAGATCTCGATCACTGATGATCACTCCTGTCACTACCATTCCACCAAGCCGCTGGGATGCCCTAGGACCGATGGCAGATGCCCACCTGTCGGTTCGCAGAACTTTTTGTGCGGCATTAACCACTTCATCAGCCCCCTGGTCCCTCGCCCACCCGAATAGTGGAGCCGCGTCGACCCCCAATTTTGGCCTCAACATGGGGCCCCGCAGCACAGGGCCCCGGGCAGCTTCCAGCGCAACAACGAGCCGGCCTGGGCAGGCCCTCGCCGCCGGGCCCGTGCCAGACCCGTAGGGGGAGATCCGTGCCGGACATCCAGACCTTGTTCTGCGGCGAACCGTTGACCCCCGGGTGGTCATCAATAGCGGACAGGCCCGGCAGGTCCTGGCCGCAGTCGGCGACCAGGGACCGCGCGGCGAGCGGCTGAAGGCGTTCTTCGGCTGCATGTACTACGCAGCACTTCGCCCCGAGGAGGCGATTGACCTACGCAGGGAAGAGAACCTGATAAGCCTGCCAGAGAGCGGCTGGGGAGAGCTGCGCCTGACCCACTCCCAGCCGCGCAGCGGCACCCGGTGGACCGACATCGGCCAGTCCCGCGAGCGGCGCGAGCTCAAGCACCGCGCGTTAGGCGAGACCCGCCTGGTCCCGGTTCACCCCGAACTTGTAATCCTGCTCCGCGAGCACATGGAACGGTTCGGCACCGGACGCGGCGGGCGGATCCTCACAGGGCCGCGCGGCGGGACAGTCGCCGAATGGGGCTACCTGGAGGTGTTCCACGCGGCTCGCCGGGAGGCGCTTGGCGACGCCGATGCGCGAACCCCGCTGATGGGCAGGCCCTACGACCTGCGCCACGCCGCCGTCTCGACCTGGCTCAACGCGGGCGTGCCTGCCGCGCAGGTCGCCGAGTGGGCAGGCCACAGCGTGGGCCGTGTGCTGGCGCTGCCGATTATTTTCTGCTTCCTCTTGGGTTGATGCAGGCCGCTGGCGAGCGCATATGAGCCGGTTCTGTGCGCTGCCGTCGGCTGTGCGGGCTCGGCCTCTCGCATGGCTCGGCCACGCCGATGCCACCGGCGTGTTCGCCCGCGCCGGATTTGGCGAGCCGCGCTGGCACCAGCTGATCGCCATCCCCGAGAACCCGGCAGCCCATCCAGCGGCGCCAGCTGCCCGCCCGCACCTGTACCCGCCGACCAGCCCCTGCTGCTCGAGGCAGGCTGACCCAGCAAAGGACCACCCAGGCCATGACCACCAGCCCTGCGCCGGACGAGCGTCACCCGGCCGGAGCCTCTCGATGGTGCCGGTGTCGGTGACGTCGAGACGGTGTGCGCGTACCGGCAGCCCATCGCCCGCCAGGTCCGCCGCGCGACCCGAGGATCACGCTGAAGCCGCGCTGCCCGAGCTGGCGCACGACCTCGCGGCCGATTCCCCGGTTGCCGCCGGTCACGACCGCGATCCGACCCGTGCCGGAATCCATCCGCCCATCGTAGGCTTAGCCCGATGACCGATTCCGCGCTCGCGGCCCCGCCCGCCCGGCGACTGCGGGCCCGGCTGCCACGGTCCTGGACGCCAGGGACGCCGGGCCAGTCCCTCTGGCGGGTGACGTGGTCGACCCCTGCCGCCATGCGGGCGGTGCGCGCCACGATCGTCATGCCGTCGCTGTTCGCGCTGACCTTCACGGTGATCGGCGACCTGCAGATGGCGACGTTTGCCGCCTTCGGGAGTTTCGCCACGCTTGTCTTGGCGTCCTTCGGCGGAACCAGGCGGGACAAGGCCATCGCGCACCTCGGGCTCGCCGTGGTCGGCAGCGTGGTGCTGACCATCGGGACGGCGGTCCACGCCGAGGCTTGGCTGGCGGCGCTCGTGACCATCCCGGTGGCCTTCGCGATCTTCTTCGCCGGGGTGGCCGGGCCCAACGCCGCCTCCGGCGTCACCGCCGCGCTGCTCGCCTACGTGCTGCCGGTCGCCTCCCCCGGCGCGATCGCCGACATCCCGTCCCGGCTCGCGGGCTGGTGGCTGGCGTCCGTGGTGGGCACGGCGGCGGTGCTGCTGCTGTCGCCGCGATCACAGGGTGACCGGCTCCGCGCGGCAGCGGCCGCCCTGGCGACCGCGCTGGCCAGCCGCCTCGAGGCCGCCGGGCGCGGCGAGGCGACGCAGGCCGGCCAGGATGCGGCCAGCGCGGCCAAGCAGCGGCTTATAGACCTGTTCGCGGCCACGCCGTACCGGCCGACCGGCCTGGCAACGGCGGACCAGGGCCTGGCCAACATGACCGAGCTGCTCGAGTGGGTGACCTCGCTGACCGCCGACGCGCTGGACGGCCACGCGGACCTGCGACAGGCGGCGCCGGCCGACCGCGAGCTGCTCGCCGCGGCGGCGACCCTGCTCGCCGATGTGGCCCTGATGCTCAGCGACCAGGACGTGTCCGCCGAGGACGTCGCGCGCGACATCGGCCGGCTGGAACACGCCAGGGAGGCCAGCTCCGCGTATCAGCATGAGCTGTCCGGGGACCCGGCCAGCATCGAGGCGGCGGCGCAGGACGCGGTGCACGCTCAGGAAATCGCGGTTGCCGCGCGGGGCGTGGCCGCGAACGCCTTGATCGCCACCCGGCGGGCCGACCCCGAGACCGTCGCCGCGCAGCGCCGCAGCTGGTACGGGGCTGGCGAAGGCAAGGACAGCTCGCTGACTGGGGGGCGGCTGGCCGGGGTGGCCGGCGCTGCCAGCGTCGCGGTGCGGCACGCCAGCGTGCGCTCGGTGTGGTTCCGCAGCAGCGCGCGCGGCGCGGTGGCGCTCGCGGCCGCGGTGGCCGTCGCCGACCTCCTCGACGTGCAGCACGGTTTCTGGGTGGTGCTCGGCACGCTCTCGGTGCTGCGCACGAACGCGGCGGCCACCGGGGCGACGGTGCTCCGGGCGCTGGCGGGCACCGTCGTCGGCTTCGCGATCGGGGCCGCGCTGATGCTGGCCATCGGCAGCGCGCCCACCGCCTTGTGGGTCGCCCTGCCCATCGCGGTCCTCGTGGCGGCCTACGCGCCGGGCACGGCGCCGTTTGCGGTTGGCCAGGCGGCGTTCACGGTCACGGTGATCGTGCTGTTCAACCTGCTGGTGCCGGCGGGCTGGAAGGTCGGTCTGGTCCGGGTGCAGGACGTCGTGCTCGGCTGCGCGGTGAGCCTGGTGGTCGGGGTGCTGTTCTGGCCGCGCGGTGCCAGCGCCGCAGTCGGCGACGACCTCGCCGACGCGTTCCGGACGGGCGCGGCGTACCTGACCCAGGCGGTGGACTGGTCCCTCGGCCTGCGCCAGGACGCGCCGGACACGGCCGTCGCCGCCGTCACGGCCGGCATCCGCCTCGACGACGCGCTCCGGCTGTTCCTGAGCGAGCAGGGAACCAAGCGGGCGTCCAAGCACGATCTGTGGAGCCTGGTCATGGCTACGATACGGCTCAGGCTCACCGCGCATTCACTGGCCGGCATGCGCGCCTATTGCCCGCCGCTGGGCGTTGACGGGCATCCCGATCCGGTGCAATCGCTACGGCACCTGAGCGCGGACCTGGCCGGCTTCTACCGGCGCATCGCGGCCCTGGTCGGGCCGCCCGGCCATGATCAGCCGGTGCCCGTCGCGGTCCCGGCACTCTCCGGCGTCAGCGGGCCAGACGGCCCGGCGGCGGTGCCGTTCAGCGGCCCGCATTCGCTCTGGGTCCGTGAGCACCTTCAGGACCTCGGGTCGCACGCTGGCGACATTACCGGCCCTGCCGAGCACGTGGCCCAGCTGCGACGCGCTCCATGGTGGCGCTAGCCGCCGGTTCGCCCGACCGCCACTCCCTGATCGCCATGGCCAGCAGGCCGGGCACCAGGTCGGTGGATCGGCGCAGCACCCACGCGGTTCCTTGGTGGCCATCCACCCGATCTCGGCCAGCCAGGCCGGCGGCGGACTGGCCTATGACGGTCCGCCCGCTACCGGAAATGAGGTCGGGAGGCTTCGGTGACCCGCGTTTTGCGGGGTCTTGCCCGGTTCGCTCTTGGCAGGTTACGCTTTGATGAAGGCAATGCCGCGGCTCCTGCGAGCAGGGGGCTGGTGGGCATGACGCCGATACATCCCTGGGCGTGGTCTCGAGCGGCGGCTGCCGCGGGTGGCACCTGACGTGCTCGTGGCGGTCGGTCCTGGCCTCATCGGGGCGGTGATCCGGATCAGCCTGGAGGCCGAGATGAGCGCCACCCAACAGCCCAGCAACATCCCAAGCACGGCGGTCGAGTTTGCGCCAATCACCGACGTCGATCTCGGCCTGGCCGCCGAACTCGCCCAGCAGCTCCGCGTGGACTCCATCCGGTCGAGCACCTCGGCCGGGTCGGGGCACCCGACCTCCAGCATGTCCGCCGCCGACCTGATGGCCGTCCTGGTCGGCCGGCACCTCCGCTACGACTGGGACGACCCGGGCGACGCAGCCAACGACCATCTCATCTTCTCCAAGGGACACGCCTCGCCCCTGCTGTACTCGATCTACAAGGCGGTCGGGGTCGTTTCCGACGAGGAGCTGATGACCGGATACCGGCGGTTCGGCTCCCGGCTGGAGGGGCATCCCACCCCGGTTCTGCCCTGGGTCGACGTGGCCACCGGCTCGCTGGGGCAGGGCCTGCCCGACGCCGTGGGCGTGGCGCTGGCCGGCAAGTACCTGGACGAACTGCCGTACCGGGTCTGGACCCTGTGCGGTGACAGTGAGATGGCCGAGGGCTCCATCTGGGAGGCCCTGGACAAGGCCTCGTACTACAAGCTGTCCAACCTGGTCGCGATCGTCGACGTCAACCGGCTCGGCCAGCGCGGTCCCACCGACCTGAGCTGGGACCTGGACGCCTACGCCGCCCGCGCCGCCGCGTTCGGCGCCCGGGTGCTCGTCATCGACGGCCACGACCTGGCCGCCATCGACCAGGCCCTGGCCGAGGCGGGCGACCTGAGCGGCCACCATCCGTCCGTCATCGTGGCCCGCACCCGCAAGGGCCGGGGGTTTTCTGAGGTTGAGGACCGCGAAGGCTGGCACGGCAAGCCCCTGCCAGAACATATGGCGGAACGGGCCGTGGTCGAACTCGGCGGCGAAGGGAACCTGCTGGTCCGTGGGCCGCGCCCGGCCGAGGCAGCCAGGCCAAGGCCCGCCGCCAACGGCGTCGAGGTCAAGCTGCCCGGCTACGAGCGGGGCCAGAAGGTGGCCACCCGCAAGGCCTACGGCGACGCGCTGGCCGCGCTGGGCGTCCGCCCCGACGTAGTCGCCATGGACGGCGAGGTCAGCAATTCGACCTTCGCCGACGAGTTCGCCAAGGCCTACCCCGAGCGCTACTTCGAGATGTTCATCGCCGAACAGCAGATGGTCGCCGCCGCGGTCGGCATCGCGGTGCGCGGCTACCGGCCGTTCGCGTCCACCTTCGCGGCCTTCTTCACCCGTGCCTACGACTTCATCCGGATGGCGGCCATCTCCGGGGCCAACATCAGCCTGGTCGGCTCGCACGCTGGCGTGGAGATCGGCGCCGACGGCCCGTCCCAGATGGCCCTGGAGGACCTGGCCATGCTGCGCGCCGTGCACGGCTCCACCGTTCTGTACCCCAGCGACGCGACCAGCGCCGCCGCCCTGGTCCTGGCCATGGCCGACCTGGAGGGCATCTCCTACATGCGGACCACTCGGGGCGCTTACCCGGTGCTGTACGACGCCGGGGAGACCTTCCCGGTCGGCGGGTCCAAGGTGCTTCGCCAGACCGGTGACGACCAGGTGACCTTGATCGGCGCCGGGGTCACCCTGCACGAGTGCCTGGCCGCCGCCGGCCAGCTACCCGCCGACGGCATCAACGCCCGGGTCATCGACCTGTACTCGGTCAAGCCGACGGACACCGCCACGCTCACCGCGGCCGCCGCGGCCACCGGCGGACGGCTGGTCGTCGCCGAGGACCACCACCCCGAGGGCGGCATCGGCTCCGCGGTCCTCGACGCCCTGACCGGCGCCGGCCGCACCGACCTGGCCGTCGCCCACCTGGCCGTCCGCGAGATGCCCGGCTCCGGCACCCCCGCCGAACTCCTCGGCGCCTCCGGCATCGACGCCGCCCACATCGCCGAGGCCGCCCGCCGCCTGCTCGCGGACGAATGAGGGTACCGGAGCCCCGCCGCCTTCCCGGTAGGGCTCCGATTCCGCTCGGCGTATCCGCAGCACCGACCTGGCGGCCTACGTGGCCAAGCTCGAAAACGACGCCCAGAGCTCCGCCTGACGATGGGACCCATCCGCGCACCAGGAGCCCTCTGCCGCTGGCTCGGTCGGTACGCTCTCAAGACTGAGATCGAGGTCTTCGGGCTGCGGACCGTCCATCACACGTACTGGCGCTACGATCCGGGCTTCCTGGATCTCATGGCTGCTCGCGTTGCATGCGCTTATGTGAGAGCCGGACGCCGATCCCGCGGATAGCGAAATCGCCGGATCTCCCGCCAGCGACCATGGCTGACCGCGATCGCCCGTCATTACCGGCCCGCAGCGGACACGGCTAGGAGCGTGGCGACGGTATCCGCACGTGGCGCCTATCCTGAGTCACCCACTCCGAGATGACGAGGGATCATGCGCGGTAAGAGGCAGGCCAGCTAGGAGGCGCGACGGCTGGCGCGCAACTCGGCGGCTCCGGGCTGGTCGGCAACGCGGTCACCCACACTCGGTCAGGCCAGCCCGGCGGCACGATCACCGTCGCCGTGGAGACATCAGAACCACCATAGGTGTGCATCCGTGTCAACGGCCAAGTTGCGGTCCCGCACAAGGCCGCCCCTAGCCGCGCGCAACCGCACACCCCGGCCATGCGATACGACCATCGTCTGCCCGCATATGCACAGGTCAGAGGACATTATCGCTGGTCTGGGCGGAGGGTGTGGGATTCGAACCCACGAGGACGCGTCAACGCCCTAGCGGTTTTCAAGACCGCCGCCATCGGCCACTAGGCGAACCCTCCTAGCTGCGGATTCGTCCGGAGCCTCGGCCTCGATAGCCGGCTTGGCCCGCCACTGGTCCGCAGTTGCAAGCACCGGGCTAGCGCAGGCCGCCCGGCATTCATAGCCTCTCATACCTCGCCGTCCTCAAGCGCTGCCCGATCCGCCGGCTAATCGTTCGCGGGTAGCACGACCGGCGCAAACACGGCCGAGTAGGCTCGCCGGTGGAGGGAGGTCGGATGCTGCCCCCGTTCGGCTGGAGCGCCGTCGTCACGGTCTGGCAATTCGCGCCGATCGTCACCGGTTTCACTGCGGTGGCCGCTGTCGCGTACCTGTGGGGCGTCGTCCGGGTAGCCCGCCGTCATCCTGCCCGGCCATGGCCGGCCTGGCGGACCGCGATGTTCCTCGGCGGCCTGGCCGTGGTGGTCCTGGCAACGCAGAGCGGCATCGGCGCCTACGACGACGTGCTGTTCTGGGATCACATGGTGCAGCATCTGATGCTGCTGATGGCCGCGCCGGTGCTGCTGATCTTCGGCCAGCCGGTAACGCTGCTGCTGCACGCGAGCAGGAACCCGCTGCACACCTGGACCAAGCGTGTGGTGCGCTCCCGCGTCGTCAGCTTCCTGACCTGGCCGGTTTTCGGATTCGCCGCCTACGCCGTGGCCGTCGTCGCGGCCCACCTGACGGGGATCGCCAACCTCGTCGAGGCCAACCAGGCGGTGCACAACGCCGAACATGCGGGCTTCCTGATCATCGGCTACCTGTTCTTCCTGCCGATCATCGGCAGTGAGCCGATCCGCTGGCGGCTCTCCTATCCCGTGCGATTCATCATCCTCGTCCTGGCCATGCCGATCGACACGTTCACCGGCCTGATGCTCGGCTACGGCAGCGCCGGAACCCCGGGAGTCACCGCAGCCGGCCGGCCCGCCTGGGCGCCAAGCCCGGTAGCGGACCTGCACGCGGGCGGCGCGGTGATGTGGGTGGCAGGCGACGGACTCATGTTCGCGCTGATGATGATCGTCTACATGCTCTGGAGCATGGACGACCGGGCGGCCGTCAGCGGGCATGGCTGGTTTGAGGCCGCCCGGCGGACCAACCTGGCCAGCCTGGTCGCGTCACAGTCGGCGCGCGGCGTTTCGGGCCGGCCGGACGGCGCTGTCGGCAGCCAGGCAAGCGCCGAGCCGCAACCGGCGAGCGCGGCGGCGACCTGGCGGGACGGCCCCGGCGGAATCGACGATGACGAGCACCTCGCCGCGTATAACGCCTTCCTGGCCAGTCTGAACGAGGCCGGGCCGGGCCGCAGGCCGTAACCGGCGGGCGGCGGCAGTGCCCGGATGCGGCCCGTTGCGGAGCAGCCCGCAGGGATTTTGACCTACTCGGTGAACCGGCTGCGTGAAGCGGCCGTTACAGATACAGCAGCGCGGGCGGGCGGGCCAATCCTGCCAGCGCCCTGATCGCAGCGCCGTAAAGGCAGCTGAATCCATTCGAGAAGGGGACTTTATGTCATTGCTCAACCGGATTGTCGCCACGGCGGCAGCGGCCGCCTCGTTGACTGCGGCGGGATTGGCGATGGGGCCTGCAGCGGGGGCCACGCCCACTCCAAGCTCGCCGTTCATCGCCCGCTTCCACAAGCTCACGAACATCGCTTCTACAGTGCCGGGCAACGGCGACGTTAACCCGTACGGGGTTGCCGTAGTCGGGCAGAGCCGGGGCCGGCTGCACCGCGGCGATGTCCTGGTAAGCAACTTCAACAACAAGGCGAATCTGCAGGGCACGGGCACCACGATCGTCGAGATCTCCCCCGGCGGTCATCAGACGCTGTTCTCCCGCATCAGGGCCTCGCAACTGCCCGGCAGCTGCCCCGGCGGCGTCGGGCTGACCACCGCGCTCGTCGCGCTGCGCGGCGGCTGGGTGATCGTCGGCAGCCTTCCGTCGACCAACGGGACCGCCGCGACCGCCAAGGCCGGCTGCCTGATCGTGCTGGACAGCAACGGCGTGGTGCGCAGGACGATAACTGGCCACGGCATTAACGGGCCGTGGGACGCGGTCGCGGTTCAGCGCGGCCAGCGTGCCGACCTGTTCGTCACGAACGTGCTGAACGGAACGGTCGCGGCGAACGGCCGCGTGGTGCACCGCGGCACGGTGGTCAGGCTGGGACTGCGGCTGTTCCGCCACCGGGCGCCGCTGGTCGTGGCCAGTACCACGGTGGGTTCCGGCTTCGCCCAGCAGACCAACGCCGCGGCGTTCGTCATCGGGCCTACCGGACTCGGACTCGGCCGCGGCGGCACGCTCTACGTGGCCGATACCTCGGCCAACAGGATCACGGCAATCCCGCACGCGATCACCAGGCACGGCACCGCGGGCACCGGCGCTGTGGTGACCAGGAATGGCTGGCTGAACGCGCCGCTTGGCCTGACCATCGCGCCTAACGGCGATGTGCTCACCGTTAACGGGAACAACGGGCTGATCGTCGAGACCACCCCGGGCGGCGTCCAGGTGGCCAAGCGCCTGCTGGACTCCGCCGGCAGCCCGAAGGGCGCGGGCGCGCTGTTCGGCCTGGCCATCGCGCCGCGCCGGTCAGGCGTCTACTACGTGGACGACGTCACCAACATGCTCCGGCTGCTGCACTGACCGGAGTCGGCTGAATCCGTCCCGGAAATGATCTCCGCCGGGCCGTCGCCGGGGACAAGTGGCCCCGTCCCCGGCCGGCTCGGCGGGCCGGGCGGCCCGGCGACACGCCGGCTAGCGCTTTCTAGCGGAATCTAGGGAGTCCGCTAGATCAGCCCATAGGCTTTAATACCGTGGATCCGGTTCGCAACCCTTATGCCCCGGGCGCC
>Ga0187879_10001186_pt1 | contig 17841 bp, 17 predicted proteins | sample June2016WEW_19_1_FD_132423 | JGI IMG/M metagenome (GOLD analysis project Ga0187879, IMG submission 132423) | Peatland microbial communities from SPRUCE experiment site at the Marcell Experimental Forest, Minnesota, USA - June2016WEW_19_10 | ecosystem: Environmental > Terrestrial > Soil >... | reverse complement strand
TTCGACACCGTGCCCGCGGTGGCGTCGGGGGCGCTCGACCGTGAGCAGCTGGTCGACGTCGTCGTCCGCCTGTTCGCAGCCAGCTGGATCATCCCCGAGTCCGACGACCCCACCCTCGTCCAGTCCATCAATTGCATTCTTCAAATAGCGCCCGAGTAACAGGGGAGAACACATGGAGACCGAGACCGAGACCGAGGCCGACACGTCCGTGGAGGAAGGCAACCCGCTCTCCGGCATGGATCCCGAAATGGCCGCCCACCCGCAGCCCGTCTTCAAGCTCATGCGTGACGACATGCCGGTGATGGAGATGGACATGGGCTCCGGCCGTGGCGTACTGCTGTCGCGCAAGGAGGAGATCGACCAGGCTCTGCGTCACCCTGAGATCTTCTCCTCCAACATGGACGCGGTGGACCTCAAGAACAAGCGACCCATGATCCCGCTGCAAATTGACCCTCCGGAGCACAAGAAGTTCCGCAAGTTGCTCGACCCCCTCTTCGCCCCGCGCAAGATGGCCCTCCTCGACGACGAGGTCTCGGCGCTCGTCAACCACCTCATCGACCGCTTCATCGATCGGGGTGAGGTGGACTTCGCCAAGGAGTTCTCCATCCCCTTCCCTTCCCAGGTGTTCCTGACCCTCCTGGGCCTGCCCCTCGACGAGCTGGACCGGTTCCTCGTCATGAAGGACGGGATCATCCGCCCGGACCACGTGACCGGGAAGCCCTACGGGTCCCGGGCGGTGAACGAGTACCAGCAGAAGGTCGCCGACTCCGTCTACGACTATTTCGACGAGATCCTCGACGAGCGCGAGGCGGAGCGGCGCAGCGATCTGCTCTCGCTCTTCCTCGATGCAGAGGTCGAAGGCGACCGGCTCAGCCGCGAGGACATCCTCGACATCTGCTTCCTCTTCCTCATCGCCGGGCTCGACACCGTCACCGCCACACTCGACTGCATGTTCTCCTTCCTGGCCCAGCACCCCGAGCACCGGCGCGGGATCGTCGAGAACCCCGGGCTGATCCCGAACGCGATCGAGGAGCTCTTGCGCTGGGAGACACCGGTCATGGGCGTGGCCCGGGTCGCGGTCGAGGAGACCGAGCTCGGCGGGTGCCCCATCCACAAGGGGGATTCGGTGATGATCATGCTCGGGTCGGCGAACACCGACGAGGCCGAGTTCCCCGACGCCGACGAGGTGCGCTTCGACCGCGAGGTCAATCGCCACATCGCGTTCGGCGGCGGCATCCACCGCTGCCTGGGATCGAACCTGGCGCGGCTCGAGCTGCGGGTCGCGCTGCGGGAGTGGCACAAGCGGATACCCGAGTACGAGGTCGAGCCCGGCCACACCCTCGTCTACACGCCCTCCATCCGCTCCATCGAGCACTTCCCGATGCGTTTCACGGCGTCCGCGTAACCGCCTCCGAGCTCCGCCTTCCTCCGTCGCCGACGTATTCGGTCCAGGCGCCGTCGTGCCAGTAGCGCTGCTCGTGCCGTCCCGACGGGTCGGGGTACCAGCCTGAAGGGGCGACGCTCCCGGCACGGGCGGACGCGCCGGGAGCGGGTTCGTGGTGCAGCCGGGCCAGCCGGCTCAGCTCGGAGAGCTCCTCGACCAGCCGGTCCGCCTCAGCCACCTCCCGGTCCCTGAACTCGGCCCGCGCCCGCTTCCCGGCCACGTCGAGGTGGACGGTGGCGAGCCCGAGCGGCCGCTGCAGCGGGCCCTGGACCCGCCGGATGCTCTGTGACTTCTCGAGGGGGACCCAGGTCGTCGCCCGGTTGATCCTTCCCGTCACGCAGACCGCGTGCATGCCGTCGTGGCCGGCGGAGAGGAAGTGGAAGCTCAGCGGCGCCTTGAGCCGGGCCCGCCGCGGTGGCGGCGTCCGCTCCGGATCGGGTGCGCCGAGGAGGCGCGCCAGCAGGTGCCAGGAGTCCTGTTGCGAGCCGACGGGCAGCAGTGCCTTGCGCACGACGGCCGTCCCCTCGCCGCGCTGGTTGCGCGCGGTCGCCCCTGCGATGTCCACCTCGAGGCGGCACCACCCGAAGGGCCGCCACAGCAGGGGCTCCACCTGGCGCACGGCCTGGATCCGCCCGTAGGGGACGGTCTCGGAGATCGTCTGTAGGAGCCCGCGCCGGATACGGACCCCCTCGGGCCCCTCCACCGCGATGAACGCGTACTGGCCCGAGAGCCTCCGCCAGATCACGCCGGCGAAGCTCAGGAGATACACGGCCAGGAACCCCGCCACGGCGGCGGCCGTCCTCGGCTCGAATTCGTCCAGGACCGCCAGGGTCGCGATGGTGCCCATCAGGATGATGCTCACGAGCGAGAGCAGGACCGAGCCGAGAAGGCGACCCGTCGTCACCATCGCCATGGGGAGGCCCGTGTTGCTCGACACCGCCACGTCGGTGTCGTGGTGCCCGGCCAGCAGCGCCAGCCGGAGCTCGGCTGCTTGCGCCTCGGCCAGGTAGGCCAGCTTGCCGTCGGTCGATCCCGATCCGGCCACACGGATCCGCAGCTCCGACACGCCGAGCATGCGGGCGAGCAGGGGGCGGACGATGTCGACCGCCTGGATGCGGGCCAGCGGGAGTCGGCGCGAGTCCTTCCTGATGAGCCCCGTCTCTATCCGCAGCGTGTCCCCCTCGAAGCGCCAGCGCGTGACCATCCAGTGCACGTAGCCGTAGACGGCGGAGGCCAGCGTGATCACGACGAGGTAGTCGGTCTCCGCCCGCGCGTTCTCCGCCTTCGAGTGGACGGTCGAGACGAGGAACAACAGGACAATGGCCGGCACGAGGCGGCCCACGCGTGCCACCGGTGAGAGCGGGTGGAGGCGTTGCCACCCGTCGTCGGGGAGCCCTGCGTCGGGTCGGTCGACCGTCACATGCCCGCCGCCATCGACTCGCCCAGCTCGGTGAGGCGGTACCGGAGACGCGCCGCCTCGGCCACCTCGAGGCCGGGAATGCGGGCGTCGCTCGCGGCGGCGGCCGTGTGCAGCTTGACCGTCGACAGGTGGAAGAGCCGCTCAATGGGGCCGGCGGTCACCTCGACGAATTGCATCCTCCCGTAGGGCACGACCGAGAGGCGCTGCACCATGACGCCGCGGGCCACGATCAGGTCCTCGTGGCGCTCCTGGTAGCGCCACGCCCGGTAGCGGCGGCGGACGAACCACGAGAAGCCGGCGCCGAGCGCCAGCATGACGACGACGCTGATCACTCCGGCCGACGGCCCCTCCGCGGCGAGGAAGACGAGCCCGAAGAACGCGGCCAGCACGGCGGTCACCGCGATCACCTCGGCCCGCCGCATCCGCCACAGCGCCGGCGAGGGGTGGAGCCAGGCCTGTTCCTCCGACATCGTCATGGTGAAAACGTTACGGGGAGCGAACCCGGCGTACGGTGGCAATTGTGTCCGAGTTGCGTGGCTCCAGGACGAGGCGGTTGGCCATGGCCCTCGAGCCCGTCGCCGGCCAGGTGTACTTCTCCCCCGAGTGCCATGCGGCCTACGCCGTACTCGGGTTCTCGCCCAGCCCGGGCACGCTCGGCGGCGGCGTGCAACTGCCGGATGGCCCGGCCTACTTCACGAGCCGAGGCTCGGTGATGGGACAGGTCCCCGGCCAGGTCGTGGCGGCCGCCTTCGCGGTGTTCAACCCCGACGCCGTGGTGCCGTCCGTCGAGCTCGGGTGGACGAAGGTCGACGCGGCCACCATCTGCGCGGCCCGGACCAGGGGGGCGGTGGAGCAGCTGGTGCGGGTCCTCGGGTCCGAGCCGGAGGGGCTGCACCGGACGACCGGGCTGCTCGCCGACGCGGTGGCGCCGCTGCGACCCGAGGGCAAGCCCCTGTTCGCCGGGCTCCTGAGCCTCGGCCTGCCGGGCGATCCGATGGGCGACCTGTGGCGCCTGGCCGACATGCTGCGGGAGTACCGGGGCGACGCGCACACCGCGGCCTGGACGTCGGCCGGCCTCGACGCGACCGAAATCGGCCTACTGACCGAGCTCTACTGGGGCCTCCCCATGCGCAGCTACATCCGTACCCGCGCCTGGTCGGACCGGCAGCTCGACGAGGCCGAGGCCCGTCTCGAGGCGAGGGGTCTGGTGACGGAGGGCGGGCTCACCGACGACGGGCGGGCGCTGCGGGAGTCGGTCGAGGTGGCCACCGACGCCCAGTGCGAGGTGATGGTCGACGCGCTCGGCGATCGGTTCGACGACCTCATCGAGGTGCTGAAACCGTGGGGCCGGGCCCTGCGCGAGGCCGGCGGCTACCCGCCGCAGGGCCCGCACGACCTCGCACCCGTGCGCTGACCCCTAATAGAGCGGGGACCATTCGGCGCTGCGCAGTATCCGGCTCTCCCACCGGTCCCGCACCGCCAGGGCGTCGTGCATCCACGTCCCGGGTGCCGTGGCCTCGGCCGGGAGGTCGTTGGCCAGCAGGTAGAGCAGCGCCTTGTGGTTGACCACCCGTTGCCACAGGATCACCTCGTTCGTGCGGTGCGACCCGTAGACGGGTTGGAAGGCGGCCTCGAGCTCGATGATGCTGCGCCCCTCCCGCTTCTGGGTGCTCAGCGTGTCGTCGTAGAGGGACCCGGCCTTGCCCAGGTAGGCCGTGAGGCCGCCGGGGTAGGGCCAGGCGGTGTCCTCCATGAACAGGCTGAGCTCGTGCGGGGCTCCCGTCGTCGGGACCGCCGCCAGGTCGATCTGCTGCAGGGGTGACCACGAGACCGGGGTGAGGATCTTCGCCTCGCAGGCGTGTCGCATGGCGTCCACCTCGGACGACCACTCGACCAGGTCGCCCTCGCGCATGCGCTCAGCCAGCTCGGCCCACGCCGCAGCGTCGCGGCAGCCGACGATCGTGACCACCGTGTAGGCGGGGCCACTCCCGTGGGCCACCCGGAGGAACCACAGCAGCCGGCAGCCGTCCGTGGTGGCCAGGGCGGGGAGGAGCCCGTCGCGGTAGGTCGCCTCGAACATCTCTTCACGGGCACCGGCGACCCGGTGCACTTCATGGAGCAGCAGCACGTTGTACCCCCTGATCCTCTCTAACGGGTGGTGGCGATGCCTCCGTCGACCGGGATGATGGCGCCGGTCAGGTAGGCGCCCGCCCGCGACGCCAGGAAGATGGCGGCGCCGGCCATGTCGTCGGGCCGGCCGATGCGCTTGAGCGGCGCGCCCGCCTCAATCTGGTCCTTGAACGCATCGAGCGTGGCAGCCATCATCTTGGACTCGAAGGGGCCGGGTGCGATGGCGTTCACCGTGATGGTGGGGGCCAGTCGCTTGGCCAGGTGGCGGGTCATCTGGTGCACCGCCGCCTTGGACGCCGAGTACGAGTAGGTCTCCAGCGCCGGCACGCTGATCCCGTCAATGGACCCGATGTTGATGACGCGGGCGGGCTCCTCCTGGGTCCCGGCCTTCTCCAGGAGCGGGACGAGGAACTTGGTCAGGTGGAAGACGCCCTTGACGTTGAGGGCGAGGACGCGCTCGAAGGCCGCCTCGTCGAAGTCGGCCAGGGGCGTGCCCCAGGTCGCGCCGGCGTTGTTGACCAGGATGTCGAGCTTGTCGACGCGCGACGCCATCTCGTTCGCCAGGCGGCGGCACTCCGCCTCCGACGAGAGGTCGGCCGGGATCGCGACGCAGGTGCCCTTCTGCGAGAGCTCGGCCGCCACCTGCTCGCACGCCTCCGCCTTGCGCGACGAGATGTACACCGTGACCCCGGCGTCGACGAACCCCTCGGCGATCATCCGCCCGATGCCACGGCTGCCACCGGTGACGAGCGCCGTCTTGCCGGCGATGTCGAAGAGGTCGGACGCGGTCATCGGCCCATTGTTGCCGCTGGGCTCACGGCGCGGCCAGCGCCAGCGCACTGCGCACCATGACGCCTGCCCCGACGCGCAGCGAGGCGTCCTCCACCGAGAAGGTCGGGCTGTGGTGCATGCCGCTCGAGCCGTCGGCCGCGGCACCCCCCACGAAGAAGTAGCAGCCGGGCAGGTGGTTGAGGAATTCGCTCACGTCGTCGCTGGGCGACGAGGGCGGCATGCGGAACACCTGGTCGGCGCCCAGTGCAGCCCGGGCCTCGGCCTCCACCAGGTCGGCCACCGCCGGGTCGTTCACCACCGCCGGGGTGTGCTCGGGCACGTCGAGCGTGATCTGCACCCCCTGGGCGTCCGCGACCGAGGCGCACAGCGCGCGCAGCCGGTCGAAGGCCTCCTCGCGCTGGTCCGCCGTGAAGGTCCGCAGGGTGCCCGTGACCTTGGCGGAGGTGGGGACGACGTTGACGGCGGTTCCCGCATTGAGTGTGCCCGCGCTACACACGCAGTTGGCGCCCTCGAAGGACAGCCCGACGGCCACCTCACCCAGCCGGTTCACCAGCTCAGCGGTGGCCCGGATGACGTCGCCCTGGCCCGTCGGGATGGCACCGTGGCCGCCCGGGCCCGTCAGCGTGATGCGCAGCGAGTGCGCCTCGGACATGGTCACGCCGCCCCGCACGGCCACCAGGCCGGTGGGGATCTGGGAGGTCACGTGGAACCCGACCAGCCGTGACCCTCCCATGACCGTGAGCGCGCCGCCCTCGACCATCGCCTTGGCCCCGCAGAGCGCCTCCTCTCCCGGTTGGAAGAGGAACACGAAGCGTCCGGGCAGTTCCTCACGCCGCGAGGCCAGCACGGTGGCCGCCCCGAGCAGGGCGGCCACGTGGACATCGTGGCCGCAGGCGTGCATGACGCCCTCGATCTCGGAGTGGCCCGCCCGCGCCGCGTCCTCCTGGACCGGCAGCGCGTCGATGTCGGCCCGCAGCACCACGCTGCGTCCTGGCCGACCTCCCTCCATGGCGAAGATCCCGCCCGTCTCGGTGACCCGGACCGCCTCCGCGACCCCGAGCGCGCCCATGTGGTCCCGGATCAGCTCGGTCGTGTGGTGCTCGGCGAATGCCAGCTCGGGCTGGCGGTGGACCTCGCGCCGCAGGTCCACCATCTCGTCGTACACAGCGTCGCCGGGCGACGTCCCGAGCAGGTCGCTCACGTCAGCGCCCGAGGAGGTCCCGGGCGATGTGGGTCACCTGGATCTCGTCCGTGCCGGCGTAGATCTGGAACACCTTGGCGTCGCGGGCCAGCTGTTCCACCCGGAACTCGGACATGTACCCGTTGCCGCCGAAGAGCTGCACCGCCTCCATGGCGACCTCGGAGGCCGCCTGGGCGGAGTAGAGCTTCATCGCCGAGGCCTCGGCCAGGGTCAGGCTCTTGCCGGCCGAGCTCATCTCGATGTGCCGGAACACGAGGTTCTCGACGTTGAGCCGGGCGATCTCCATGCGGGCCAGCTTCAGCTGAATGAGCTGGAACTCTCCGATCGGCCGTTCCCACAGCAGCCGGTCCTTGGCGTACTGCACGGAGAGCTTGAGGCACTCCTCTATGAGGCCGAGCGACATGGCGGCGACGCCGGCCCGCTCGGTCACGAAGTTGCCCTTGGCGCTCTCGCGCCCCTCGCTCCCGCCCGGCGATCCCTCGGTCTCCCCGAGCAGCCGGTCCCGGCCCGCCCGCACGCCGGTCAGGAACAGCTCGCCGGTTGGCGACGAGTGCAGGCCCATCTTGCGGAAGGGCTTGGACTGCTCCAGCCCAGGCATGCCACGGTCGAGGATGAAGGTGAGGACCGGGCGCTGGCGCAGCGGCGTGTCGCCCCCGTCGTCGAGCTTGGCGTAGAAGACGATCGTGTCGGCGTAGGGGCCGTTCGTGATGAACGTCTTGTTGCCGCTGATCACGTACTCGTCACCGTCCCGCACGGCGGTCGACTTCATGCCGCCCAGGGCGTCGGAGCCCGAGTCGGGCTCGGTGATGGCCCAGGCGCCGATCGTGTCCAGCGTCAGCAGGTCGAGGCCCCAGCGCTCCATCTGGGCGGGGGTCCCGCTCTTCATGATGGTGCCCGCCGCCAGGCCGGTGCTGACCCCGAGCGCCGTGACGATGCCGGGGCAGTAGTGGCAGAGCTCGATGATCGGGATGAGCGTCAGCGCGGCGTTGCCGCCGCCCTCGGACCGCTCGGCGGGCGGCGTGCCCGACGTCTTGCGCTCGAGCGCCCGCTTGAAGGAGTCCCGGGCCATGGCGTCCAGCCCGAAGGTCCGGTACAGCTTGCGGATCACCTCGTAGGGCGGGGTGTCGCCGTGCTCGAGCTCCTCGACGTTCGGCTTGACCTCCTCCTCGACGAAGCGCCGGACCGTGTCGCGGATTGCCAGCTGCTCCCCTGACCACTCGTGCATGACGTGCCTCCCTGCGGCCCCGGTGGGCCCCCGCCGCTCCGACCCTACCGGGCCGCGTCAGTCCTCAGCGATCCGCTTCAGCGTGGTGCGGTCAGCGGTGCAGGTCGACCAAGTCCAGCGGCTCGCCGGTGGGCTCCGGCCGCCGCGGCCGGCGGGGCGTCCGGGTCCGGGTGCGCGCCCCCTCGGCGTGCCGCTGCGTCCTCGACACGATCATCCGACTGGCCACGAGGAGCAGCAGCACGATCACCACGAGGATCAGCGCGGCGTCGTAGGCCAGGTAGTGGTACTGCGGGTTGGGCGAGTCGTAGAAGCTGAAGACGACGTAGGTCAGGTAGGGGAAGGAGGCATGGGTCAGGGAGTGGGGCAGCTTGTTGGCGAAGCCGGCGGTGTAGATCAGCGGCGCCGTCTCCCCGCCGGCGATGGCCAGGGCCAGGAGGAGGCCGGTCACGATGCCCGGCAGCGCGGACTTGAGCACCACTTTCCGCAGCGAGTAGCCCATCGTCATCCCGAGTGCCTCGGCCCCCTCGCGGTAGCCCGTCGGCACCTGGCGCAGCGAGTTCTCGGTCGTCTTGGCGATGTAGGGCACCACCATGATCGACACGATGATCACGGCGGCCAGGAACGAGTAGCCCCAGTGGAGCCCCACCACCAGGGCGGTGTAGCCGACATAGCCCAACACGATGGAGGGGAAGCCCGAGAGGATGTCCGAGCAGGTGCGGAGGAAGCCGCCGCTGCGCTTGCCGCTCTTGCGCGGCTTGGCCAACTCGGACAGGTGGATCCCGGCCAGCACGCCCACCGTCCCGGCCAGGATGAACACGCCGGCCATCAGGAGGAGGGTGCCCAGGATCTGGTCCCGCAACCCGCCGCCCTCCGTCGTCAGCGGCGTCCACAGCACGCTCCAGCGCCAGTGCCCGAGGGCCCGCCCGAGCACGCCGAGCAGGATCCAGACCGCCGGGCCGAGGATGAGGACCAGTGCCGTGTAGGTGAAGACCCGGAATCCGATGGACGATGACCTCCGCCGCCGCGTCGAGGGCCCGGCCGCCAGTGGCGAGTGCGCCGTCATTGCCCCCCCACAGGAGCACCGATGCGCGAGGTGCGGGCGACGATCCAGCGCGCCGCGAAGTTCACCGCCACCGAGATCACGGCGAGGACGAGGGCCAGCTCCGCCAGCGTCGCGATGGCGAAGCCGGTGCCGTCGGTGAGCGCACCGTCGAGCTGAGTGAGGATGGTGGCGGCAATGGTCCCGAAGGGCGCGTAGATGTTCGACGCGATGTGGAGCGAGGCACCGCCGACCATCACCACGGCGATGGTCTCGCCGAGCGCCCGGCCGAGGCCGAGGACGGTGGCGCCGATGATGCCCGAGCGCACCCACGGGAGCGTGATCCGGTTCGCCACCTCCCAGTGCGTCATGCCGAGCGCCTCGCCGCCCTCCTTGGGGAGTGGCGGCACCTGCAGGAAGAGGTCGCGCGTCGTGGACGCGATGATCGGGATGATCATCATGCCGAGCACCAAGCCGGCGGTGAGCAGCCCCTGCCCGGTGTCGACGGGGCCGCGAAAGTAATTGAAGGGCCACACGTTGGGCAGGTGGCCGGCGATGTTGGCGATGATCGGGTAGATGTGCTTGGCCAGCCACGGCCCGAACGTGAGCAGCCCCCACAGGCCGATGACCACGCTCGGGATCCCGGCCAGGATCTCGATCGCCAGGCCGAGCGGCCGGGAGACCCACCCGGGGAGCCGCTCGGTCAGCGCGAAGGCGGCGCCGATGGAGAGCGGCACGGCCACGATGATGGCGATGACCGACGACTGGATGGTGCCGAGGATGATGGGCCAGGCACCGAACTGCGACCCCGCTGCATGGGCCACGCCGTCGGTGTGGACCGTGGCGCCGTAGCTCTGTCCGTAGGTCCAGTTCTTCCCGTACAGGAAGTACCAGCCGTTGACCCGGATGGCGGGCCATGCCTTGACCGCGAGTACCGCGACGGCGAAGACGAGGGCGGCGAAGGGGAGGAGCACCGCCACCCGGGCGGTCCACCGCCAGCCGTGTTCCTCGTTGGCCCGGGCCCAGTTCCCGATTTTGCGGAAGGGCGAGTCGCGGGGAACAGGGCGCCCGGGTGGAGCGGCGGGGACCGACCCCGCCGCTCCACCGACGGACGTCACTACTGAATGCTCAGAATCTGCTTCACAGACTGCGCCTCGACCTTGGAGGGCAGGGGCTGGAAGTTGACTTGCGCCAGGTACGACGTCGCTGCGCCGTCCTTGGAGTTGATGGCCCACTCGAGGAAGGAACGGATGCCCTTGGCCGTCGAGCTGCTCGACTGGTGGGTCGAGACGATGCCGTACTCGTAGTTGATGATCGGGTAGCCGCCGGGGGCCGAGCCGTAGATGAGGGAGATGGTCCCGTTGGCCGGCGTCTTCTTCACGAAGGCGGCGGCCTCGGCGGCGATGGAGGCCTGGGTCGGCACCTCGTACTGGCCCTTGGCGTTCTGGAGCGACGCGTAGCCGAGCCCGGCCTGCAGGGCCTGGGTCAGGTAGCTGATGCCGACGTAGGCGATGCAGCCCGGCGTGGCCTTGCAGCCCGCCACCATGCCCGAGTTCCCGGTCTCACCCAGCGCGCCCGGCGCGGCCGGCCACGGGACGGTGGTGTTGTACCCGATCTTGGTGCCCCAGCCCGACGGGTCGGTCTTGGACAGGAAGGTGGTGAACAGGAACGTGTCACCGCTGCTGTCCGAGCGGTGCAGCGTCACGATCGGGGTGCTCGGCAGGGTGACGCCCGGGTTCAGGCTCGCGATCTGAGAGGCGTTCCACGTGGTCACCTGGCCCTGGTAGATCTCCGAGAGCACCTTGCCCGTGAGCTTCAGGTGCGAGAGCACGCCCGGGACGTTGTACGCCACGATCTGGGCCGAGATCGCCAGCGGGATGTTCTTCAGGTCCGGGTTCGCCGTGGCGACGCTCGGCGACAGGTAGGCGTCCGAGGCGCCGATGTCGACCGTGCTGTTCTCGGCGTCCGAGATCCCGGTGCCCGAGCCCGTCCCCGCCGTCTGGACGGTGACGTTGGAGAACTTCTGCGTGTACCCGCCGACCCACAGGTTGAACAACGGGTAGAGCAGGGTGCTCCCCGTCTCCGTCAGCGAGCCGCCCGGAGGCGTCTCGACGCCGCTACTGGGGAGCTTGACGCTCGCCGATGCGGCCGAGCTGAGGACGACCGAGCTGAGCGCGAGCCCCGCCACTGCTGCGGTGATCACTCCCCGCCGCAATCGTGCCGCTCTCATGAATGTGGTCACAGGTTCTCTCCTTGTGAGGTTGTTGTGGTTTGGTGCTGCTCTGGTTGGTCTCGTGACCAGATGTGCTGCTCCCCGGGACTCCGCGGTCCGGTGCCGAGGTCCGGACGTCTCGTTACCCCATGCGTCCGGTGACGTAGCGCTCCGTGTCGGGGTGCGTCGGCCTGTTGAACAGGTCGTCGGTGGGTCCGTGCTCCACCAGCGCACCCTGGTAGAAGAACATTGTGTGGTTAGAGACGCGCATCGCCTGGCCGAGGTTGTGGGTCACGACGATGAGGGTGAGCGCGGGTGCCAGCGTCTTGAGCAACGCCTCGATCGACTCCGTCGTGAGCGGGTCGAGGGCCGAGGTCGGCTCGTCGAGGAGGAGCACCTCGGGCCCCACGGCGAGCGCACGGGCCAGGCACAGCAGCTGCTGCTGCCCGCCGGACAGGCGGAACGGCGAGTCGTTCAGGCGGTCCTTGACCATGTCCCACAGGCCGACCTCGGTGAGCCGGCGCTCGCACACGACGTCGAGCTGCTTGCCCTTGGCGATGCGGTGGGCCTTCACGCCGGCCACCACGTTGTCCTTGATCGACATCGGGAACGGGTTGGGGCGCTGGAACAGCATGCCGACGCGGCGCCGCAGCGTCAGCAGGTCGACGTTCGGTCCCCACAGGCTCTCGTTGTCGAACATGACGTCGCCCGTGCGGCTGAATCCCGGCACCCGGTCGTTCATCCGGTTGAGCGTGCGCAGGAAGGTCGACTTGCCCGACCCGGTCGGACCGATCAGCGCGGTGATCGACCCGCGCCTCAGCGCGACGTTCACGTCAGCGAGGACCATTCGGCCCGAGAAGCCGAGCGTCAGTTGGTGCGATTCCATGACGTCCTCGGGACGCGCCGCATCGGGGTCGAGGGACTTGAGGGCCTCGTCGATACCGGATCGCACCTCGGTCGTAACAGGATCGCTACGAGTCTCGATTGATTCACTGTCAGCCACTACCTGGACCGTAGCCAGGCCAAGTGAACGCCCGGCAACAGGATCGCAATCTCAGGATGAACTGTTGCTGAGCAAGATAAGAACTTCTGGCAAACACGGGATCGGGACCAAAGTCCCTACCGGTTCCCTGTGTCGGCCCCCTGGCTTCGTTCAGCCCTGAAGGGCTCCGGCGGACTGCCCCTGTCGCGCCATGACGTCCCGGTGCGCCGCTGCAATGGCCGTCACGATCCCCGGAGCCCAGGCGATGACGGCCAGGCAGGCCAGCGCGGCCGGTATGGAGAGGGCGAGCGCCGCCCCGGTGGAGAACAGCGCGCAGATGCCGGCCGCGCCGGTCACGGAGACCGCCACGAGCCAGGCGATCCACCACTGCAGCACCCGCGGCCGGTGGGGGTCGTCCGGCGGGAGGCAGTCGCTGATGGCCGAGTAGGGCACCCACAGGTTGACGACCGGCACGAACCACGAGCCGACGCCCCAGGCGGGGGAGCGACGGGAGGGGATGCCGAGGGCCCGTGCGGCCGACGCGGCCCGGTGCTGCCAAATGCACGCCACGACCACGGCGGCCAACGCGAGCAACCCGACGATGAGGCTGACGGGGCTCAACCCGCCGGAGCCGTGGTACGGCGGTGGCGTGATGCCGTTCTGCGTATCGTGCCAGTCCACCCGGAACTGGTGGCCGACGGAGCGCAGCTGGTCCGCGTTGACCCGCTGCACGATGAGGTTGACGACGTAGTAGACGGCCGGCATCACGACGGCGATGCGCGCCACGGGCACCATCGCCAGCTCGCCGTCGACCAGACCGCTCGTGTTGAAAGTGGTCAGCCGCTCCGACGCCACCGCCCACGGAGCCACTTGTGACGCGGGCGCCGTGGGCGGGCTTGCGCCGGCCCACGGCGGAGGCGGAGGGTGCGCGGGCAGGACCGTCGCCTCGGTCCAGGAGTACCCGTCCCACCAGCGTTGCCCCGGGCCACCGGCCGGGTCGGGGTACCACCCCGGTGGCGCCCCGGGGTAGCCGCTGTGCTCGCTCACCCTCACATCCTGCCAAAGGTCCGGGTGCGCACTGCGCACGCGTAGCCTCGGCCGCATGCGGATCTTCGTGGCCGGGGGCACCGGAGCCATCGGGCGCCCCCTGGTCACCGCCCTGGTGGCCGCAGGGCACGAGGTCACCGTGTTCTCCCGCTCCGAGGGCCGGGTCGCCGCCCTCGGCGTCCCCGGAGTCGTCCCGGCGGTCGGCGACGCCCTCGACCAGGACTCCCTGACGCGCGCCGTGCAGGCGGCGGAGCCCGAGGTCGTCGTCAACCAGTTGACGAGCCTCGCCCAGTCCGCCAACCCCGTCGCGCTGAAGCGCGGATTCGACGCGACGAGCCGGTTACGTCGCGAGGCGTCGGTCACGCTCACCGCCGCCGCCCGCAGTGCGGGGGCGCGCCGCGTCGTCGCCCAGAGCATCTCGTTCGCCTACCGGCCCGGTCCCGGCGTCCGCACCGAGTCCGATCCGCTGTGGACCGACGCCAAAGGACAGATCGGCGCGCTTGCCGGGTCCGTCGCCACCCTCGAGGCAGCCACCCACGGTGATGCCGCTGTCGAAGGCGTCGTCCTGCGCTACGGCTCCTTCTACGGCCCGGGCACCTACTTCGCGCCCGAAGGTCTCTACACGTCCATGGTCGCCAAGCGCCGGCTGCCCATCCCCGGCGACGGCGGCGGACTGTTCGGCTTCGTCCACGTCGACGACGTGGCGGCGGCCACGGTCGCGGCACTCCGCGGCCCGACGGGCACCTTCAACGTGGTCGACGACGTGCCCGCCCCGGCATCGGAGTGGGTGCCGTTGGTGGCGCAGCTGGTCGGCGCCAAGCCACCCCACCGGGTGCCCGAGGTGCTGGCCCGGGTCGGGGCGGGCACGTTCCTGGCGTACCTCATGTGCGACCAGCCGGCGGTCTCCAATCAGCGGGCCCGCACCGAGCTGGGCTGGTCGCCCCGGTACCCCGACTGGCACGACGGGCTGCCGGCCGTGCTGGGGTGGTCGTAGGCACTCGCGCCACCGGCCGGCGCACCATGGCTGCACAATTCCCACACAATTGTCGCACAATTGCGGTCATGCGTCGCCTGGTCCCGTGGGTCCTGCTCGGACTGGTCGGGCTGGCCACCGCCGCCGCAGCAGCTCTCGGAGCGGCGGGAGCACCCGCAGCGCCGGTCGTGACGCCGGCGCAATGGGTGGCCGCCGTGCTGGCGACGACGGCACAGGCCGGCACCGCGCACTTCAGTTACTCCCACGTCTCCGCGAGTCCCAACCCCGATCTGCGCGGCACGCTCAGCGGGAGCGGCGTCGTCGACTTCTCCCAGGGGAACGTCCGCGTGACCGATGTCGACCACCAGATCGAGTTCGAGGGGGGACCGACCGGACCGACGCGCCCCGTGCCGACGACGACGAGCGACGAGGAGATCGTCATCGGCGGGGTCATGTATTCGCGGCTCTCGCCCGACGCGTTCGGGGCGCACGTCACGGAAGCCGATTTCCCGTTTACCAAGGTCTCGGTCCCGCGCCAGCCGCGGGCCGAGCTGGGCCTCTCGTTCGCGCTCGACGCCGCCGCCGGACTGGGCGACCTGGAAGGGATCGAACCGGTCGTGGCCGTGCACGATCTGGGGCCGTCGACCGTCGACGGGCAGGCGACCACCCGGTACCTGGTGCAGACCGCGCCCCTGCATGCCTGTCCTTCGGTGCGCAAGACCGCGGAGGGCACCACGGAGGCTCCGAGCGTGATCTGGGTGGACGGCCGGGGACGTCTCGTGCAGGCGCGCAGTTCCTCCCGCTTCAACGGCGTCCTGCCCGCCGCCGCACGCAAGCTGCCCGGGCTCGCTCAGTTCCCGACGGGGCCGAGTGCCGCCACCGACACACTGACCTTCTCGTCGTTCGGCGCGCCCGTGCACATCGCACCCCCGCCCCGTGGCGAAATGGCACTCGAGCAGCGGTCGTCGACGGGCTCCGCCTCTTTCCGCATCGTCGGCCATACGTGCAACTCGAAATGAGCGCCTGACCGGCGGGATCGGCACTCACCCGCCCACGGGCAGCCCCAGCGCGGCGCCGACCGCGCCGATCAACCCGGCACCGACGAGGGTGAGTACGACGCTGCGACGAAGCCCGACGATCACCGCGAGCGACCCGGCGAGGATCGAGACCTGCCACACGTGCGCGATGCCGAGGGCGAGCGGGATGGATGCGCCGGCGATGGCACCGATGGCGGCCGGACCGGCGCCGCCGAGGAACGACTGCGCCACCCGGTTGGTCCGGAGCGCGCCGAAGTGCCGCGCCCCCACGAGGATGAACACGAACGACGGAGAGAACGCGACCAGCGCCGCCAGCAGCGCGCCACCGACGCCCGCGGCGGCGTAGCCGACCACGGCGACCGTCTGCACCACCGGACCCGGGGTGATCTGCCCCAGCGCCACCGCGTTGAGGAATTGGGTGTTGGTCATCCAGTGGTAGTGGTGCACGGCGTCTGCCTGCATCAGCGGGATGATGACGAAGCCGCCTCCGAACGACAGCGCCCCGACCTTCAGTGCCACCCACGTCAGCGCGCCCAGGCCGCCCGCGGCGACCACGCCGAGCGGCGCCACGACGAACCCGTTCAGTGTCTTCGGCGGTCGCACGCCACCCGAGACGGCGACCTCCACCAGGCCGCACCCGAGCAGTACGAGCACGAGGAAGGTGCCGACCGTCGCCGCGGCCGCGCCGCCCGCCACGGCGTAGACGACCCAACGCACTCGCCGGGCCCGCGCCTCGCCGGCCCGGCGCCAGCTGGCCGGGACCAGGCCGAGGGCCGCGTTGAGCGCGACCGGCGCCACCGCGGCACCGGCTCCGAGAGCGGCACCCTTGACCCAGGTGGGCGGGTTGGAGGCCAGGAAGAGCGCAGCCAGGCCGATGATGACCGCCAGCCCCGGGAGGATGAAGCAGGCGCCGCCCACGAGTGCGCCCGGCAGGCCGCGCAGCCGCCAGGCGCAGAAGATCGCCAGCTGCGTCGATGCCGGCCCGGGGAGGAGGTTCGTGGCCGCGATGGCATCCTCGAACTCGGTCTCGCCCAGCCAGCCCTCACGCTCCACGGCGAGGCGGCGCAGCATCGCGATGTGGGTCGGTGGACCGCCGAAGCCGGTGCAGCCGATGCGGCCCCACTCCCTGGCGATCGTGCCGAGGGCGACGTCGGGACGGGCGTCCGGAGTGGGCTCGTCCGGCTCGTCCGGCATGCCTCATGTTGGCATGCCGTCCGCGCTCCGTTGCGCTACAGCAGTACTGGCGCCGCCTCCGAGATCGCGTTGATGTGGGCATCGACGCCCTGTAGTCCCGCATGCATCGTGTTGATGGAGAGATGGCTGGCGCCGGCCTCGCGCCAGCGGCGCGCGTGCTCGGCCATCTCGGCGTGGTCGCGGGTGCCGTACTCGACCCTCCCCTCGAAGGAGAAGCCGGACAGGTCACGGCCCGCCTCGGCGGCGCCCTCGCGGATGACCTTGAGGGCCTGTTCCAGGCCGCCACCCGGACGGGCCTGGGGGAACCAGCCGTCGGCCACCCGCCCCACCCGGCGCAACGCGGCCGGGGCGTAGGCGCCGATCCAGATCGGGATGGGCCGCTGCACGGGCAGCGGCGCCAGCCCCGCCGCCCGGATGTGGTGGAAGCGCCCGTCGACCGTGACGCTCTTGGTGGTCCACAGCGCACGCAGCACGGCGATCTGCTCCTCCAGGATGGCGCCGCGTTGCTCGAACGGCACGCCGAGCGCGTCGTACTCGAGTTTGTTCCAGCCGATCCCGAGCCCGAGCCGGAAACGGCCGCCGCAGAGCAGGTCGACCTCGGCGGCCTGCTTGGCCAGCAGTGCCGTCTGGCGCTGGGGGCCGATCAGGATGGAGGTGGCGAACGCGAGGTCCGTGCAGGCGGCCAGGTAGGCGAACATGGTCAGCGGCTCGCGGAACGTGTCGTCGATCGTGTAGGGGCCGCCGATGTCTCCGTGCACCGCGATGTCGCCGCCCAGCACGTGGTCGTACGCCGCCAGGTGGGTGTAGCCCAGATCCGAGGCGGCCTGTCCGAAGGCGCGCACGGCGCCCAGGTCGCCGCCCACCTCGGTCTGGGGGAAGATCACGCCGATGTCCATCCCCGCAGTCTGCCCTGCTCCGGGACTTCTCTGCGTCCCCGGCCCGGGCGCGCCGCGGGACGGTTAACTTGGGGACGGTGTTGGTCCGCATCTTCGTGGAGCCCCAGCAGGGCGCGTCCTACGGCACGCTCGTCACCATGGCGCAGGCGGTCGAGGCCGCCGGCTTCGACGCCTTCTTCCGCTCCGACCACTTCCTGGCCATGGGGGGCGACGGCCTGCCCGGCCCCACCGACGCCTGGGTGACGCTGG
>Ga0187879_10001178_pt1 | contig 17886 bp, 14 predicted proteins | sample June2016WEW_19_1_FD_132423 | JGI IMG/M metagenome (GOLD analysis project Ga0187879, IMG submission 132423) | Peatland microbial communities from SPRUCE experiment site at the Marcell Experimental Forest, Minnesota, USA - June2016WEW_19_10 | ecosystem: Environmental > Terrestrial > Soil >... | reverse complement strand
TGATGCCGGTGCGCTTCGCCGCCATTGCCATGATCATCGGAGCCTTTGCGCTCTTCGCCGCCGAAGCCAAGTTCGCCAGCCACGGCGTCCTCACCACCGGAGGCATTGTCCTGTTGACGCTGGGCGGCCTGTTTCTGGTCGATGCGCCCATCCCCGAAATGCGCGTCCACCTCGTGACCGCGCTAGCCGTCAGCATCCCGCTCGGACTCATCACCGCCTTCCTGATGAGCATCGCCGTGCGCGCCCGCCGCAACAAGATTGTCACCGGCAAACAAGGCCTGATCGGAGAAATCGGCATCGCCCAAACCATGCTCGCGCCGTCCGGAAAAGTGTTCGTGCACGGCGAGCTTTGGGACGCCGTCTCCACCATCCCCATTCCCGCCGGAGAAAAAATCGTCGTGCGCCAGGTCGATGGCCTCACGTTGCGAGTTGATCCCGTAGCGGCGGCGAGAACAGTGATGGCGTAGAGAATATCCGTACACACTTGTCATCCTGAGCGGGGCATGGACTTCACGAAGTGAAGTTCATGCGGAGTCGAAGGCCCCCTGCATTCGGGGGGTGCGCCACTTCTCGCGCCCTTCGAGAAGTGGCCAGCCGAACCGCCGGGTGCCCCACCCTTCGTTTTTTGAAGGGTGGGATTCTGCGCCCACCGCTCGTGATCTTTCGCTGACTCCTGCCGCACCCCTCGACCGTAGAGCGCACCGATGACCCCATCACCCACCGTTTTCGCAAAGTGCGCTAAAAAGACGGTCAGCTAAGCACGCTCCGCGGCGGTCTCACCGGCAGCCGGGGCTGGAGCTGGATTGGGAACACCAAACACGACTGCTCCTGTTCTTCCATCCTGGAGTTGAATCGTTCCAAATACCTTTTCGTACTGCTCCACGTTTTGCAGACAAGTGGCAGCAAACAGTTTGAAATGCAGTGGCGACATGACCACTTTGACGCGCTGCTCAGCTTTGATCTGTGCTCTTACTGGATCGACTTCCATAATCTCCGCGAATGTCATCGCAAAGTCGAAAGCAGTTGATGCGAATAGGGTGTTATTGGCATAAACCGAACGAAAGTCCTTGTCTCGAACGTAACTAAAACTTGGCTGCTCATTTCCTTGATCAGGCATCGTCGCGTTTCCTTTCACTCCAAGGCGTCTGTTGTTGTTGAGCTAGCATGCCAGCGAGCAAGAGCGGGTCGAATGTTGAAGTACTTCTGTGTACAGCCGGCTCCTCGCCAAAGAGATTTCCCTGATTTCGGTCTGTGTCATACTCGAAAAAATATTTAGTGAGGTCTTGCGGATGAGCTTCATTTACCTGACCTAAATGACCACAACAGTTGATTGGCTCAATTGATCGGTAATAATCAATGACACCTGGCATGTCCCTGATCGAAATCTGCATCTCTGGGACTATCGAGGTGGCGGAAATCTCAAGCTGACCTTGTTCCAACTCCTCCTCAAAATTGGGCACAGCAAGTGATTCCGTGGACAAACCATACTCAATAAATGGCGTGCCGCTTACCCACTTTACAAGTTTACTGAAAGGTAGAAAGCGCACGACAAGGGCTACATCGAATGCTTCAGCCAATCTCTTCAAGGTAGTAATCGTGGGATGACCGCGCTCAGAGGACTCAAGCCTAGAAATGGCATTCTGACTCATACCTACTAGAGAGGCTAAATTTTCTTGGCTTAGCTCCTGTCGGTCTCGCAAAGCACGAATCTGATACGAGATCCCTTTGTCCAAATGAGATGCTACAAACTTCGCCCGATCTTTTGGGCCACGCTTAATTCTTCCCATCAAGTGATCTATAGAATTCAAATGCGTGGACGACCGCCTCTCGTCGCTCAACGAGCCGCCTTCGTTTTGTAGCTTCTCGCTTGCCCTCTCTGTCGTTTCCGGTTTTCTTGTCGTGACCGTATAGAAGACTGAAAACCTGTCGTCCGAGGTAGTCAGGCCCGTAGCATCCATATATCCGGTAGGTATGTGTTTCAGTGCCAAAGCGCACCTCGCTCACTTCCTCCCCTCTCAAGGGGTCGAACTTAGGCTTCTTCCACGCTGTGATCGGGGAGTGTTCCAGGTAGCCAAACGTATCACGTGCCTCGTCCTTGGCTTCGACCGGAAGCCCGTCGAACCAATCCTGAACTGGCCTGTTTCCATTTAGCCACTCAAGACCGAAGAACCGCCAATTCCAAAGCTCGTAAATCATGATAGCACAAAAGTTATATAGATCAATAAAATTATATTGGCTCCATTTGCCTGAAGAAAGCAAGGCTAAAATGACAAGCAATCACCGGCCGCCGCATTTGACCTCCCCACTTTCATCACAAACGCGATGTACGAGCCATCACAGACAATCCAACCGCCCGCCGTCGACAATGGAGATCGACCTGTAGCAGGCCCGAGGTGTGTCCATCACCAGGACGCCCCTCAAACCCGCCCCAGCCCCACTAGTCGGCGCTCTTTGAAAACACGAAGTTGAGGCAGTCAGCTGTCAAGCCCCCTGCCGAAATCATGCGAGTGAGCCCAACAAGCTAACTCCTTATTCCGGAATATTATACGAATAACTCCTTTAAACTCAAAGATTTGAAAGTAATTTCACGCCAACTCTATGATTCTAAAGGAAGGGATGATCAAATTTTTTCTGACGCCGGATAGACAAGCCGCCCCCAAAGTGGGAGAGTCAAGCTAAGTCCTTATTCCGGAATACTTTACATATAAGTCCTTATTCTTGAATACTTTGTGGAGGCTATCCAGCCACAACATTGATTCTAATAGACCTACGTAGGGGGTGGGGGGGGTAGGGGGGGTGGGGGGTCACAAGCGGTGGGCGCAGAATCCCACCCTTCAAAAAACGTAAGGGTGGGGCACCCCGCGGTTTGCTTGCGGAGTCGATCAGATCGCGATGAAGCCGATGCGGATGAGGGCGAGAGACGAGAGCGCCACAATCGCCCACAGCAAGATTCCCTGTAGCAGGGGACGCGCGCCTACTTCTTTCAATGTTGACCTTGAAATCCCTGTGCCGATCAGGTAAAGCGTCACCGTCAACCCAGTCCTTCCCAGGGTGCTGAGTTTGGGATAGAGCGGTCCGAATAAGGGGAGATACGTGGCGGCGACAGCGGCCAATAAGAAAAACAGGATGAACCAGGGCCACTTGATCCGCGTCTTGCTCTTCTTGAAGATGGCCACCGCGAATGCCAGGGGAACGATCCAGAGCGCTCTGGCCAGCTTGATCGTCGTCCCGATCATTAACGCCTGGGAACCGTATTTGGCGGTTGCGCCGACCACCGAACTGGTGTCGTGAATGGCGAGGGCGGACCACAATCCGAATTGAGATTGGGTGAGGTGAAGCGCGTAGCCGGCGAGCGGGAAGAGAAACAAGGCCACCGAATTGAGCACGAAGACGGTCCCGAGCGAGACGGCCATCTCCTCTTCTCCGGCGTTCAGGACGGGGCCAACGGCGGCAATCGCACTTCCTCCACAGATGGCGGTGCCGGTGCTGATCAGGAGCGACGGAATGGGTTGCACCTTGAACAGGCGTCCAATGCCGAGACCTAGGAGCAGCGCAAAACTGATGCTGAGCGCGGTGTAGAGGAATCCGCTGCGGCCCGCGCGCACGACCTCGTGCAGGTTCATGCCAAAGCCTAGCCCGACGATCGATGCCTTCAAGAGGAAGGCGGAGAGTTTCTGGGAGTCTACGTGGTAGGGATGCGGGAACGACAGGCCGTAGATCAGCCCGGCCAGCAACGCCAGGGGAGTCGAAATGAGGCCACTGGCAGCTATGACCAGGCCGATGAAGAAGATGTTCTTGGTGTTCAAAGAATTTATTGTCGCCGCAACGATGCCTGCCTGTCCAATCGCGCCCGGATGGGAGCGGTAGTGGAATCATCCTGAACACTGCGCTGGCCCGTTGCTCACAGCTTGCAACCGCTCGCTTGCGCTACAATCCGCTCATACTCTGAATTACGAGTTGCGTGGAGGCATTTATGGATCTCGGGTTTCCGGTGATCACCGTTGCCGTCGTCATCGTCATCATTTACCTGCTGAGCTCCATCAAGATCCTGGCCGAATACGAGCGCGGCGTCATCTTCCGGCTTGGCCGCCTGCTGGGCACAGCCAAGGGTCCGGGCGTGATTCTGGTCTTCGCCCCGGTCGACCGCATGGTGCGGATTTCGCTGCGGCAGGAGGCGCTCGAAGTTCCTCCGCAGGACATCATCACGCGCGACAACGTCACTTTGAAAGTCAACGCGGTCATTTTCCTGCGCGTGATCGAGCCCAATAAGGCGGTGGTCGAAGTCTCGAATTACGTGTACCAGACTTCGCAGTTTGCGCAGACTACCTTGCGCTCGGTGCTGGGCGAACAGGAACTCGACGAATTGCTGGCGCACCGCGACAAGATTAACCTGCGGCTGCAGAGCATCCTGGATACGCACACCTCGCCTTGGGGCGTGAAGGTCACCAACGTGGAAGTCAAGCAGGTGGATATGCCCGAGTCGATGTTGCGGGCGATGGCCAAGCAGGCCGAGGCGGAACGCGAGAAGCGCTCGAAGATCATCCATGCCGAGGGCGAGTTCTCGGCCGCGCAGCGCCTGGTGGATGCGGCACACTTGCTGTCTTCCGAGCCGGCCAGCATCCAGTTGCGGTATTTGCAGACGCTTACTGAAATCGGCGTCGAGAAAAACACGACCGTCGTGTTTCCCGTGCCGATCGATTTCTATTCCGGATTGCAGAACTTGCTGGCTGGCGCGAAAGCACCGGCCGCGCCGGCTAAAGGCTAGAGATCAACACTACTTCCCATGACCACGGCGCAGCAGGATACGGAGATCACGCTTGGCACCGGCCGCATGCTGGGCCTTTTTTTCGCCTTTGTTTTGGTGTGCGCGGTTTTCTTTGCCGTAGGCTTTTCGCTCGGCCGAAGAACCGCCGGCGCTGGCCGCTTGCCGGGAGCTGCCGCTGGAACTTCGGCGGCTGTCGTTCGACCCTCGGCCGCGAAGAACGACGCTGCCCAGAAAGCTCCTCAGTCTGGCGACTTTAGCTTTTACAAAGCGGTAGGCGAGAAGAATGCTGACTCCGCGCTTGCGCCTCCGGATGCGAAGACGCAACCGGCCGACGCCACCGCGGCGGCGCCTTCAACTCCAAAAACCGCCGCAGATGCGGCCAACGCTGCGCCCGCATCGTCAACGGCAGCATCATCAACCAGCAGCAGTTATTACGTGCAGGTCGCGGCCGTTACCCGGCAGGAAGATGCCGACGCGCTGGTCGAGGCCCTGAAAAAGAAAGAGTATCCCGCCTTCGCGAACAATGCTTCCGTCGACAAGTACTATCGCGTTCAGGTCGGACCCTACGCCGACTTCAAGGATGCCGAGGCCATGCGCGCCCGCCTCGTCAGCGACGGCTATAATCCGATTGTGAAAAAATAGAGGAAATTTTGTAATTTCGTAATCTGATAATTTGGCAATTTGAAATCATGATCACTGCGTTTCAAATTACCAAATTGCAAATTACACAATTACCAAATGTCCTCCTCCGCTCCCACTCTTGATCGCTTCCTGCACGCCATTGCCGACCCCACCCGCCGCCGGATTCTGCTTGCGCTCAAGGAAAAGGGTGGATGCTCCCTGGACAAGGAAACCGGGCTGTGCGCGGGCGATATCGAACAACGGGTGAAGCTGGCGCAACCTACCATTTCGCATCACATGTGCATCCTGGAGAAGGCCGGCCTGGTGGAAGCCAAGCGAGAGGGTCACTGGCGCTGGTACCGGCGCAACGAAAAATTGATTGCGGAAATGACGCGGGGCTCGAAGGGACAGCTTTAGGGAAGCAGCTCTCAGCTGTCAGCTGTCAGGGAATGCACGAAGCTGATAACTGAGAGCTGATAACTGGGAGCTGAGAGCTGACAGCTATCTGCGGCTAGGTTCCTGCGGTTGCCGCGGAGGCTTTTTCTTCGTTGTTCTCTTTTGTCTCGGTCGCTGGTTTCCCTTCTCTCTGGCTTAGAGCGCGCACCTGCGCGATCAAGTCCGCCACTTCGAAGGGCTTGGCCAGCGACGGCACGCCTTTTTCTTGGAGGAAACTTCGGGTCTGCTGGTCGGTCACAGTAGAAAACGTGAGCAGCAATCCTTTTTCCAGACCGGGGCAGTTCCTGGCGATCCACTCGTACATTTCCTCGGCGCTGCATCCGCCGGGCATGCGACCATTCAGCACGATCACGTCAAAGGAGCCATTGCGGAGTTGCTTCTGCGTGTCCTCCACGCTCATGGATGTAGTGACTTCGGCGCCTGCGCCGACCAACACGTCTCGTTCAAATTCCAGCGCCGCTTCTTCGTCTTCAACCAGAAGCACGCGGCCTGCCAGCGGGGACTCTCGCCGCGCGGGCACCGGCGCTTCCGGCAACGCCGGCTTTTCGCTTGCCAGCAAGCGGATTTCAATCGTTGCCCCAATGGTCGCTCCGCCCTCTTCGCGGTTGCGCGCCATGATTTCGCCGCCATGCTCCTTGACGATGCCGTAGCAGATGCTCAAGCCCAGTCCGGTACCCTTGCCCACCGACTTGGTGGTATAGAAGGGATCGAAGATACGGCTGGGATCCTTGATTCCCGGACCGCTGTCGTCGAACTCCACGCACACGAAGGCATCTTTCTTGAAGACGCGCACTTTCAACACGCCGCCGTTGCTGCCCTCGCCGTTGCTCTCGCCGTTGTTCTCCATCATGGCATCGAGCGCGTTGTTGATAATGTTCAGGAAAACCTGCTCCAACTGGTGCGGATCGGCGACCACCGAGGGCAAGTCCTCGAGAATTTCGCGTTCCAGCGAGACGTTGTTGACTTTCAAATCGTATTCGCGCAGCGTGAATGACTCTTCCAGCACCTTGCGCAAGTCCACTTGCTCCTTCTGTGGCTTGCGCTGGCGCGCGAAAGAAAGCAGATTCTGCACCACCCGGTGCGTGCGCTGCGCCTGCTTGAACAGCTTACGCACATAGTCGGCGGAAGTGTGATCAAGGCCCGCGCCTTCCAGCAGTTGCGCGTAACCGAGGATGGCGGTCAGCGGATTATTCAGCTCGTGCGCCACACCGGAAATCAACTGTCCGACGGCCGACATCTTTTCGCTTTGCAGCAGTTGCTCCTGCGTTCGCCGCAAGTCTTCGTACGCCCGGCAGCTCTCCTCGTAGAGCTGGACCTTTTCTATTGTGGTTGCCAGTTGCCGGCTGATGGCGACCAGCAGATTCTCATCGTTCGTCGAATAGTGCCGGTCTTCCTTGCTGGCGATGCCCATAATGCCGAGGGGCTTCTCCTTGCTCCAGAGCACAACCCAAATCCAGTAGGGCAGACGGTCTGCGCAAACAAATTCCACCACCGCCGCTGGCAGGTGGGGGAGAAAATCCTGGGTCACCACTTCCGCTCGCGAGCGCATCACCAGGTCGCCCAGACCTTCCGGAAAGACGACTTCAGCCATGCGCACGCGCGCCTCACTGCGCGGGCCCCAACCAGCCCGCCGCCGGTAGGCGCCATCCGGTTCCACGGCCATATAAACCGAGCCGGTCTCCGCTCCAAACAGCGAGATCACCTGACGCAGCGTCAGGTTCAGGATTTCATCCAGATCGAACGACTGGGTCGCGATGACGGCCATGGCGTTGAGTGCGTTTAACTCGCGATTGCGGCGCCGCATCTCGTCTTCCGAGCGTTTCCGCTCCGTGATGTCGAGAACGAAGCCCTGATAGCGCTCAATCCGTCCGTCCGGATCGCGCGTGGCAAAGCAGCTCTGCGCCACCGTCAGCAGCGTGCCATCCTTGCGCCGCACCGTAATTTCAAAGTTGCGCACGTAGTTGTGCGCCTCGATTTCCTGGAGAAAAGCCTCTCGCTCCTCCGCCACCGGTTGCAGCACGCTGCCCATGTCGAGCGCCATCAACTCGTCCCGGCTGCCGTAACCGAGCATGGTGACAAAGGCATCGTTGCAGTCGAGCAAATCGCCGTCCGGCGTCGCTACGAACACGCCTTCCTGCGCCTGTTCGAACAGCATGCGGTATTTTTCTTCCGCCACCTGGCGCGCGGTCGTATCGTGCACCACATGGATGGTGCCCTTCTGCTGGCCTCCCTGCTCGGCATACGATGAGGTCGAAATCACCGACTGCCCGCCGAAACACGGATCCATGCCTTCCGTCAGTCCCGAGCCGCGTTCGCAATACGGGCATCCGCTCCAGGCGCGTTTTTGCGGAAGAACCTCTGCGCACAGATTGCCCAATACATCGGCGGGCGCCTTTTCCAGGCGCTGCAGCAAGGCCTGATTGGTCTTGAGGATGCGGAAGTCGGCGTCGTGCGCCAGAATCAGATCCTGGATGGAATCGAAGGTATTGATCCACTGGTGTTGCGAGCGCAGCACCTGCTCCAGCAACCGCAGATTCTCCACCGCAATCCCCAGCTTCTGGGCTGCCGTTTCCAGAAACTCCAGTTCTTCCCCCGTGTGGTGCCGGCTGCCGGAGTAGCCGAGCGACAGCATCCCGATCACAGACTTCTTTCCCAGCAGCGGCAGCAGTACCACATGATGAATGGAGTACTTCCTCAGTTGTTCGCGCTCCGGCTCCGACATATCCGAGAGTTGCATCACCGCCGCCCGGTTTTCCTGGAGTACGCGGGCCTGCATTTCATCCATCCCAGCTTGTCCCGTCCCAGTATGTCCCGTCCGAGTTTGTCCCATGGCTCGGAGAAATTCCGGCGACAGGCCGACGTGCAGGGTTGGCACCAGATGGTCGCTTTCCATCAACTGGAACCACGCTGCCTTCGCCCCCGCTGCGGTTTTCAGTTTCTCGAGCGCAGTCTGCATCATCGGAGCGTGATTCTGGGAGCGCGCGATGGTGACGGTCAATTCGTTCAGGGTCGCCAGCCGGCGCGCGCGCAGCCGCGAGTCATCCAGCACCACGATCAAGATGCTCGAACCGAACAGCACTTCCGCCAGCAAGTAACCTTCACTTGGAATATGACTGGTAAACGGAAGCCAGTGCAGATTCAACGTCAGCAGCCCGGCGCCGAACAGGAAAGGCCCCAGCCCAATGCGCCCGAAGCGGTAACGCACCAGTTCCAGGACGGCCCCGGCCGCAACCAGCCGGCACGCCACGTCCAGCCCGAAAGTTTTGGAATCCACGAAATACAACGAATCCGGAAAATACAGCGACCGCATTGCCGCAAAAACCATCAGCACCCATGAATATGCCGCCAACGCCGTCAGCGCTCGCCGCGCCTGCGCCGATAGCAGAGCGGCAGCCGCAAACAATCCCATCGCCAGCACAAAGCCGACCTGCGCGAATGCCTCCACCGACTTCGGCGCGGCGTGCAACTCGCCCGAGCCACTTGCCCACAGGAACGCCCCATAGGCGGCCCAAGCCGCGGCCCACGCCAGCAGACATCGATCCCGAAAAACGCGGAAGAAAAGCAGACTGACCGCCACCAAAATCAGGGCAGCCGTTTCCCGCGCCGTCAACCAGGGAACGGTCAACAGGCCAAGCGAATTCCCAAATAGTCTGGAAGGATCCATAGCTAGGCGCACGTAGATAGGCGCACGAACACCTAAGCTTTCTAAATATCATGCTCGCGGCCCGTCTTTGCGGATTTCCGTCCTCAACTGGTTACTTTCGGAATGTGGAATCGTGGCCTAAAATAAGCGATACATTCCATTCAGCGCCATGTCCAACGACCGCATCCTGGTGGTAGACGACGAGGAAACAATCCGCGAGATTGTCTCCTCCATGCTCGCCGGAGCCCATTTTCAGACGCGCCAGGCCGCCAGCGGGATCGGAGCCCTCGCGATTCTGGAATCGGGTGAGGAATTCGATCTCGTGCTCTCCGACCTGATGATGGCTGAAATGGATGGGATTGCCCTGCTGGAGCGTGCCAAGGAACGTTACCCCGACATGCCGATCGTGATGGTCACTGCGGTGCACGACATCCAGGTCGCTCTGCAGGCGTTGCGCAATGGCGCGTACGACTATCTGCTCAAACCGTTCGAGCGGGAGCAACTGCTGGCCACGGTGCGCCGCGCGCTGGAGAATCGCCGCCTCAAGCGCGAAAACGATGCCTATCGCACCAACCTGGAGGCGCTGGTTGCCGCCCGTACCCTGCAATGGAAAACGGCGCTTTCCAACCTGGAGAAGTCTTACGACATCACGCTCGAAGTCTTGGGCGATGCGCTCGACCTCAAGGACGCCGAGACCCAACACCATTCCCGGCGGGTGACCGCATTCACCATCGCCATGGCGAAAAAAATGGGCTTGGCGAAAGAGGAGATCGAGGTGATCGCCCGGGGAGCCTTCCTGCACGACATCGGCAAGATGGCCATTCCCGACGACATCCTGCACAAGCCCGGCAAGCTCACGCAAGAGGAAATGGCCGTCATGAAGGAACACTGCTACCTGGGCTACAAGATCATCTCCCGGATCCCCTTTCTGGCCGATGCCGCCGAAATCGTTTACGCCCACCAGGAGCACTACGACGGGAGCGGGTATCCTCGTGGCCTGAAGGGCGAGGAGATCCCGCTGGGCGCCCGAATTTTCGCGATTGCCGATACGCTGGATGCCATGAGATCGAAGCGTGTTTACCGCGAGGCCCAAGACATTCAGGCGATTCGCAAGGAAATCGAGGCCTGGTCCGGCCGCCAGTTCGATCCTCAGATCGTCAAGGTATTTCTCGAAATGCCCGACAATATCTGGGAAGACCTGCGGAAGGACATCCATGGGGAGGACCCGGCTTTGCCGAAGGTGTAACATGAACACCGCTGGCTGAGGTGCGGTGAGCGTCCGTCTGACTAGTGTTTCCTGCCCAGCGCCAGGCATCATTTCGCCCTGATCGCCTCATCCAACTAAACAGTGAAGTCAATCCAAACGGCCCCCATCGGTTGTGTTTTGCCGCCCTGGGGTGAATTAACCGGTTGCCCGCCAGAACGTGCCTGATTCGCATCTGGCGGGCAGACCGGGTTTATTATTGGGGGCAGAAAATCTGCGAGGTCATCATGAACAAACTTTCATCGGGGGTGGGAATGCTCTTTTTGTCGGCTGCAATGTCACTTCCGGCCCAGGCAATCGATCCGGCCAGCGCGCCCATGACTCGGCCGAACGCTGTCCCGGAAGGCACGACCTTCCTCGTTCGGCTGGAGGACAAACTCGACACCGCCGAACTGCATCGGGGCCAACATTTCAAAGTCAAGCTGGACGAAGATCTCATTTCCGCCAATGGCAACATGATTCCCCGGGGCAAGAAGATCAAGGGTCATGTCAGTTCCGTGGAGCACGGCCGGCACGCACGCCTGCTGCTCAGCTTTGACGAAATCGAAACCAGACACGGATGGATCGCGCTGATCGCGACCGTCATTGGAGTGCCCGGCGACCATGGTATCAAAGCGCCCGACTCCGAGGGTGAAATTGAACGCAAGGGACCGGGTGCGAAGCAGACGATCGAAGACGCGGCCGTCGGCGCAGCTACAGGTGGCGCCGGAGAAGGAGCAGGCGCTGGAGCCATGGCCGGCCTGCTTGCCAGTCGCGACCTCCGGCTCGAAAAAGGAGCTACCCTCGAGGTGCGCCTGGATCGCGCGCTGCAGATTCCTTCTCATTGACAATCTCGAGTTGCCACTCGCCGCTCGACTCCCCGCGAGACGCGAATTGACGCGTCTTCCGCGGCTGTTTCTCGTTCCCGTCTTTCGACTGCAATTCGGCAAGCTCGTCGCGTTCTAACATCAGAGGTGTATAACGAATGCGTTAGATTCGACTTCCGTAGCCAGCTTCCGGGATGCAGCTTTCAACGATGCAGGAGAGATCCGATGAAAACTACCGTTGTCACCTTTTGTGCCGTTCTCGTTCTGAGCGCTCTCTCGATCGCGCAGAGTCCCACGCTTAACCCTTTGGCGAATACGATTTTCGTTGGCGCCGATGGCAAATTCGAAACCGCGCCGGACACCGCGCTCATCCAGTTCAACATCTCGGCGCAAGCGGACAGCGCCAAAGACGCCTACGACCAGGCCGCCAAACAGGCCGACGCCACGCGCCAGGTTCTGCGCGCGAACGGCATCGATCCGAAGTCTGCGGAAGTCGGCTTCTTCTCCGTGAATCCGCAGTACGACTGGAAAAATCCGAAGCACAGAGTCATCGGCTACCAGGTCACGACCAGCGTCAGTTTAAAGCTCAAGGATTTTTCCAAGATCGGCCCGGTTACGCAGCAACTCGCCGACGCCAGCGTCGGTGAAAGCCAGTCGCTCAGCTACACGCTGGACTCGACCGAAGAGGCCAAGGGCAAGGCCGTCGCCGACGCCTACCGGCGCGCCCACGCTTCCGCGCAGTCCCTCGCTGATGCCAGCGGACGAACGCTTGGCGAACTCTCTTATGCCACTGTCGATACCTTTGAGAACATTCACGTGATCGCGCCCATGATGCGCGCTCGCATGCCCCTGGCGATGGCTGCGCAAAACGCCGCCCCAACCGAGGAGTTTTCACCCCAGAACGTGAAGGTCACAGCCCACTTGAACGCTATGTTTGTATTGAAATAGAAGATTACAGTGGAGAGCCGGCGTCCCGCCGGGCTGTGTGACTCATCATGCGGTCACGGTCTAGTCGTTGCGAACGCTAGTCGTTGCGAACGATGACCTCGCGCCTTGCGGAAACGCGGCTCGCATCCACCGTCACTTCTCGCTGGATCTCCATTTCGATCGACGCCCCCGGCTCCAGCCTCACGTCGGCACCCCGCGAGAGCATTCCGACCGCCAGCCCTGCCACTCCTCCAGCGCCCGCTCCGATTCCGGCTCCTTTTCCACCTGCGGTCACGGCACCGATCACGGCTCCCGTGGTTGCCCCGCCCGCAGCTTCCTTGGCCTTTGTCCCGGCGTCGCTATCCTGGCGAATCGTCCCTTCCGAATCTTTCATCGACGTCCTCTCCGCCCCAGGTGTGTTCTCGACCGAGCCGCCCAGCATCACCGTATAGCCGCTGGGGTAAATCATCGAGGTGAAGTGGATCAACACTTCGGCGCGCCCCTTTACGTGCCCACCGCGCTGCACGCGCTCGATCCTTCCCTGGAGGTAGGTCCCCGCTGGAATCACGACCCGTTCATTGACCACAAAGGGAAAGGCAATCTCCGCGTATACCGGGTCTCCGTCTTTAGCGGTCTTTGTCGAAATCGCCTGCTTCAGCGATAGTGGAACCTTCGTTCCCGCTGGAATGGTCAGCATAGGCTTCTCAGACTCCACCGGAGGTGCAGCCGGGTTCGGGGCCGGCGATGTCTGTGCCGCCGCGATCGCTATCCCTGCCAACAGTAGGAGCCAAATAGAAACAGCACGAATCCTCATCGAACACCTACCTCTTCAGGATAATTTCGCGACACGCTTGCCAACTCAGATGCGCCCACCGGAGTGCCGGTTAGCTGTGGCCAATCTGCGTACCCGGAGTCATTGTAGCTGAGGAGTCCGGCACCAGCCGTGAGCTGCTTCCGACGAGTTGCTAAGCGACGAACTGCTAAGCATGGTGAAGCTGGGTTAGATCTCACGATGGCACGTCCGCCGAAAGTTATGTGCCCGCTACTTGTACAACAAATACTTTTCCCGTAGCCGCACGAATTCCTCCAGCCGCTCCTGCCAGTCCTCGGCAATCCGTCTCGGATCCTCTCCCGCTTCGATTGCCTCAAACACCGCCTGATTCACCAGTAGATCCGCCATCCGCTCCATCTTGAAGTCGTTCGGATACAACTTATGCAGCGCCGAGGCCAGCTCAATCCCCAGCTCTGGCGAATCCAGAGTATTCCGATCCAGAACAATCAGGTTCACGCCTTCGCACCGTTCCCCAGCAAAGTTACTCGATGACGGAGTAAAGACAATCGGCACGAAGCGCACACTCTGAATACCGCGGGCGTTCAAGTAAGCCGCCAACTCCCTGCTCTTGATCCAGGGTGCGCCCACCACTTCGAACGGCGTATCCGTGCCGCGACCCACCGAGACATTCGTCCCTTCAATCGGGGCGACTCCCGGATATAGCGTGGCTTCCGTCAAATTCCGTAGGTTGGGCGAAGGATTCACCCAGGCGAGGCCAGTCGAATCGAACCAGTCCCCCGGCTGCCAACCTTGGATCGCAACTACCTCGAGCCGCGCCCCGATGTGCCGCTCGGCCTCAAACATTTTCCCGAGCTCACCCAAAGTCATCCCGTGCCGCACCGGCTCGGGAAAGTAGTTCGTGAAACTTTCCCGCCCGGCATTGGGACTGGAACTGGAACCGGAATCGGAGTCGGAAACCGGCCCCTGCACAAACGACCCCGTAATCGGATTCGGCCGATCCAGAATAACTACTTCAATTCCCGCCTTCGCGGCTGCCTCCAGAAAATATCCCATAGTGGTTTCGTAGGTGTAGAAGCGCGCGCCCGCATCCGCCAGATCGATCACCACCGCATCCAAACGCTTCAACACGTCGATCGGCGGACGCCGCGCCGCGTCGCTCGCCCCATACACGCTATACACCGCAACTCCGGTCGCCGCATCCTTCGCATTCTTGATGTCCGTCGTATCCAGCGTCCCTGTCACTCCATGTTCTGGACTGAAAATCGCGTCCAGCGAAATTCCGGGCACGTTCGCCAGCACGTCAATCGTCCGGCGTCCTTCCGAGTCCACGCCGGTCTGATTCGTGAGCACTCCTATGCTTCGCGGAGCGCCGCCCCTGGACGGATGCAGCGCCGCGAACTTCGTCTCTTCGAGCACATCAATTCCTGTCTTCACGGTTCCGTTCCGGACCGCCAATTTGCGCGCCGCGCTCTGCATTTCGTTGTAGCCGGTGATGGTTGCCACACGCATCTTCTCGGCTTCGGAGGGATCGAGCGCCAGCGCCGCCGCCACCGCCGTCGCGACCTTGGTTCTGAGAGACACCGCGCTTCCCTTCTCCTTCGGCGGCACCACATTCATGTGAACGGCATTGGTCAGCAACAGGATGTAAGTCTTAGTCGCCGGATCAATCCATAGCGAAGTCCCCGTGAATCCCGTATGTCCGTAACCGCCCACCGGCAACAGTTCTCCCCGATTAGTGGAGAACGGAGAATCGATGTCCCACCCAAATCCCTGCAGTACCGTGCCATTTACTGGCTGCTGCGGCGCACTCATCTTCGCAATCGTCGCCGGGGTCAGTACGCCTCGCCCGCCATCCAGCAAAGCCTGGGCAAAAAGCGCCAGGTCATCGGCGGTGGAAAATACTCCCGCATGGCCCGCCACGCCACCCAGCCGGCGAGCCGTGGGATCATGCACCACGCCGCGCAGCAGGTGATGATTCTCATCGTCTTCGGTGGGCGCAACGCGTGTTAAAACACCCGGCTCCCAGGAATGTTGCGGAGCGAAACGGGTCTCCTTCATGCCGAGCGGCGAAAAAATATGTTTCGCCGCATACTCATCGAGCGACTCGCCCGAAAGGCGCTCCACCAGCGCTCCCAACACTACGAAGTTGATATCGCTATAAACAAACGCCGCGCCCGGAGGCCGCTCCGGAGCCGCCTCAAATGCTATCCGATACGCCGTCTCCTTCCCTTCCCACTTCTTCGCCAAATCCAGGTCCGGAGCGAGCCCCGAGTAATGCACCAGCAACTGCCGGATCGTAATATCCTGCTTGCCGTTCTGCCCAAACTCGGGAAAGTATTTCGCGACCGGATCGCTCATGCGAAACTTTCCCTGCTCCCACAGCTGCATGATCGCCGTCGCGGTCACGACAACTTTGGTCAGCGACGCGCAATCAAACACGGTATCGAGCGTCATCGCCTCCCGCCGAGGTTCAATCGCGCGGCTGCCGTAAGCCTTGCGATAAACCACATGTCCGTCGTGGCCGACGATGAGTACCGCGCCTGGAATCTGGTGAAGCGCGATGGCTTCGTTGATGATGGGATCGAGAACGGCGAGGCGGGAGTCAAGCGGAGCCTGACCGAAAGCTGTTGCGCTCCACAGAAGAACAAGTATTGTCGATGCGAGTTTCACGCTTGCTGTGACTCTACACAATCGGAGCGGAGCACTCAAGAAACGGTCCGTCATTGTTTGCGCTTTCCTTTGGGTTCATTTGGCCTTTTGCTAGGTATGCGCGTATGAAATCGTTTTGCAGGTGGGGATTGATTTCGAGTATCGTGATGGCCCGATTACACAGGGCGTGTGTAATGCCGCGTGCACACTGTTCGCAACCATCACAGCCTGCGTGCGAGTGGTTGTGGTCAAGCGTGTTAACCGGCTGAATCTTGCACTCGCTATTGCACTCCTCATGAGGCATCCCGAAATGGTGTGCGGAGCAAAATGCATCGCGCTGACAGACTGCGCACTTGCCGCCTTGCTCTGCCAACAATTTAATCTTTAGTGCTTGCCGCTGCTTCGCTTTGGGAGACATTGGTTTTCCTTTCATTTTGACCCGCGCTGGACGCTCCCTATGATTATCGTTGACTGGCCCGCTGGTCGCCGCCGGTAGTCAACCTGGTCAGTTACGCTAGTCACGGCTGCTCACGTTCCACTTTAAGAGAAAACAACCTGCCCACTATTCGGTCTTGAGCACTGGAAATTCGCCCAGAGACTCTGTACCATGACCACCTTTACCATTAACTCTAACTCTGCTATAACGCCGACAGATCAACCATCTTGAACTCAACGCTGCCCGATCGAGAATCCGGATTTTCCTTCCTGGTGCGCAATTTCTCCGCGCAGGACGATCGTTTTTGCAGCGCTTTCAGCATCCTGGAAACGGCGATCTCCGCCCGCGCCTTCCCTGCCTGCTCGCTGGCGGTCACTTTCCGCGGAGAACTCGTCGCCCACAAAGCGCTCGGCCGTTTCACATACGATCCCGCTTCGCCCGCGGTTACAACCGCGAGCCTGTTCGATCTCGCTTCGCTCACGAAGGTCGTCGCCACGACCACCATGGCCATGATTCTCTACGAGCGCGGCCTGCTTGACCTCGAAGCCCCGGTTACGGCAATTGTTCCCGAATTCGCTAATCATGACGGCCGCCGCCGCGAAGTCACGCTGCGCATGCTGCTCGCACACAGCTCCGGCTTGCCCGCCTACGAAAAACTTTTCCTTCGCGCCGGGACTCGTAAAGACCTGCTGCAAGCTGCCTTCACCACCCCGCTGGCCGCCGCTCCCGGGGCGCGCGCCGAATATAGCGACATCGGCTTCATCATTCTCGGCGTTGCGCTCGAACGCCTCGCCGACGAATCCCTCGACGCGTTCTGCCAGCGCGAAATCTTCGGGCCGCTCGGCATGGCTAATACGACTTTCAATCCTGCGCGCGCCTTGAAGGACTCTATCCCGCCAACCGCCGACGATCGCACCTTCCGCCAGCGCATCATTCAAGGCGAGGTGCAGGACGAAAACGCGAGCGTCCTCGGCGGCATTGCCCCACACGCCGGTCTGTTTTCCACGGCTGAAAATCTAGCCCTCTTCGCCCACGCCATGCTCAACTCCGGGCACCCCATCCTCCGCCCCGCAACCGTCGAACTCTTTTCGCGCCGGGAATCCGCGCCCGAAGGCACTTCCCGAGCGCTCGGCTGGGACACGCCCTCGGCTCTTTCGCAATCTGGAAAATACTTCTCGCCCCGTTCCTTCGGACATCTTGGTTACACCGGCACATCCCTGTGGATCGACGCGGAGCGCCAACTTTCGATAACTTTGCTCACCAATCGCACCTGGCCTGACTGCCAGAACGAGGCCATCAAACAGGTACGGCCGGCGTTTTGCGACGTGGTGATTGAAGACTTGGGAAAACGAGCTTGAAACGCAAAGCTTCGAATCGTAAAGCGAGCAGAATAGAACTCCGCGGCCTCGGCACCGAGAAAACAAACTTTGCCTCCGCCGACCTCGATCGTAAATCGGCGCTCGAAATCGCCCGCATCATCAACCGTGAAGATGCCAAGGTCGCTCGTGCCGTGAAGGGGGCTCTGC
>Ga0187879_10001174_pt1 | contig 17931 bp, 18 predicted proteins | sample June2016WEW_19_1_FD_132423 | JGI IMG/M metagenome (GOLD analysis project Ga0187879, IMG submission 132423) | Peatland microbial communities from SPRUCE experiment site at the Marcell Experimental Forest, Minnesota, USA - June2016WEW_19_10 | ecosystem: Environmental > Terrestrial > Soil >... | reverse complement strand
CTCGCCGATGGCGGCGATGCTGTCCTCCAGCGGCTCCTGCGCGTTGTTGAAGAACTGCAGCTCGTTGGTCGTGCCGGTGGGGCCGCCCTCGGGGCTGGCCCCGTTGTCGGACACCACCATGATGATGGTGTTGTCGAACTCGCCGGCCTCCCGCAGGAAATCGAGCAGCCGGCCGATCTGGTGATCGGTATGGGACAGGAATCCGGCGTACACCTCCATCATCCGGGCCGCGAGCCGCCGCGCATCCGGTGACAGGGAATCCCAGTCCGGGACGTCCGGATCATGCCGGGACAGCTCGGCGTCTTCCGGCATGATGCCGAGTTCCTGCTGCCGGGCGAGGACCCGCTCCCGGTAGGCGTCCCAGCCGTCATCGAACTGCCCGGCGTACCGGTCCGCCCACTCCGCCGGAACGTGATGCGGCGCATGTGTCGCGCCGGTGCAGAAATGCAGGAAGAACGGCTTCTCCGGGGCCACCTGCCTGGCGTCGGCAATGAAGCCGATGGCCTTGTCCGCCAGGTCGGCGGTCAGGTGGTAGCCCTGCTCGGGCGTGCCGGGCGGCTCAACCTGGTGGTTGTCGTAGACCAGGTCCGGGTACCACTGGCTGGTGTCACCGCCGAGGAAGCCGTAGAACCGCTCGAACCCCCGCCCCAGCGGCCAGCGGTCGAACGGCCCGGCAGCCGACTCGAACTCCGACGGCAGCAGGTGGTACTTGCCGATCATGTAGGTGCTGTATCCGTGCTGCTGCAGCATCTCCGGCAGGAAGCCGTTCTCGAACGGGATGCTGCCGTTGTAGCCGGGATACCCGGTGGCGATCTCGTTGATCGCCGCCATGGCGTTGGCGTGATGGTTGCGCCCGGTGATGATGCAGGACCGCGACGGCGAGCACAAGGCCGTGGTGTGCATGTTGCTGTAGCGCAGGCCGTCAGCGGCCAGGCTGTCGATATTCGGGGTGGCGATCGGGCTGCCGTAGCAGCCCAGCTGCCCGTACCCGGTGTCGTCGAGGACGATGAACAGCACGTTCGGCGCGCCAGGCCGGGCGCGCAGCGGCCGCGGCCAGGCCGGACTCGACTCCTCCGCCGTCCGGCCGATCACGCCGGGGAAAGCGGTGCCGGGGTCGTATTCCCGCAGTGCCATTTCGCCTCCTGCCCGTCAGGCCGGCCGATTCCGGCCCGACTGGCAGTAAACGGCACCGCGGTGCGACGTCGATCACCCGCCGCGGGTGAATTCGGAGCGGTGCTGCAGCCAGCGCGAGCGCGCTCACGATAGGCGGCCCGCCCGGCCGGCCGTGGCGCGTCCTCGCTGACATCGACGCATCGCCCTGCAGGCCGTGCCGCTCGCGGAGGGCTGCGCCGTGTCAGCTGAGCCGGTCCCTCGAGCGCCAGGGGTCCGGGATCGCGGTCAGCGAGCTGATCAGGCCTCGGCGCCGGCGGTTTGCGCGCCAGCCGAGCGGGCTCGCCGGGCGGAGAGCTCTCGTTCCCTGGCGTTGCGGGTCAGTTCGCTGGCGCGCTGGAACTCTGCCCGGGCCTCGGCCGGCCGGCCCAGCTTGAGCAGCAGGTCCCCGCGGACGCTGGGCAGCAGGTGGTAGTTCCGCAGCGAGGGTTCGGCAGCGAGCTGGTCGACCAGGTCAAGTCCCTGTCTGGGGCCGAACGCCATCGACACGGCGACGGCCCGGTTCAGCTCCACGATGGGCGAGGGCATCACCTCGGCGAGCAGCGAGTACAGGTCGGTGATGCGCGCCCAGTCGGTATCCTCCGCCCGGAAGGCCCGCGCGTGGCAGGCGGCAATCGCGGCCTGCAGCACGTATGGGCCATGCAAGCCTGCGAGTGCCTCCGCCCGCGCAAGGGCGTCCAGCCCCCTCCTGATGAGCAGCTGATCCCACCGTGCGCGGTCCTGGTCGAGCAGCAGGACCGGCTCGCCCGACGGTCCCGTCCGGGCGCCGATCCTGGACGACTGGATCTCCATCAGCGCGACCAGCCCATGGACTTCCGGCTCGGCCGGCGCGAGCTGGGCCAGGACCCTTCCCAGCCGCAGGGCTTCGTGGCACAGGGCCGGGCGCATCCAGTCGTCGCCGGCGGTGGCCGAGTAGCCCTCATTGAAAATGAGGTAGATCACCTCAAGGACTGACGAGAGCCTGGCCGGGCGCTCGCTGCCGTCGGGTGTCTCGAACGGGACGCGCGCGGCGGCGAGCGTTTTCCTGGCCCGGACAATGCGCTGGGCAATCGTCGGCTCGGGCACGACATAGGCACGGGCGATCTCGGCCGTCGTCAGGCCGCCGAGCAGGCGCAGCGTGAGCGCGACCCGGGCCGGCACGGGCAGTACCGGATGGCAGGAGATGAAGATCAGCCGCAGCACGTCGTCGTCGATGTCGTCGGCGACCACGCGGCTGAGGGCTGCGGTGCCGTCGTCCGCCTCGGCCTCCAGGGCCCGCGCGATCTGCGCGTATTTACGTTCCAGCTCCCGGTTGCGGCGGAACTGGTCGACCGCCCTGCGCTTGGCGACCGTCATCAGCCATGCGCCAGGGCTGGCTGGCACCCCCGCCTGCGGCCACTGCTCGAGGGCGGCGACCACGGCATCCTGGGCGAGTTCCTCGGCTATGCCGAGGTCACCGCCTGCGTACCTGGCCAGCCCTGCGATCAGCCGGGACGACTCCAGCCTGATGACGGTCTCGATCGCGGCATGGACAGGCGAGCCCCTCACAAGCCCCGATCACATCACTGCGCCTGCGGCCAGGCAAGTTCCGGCGGGGCGTCGGGCCTGCGAAGGCCGCCAGGCCTGCTGCCCTGCCGGAACTGGCCGGCCGGTCACGGCCCGTAGACCTGCCGGATCGTGGACTCGCCTCCGCCAGCCACCGCGAGGAAGCGCTTCGTCCACTCGATCGCCTCGGCCTTGTCCCGGACCTCCAGCAGCGCCCAGCCGCCGATCAGTTCCTTGGCCTCGGTGTAGGGACCGTCGATCACGGTGAAATCGCCGTCGGCATACCGGACCTTGGTCGCCTCCTCGAACGGCGCCAGGCCGCCCGTGGCCAGCACCACCCCGGCCTTCGTGGCCTCGGCCACGAACTCGCCCATCTTGGCGTACATCTCGGGCGTCGGCGCGGGCATCGGCGCCGACGGGTCGGCCAGCGTGTAACCCAGGAATCGCATGGTCCTGCTCCTTTGCTTCCGCGGTGAGCGGCGGCCGTGCCGGTCCTATGCCAGGTTCTCCGGCCGCGTCACCGCCAACCTGTTCTGTTGCCCACGCGTCGAATGCCGTCGCGCGGGATCGACACGGCGGCAGGAAATTTTCCAGCCGGCTCACCTGGCGATGGCTGCCGCGAGCTGCACGCGCTCCGCCTCACTGAACGGGATCGGCTGGCGCTGCCCGGCATCCCAGCGGACCGTGACGACACGCGCCAGGGCCGCCGCCTCGCCAGCCGGCGTGAGGATCGTCTCGCGGGTCGTCAGGCTGGTCCGTCCCACGCTCTCGGCCTCGATCCGCACCGTCACCTGGCTGTCCGGGTAGCGGACCTCGGCGCGCAGGTCGATCTCGATCCGGGCCACCACGTAGTGCGGATCTGTGCGCAGCATCTGCGCGTAGAACGCGTCCCTGGCCTCCTCAAGGTAAGTGAGGAACACGGCGTGATTGACGTGACCCAGCGCGTCCACGTCACGCCATCTGACCTTGACCGGATGCTCGAACACGGGCCCATGCTCTCACCCCGACGTTCCCGGATCGCTCAGCGCCGCGGCGGTGAGCGTCGCGGTCACGGCCACGGGAGCCTTCCGCCAGGTGCAGACGCAGGAGCTGCTCAGTCAGGAGCAGCTCGATGAGGCACTAAAGCTGGCCGGCAATGCGGCTCTGGCCTGCCGGCCCCCGGCCAGCCTTAGCGTTCGGGAACATTGCGCGCTGACCAGGGGTTTTACCTGAGCGCGCTAACCGCGGCGCGCTGACAAGAAGACTGCGAAACTCGCGCCCGCCGTGAGAGGCGAGTTCTCCGGCGGGCGTGAAATCGCTGATAGCTGGACAATGAGAGAATATTAATGCCGCAATGCATGACGTGCGGGAGCGAACTGCATCCCGAGCGGGCACTCAAGTACGACTACTGCATGGCGCCTGAGTGCCAGGAAAAGAACGCGACCGGCCTGACCATGGTCGCCATCGGAGTCAATAAGTCCGCCGAGCAGTACATGATCCTCGATGACCGCGCCCGCGAGGATCTGGCCAGCGGCAAGTACCACGATCAGCGGCGCGGGTCCTTCGGCGCTCCGGCGCCCTCATCCCGGGCCGCGGTCACCGAGGCCGACCAGGCCGGGACTGCCGAGCCCGCCCGTAACCAGCCCGCCCGTAACCAGCCCGCCCGTAACCAGCCCGGCCGCCCCCTGCCTCAGGCCTCGCGCCGCCCGTCCGCGGCCGCCCGTAACAAGCCTCCGGCGACTCGCCGTCAGCAGGCCCGCGATGTGAGCCGCCCGTGGAGCACGTCACAGGAGAAGCTGGCGCTGCTGTACAACCAGCAGCGGCTGCGGCCCGAGGAGATCGCGCAGAAGCTCGGCCTGAGCACCTACATGGTGACCCAGATCATCCTGGCGGCCAGGAACCAGGGGAAGCTCTGAGCGGGGATAGCCCGATCCTGACCGTGGTCGGCGGCTGCTTCACCCGGTCGCGCCGGGCGGTGCGCCGGGCTCGGCGTACCACTCGCGCCCGAGCAGCAGGCCGAAGACGGGCGTCGGCAGCGCGAGCATGACCCGGCACAGCCGCGCAGTCCTGCCCCGCCCGCTCGCGTAGGACTGATGAGCGGCGAGAGCGGCCTGCTTCTGCGCCGCGAAGCGCCGCACGTCAATCCGGTGCGTGATCGCGGACCGGGGGGTGAATCCCGCGCTGATGGCCCGCCGGTCGTGCCGGACCACCAGCCGGGGGACGCGCACCGGGCTGAGCGCCCGGATGACGAGCTCGCGGGGGAGCGTCGCCTCCATGACGCGTATGCCGGTGATAGCGGCCGCGCGGGCACCGACCTCGTGTACCCGGACGTGGTCGCGGTGACCGTAGCCGCCCTGCGGGTCATAGCTCAGCAGCACATCTGCGTGCTCGTCGCGGATCAGGTCGGCCAGCCGGGCCGCGGCCTCGCCGGTGTCGGCGCGCGCGAACCGCACCCGGCCCGGCGGGTCGGGGTAGAGGACCGGCCCGTGACCGCTGTCGGCGTAGCCGAGGTGAACCACCCAAGCAGCGCCGAGGATCGAAGCGCTGGCCTGCAGCTCGTCCAGCCGGGTGCGAGCGGCCGCGTGGCCGACGATCCCGTCCGTGGCGACCACGATGATCACCCGGTGGCCGCCGGCCGCGAGCCGCGCCAGCGTGCCGCCGGTCAGCAGCACCTCGTCGTCGGGATGCGCATGAAAGGCAACGATGGTCGCCACGCCGGCCATCCTCGCAGCAGGCCGGCCAGCGCCGCATCCGCTATGCCCGGCCCGGCGCGCCGGGCTGCCGGCTCCGTTACTGCCGTCGCAGGACGAGAAAGAACTCGGCCGCCCCGTGGCTGGCCAGCGAGCCCAGGATGCCGAATCCCTTCGGCCCCGCGATGCGCCAGCCGGAGAAGGCCACCGGGATAGTTCCCGCGACCTGCAGCTCCGAGCCGTCCCGGCGGCCCGAGATCGTCACCGTCACCGGCCGCGATAGTCCGTGCATGGTTAGCTGGCCGGCCGCCCGCAGGGTGACCGTCGCGCCCGAATCGAAGCCGGAGCTCAGCGGCACCGCTCCGGTCAGGGTGAATGTCGCGACCGGGTACTGGCGGGTGCCGAGGCTCGTGGCGAGCTGCGACTCCGCCTTCCCGCCGACCCTGATGGCGGTGAGGTCGACGCGGAACGCTGCCGCGGTGACCCGGTCACCGGAGACGACGAGCGCGCCGGTGACGGCGCTGGTCCGGCCGACCACGTCATTGCTGATGCCGAGGGCGCTCTCCCGGACCCGGAAGCCTGCCAGCGATCCCGCCGCCACATCCCACCGGCCGGCGGCCGGCCCGGCGGGCGGCTGCGCGGCGCCCGCGGGCAGCCTCAGCGCAGCGGGGGACGGCTGCAGCTTGATGAACGCCCCGACGGCCGCGGCGGCGAGGATGACGAGGGCCGTGAGGCCCGCGACAGTCCATCGCAGCCAGTGACGCCTGCGCGGCGAGCTTCCGTTCCCGGCGCGGACGGGCACGGTGAGTCCTGTTTCGTCGGTCATCTCACACCGTCCCTGACTGCCGCAGGCCGCTGGCCTGCCCGCTGGTGGTGGCAGCCGCAGGGGCCGGCGCATCATCCGGGAGGACCAGGAAGACCGGGTATCGCGACGCGATGGCGTCGAACTCCGTCAATGGCGCGTGCGGGTCCACCGGGATATGCGGGCGGGCGCCGGGTACCTGCTGCAGGTAGCGCCTGATGATCGGGGACCTTTCGCCCGCCGGGACCTCGGCCAGCCGGCACGCGAGCGCGCCCCGGTGGCGGAGCACGGCCCGCCCGTTGGCGGCCCGGACGTTCTGGACCCAGTTGCACCGCTCGCCGAGCATCGGCACCAGGTACCAGTGGCCGTCCCAGTCGGCCATCCCGAGCGGGAAGCGCACGATCCGTCCCGACTGCCGCCCGGTGACCTCCAGGGTCACCCAGCGCCTCGGCGCAAGTCCACGGGCGAAGACGCCTGCCCACAGGCGTGCCAGGCGACGCGCGGTGGCGTCGGCCCGGCCGTCCGGATACATGGCGCGCAGTGCCCAAGCAGAGTGAACAGGCCAGGTAGCCATGGTTTCCTCGTTCCGTTGTGCCACGTTCCGCGGCGCGGGCCGCGGAGAGCCCCTTGTGGAGCGTCAGTGGTAGAATGACGAATATAGAACTTGAAACATAGAGTCTCAAGTCCCTTTTTGGATAGGTGACTGATGAGCGAGGCGCTCGCCCCGACCGGCCTGGCCCGCCGGGGCCGCCGGCTGTCCGACCAGGAGACCGAGCGGCGGATGCTGCAGGCGGCCGTGCGCATGGTGAACCGCAGCGGCCTGACGGTGAGCCTGGACCACATCAGCTTCGAGGACGTGATCAGGGCCGCGGATGTCTCGCGGAGCGCCGTCTACCGTCGCTGGCCATATAAGGACCTGTTCTTCAGCGACCTGGTGAAGGAGCTGGCCAGGACCGCGACCCCGACGATCGTCAGCGAAGAGATGAATCTGATCGGCGAGATCGTGGCCGAGCACGAGGACTGGCTGGAGACCCCCGAGCTGCGGCACGGCCTGCTCGCCGAGCTGTTCCGGCGGCTGTCGCTCTTCGACTTCCAGACGCTCTACGAATCCCCGCAATGGCGGACCTACGTCGCCCTGCACGCGACCTTCATGAGCCTCGCCGACGGTCAGCTGCGCGATCAGGTCCGGCTGGGACTGGCTCAGTCCGAGCAGGACCATGTGGCCCGGCTCGCGCAGGCCTGGGAGCTGCTGGCCGGCCTGTTCGGCTACCGGCTGCGGCCCGAGATGGGAGCCACCTTCGAGACCATCGCCACGCTGCTTGACGCCACTATGCGCGGGCTGGTCATCATGGCCCTGTCCAGGCCAGGGATCGCCGAGTACCGGACGCAGGCGAGCCCGTTCGGCGCGGCCGCCAGGGACGACTGGTCCCTGCCGGCCCTCGGCCTGACGAGCATCGCGTCGGCGTTCCTCGAGCCCGACCCCGGCTTCGAGTGGGACGGCGAGCGGCTGGCCAGCGTCCGTCAGGCACTGGCAGGCGGGGCCGTTCCGGACGCGTAGCCCGCGCCTGCGGGCCGCCCGCGTCGCCGGAGCGCCCGCGTCGCCGGAGCGCCCGCGTGACCGGGCCGCCCGCGTCACCGGGCCGCCCGCGTCACCGGGCCGCCCGCGTCACCGGGCCGCCCGCGTCGCCCGAGCGCCCGCCCGGGCGAGCCGGTGCATGGCCGTCGGCCCGCACAATAGTAAAGTTGCTTGACTGTCTCAGGTCTTGTCAATAATCTGGGGCGGTGGCGGACGAGGACTGGCCCGGCGAAGTAACTCTGCCGGCGCTCCTGCGCGCAGCCAGGCGAGCCTACGGATCAGCCGTCCGGGCGGCGCTGGCTGCCGCCGGATGTGACGACATGCCGCGAAACGGCAGCTGCGTGGTCGGTGCCATTGCCCGCAGCGGGGCGCCGCTCAGCCAGGTCATCCAGGAGCTCGGCGTGTCCAAGCAGGCCGCCGGGCAACTGGTCGACACCCTGGTGACGCGGAACTACCTGGAGCGCGCCGCTGACCCGGATGATCGCCGCAGGCTCAATATCAGGCTGACCGAGCGCGGGCTGGCCGCGGCGGCGGTCATCAGGTCGGCGGTCGAGGAAGTGGACGCTGCCCTCATCCGCCGGGTCGGCGCGCAGTATGTCGCGCACACCCGGGTGACGCTCGCCTCGCTCGCCGAGGCCGGCCAGGACCGAGGTGGCCACGTCTCCGGCGGCCAGGACACAGGCGGCCACGTCTCCGGCGGCGGCCAGGTCTCCGGCAGCCAGGACACAGGCGGCCAGGACCGTGGCGGGCAGCGCCGTGGCTAGCGACCAGGACGTGAGCGCGGGCCCGGCCCGGCCGGAGGTCCCGGCACGCCGGGACATGCCCGGGCTGCGCCGCGCCGCCCTGCTGCTCATCGCGGGCCTGGCCGGGCTGTCCTACGGCTAGGCGCTGGGCCGGGACCCGCTGGAGACCTACTACGCGGCCGGCGTGCGCAGCATGGCGGCGAGCTGGCATGACTTCATCTACGGTGCCTTTGACCCCGCGGGGACCATCACGCTGGACAAGCTGCCCGGCGCCTTCTGGGTGCAGGCACTCGCGGTCCGGGCTCTCGGCTTCCACACCTGGGTGATCGTGGCGCCGCAGGCGGCCGAGGGCGTCCTGACCGTCCTGGTCCTCTACCGGGCGGTGCAGCGGCTGGCCGGGCCGGCCGCAGGCCTGATCGCCGCCGCCATCGTCGCGGTCAGCCCGGCGACCGTGCTGCTGAGCCGGGGCAACATCGCCGATTCGCTGATGATCCTGCTGGTGCTGGCCGCCGACGCGGTGTCGGGTGCAATCGCGAACGGGAGCCAGGCGCGGCTCGTCCTCGCCGCGATCTGGGTCGGCCTGGCCTTCCAGGCCAAGATGATCGAGGCCTGGCTGGTTCTCCCCGCATTCGGGCTGGCCTACCTGCTGAGCGGGCCGGGATCAGTGCGCCGCAGGCTGCGTCAGCTCGTCGTCGCCGGCCTGGCCGCCGGGCTGGTGTCGGTGTCGTGGATGACGGCCGTCTCGGTCGTTCCGGCCTCGCACCGCCCCTATGCCGACGGCAGCCACGACAACTCGCTCTACGAGCAGGTGTTCGTCTACAACGGCTTCGGCCGCTTCGGCGACCAGACCCCGCTGCAGCTGCTGGCCGGCCGGTCCCTCGGGATCAGCTCGGCCCTGCGGACGCCGACTCCCGGTCCGGGCCGGCTGCTGCGCGGGGACCTCGGCCGTGACACGGGCTGGCTGCTCCCGGCCGCCCTGGCCATCGGCGCATGGGGGATCGCCAGTCGGCGGCGCCAGCCGCGCGGCGATCCGCTCCGGGCGTGCTTGGTCCTGTGGGGCGGCTGGCTGGTCACGCTGGCCGCGACGTTCTCGCTGACCACGACCATCAACCCCTACTACACGGCGGCGCTCACCCCGGCCGTCGCGGCCATCCTCGGGGCCGCCGCCGCCGTATGGTCGCAGCGGCGATCCGCGGCCGCCCGGCGGGTCGGCCTGGCCGGCGTGGCTGCCGCCACGACCGGCTATGCCGCCTGGCTGGTGGCGTCGGCCGGCGCCAGCGCCCCCGGCTGGCTGGTACCCGCGGTCATCGCCGTGGGCGTCGCGGCGCTGCTGACCGTGCTGGCCTCCGTCGCGCTCCGGACAGATGCGCTGCTCGCAGCGGCGATCGCAGCCGGGCTCATCGCCATGTCCGCGGCCCCGGCCGTGGCGTCGGGGGACGCCGTGCTGCGCCACCAGGGCGCCTTCGACACGCCGTTCGAGCCCGCCCGGCAGGCCAGCGCCATCGACGCCCTGTTCCTGCTGGCGCCGGCGCATGTCAAGGCCACGATCCTGGACCTGGAGGCTGCCCAGTTCGGTGCCCCGTACCTGCTCGCGACCCAGAGCGCGGCGCTGGCCGCGGTGTTCATCTACGACAGCGGGCTGGAGGCACTGCCAATCGGCGGGTTCACCGGGACGATCCCGTCGCCGACGCTGCAGCAGCTCCGGGCCGATATCGGCAGCGGGCAGTTCCATCTCGTCCTGGCTACCGCGGGCGCCGATCCGCGCCTCCGGTGGATCGCCGCGCACTGCCGGCACATCGGGCGCGCCTCCGCGGCGCTGCGCAGCTACTTCTGCCTGCCCGCTGACGCTGGCTGACGGCCGCGGCGCGTGGCCGTCAGGCTCCCTGCCGGGGTGCTGCCCGGCTGGCCCGCCCGGTGCTCACGGCCGTCCCCTGCGGCGTGCTCACGCCTTGCCCGGATTGAACAGCTCGAGCGGGTCCAGCGCGCGGCGCACCGCGTCCTGCAGCGCCAGGGCTCCGGGGTCGAGCTCGCGCCGCATCCCGTCGCGCTTCAGGATCCCGACGCCGTGCTCGCCGGTCACGGTGCCGCCCAGTGCGATGGCCGCGTCGAGCAGCTGCTCGAACGCGGCCTGCGCCGCGATCCGGGCGCCGTCGTCGCCCGGCGGCGTGACCAGCAGCGGATGCAGGTTCCCGTCGCCCGCGTGCGCGATCGTGGCGATCTGCACGCCGTGCGCCGCCCCGATCCGCTCGACCTGGGCGAGCATCTCCGGGACCCGGGACCGCGGCACGCAGATGTCCTCGGTGAGCACCGGGCCGAGCCGCTCCAGCGCCGGGTAGGCGAGCCGCCGCGCGTCGAACAGAGCTTCCGCGCAGATCGGGCGCGATCAGGCTGATGCCGGGCGCCGCAGCGCGCAGCCAGTTCCACAGCTTGCGCTGGCTGCTGATGCCGTGAATGGCGAGCACAGGCTCGGACAGCGACCGGATGTGCTCGACGGCGAGGGTGCCGCCGGGCACCGGCACGCCGATGACCTCGCTGGCCGGCGTGCTCCCGCGGGTGCCCGCTGCCGTTCCGGGACCACCCGGCCGCGCTGGCTCCATGGCAGAAACCCTAAGCGCCACCGGCTGTGCGGCAGCCGGCGCCTCACTTCTTCTTGTGGTGCACCCGGGGCTTCTTCAGGTGGAACGTGAAGCTGAAGTAGCTGGTGCCCAGGCCGTTGCCGCCGCGCCAGATCTCGAAGCCGGCCTGGGTGCTCTCCCACCACCATCTGCTGTTCAGCAGGTCAAAGCGCTCGGTGGCCCTGATGAATGGCTCCAGGGCCAGGTTCCTGACGTGCCAGGTGGTACGCCCGGGCGGGAGCCGGTACTGCACGTAATGCCAGTCGCGGTCGTTGTGAAACGCGGTCCAGACCGCCAGTTCCCAGATCCGGCCGTCGATCCGCACGTATTCATGCCGGCCGATGCCGGTATTGGAGTCCAGCCAGATCATCAGCTCGGTGCCTGCGGCCTGGCCGGTGGTCTTGCGCCCCTGGGTGAACCAGATGTCGAAGGCGCGATTGGCCACCGTCCCGCGGCGGAAGCTGCCGGTGCTGTACCAGCTGGTCACCGGGTCAAGGACCTTGCTGACCTGCTGCGGCAGCCGGGTCCCCGGCGAGCGGGCGCCCCACTCCCAGCCCGAGAAGATATTCGGGAAGGCATAGGGCTCGCCGGGAGAGTAGCCGCTCTGGGCCCTGGTCACGGTGAAATTCGGGCCGTCCTTCCGGTTGACCAGGCAGATCCGGCGGGCAGCCCACGCATCGTTGCGGATCGCCGCGCTGCCGGTGGCCATGTGCTCGTCCTTGCGGCAGAGCGTCGTGGTGGCGTGGTGGCGTGACGGCGTCGCTGCCGGGCCCGGCGGCTCTCCGCCCGGGCTGGTGCCGCCATCCTGGATCGTGACAGGCCCGGCCGATGCCGTCGCCATGGTCGGCGCCGCCAGCGGCGCGATGGCGGCCAGCAGCACGGCAACGGCCGTCCTGAAGTGCGGAGCCCCCGTGGCACTCACCCCCCGGCTGCTGGTAGTACCCGGCAGGGGAGCGCGATTCACCTGATTGGCCGGCGGAATGAGCAGCATGTCCGGCCGGCCGCGAAGCGGGCAGAGTGCATCCAAGCATCGCAGTCCGGGTATCCGGGGCAAGCCTCGCGAGATGACGGGCCGTCGTTATCAGCGGCCGGCCTGCCGGAGCATCAGCCGGACTGCCCCGACTGCTGTCGGCCGCGCTGGCCGGACCTGATCCGCGTGGACCTGGCCGGACCTGAGCTGATAGTCACTCGGGGATGGACTGGGCGAAGCGGAACGCGTCGTCCGGGTCATAGCGGTGCTTGACCCGGATCAGCCGGGGCAGGTTCTCGCCGTAATAGGCGGCGCGCCAGTCCCGCAGCGCCGGGTCGATGAAATTCTGGTACGCCTGCCGCTGCCCGTACCGGGCGAGCGCGCCGTAGATTCCCTGCACCCAGTCCAGGCCGGCGCAGACCACGCGCTGGTCGTCCCTGGCCGTCCAGGTGGTCTCGCAGTCCATCAGGAAGGCGGCATCACGGTGCACGAACGCGGTCGCGGTCGGCGCGACCCGGTTGATGGCGCCGCCCCAGGCGAAAATGGTCACCCCGGCGCCGCCTGGGTTGGAGCTGCCGGGCCATCTCTCCAGCCACCGAATGGCGGTCTCGATTCCGCGGCCGGGCAGCGGGCGGGGCAGGAAGCGGGATTTCGAGGCGAACCTGTCGAAGGGCACGTTGTGCGCCAGCATGGCCTGCGCCGCCAGGTACGTGCGGTCCTCGATCAGCCGGCGCGACGGCGGGGCGGCGGCTAAGACCGGGGCCAGCAGCTCCGCGAGCTCATGAGCGGGCCCGAAGTACAGGCCGAGCGCCGACGCGCTGCGCTGTGCCGGGCCGCCGGTCGCCGGGCCGCCGCCGCTGACGCCGAGGCCGACCCGGCAGGACAGCGAGTCCGGGGCCGTCGCCATCAGCTCCAGCACAGCGCCCAGCGCGGCGGCGGCGTTGCGCCACTCCCACTCGATCTCGTAGACGGACACGTCGCCTACCTCGGTCGCTCGCAGCGTGAAGCCGGCGTTGATCCCGAAGTTGCCCCCGCCGCCGCCCTGGCACGCCCAGAACAGGTCGGCGTGCTCCTGCGGGCTGACCCGCAGGACGGTTCCCGACGCGGTCACCACCTCGGTTTCCAGCAGCCGGTCGCAGGTCAGGCCCAGGTGCCTGCTGCTGAACCCGAATCCGCCGCCGAGCAGCAGCCCGCTGATTCCCACCGTCGGGCAGCGGCCGCTCGGCACGGCGACCCCGGTGCCGGCCAGCCCGGCGTACAGGTCCCGGTTGCGGGCGCCGGGCCCGAGGGTGACCGTCATCGACCCGGCGTCCACGCGCACCGAGTTCATCCGGGCCAGGGAGATGACCAGTCCCCGGCTGGCGGAGTAGCCGCCGTAGCTGTGCCCGCCTGACCGGGCCGCGAATGGGACTCCGTAATGGCGCGCCCAGCGCAGCGCGGTCCGGACGTCCGCGACATCGGCGCACATTGCTACCCCGGCTGGCCGCACGTCGGCGTAACGCCGGTTGTAGGGGATGCTCGCTACGGCATACCCGGGCTCTCCCGGCCGGAGCAGCCGGCCATGCAGCTGCCGGGCGAGCGCCGCCCAGTCCGGCTCAGGCCGGCGCCAGGCCGGCCGGGCGGTCCGGCCCAGCCGGGTGCCGACCCCGGCGGCGACCGCCAGTTTCCCCGTTCCGCCCAGTACCGCACGGCGGCTGATGTCCGCCATTCGCTTCCCCCCGGAGCACGCTGGGCCGGCAGCGTGATCTGCGGTCCCCGCCGCCGCCCGCCCTGATGGAGCAGAACCATATGCCCCCGGATGCCGCCGCGCCCTGCCTTAGCTGGCGTGTCCCGCCCGCGCGTCGCGGACCGCGGGCCTGCTGGCCGTCGTCACGCCGGGCGCGGGGAGAGTCCGCGGGCTCGCCGTCACCGGGCGCCCGGCCGCTGGACCGCCTCGGCGGCCGCGGCCATCGCCTGCTGCAGGGCATCGGCGAGCGAGGTACCGGGCCGCGCGAGCGCGGCGGCGAGAACGCCGGCCAGGGTGTCGCCCGCGCCGGTGCTGTCGACGACCCGCTCGATCCGCGGAGCGGGCAGCCGCCGGACGCCGTCCCGGTCGCCGAGCACCGCGCCGGCCGGCCCGAGCGTGATGACGACGGACCGCGGACCCCGCTCGAGCAGCCGCCCGGCCGCGCTGCCGGCGCTGCCGGCGTCCACCGCGTCATCGCCGAGCAGCGCCCCGGCCTCGTGCTCGTTGACGAGCAGCGGATCCAGGCCGCGCAGCAGCTCATCGGGCACGGGCTGGGCGGGGGCCAGGGTCACGACCGGGCGCGTCCCCGCGGCGACGGCCCGCTGGACGGCGGCGGCCACGGCAGCGACCGGAACCTCCAGCTGCGCCAGCAGCACGGCAGCGCCCGCCACCTCGGCCGCGCAGCCCTCGATGTCACCGGGTGCCAGGCTGGAGTTGGCGCCCGGGTCGAGCACGATCGCGTTCTCGCCGTCCGGCGTCACCGTGATGTAGGCCACGCCGGTCGCCGTGTCAGCGACCAGGGTCACCAGGGTCGTGTCCACCCCGGCCCGCCGCAGGTCATCGGTCATCCGGGTGCCGGTGTCATCGTCACCCACCCGGGCCAGCAGCCGGACCCTCGCGCCGGCCCGGGCCGCCGCCACCGCCTGGTTGGCGCCCTTGCCGCCCGGCCGGCGCTGCACGGCGGCGGCGAAGACGGTCTCTCCCGGTGCCGGCCGGCGGGCCACCTGCAGCACGACGTCCTCATTGACGGACCCGACGACCAGGACCGCCCCGCGCTCAGCCGGGTCCCGCTCAGCCGGGTCCCGCTCAGCCGGGTCCCGCCCGGCCGGCTGCCCGGCCGCCGGCCCGGCGCTCACCGGGTGCCCGGCTTCGCCTCGGCGGCCGGCTCCCAGCTGCGGTCGCGCCGCCCGTAGTCCTCGATGGCTTCCAGCGGCCGGGCTCGCGTCCCGGGCGCCAGGCGGTAGACGACGATCACCGACACCAGGGCGAAGAACCCGTAGATCCAGAACGTGAAGCTCAGCCCGATGCTGGCGGCCAGCGTCAGGAAGCTGATGGAGACGAGCAGGTCGGCGGTCCAGTTCCCGGTCGCCGGCATGCTCGAGCCGTAGCCGCGCAGCCGGGTCAGGAAGATCTCCGCGCTGAACAGCCAGAAGATCGGTCCCATCCCGATGGCGAAGGCCAGCACGTACAGCAGGATGAGCACGAGCAGGACGGTACCGTGCTTCTGGTAATCGGTCAGGAACATCGCCCCGAAGACCGCCATGATCAGGAACATGGCGCCGTTGCTGGTCAGCAGCAGGGTGCGGCGGCCGGCTGGCGTCGTCCCGGCGGCTCTCGATCAGGGCCAGCGTCGCCCGGCCGGCTCGCCCGGCGGCGAGTTCCGCGGCCTCCGCCTCCGGGCCGGGCGCTCGTGGGCGCGCACGGCGACCGCCGCGAGAAGCTCGGTGACAGGGCCCGGACGGCGGGGTGCGGCCAGTTGGCAGCCAGAACGGGTCCTTGGACCCTGCCGCCGCGAGCCACCGTGCGGGTAACTGGAGAGATGGCAGATGCGCGCCCGGTTGCGGTACTCGGTGCGGGTGCCATGGGCACGGCCCTGGCCGTGCACACCGCCCGCTGCGGCGCGGCCAGCGTGCTGCTGGCGACCGACCATGACGAGGCTGTCGTCGACGCGTGGCGCAGAGGGCTGCCCCATCCAACCCTGCGGATGCCCTTCCACCAGTACGTAGGCTGCCGCCCGGCGGGGGAATGGGCCGAGGTACTGCCGGCCGCGGCGGTCGTACTCGTCGCGGCGTCCAGCGGCGGGCTCCAGCGGGTGCTGGCGCAGGCCGCCGCGGCGGGCGCACCCGACGCGGTCTGGGTCCTGGCCACCAAGGGCTGGGCCCAGGACACACTGCAGACCCCCAGCCAGGTGGCCACCTCAGTGCTCGGGAACGTGCCGGTCGTCTCGCTGGCCGGGCCGGCGCTCGCCGCCGAGATCCTCGCGGGCTCGCCGACCGGGCTGCTCTGCGCGTCCGGTGATCAGCAGGCCCGCAGGTGCGCGGCCACGCTGCTGGAGTCGCCTACCACGGCGGTCTTCACCACCAGCGACGTGGCCGGCGCCGAGACGTCAGCGGCGTTCAAGAATGTCGTGGCTGTCGCCGTCGGCCTGGCCGAGGGCCTCTCGGACCGGCTCGGCGAGAGCGCGCTGGTCGCCAGCTTCGCCAATGCCAGGGCCGCCGTCTTCGCCCGCGGCATGCTCGACATGATGGCACTCGCCGAGGCGCAGGGCGGCCGGTCCGCTACCGTGCTCGGGCTGGCCGGCGCCGGGGACCTCTACGTCACCTGCCAGCACGGCCGCAACGGCCGCTTCGGGCGGCTGCTGGGCTCGGGTGCCACGGTCGACGGGGCGGTCCGCTCGATCGGCAGCACCGTGGAAGGGGTGACCAATACCGCGGCCGCCCTTCGGCTCGCCGCGCGCTCGGGCCTTGACCTGCCCACGGCCAGGGTCGTGCAGCTGGCGCTGACCGAGGACCTGACGGGCGAGCGGGTCAGCGACCGGCTGCGCGACCTGTTCCGGACCGTCGTGTCCGGCTCCCGGCCCTACGGCTAACCATGGTGCCCGTGCCCGCACGTCACTGGTGCCGGCTCCGGCTGAACCTCCGCGGATGATGCTTGGGGGCTGAGCGGACGGGGGAGACATCAGCCGGGGGTGACGCGGTGGCTGGGGAAACGCCGGCGGCAGGGTGCGACGTCTGGATGCACGGATTCCCGGTTCCTGGCCGGGCGGGGAAGCTAGCGCGCCACGCCGAGGACCTGGGCTTCGACGGACTGCTGCTGGCAGACAGCCAGAATCTGGTCGGCGACCCGTTCACCGAGCTGGGCGTGGCGGCGGGCGTGACGAGCCGGCTGGGGCTGGGCACCGGGGTCGTCAATCTGGTTACCCGGCACCCGGCCGTGATCGCCGCCGCGATTGCCAGCGTGCAGGTTGAGTCGCGGGGTCGGGCCGTGCTCGGCGTGGGCCGCGGTGACTCCTCGCTAGCCCAGCTCGGCCTGGCCGCGCCGTCGACGGCCCGGCTGGGGGAGCTCGTGCAGCAGGTGCGCGGCTACCTGAACGGGGCGGAGGTCCGGGCCGGCGCCGGGACGAGCCGGATCGGGTGGATCGGCGAGACCGGGATGCCGGCGGTCCCGGTTGAGGTAGCGGCGACCGGGCCGCGGACGATCGGCCTCGCGGCGACGGCGGCGGACCGGCTGATGCTCACCGTGGGCGCCGAGCCCGAGCGGGTAGCCCGCGCGATCAGCATCGCCCGGCGCGCCCGGGCGCAGGCAGGCCTCGACCCGGCTGGCCTGCGGATCGGTGCCTACCTCAACATCGCCTGCCACCAGGACACGTCGGTCGCCTGCGGCCTGGTCCGCGGCAGCGTCGCCGTCTTCGCTCGCTTCTCGGCCATGGCGGGCGGCGCGCCCCCCGGGTTCAGCGGCAGCGACGCGAGCGTTATCGCCGGGCTGAGCGCGTCCTATGACGAGGCGCGCCACGGCCTGAGCGCCGCCGCGCACGCTGCCGCCCTGGATGACGCCTTCGTGGCGCGGTTCGCCGTGGCCGGGCCCCCCGCCGAGTGCATCGCACGGCTCCGGCAGCTCATCGGGCTGGGCCTGGACCGGATCGTTTTCGTGCCCGGCTCGCGTGACAGTGACCCGGAGCTCCTGGCCAGCACGAACGAGCTATTCGCCTGGGAGGTTCTGCCGGCCTTGCAGGAACCGCGGCCAGGTGTCAGCCCGGCAGCCCGGGCTGGCGCACGATGAGCACGACCGAGAGGATGAGCAGCACGGAGCCGAACGTGATCAGGGCGTAGCGAACGCCGTGCAGCTTGAACGAGCTG